>Ga0209979_1000365_pt1 | contig 63605 bp, 60 predicted proteins | sample AnhtaG_FD_183114 | JGI IMG/M metagenome (GOLD analysis project Ga0209979, IMG submission 183114) | Deep subsurface microbial communities from Anholt, Denmark to uncover new lineages of life (NeLLi) - Anholt_01485 metaG (SPAdes) (version 2) | ecosystem: Environmental > Aquatic > Marine > Oceanic...
ATTTGTGGTAAGTGACTGGTACATAACAGCATATGAGCCACTTGTGGACATCTTTGGTGAACGGGTGGGAATGCTCTATGTCGGGGTATTGGAGGCAAAGTATGCTGACATGCGGAGGAAGGCCCTTACGGTGTTGGTGCTCATAATCATGGCTGGCATGGCCTTAGCGATAGGGCTGGGATACTTTTTGGCAAACAAGATCATGAGCCCGGTGCACCGGCTTATTAAGGCAAGCCAACGGGTTTCCGAGGGCAATCTCTCGCCGGAGATTGGGCCTATATCCAATGATGAAATCGGTGTGTTACAAAATACCTTTAAGGATATGATTGTATCTCTCGAGGAGCGTGATAAACGCAGAAGGGAGGAGAGCGAAAATCGGCTCCTTCAGTCTGAGAAACAGGCCAGTATTGGAAGGCTTGCAGCAGGGGTTGCCCATGAGATAAATAATCCCCTGACAGGTATATTAACATTTACCCGCCTTCTGTTGCGAAATAGAGACATAGGAGATAAGAGTCGGTCTTATCTTCAAAAAATAGCCGAGTCCACCGTACGGGTCAGGAAGATTGTTAAGGGTTTGCTTGATTTCTCCAGACAAACCGAGCTTGATCGAGAGCCAACAGAGCTAAATCGGCTTGTAGGTTCCACCATCTCACTGATGGAAAACCAGGCACTGGTAAGGGGTGTAGGTATCGCGTTTGAACCGGGGGAAAATCTACCAGTGGTTACCCTTGACCGGGGCCAGTTCCAAGGTGTCCTAATAAATATAATTATAAACGCCCTTGATGCTACTGAAGCAGGTGGCAATATCACGGTATCGACCGGCATCAGCCTATCTGCAAGCGATGTCGGCCGAAAGGGTGTTGAGATTTCCGTTGCAGATACTGGTTGCGGTATATCACCGGAGGATCTCAACAAGTTGTTCGATCCCTTTTTTACTACTAAAGAGGTGGGCGAGGGTACCGGGCTTGGTCTGGCGGTTTCATATGGGATTGTACAGAGACACGGGGGGACAATTCGGGTCCAGAGCGAGGTTGGCCGCGGGAGCGCTTTTACCATCTGGCTTCCAGTAGAAGAGTGGAGTGAGAGGCGTAAGAACACTGGTTGTTGATGACGATCTGATCATGCTCCATAGTTAACATCGTTATGCTAGACATTTGTATCTGAAAAACTCCCTTAGGCTGTCTGCAAGGCATTGAAAGGTAGGAATGCCATGGGAAAAAAGAAGGCCCTGGTAATCGACGACGAGCAGGTCGTCTTAGATAGTGTCAGCAAGATACTTACCAATGAGGACTATGAGGTAGATGTTTCACTAGCGGGACAGCAGGGACGTGACTGGGCCATCCAGAGACAATACGACATTGTCTTAACCGACATCCGTATGCCAGACATCGGCGGTATGCGGGTCCTGAGGGATGTTAAGAGGGCCAAGCCATCCCTTCCGGTTCTTATCATCACTGGTTACGCCTCGGTTCAGTCAGCAGTGCAGGCCATGAAACTGGGGGCAGCAGATTATCTGGAAAAGCCATTCACCCCTGATCAACTGCTCAAGGCTGTGGCCTCAGCCCTTGATATAGCCCTTACCCAAACACCTCAAGAACAGAATCTGATTCACAAGCAGGATATTATCAAGGTTCTGGAGAGGGCTGCATCCGATAACGAATTCTTCACCAACCTTCTCGAACATGCTGTAGATGTCCTAGATGAATATGATCTAACAGGGCCAGAGAAACTTGCAATCTTGACCCGTGATATTTCCTGGATAGAGGAACACATAGGGCCCTTAACGCGACCTCAGAAGCGCTGGCTTGAGTTGAAGAGGATTGATGACATATGGTAATCTGAATGGTTGATCCGTCTCAGCCCGGTCTGCCTTGGCACTTAATAAGTTATCGGTATCATCTCTGGCAGCTCACTAAGCTTGAATCTGTATCCATTCTGAAGTAGGTATTTCTCCCCACCAGAGATAGGGAACACGGACAAAATAAGACCATCCCCATTCAGAAATGGGTGTGGTTTTCCCGTTTTTAGGTAAATTACCTGATTGAACCTACCTCTTTAAGTCAATAAATACCCAGGTAAAGAACAGTGCGCTTGCTGCTTGAGCCTACTTGTAAACAAAAGATTTGACAATCTTGTAATCGTGGGGTTATAGATTAGCAGCGATTTGATAACGCAGGATTTTTTCTATTTTTCAGGAGTTACTATGCTGGAAATCAGGTTTCATGGAAGGGGTGGGCAGGGTGCAGTTACCTCTGCGGAGCTTTTAGCCAAGGCAGCAATCAAGGAGGGAAAATACGGTCAGGCCTTTCCCAGTTTCGGACCGGAGAGGAGGGGGGCTCCTGTCGTTGCATTTTGTAGGATAGATGAAAAACAGATAAAGATACGGTCAAATATCAACGAACCTGACATTGTTCTGGTGCTTGATCCGTCTATATTACGGATCGTAAATGTTGCAGCTGGTTTAAAGGACGATGGGATTCTCGTCACCAACACCAAGCACAAGGCCGATGAGATACGAGAAGAGCTAAATTTGAAATGCAAGCTGGCGGTAGTAAACGCAAACAGGATCGCCAGAGAAGAACTGGGGCTTCCCATCACCAATACCACCATGCTTGGTGCCTTATTGAAGGCCAAGGCAGTTGTTAGTCCCGATTCCATTATAGAACCCATAAGAGAAAGATTTGGTAGGATAGCAGAAAAGAATATCAGGGCCTTTAAAAGGGCTTTTGAAGAGACAGAGTTGGCATTTTGAACAGAGGAGAAGAGAATTGGCTAAGACAAAGACAGATCTGAGCTGGCAGGAACTTGAGATCGGGGGCATTATTACTAATCCGGGCAATGCCGCTGAATACAAGACAGGGGACTGGAGGTCCCTAAGACCTGTCTGGGATACAAAGAGATGTGTGAAGTGTGGAGCTTGCTACATATTCTGCCCTGACGCGGCCATTGAAGAAACTGAAGAAGGCTATTTTGAGGCAAACCTGTTCTACTGCAAGGGGTGTGGAATATGTGCCCATGAATGTCCCACCCAATCCATAACAATGGTTGAGGAGGAAGAGTAATGGGGAAGAGAATAGGACTGGAGGTTTCTTTGTCTGCTGCTGAGGCGGTAAAAATGGCAGATGTAGATTGCATTGCAGCCTATCCCATCACTCCCCAGACGCATATTGTTGAACACCTTTCAGAGTTGGTGAATAACGGGGAGCTGGATGCTGAATTTATACCGGTGGAGTCCGAACACTCTGCTATGAGCGTGTGTGCAGGTATTGCAGCGGTGGGGGCAAGGGCCTTTACCTGCACCAGTTCCCAGGGGCTCGCATTGATGAACGAAATTGTCCATATTGTGGCCTCCATGCGCCTTCCCATGGTGATGATTTTGGCAAATAGATCTCTTTCAGCTCCTATAAGCATCTGGAACGACCACACCGATGTCATGTCGATCCGGGATTGCGGCTGGATTCAGGTATTTGTCAATAACGGGCAGGAGGTCTTTGATCACGTGCTTTTTGGATACAGGGTAGCAGAGAGCGAGAAGGTCATGCTCCCTGTTATGATTCACGTTGACGGATTCATATTAACCCATGTTATTGAGCCGGTGGAGTTCTGGGAAACAGAACAGGTGGAGAGATATCTACCCGAATTCAAGCCTGTCCATGCCTTGCATCCTGACAGGCCGGTCACTATGGGCTGCATTGCAGGCCCCTCCATCTTTTCGGAGGTTAAGGTGGCGCAGGATGAGGCCCTTATCCAATCAAAAAGTGAGATTATATCTGCATGGAAAGAGCTTGGAGATATCGTGGGAAGGTATTATAAACCGATCGAAGGTTACAAAGATGAGGACGCAGAGACCTTATTTATCACCCAAGGGTGTTTTGGTGAAACTGTTTCGTTGGCGGTTGACGCCCTGAGGGATGAAGGGAAGTCCGTTGGCCTGCTCATGGATAGACTCTGGAGGCCATTCCCTCTTGAGGAATTTCGCCAGGCTGTCGGGAATGCAAAGAGCTTGATCGTTATTGACAGGGCCATATCTTATGGTGGGCAAGGCGGGCCCTTAGCACTCGATCTACGCTCGGCCCTCTACAAGGAAAAAAATGAACCCACCATTACCAATTTTATCTGCGGGCTGGCGAGCAGGGATGTCACCATTGATGATTTTAAGAACATATACAACAGATCCATGGAAAAGATTAAAGTAAATCCCCGGGAGGAAGACTTTGAATACTATGGTGTGAGGGGTAAATGATGGAACCGACCAATGTCTACGCGTATAAGCTCGTTAGCAGAAAAGAGTATTTTTCACCAGGACATAGGGCCTGTCAGGGCTGTGCAGAGGCATTAGCTGTCAGGCTTGTTGGCAAGGCACTGGGAAGAGATACGATAGCTGCCTCTGCAACCGGCTGTATGGAGGTTGTATCAACACCCCTTCCCTTTACCAACTGGAATGTGCCCTGGATCCATGTCGCATTTGAAAATGCTGCAGCTGTTGCCTCAGGCGCTGAGGCAGGCATGAAGGCCTTGATGAGAAAGGGCAGGTTACCCAAGAAAAAGATAACCTTTCTTGCCATGGCAGGTGACGGCGGAACAAGCGATATCGGTATTCAGGCCCTATCCGGTGCCTTGGAGAGGGGTCATGACTTTATCTATGTCTGCTATGATAATGAGGCATATATGAATACCGGTATCCAGAGATCATCGTCAACCCCATTTGGGGCATCAACCACTACGTCTCCGGCTGGAAAGGTCATTCCAGGTCAGGTAACCTGGAAGAAAAATATGCCTGAAATAGCTGCAGCGCATGATATCCCTTATGTGGCCACAGCGTGCCCAAGCTATCCTATTGACCTTGTTCAGAAGGTGAAAAAGGCCGCAAGGATCAAAGGGCCAGCATATATCCACATCCTCTCGGTCTGCCCGACAGGTTGGCGGTTGCCGCCAGAGCTTTCCATTAAGGCTGGCCGTTTAGCAGTTGAGACAGGCATTTTTCCTCTCTATGAGGTAGAGAACGGTCGCTATAAATTCACTGTAGAGGTTGGGATACTGCGTCCTGTAAGCGATTATTTGAAAATCCAGGGACGGTTTCGGCATCTTGATGAGGGAATGATAGGGAAGATTCAAAAAAGGGTTAAAGAAGAATACGAGAGGTTGAAGAAAAAGGTAAAGATGACCCAAGGAGATTAAATGGATTCACAGGCTATTAATCAGATATTACAAAAGCATAATTATGAACATTCCTCCATTATCGCCATCTTGCAGGATTTGCAGGAGAAAGAGAATTATCTACCTGAAGAGGATCTGGAGTACCTTTCAGAAAGGCTTCCCATGCCTCTTACGAGGATATATAGGATAGCCACATTTTACAACGCCTTCAGCCTTACTCCCCGGGGAAAATACCTGGTCAACGTCTGTTTGGGAACGGCCTGTCATGTAAGGGGGGCAGCAAGGGTTCTTGATAGGATAAAAATGTATCTTGGCATTGATGTTGGCGAAATGACAAAAGGCAAACTCTTTTCCCTGGAAACGGTCAACTGCTTGGGCTCCTGCGCTCTCGGACCTATTGTTGTTATCGGAAATGAATATCACGGTCAGATGACACCGGCCAAGGTCGAATCTACTATTAAAAAATACAGAAAAAAGTCTTCAAGGAAAAAAGATGAGAAGGATTAATAACCCCCAGGAACTCGAAAAAATCAGGGAGGAAATCTTAACGAGGAGGGATCCTAACAAGCCCTGCATTACCATCTGCTCCGGGACTGGATGCCATGCGTATGTATGTGAAAAGGTTACCGAGGCATTTAGGGCGGAGATAAGAAAAAGGGGTCTGGAAGAAAGTATGGACATAAGGACAACAGGTTGCCACGGATTTTGTGAAAGGGGGCCTGTAGTTGTGATAAACCCGGAGAAGATATTTTATCAGAGGGTCACCCCAGAAGATGCAGGCGAGATTATATCCGAAACCTTGCTCAAAAATAGTACTATTGATCGGCTCTTGTATACCCATCCTCAAACAGGAGAAAAGATTGTAAGAGAGGATGATGTTCCCTTTTACAAGGGTCAAATGCGGGTGATTTTTGGAAATAACGGTAAGATTGACCCCACGAAAATAGAGGATTATATCGCCATAGGTGGGTATTCTGCCTTGAGCAAAGTTCTAACAGAATTTTCTCCGGAAGAAGTGATTGATACAATCAAAAGATCGGCACTGCGGGGCAGGGGAGGTGGGGGATTCCCCGCTGGCGTAAAGTGGGAATCCTGCAGGAACGCCCGGGGAGATAAACATTATGTGATCTGCAACGCTGATGAGGGAGACCCTGGTGCATATATGGACAGAAGTTTGCTGGAGGGGAACCCTCACAGTGTCTTGGAGGGAATGATAATTGGCGCCTATGCAATCGGCTCAGATGAAGGATATATCTATGTGCGCAATGAGTATCCACTTGCTGTTAGAAATGTTGGCATAGCCATAGATCAGCTCAGAGACTGCGGACTGTTGGGAGAAAACATTCTCGGTACAGGGCTTGATTTCGAAATCAAAGTTAACAGGGGTGGAGGAGCCTTCGTTTGCGGGGAATCAACAGCCCTTATGGCCTCCCTTGAAGGGCAGGCAGGGGAGCCCAGGGCAAAACACATCCATACTGTTGAGAGTGGTCTATGGGATAAACCCACCAATCTCAATAATGTGGAAACATGGGCCAATGTGCCCCTCATTATCAGTAGAGGTGTCAACTGGTACACAAGTATAGGGACTGAAACCAGCAAGGGAACCAAGATCTTTTCCTTGGTGGGAAAGGTGAATAACACGGGGCTCGTGGAAGTCCCTATGGGAATAACTATAAGACAAATTGTCCATGATATCGGAGGAGGGATTCCCGGGAATGGGAAATTAAAGGCAGTTCAAACTGGTGGACCTTCAGGAGGATGTATCCCCGAATCATTAATTGATATACCGGTGGATTTTGACAAACTCACTGAGGTGGGTTCGATGATGGGCTCTGGTGGGATGATTGTCATGGACGATAGAACCTGTATGGTGGATATTGCCAAGTACTTTCTGAATTTCTTGAAGGATGAGAGCTGCGGAAAGTGTACCACGTGCCGGGATGGAACTCGCAGGATGTATGAAATTGTTGATGGAATTACCCGGGGTGAAGGTAGAGCAGGAGATATTGAACTCCTTGAAGAGCTGAGTTGGGTTGTCTCTGAGGCCTCCCTCTGTGCCCTTGGCCAGACAGCGCCCAATCCAGTGCTGAGCACCATCAGGTATTTCAAAGATGAATATGAGGCCCACATTAAGGACAAGAGATGCCCTGCAGGTGTCTGTAAGGCCCTCATAACATACCTTATAGACGAAGAAAAATGCACTGCATGTGGAAGATGTAAGAGGGTATGCCCAAGCGAGGCCATTACTGGCGAAAAGAAGGTGCCGCACAAAATTGACCCGGAAAAATGCATACGGTGTGGTGCATGTATAGCAGAATGCAAGTTCGATGCAATAGAGGTTGTTTAGAGATGATTACATTTACGATCGATGGTTACGAAGTTCAGGGAGAAGCAGGGCAGAATGTTCTTGAGGTTGCCCTGGATAAAGGCTTTGACATCCCTCATCTCTGCTATCATGAGGCCCTCAAGCCTTATGGGGCATGTCGGCTTTGTGTAGCAGAAGTCACAAGCGGTAAAAGGACTCGGCTCACCACATCATGCAACTATCCTGTCCTTGAAGGTATGAGCGTTCAGACCAGCACCGAAAAGGTTATCAGGGCTAGAAAGATGGTCATCGAGCTCTTATTAGCCAGGTGTCCTGATGTCCCCATTGTAAAAGATCTGGCCAAGGAATATTCTGTTGGCAAACCAAGATTCGCGGTTGATAATGATGATTGTATCCTCTGCGGATTATGCGAAAGGGTCTGTCGCGAGGTTGTCGGGCCTGATGCTATAACATTCTTAGGTAGGGGCTCAAGCAGAAAGGTGGGTCCACCATTGGAGATTAATCCCAAGACATGTATAGCCTGTGGTGCGTGCGTCTATATCTGTCCCACGGATTGTATCAAATTAGAGGAAAACGAAAAAGAGAGGACTATTGTTCGGTGGGGAAGAACCCTTCCCATGAAGACATGCGTGGCCTGCGGAAGGAGTTTTGCACCGTGGTTCCAGTTGGAATATTTCAGAAAAATTACCGAAGGTATCCCAAAAGATTTCTGGGATAAATGTCTCGACTGTAGATAGTATTTATCCTTCTGCCGATGACATTCTCAAGGTAAACTGCCAGTTCAAAATCACTTTCTTACAGTCTATACAATCTTGAATAGATAAGGAGAAGAAATGGACTGTATTTTTTGTAAGATCATTGATGGACAGATACTTGCGGTCAAGGTACTGGATGAGGAACTTATCCTTGCCTTTATGGATGTAAACCCCTTAAGTCCAGGCCACATGCTGGTTATCCCCAAAAACCATGCCGAGAATATCTTTGAGATCTCAGAAAGTGATCTATCAGCCGTTACCAAAGCGGTGAAAAGGTGTGCTAAGGCGGCAAAAGAGGCATTGAACGCAGGGGGCATAACTGTTCTTCAGCTCAACGGCAAGGCATCTGACCAGGTAGTTCCCCATCTCCACGTACACATTATGCCCAGATGGGAAAACGACGGGCTACGAGTATCCAGCTGGGAGATGAAACCGGGTAATATAGGGGAGATAAAGGATATAGCCCAGAAGATAAAGCAACGCCTCCCCCCTGGTTCTTAACAGAGATTTGGAAACTTAAGTGAGCCAAGGCCACACCGTTTAAAGTGCAGTAAATAAATTGTCCGGCAATTCACCCAGTCAATAAGGAGCCAAAACGTAGAAAGAAAGGGGGTAAAGTCATGCAAGCATATTGCGTTAAGTGCCGAGCTAAGAAGGAAATGAAGGATGCTAAAAGCATAACTATGAAGAACGGCAAACCAGCAACTCAGGGCACATGTCCCACATGTGGCACAAAGATGTTCAGAATTGGAAAGGCATGACCCTGATAACAATATCGAGATTCTATAGGGCTGGATAGTTTCATGAACTTAATGTCCAGCTCTTTTAATATGTCACATTTCATCTAAAAGTGCAGTGAACAGGCCTTTCGCCGGTTATATGGAAATTTTGCTAACATTTTTGCTAACAAACTGTTTAGCACGCAATGACACAAGATGATACTAGTAGGCACGAAATAGGGTCAAAGCAGGAAACAAAACGATACTGTATATTACTCTATGGAACTTGACGGCATAATAGATCTGTATCTTTTAATCAGGGTGTCACAGGTTCGAGACCCGTACGGCCTACCATTCATTATAAAAGGTAGAACTCCCATGACGTCCTTATCAGACTTAGCAGGCGGCAATCGGCAAATGGAGGCACCATCAGAAACCGATGGATGCGTCTTGTATAAAATAAAATGCGCCATAAGAAGAAACAAGCTAAAATGTGGTGGATCAAGGAGAAGCATGGTGAAAGATAAACATAAGGATATGAAAAGGATATCACAACATCTTGGTGAGATCGCGCATTTCAGATATATAGCAAATTCGATTAACGTCAATGTTGGCGGCATAGCTTATTGCGTGTGTAGGATTTTAAAGTCCAGAACTCCATAAACATGGCTTTGCAATTTATAATTTCATGCACTTTTATTTCATGACAACACCCAAAGGGGGCGGTTGCGATCGATAATATTTCTTGCTTTTATGTGAAAGGTGGTTATATATTGTAATAGTTGCATAGAGCCTTTTTGGCATCGAGACGAAAACCCGTAAAGAACTCTAGACAACTTCTTTACGGGTTTTTTATTAACGATTTACAAACCTAATTTCCAAAGGAGGTCGTAATCACAAGGGGTCGAGTAAAGGGGATTAAGGGCTCGCATGTTAAAGAAGCCACCCTCTGCGTGAGCCCCGGTAAACCCTATCGAGCGGTAATGTATGATCTCAGATAAGGAGGGGAGCATGAATATTTATGTGGGGAATCTATCCTACGATGTGTCAACAGAAGATCTTCGTCAGGCCTTTGAGGCCCATGGCGAAGTAAGCTCTGCAAACATTATTAAAGATAAATACAGCGGTCAACCGCGCGGTTTTGCGTTTGTAGAGATGCCCAATGATGGTGAAGCGCAAACGGCGATTGAGAACCTCAACGGCAAGGACCTATCCGGCCAGCTTATGAAGGTAAGCGAGGCGCGTCCTCGCGCGGACCGCGGGGGACCCGGAAGGGACGGCGGTAGTAGAGGGCGGTCGGGTTTTGGCGGCGGAAGACGATACTGATCTGGTTGTTTTCCCGTCGCTGGGCCGGACAATGAAAAAAGGTTAAAAATTAATACAGAGGAAAAGACACGGGAAGAGTCTCGGGCCAAGACCCAACCGTTCAGTCCGCCGACAATGGTATAAAAGTGCGTGCGCGGGCTGTTGGAAAGAAGTCGTGGTTCAGGTTTGCCCTCCCGAAGGCAAGAGACTCCTATGTATGGAATGCTTCAGAAAATAGAGAGTTTCTCGATGATTCAAGGGGTCATCCCCCTCTGCGAGAAAGAGGCGGCCCACACCTAGTCTTCCAATCCATTTCTGCGTGATGTAATCATTGCCTGCTTGCAAGTCGCATGAAATCGTGGAAATCATTTGTTTGGCGTAAAAAAAGAAAGGGATAACTCCGTTCTTTATGGACCGAGTTATGTAAGGATTTAAAATGAAATTTTCACAATTAGATTTAAACTCACAGATCCTGAAGGCCCTGACTAACATGGGCTATCAGGATTTGACACCCATACAGGAAAAGACCCTCTCTCCTATTCTGAACGGTAGGGACCTCTTGGCCCGGGCAGAGACCGGCTCAGGGAAAACCGCGGCCTGCGGTATTCCACTGGTCCAGATGATCGATACTTCGCTCAATGCCATCCAGGCGCTCATCCTGGTCCCTACCCGTGAACTGGCACTTCAATACGTGGAAGAGATCGATAAAATTTCGAGACTCACAGATGTCGCCCCTTTTGCCATGTTTGGCGGATTCCCGGTGGAGATTCAAAAGGCAAAATTAAGGCACAAGGTCCATATCCTCGTGGCGACGCCCGGACGATTGATCGATTTCCTATATCGTATCAGGTCGATTGACCTCTCTTTTGTGCGCACGCTGGTTCTGGATGAAGCGGACGAGATGCTGAAGATGGGTTTTATTGAAGATATAGACTTCATCATGTCCTGTCTGATCCACGAGCACCAGACATTGTTTTTTGCAGCGACGATGCCCGAAGAGATCGATCGATTGATAAGAGCCTATCTCAAAGAGCCCGTCAGAGTGGAATTAAATAAGAAACGGTTGGCTCCGCAGAGCCTTGTTCACCATTTTCAGTATACCCAGCGAGGTGATCGGCTCAACGCCCTGACCACATACCTAAAAAGGGAGAAGATCTCCCAGGCCATCATCTTTTGCAATTCACGATATCGCGCCGAGAAACTGATACGGGAGTTGGAGGAAACATTTAAATCCATAGGGTATATCCACGGAGGTCTGGACCAATCGAAGCGAACATCGATCTTCGAGCGTTTTCGCCGAAACAAGATTACCTTCCTGGTTGCCACGGACATTGCCGGTCGCGGACTCGACTTCAGCCATGTCAGTCATGTGATTAATTATGACTATCCTTGCGGCCTGGAATCCTACACGCACAGGACAGGAAGGACCGGGAGAATGGGGCGATCAGGCATTGCCATGACCTTTGTGACAGATAAGGAATTGAGGGTCGTGAAATCCCTGTGTAAGATGAATCGTATTGATCCCGTGTGGCATGGCACCGTCCCTGACCTCCAGGCTGTCTCCAAACATACCGGGAGGCGTGACAGCAAAAAATACCAAAAAAAGCGGGCCCGGCCGGCATCCCAAAGTTCAATCCCATCAAATAACGGGAATGCCCCCATAAGCGGAAAAAGGTGGAAAAGGCGAGGTACCCTGGGTGAAAACAGGGCGTCTATTCCATGAGGAACTCATGAAACGCCAAGATTTGAGAAACATTGCCCTTATTGCCCATGTTGATCATGGAAAGACGACGATCGTAGATGGCTTGCTCAAGCAGTCAGGCATTTTCCGTTTGAACGAGCAGGTCCAGGAAAGGGTGATGGACAATATTGCCCTGGAGCGGGAGCGGGGCATTACCATCATGGCAAAGAATACGGCGATCGTCTATAAGGGAGTCAAGATCAATATTGTCGATACACCAGGCCATGCCGATTTTGGCGGGGAGGTGGAACGGACGCTCAAGATGGTTGATGGCGTGCTGCTGCTCGTGGATGCCTCGGAAGGCCCTTTGCCTCAGACACGATTCGTCCTGAAAAAGGCCCTCGAGTTTGATCTGCCTCCTATCCTGGTGATCAACAAGATAGACCGGCCCGATGCGAGGATCCAGGAGGTGCTGAACGAGGTCTACGATCTCTTTATCGACCTCGATGCCACAGAGCAGCAGCTTGAATTTCCGATCGTCTACACCAACGCAAAGCTCGGGATTGCGAAACGCCACCCTGATGAGCATGCGAAAGACCTCGGGTGCCTGTTTGAATTGATCCTTCAGGCCGTGCCGCCGCCCGAAGGGGATGAGCAAGGGCCGCTGCAGCTCCTGGTCACCAACATCGACTATGACGATTACGTGGGAAGGCTTGCCATAGGGAGGATCTTCTCAGGCTCGGTCAAGGTCGGAGATTGGGTATCCATGATCAACGGCAAAGGGGGACCGATCGAGACCAAGGTTGCATCGCTCTATGGATTTCATGGGCTCGAAAGAGCAGAGATCAAGGAGGCCCGGGCAGGTGATATCGTTGCCCTGGCCGGGATTGAAGGGATCAGCATCGGTGATACCATCGCCGATATTGAAAACCCGGAGCCTCTTCCGAGAATTGCCGTGGATGAGCCCACCATCTCCATGGTTTTTTCTGTGAATACGTCGCCTTTTGCCGGCCAAGAAGGAGCGCATGTAACATCCAGAGCCCTGAGGGAGCGTCTTGAAAAGGAACTCTTGTATAATGTGTCGATAAGGGTCGACTTTGATTCCACAGATTCCTTCAGGGTGATGGGGAGGGGGGAACTGCAGCTTGCGATCCTGATCGAGATGATCAGAAGGGAGGGCTTTGAGCTTTCGGTGTCTATGCCGGAGAGCATTACAAAAACCGTGAACGGCGTTCTTTACGAGCCCATGGAGCACCTTGTCATCGATGTCCCGGAGGAATTCATAGGGGTTGTGACACAGCAGGTAGGGATCCGTAAAGGCAGGATGCAGGAGATGAACAACAATGGCCATCGCAGGGTCCGCCTCCAATTCAGGATTCCCTCCAGAGGGCTGATCGGCTTTCGCTCCCAGTTTCTCACCGACACAAGGGGGACAGGGCTCTTCAACCACATCTTCGATGGGTATGAGGCGTGGCATGGCCCCTTTACAAAACGCGCTACCGGAACCCTTATTGCGGACCGGCCAGGAAAGACGACCACCTACGCGCTTCATCACCTCCAGCCCAGGGGCACACTCTTTGTAAAGAACAACACGCCAGTCTACAAAGGGATGGTGATTGGTGAGAATTCAAGAGAAAACGATCTTGACGTCAACGTCACAAAGGAGAAGAAACTCACCAACATGAGGGCAGCAGGGGCGGACGAGGCCTTGCAGCTCATTCCGCCTAAGATCCTGAGCGTTGACCAGGCCATCGAGTTTATCAAAGAAGATGAGCTGGTTGAGGTGACCCCATTATCCGTGCGCATCAGAAAGAGAATCCTCTGATCGAACAAGGGGTCAGGTCTTGATTTTTGAATTATAGTATGCTATACGCTATATATGGCACGGCCTCTTAGAATTGAGTTTCCAGGAGCCCTCTACCATGTGACCTCCCGAGGGGACAGAAGGGAGCCTATATTTGACGATGATCATGATAGAGAGACATTTCTGGATATCCTCGCCTCGGTAGCGAAGCGGCATCACTTGCTCTGTCATGCTTACTGCCTGATGGATAACCACTACCACCTCCTCATCGAAACCCCCGGGGGCAACCTCTCCTCTGGGATGCGGCAGCTTAATGGAGTCTACACCCAACGCTACAATAGAATCCACCACACCGTAGGTCATCTCCTGCAGGGACGGTTCAAGGCCATCGTGGTGGAGAAAGACTCATACCTCCTCGGGGTCAGTCGATATATAGTCTTGAACCCCGTGAGGGCTAAGGTGGTGAGCTCCCCGGGTGAGTGGAAGTGGAGCAGTTTTCGCGCAACGGCGGGATTGGAACGACCACGTGAGTTTCTCAGCATCGACTGGGTCCTCTCGCAGTTTCACCACAACGCACGGGAGGCACAGAACCTCTACCGAGAGTTCGTCATCTCTGGGATGGAGAAAGAGTCGCCGTGGAGGGAACTCAAGGGACGAATAATCCTCGGGAGAGATGGGTTTGTGGACACCATACAAGCCCTGTTGGGTAAGAAACGGATAATAAAAGAAATACCTCGAGTTGAGCGGTTCGCGGCACGGCCGCCGCTCTCTGAGATAGTTACTGAAATACAAGGCAAACGGGTACGTAACTGTGCCATCTATACCGCCCATACACACCACGGCTACACCTTGAAAGAGATAGGAGACTATCTTGGAATCCATTACTCCACGGTGAGTAAGATAGTGAAGAATGAAGGGAACGGAAGAAAAAGGAAATAAAATTCACGATTCAAGACCTGACCCCGGATAGAACATTTTTTCCCGCAACTTGTGCAGGCAAAACAGGCCTTGATCTTTTCATTTGATTTTTCCTGACGTTGCTGTATTTATTGTCTTTCAAGACCCCTTACGAAATCTTATGAAAGGAGACGAATACTAATGGGTGAAACGATTCTAGACAGGACCTTTCACTTTATCATGAAGCACATGGTGAAGACCGGGCGGGCACCGTTCTACACGGATATTGCCAATGAGTTAGGAATTTCAATAGAGGAGGGCCGTAAGGCGATGCATGATCTATTCTCAGAGATGATTCCCGCCTGGTTCTCTCCCGGCACGGATTTGATCACCTCTTTCGCGCCCTTCAATAATTTACCGACTCAGTACCGCATTACCATTGAGGGCGAGCAAAAGTGGTTCGGCCAGTGAGCATTCGAGTCGCTGGCGGTCTGCTGGCTGTTTCCGGGAAAAACGATCCGAGTGGATTCAACGTGTCTGGATTGCGGGTTGCCGATTCAGATGGAAACACGAGATGGGGTCCTCCTCAAAGTGGAACCGGAGGGTAGCGTAGGATACGTGGCTGTACCGTTCTGGCAATGGTATGAAGACCTTAGCCACGCCTGAAGCACCATGAACTTCTTCCGGTCGGAAGAGCATATTCGTAACTGGGCCCGTTTCGATCCGGCTACCGAAGACGGTATCATTCCGCTGAACGATTTGGCCAAGCTCTTTTCATGCGAGCATTTCAGAAGACGTCTGGAGCCCGCCTATTTTTCCAATTGGCTCCAGTACAGGACCGAATTTCTCTCAACCCTAAGGGAAATCGGGAAAACCGGTCCCTTCTGGCATAAGCCCGAACAATAGGGAGGAAGAGGGATGTGCGTGGAAGAATGAAAATGGGGACATTGATTTCAAAACAACTTTTTCATGGTTTGAGTGTGGGAGAACAAGGGGACATCCCGTCCACCAGATAAACGGAGGTGTAAGTTGGGGTCAAGTCTTTTTTTGTATAGAACTTGAGCTGGCCATCTGCTTGATGCGTTCAATTCGGCCTCGAGGTCATAGTCGGCGTCCGAGAGAAAGACTGACTGTCCCGCCATGCCCCCATCTTCCTAGAGATCAAAGCCGATAGAACTAAGCCTTTTCATCTCTTTGAGATCTGTGAGATCAAAGGTGATCGGGGTAATGGTTATCCGGTTTCCCGTAAGGGCCTTTAAGTCAGTATTTGACATGCTCTGTTCAACCGGCGTCTCACTAGCCAGCCAGTAATAGATATTCCCCCTTGGATCTCTTCTCTTTTCATATACATCCCTCTGCCTGACAAGGTCCTGGGTGGTAAAGGATATACCCTTGATCTGATCCCCGGGTATAGCTGGTATATTTACATTCAGGGCCGTTCCCACATTCAAACCGTTCTCCATGACAAACCTGATTATCCTGCGGGAAAATCTGGCAGCAAAGGTAAAGTCAGGATTATTTTTCGTATTCAGTGAAATGGCAACTGAGGGAAAGCCCAGGAATGCTCCCTCTGTGGCAGCAGAGGCGGTTCCCGAGTATAGAATGTTTATCCCCACATTGGATCCCAGGTTGATTCCCGAGAGGATAATATCCGGCCTTTGCTGCAATATTTCGTGAACAGCTATTTTAACACAATCAGCAGGGGTACCGCTTACCCCGTAGCCAAAGAAGACACCATTTCTCTTGAATCGCCTAACCCTTAATGGGTTAGACAGGGTAATAGCGTGGCCTACGGCACTCATCTCTGTTTCAGGGGCGACTACAGAAAGCTCAAAATCATCCTTTAGCTCCTCGTAAAGGGCGATTAAACCCTCGGCTAATATGCCATCATCATTGGTTAAAAGTATTCTCATTCTCTACCTAGCACTCCTATCTATACAACATTATAAACAACAATAAAAGTTTTAAAGTTGGGAGATTGGAATCAGCATGGCAAAGAGAGGGAAGGATCAAGGATCCTTTAGCCAGAGCAGATAAGTCTTTGGGTCGTTTCGAATTTCGAACATTTGAAATTCGGTATTGTTTCGTATTTCGAGTTTAGGATTTCGAATTTTAAGACAGTAGAACTTGATTTAACCGGAAAACGTGCTATAAACGTTGAGATTTTAGCTTATGAAGACATCTAGTGATGGCTAAAGGAAAGTATCCTGGATCTTAGCCTTCCAACCCGTTTTCTAACCGTGCTACGAAAAGAACCCATAGGTAATAGGGCTTTCCCTCTGGAATTACCCTGAGTTACATTGGGTCAGCCATTCTTTGCTGGAAGGTGGCGAAACTCAGGCAATATTATCAAAAAAGAGCGGGGGAGTCATTAAAGCCAGCGGATAGGAGGCATTTGAGCATCACCTGATTTTGATAGGTGAATAAAATTGGATGAAATTTCCTAAGGCTTATGGTAATGAATTTGCACGCACAGATGTCTCCGGCAGCTTCACAAACGAGCGGAATGTTAGACACCAGTGCGCAATTTACATGATTATTTTAAACGAGACGCTATGAGCAAAGATATTCATTCCATTATTGTTGGAACTGGTAGTTATATGGCCACAAGAAGGGTTCATAACAGGAATTTTCTGAGAAATGAGTTTTATGATCCGGATGGGAAAAGACTGGAGAAGACGAATGAAGAGATTATAAAGACATTTGAAGAAATAACAGGTATCGCAGAAAGGAGGTATGTTACAGATGACCTTGTTGTCTCCGATATTGCTTTTCGCGCGGCAAAAAATGCCTTTGACCTATCGAAGATCGACAAAGAGAGCCTTGACTACATAATTGTTGCTCACAACTTCGGAGATGTGAGAGCCGATAATAAGAGGTCTGCCTTTGTTCCAAGCCTAGGTTCACGAGTAAAGCAAAAATTAGGGATAGAAAATCCAAGAACAATACCTTACGATATTGTTTTTGGATGCCCTGGCTGGCTGCAAGCGATGATACAGGCTGATTACTTTCTTAAGTCAGGTGATACAAAGAGGATTCTTGTTATAGGATCAGAGGTTCTTTCCAGGATTTCAGACCCCCATGACAGGGACAGCATGCTATATGCTGATGGAGCAGGGGCTACGATAGTTGAGGCAATAACAGGCAGGGAGCCTGTTGGCATACTGTCTCACGCTACGAGGTCTGATACCCTTAAGCATGCATATATGCTACGTATGGGTAAATCATATAATCCTAATTACAAGGGCAATGAATTGTTCCTTAAGATGGATGGTCATAGGCTATATGAGTATGCTTTAATGACAGTTCCGAAACTTGTAAAGGAGAGTCTTGTAAAAGCAGGATTATCCCTTGGCGACATAAAAAGGGTTCTTCTACACCAGGCGAATGCAAAGATGGATGAGGCAATATTAAGGCGTTTGTATAAGTTACATGGAGAGAAGGAAGTACCACCTTATGTCATGCCTATGACTATATCTTGGCTTGGAAACAGCTCGGTGGCAACTTTGCCTACATTGCTTGACCTGTTGCTTAAAGGCAAGCTTGAGAACCATGATTTGAAAAAAGGAGATATTGTTGTGTTTGCTTCTGTAGGGGCTGGTATGAATATAAACTCAATGGTATACAAAATGCCGTGATTTGTTTGCTTTTACTTAGGATTAAAGCCCCAAATGTTTCTTTTGGGATAATGATTTGATTACTGCCCCAAGGGCGTATAACAGGGAATAAAAGGGAAATCGAAGATTTCCGCAAATTGCCTTCGACAGCTTCTTTTGGAGGTAATCAAGTTGAGAGCAATCGGAGGTAATAGTAGATCGCCTAATGACAGAATTGGAGGGGGATGTAGTATCCGAATATCACGTGAAGGCAGAGATGAGTATTTTCGCAGAGCATGGCTTCTTGTGAGCCTTGAGCTTGAAGCTATCCCACCCAATCTTGGATTGGAGCCAATAGGCGATAGAACATGCCTTATTCTATTCACCCCTTTTTGCTTCTTAAAAAGAAGACCTCGTTTTAGTCTTGAAACAATCTCCTTATTAGCAGATAGTTGTTAAAGGCTTCCTTTATTTTTTGCGCTGGTTAACCAAGGACCTAGAATTTCTTGCAAAGGAAAGAATGTGTGGAGCAATGTCGAGAGAGTACTCTCGTAGATAGGGTCTGATCAAGATATGCTGGGTATTGAATTGACAAGAAGGGGGTTTTGCAAATTAATAGGTCTCGTTTGCCTTTCTGGATCTCTTTTTATCCCTCATAAGGCTTTATCCCTTACGAAGCGAAGACCTGTTAGACGGAAAGGAGGTGGTAGAATGCGCTTACCTGATCCGGTGCTAGATGGAGCTGTATCCCTTGAAAGGACAATCCATCAAAGAAGGACCATCAGATCCTTTGAGGGTAAGGGCCTTACCCTCAAACAGTTTTCCCAGTTACTCTGGGCAGCCCAGGGAATAACAGAGACAGGAGGATTCAAAAGGGCTGCCCCATCCGCCGGGGCATTATATCCCATGGATATTTATGGGGCAGTTGGAAGAGACTGTATTGAGAAGCTTGATCCCGGCGTTTACCACTATGAGCCTGCTGACCATTTCATTTCGCTTGTCCAAGAGGGGGATGTTAGAAGGGATATAGCAATAGCCTCACTGGGCCAAATGTGGATGGCTTATGCCCCGGTTACCGTTGTTATTACTGCAGAATACAGCAGGATCATGGTTAAATATGGCCAGAGGGGAATCAGGTATGCCATGATAGAGGCAGGACACATTGGGCAAAATATCTTTCTTCAGTCTGAGGCCATGGGACTGGCAGCGGGAATCGTCGGGGCCTTTGAAGACCAAAAGGTTATCCAGGTTATGGGCATTAAAGAGACACATGAGCCCCTGCTCATCATGCCAGTTGGACCCAAGAGATAGACAATCGCAGGGAATGTTACTTTTGAAGGCTTGAAATCCCTTGGATGTCAATGTAATGTAATCATATCAGGCGATGGATAACCTTAATTCGGGATTTTCAAAACAGGGAGTTTAACAATGTTTCCAAGAGCTTTGTGTTTGTTAATCTCATTGGTTTTTCTATGCCTTTTGCAGGGCACAGATGAAGTTCATTCCAAAACGGGAGGAGGTAAGAAGATGGAAATAAGAATCACAAGCACTGCCTTTGAGGAAGGCAGCATGATCCCAAAACGCTACACATGCGATGGGGAAGATGTTTCTCCCCCTTTGGCATGGACCGGCATTCCCGGGGGCACAGGGAGCCTTGCCCTTATCTGTGACGATCCTGACGCACCAATGGGGACATGGATACACTGGGTTCTCTTTAATATACCGGCAGACACAAAGGAGTTAGCTGCTAACATACCACCTGAAAAGGTCCTTGAGAATGGCGCAAAACATGGAGTTAATGATTTTCGAAATCACGGTTATGGAGGTCCATGCCCTCCTGGTGGAACGCATAGATATTATTTCAAACTCTATGCCCTGGATACAGGGATTAATCTGGAGGCTGGAATTAGTAAGGCGCAGTTGTTGAAGGCCATGGAAGGTCATATCCTGGCTGAGGGTCATTTAATGGGAAGATATAGGAGGTAGACCCTGGTAGATCTAAAACCGGGGCCACTATGCCCGGTGTGAAAAAGGGGATAGTCAGCTTGAGTGGATTATCCTTATGCTCCCGGCCGTCTTCCCCTGCAAAGAGAATCGTCTCTGTCAGGAAATTTCAGGCCCTGTTAATCCAATCTTGGTTTCAGAATCAAGGTACCCTCCCTATGTTTTTCCACGTCACGACGTTCAGTCCAGGCTAGATGATATCCGCCGTCGAGATAGAGGCCGATTTGGTCCTTATAATGGGGACTTCTGAGGTGTCCTGACTCGCCGGTGGGGAGAACATGAAGAGATCCGTCCACGTCCGAAAGATCCACGATCATCCGCTCGGAAACCCCGTGGTTCGCATGGTAGGGCTTCTCGTAAGAGTACTGCCTCTTGTTGACGGTCAGGCTGCTCCCACCCACAGGGAAGGGTCCTAGATTGAATATCCGATCCAGGGGCTTCCTTTTCCCCAGGATATGCTCAAAGGTAAGCGTATGGATTTTTCCCCAGGTCCATTTATCCATATCGCCTCCAATGACCTCCTTTAGCTCTGCCAACATCTGACTCAGGCTCTTCGCAATGATGTCTTCCATGGTCTCCCTTTCAGGAGTATTGACGTCATCAAACCATGGTGAAGAGCCTTTCCTGACCATCATCCTCAAGGCTCGTGGAGGCAAGGGGACCGCCTTTAGATATGCCTGGAGGAGTTCTTCCCCCAATTCATCCTTGAATATATTATCCATCATCTTTCGGTATGTCACTTCAAACAAGCAGGCCGCTATACTGTCCTTGCCCATTATAAAATCCCACTTTGAAAGAATATCCTTGGCCTTCCTGGCCTCTTGATCGAGGAACCTCCGTTCGAGGACCTGGATCATTTTGGGTGTGATTTCTGAAGCTAATAGGCAATAGAAGTCCTGATGCATCTGCTTGAAATCATCAATGGACAGTTTTTCCTTGGCCCTGAGGAGCTGGCGGATGCGGGTAATTCGATCCATGGGCTCCCAGTAGTGACTGATCAAATAGGGATAGTCCTTACCCGCGACGTTGTTGTTGGCCGTGGCGATAAAACCCTCTTCGGGGTTCATCAGATGAGGCCTCTCATCAAAGGGAACATATCCCTTCCACTCGTACTCACCGGTCCAACCCGGCACCGGCAGAATCCCGTCGCCTTTTGAGCGTATGGGAATAGTAGCGCAGCACCAGTAGCCGATGTTTCCATTGATGTCTGCAAAGACGAAGTTTTGGCTGGGCAGCTCCCAGTATCGCAGGGCCTCCTTTACACCCTGTATATCCTCGGCCTTTGCCAACGAGTAAGCGGCCTGGGCCGGCTGAAGACCCTCAGTAAATGCCCACCTTGCTGAAATAGCTTCTTGTTTGGTGCCCTTTTTCACCTCGTTGACAATCGGGCCATGACGGGTCAAAAGGATCTCGGTTTTGACGGGGTCCTGCCCCTTGACCCGGATGGTCTCCTCTATGACCTCCATATTCTCCCAGTGGTCCTTGTACCGGTATTGTCTGGGGTTCTCAGGATTGATCTTCTCGATGTAGAAGTCTACATCATCCACCATGACATTGGTGACCCCCCACGTCACATGCCGATTATGACCTATGGCAATCCCCGGCACACCTGGAATAGCAAACCCTGATACGTCCATAGTTGGACAGACCATATGCACCTCCCACCAAACTGAAGGGTTGGTCAGGCCTAGGTGGGTGTCGTTGGCGAGGATCGGCTTCCCGGTGACAGACTTTTTTCCAGAGACTACCCAGTTATTGCTGGCGGCCAGGGCTGGAATGGCTGCTAGTCTTTTCGCCAGGCGCAATGTTTTCACGGTAGGCTCTGATAATATCGAAAGGACTTTGCTCTGTTCGGAAACAATCAGAGGGCCACCGTCCGGCCAGACTGGGAAGGCTTCTCTCAGCTTTTGCTCTCCTACTTTTTCCAACATCTCGGCAGCGGTCAGATCCACCTTCCAGCCGCTGCTCAAACCCCAATTGACCACTTTCAAAATAGCCAGGTAATCGTCAACATCCCATGGCTCTGGCCTGTAGCGGAGCAATTTGAACTCAAAAGGCAAGCGCTCTCTGTGGGTCTCAAGATAAGCGTTTACCCCGTCAGCAAATGCCCTGGGCAAGAAGGCAAGGTCATTCGGAACATCTTTCCTTAAACCTGCAGCTGTAAGCACCCTAAAGTAGCGGTCGGTTTTGATAAAATCCTTGCCAAACACCTCTGAGAGTCGACCGTGGCCCAGCCGGCGGTGGAATTCCATTTGCCAGAAACGATCCTGAGCCATGGCATAACCGAGCGCAAAGTAAAGGTCAGGCTCATTCTTGGCGTAGATATGCGGCACCCCATAGGTGTCTCTTATGATCTCCACACCTTCGTTAAGGCCTGAAAGGACGACCTCTCCTGAAGTCTGCGGCAGACTCCTCTTGAGGGTTTGCTGAAACCACAGATAGCCACCCCCTGCCACCACCAAGATGAGCCCTCCTAGTGCTAATAAGACAATCAAGATCCACTTTTTCATGTTTTCCCTCGCTTTAGATGCGTGGTTACACAGAGCCCGTCAAAAGATCGGCATTTTTATTTCAGCAGGCCTCGGTTGCGGAGCCGTAACTGCTCCCATGCCTTGTAATTCTCCGGGGGGTGTATTATCTCAGCGTCAGGCCTTAAGGTGAGCTTTACCGCTTCATTGGGGCACCCGGTAACACAGAGACCACAACCAATGCACCTTGTCAGATCAATTTCTGCTACATCATCTACGGAGCATGCGTTCACCTGGCAGCGTTCCTCACATGCCCCGCAGCCAGTGCATTCCTCGGAGTCGACAGCCGCATGGTAATTTGCCTTGGCAACGGATTGTTCGATGCCGAACTGGGTGATTCCCCGCAGGATAGCACAACAGCACCCGCAGCAGTTGCATACATAAAAAATCCCCGTGGCAATGTTGCTCACAGTGTGAACCAGACCTATTTCCTCAGCCTCGTCAAGCACCTTGAGGGCCTCTTGCTGAGTAATATTGTACGGTCCTACAGGTCTTTCTTTCACCGAGAAATTCAGACAGACCCTCAGGGGGAAGTCACATTTGCGGCTGCTCACCAGGTCTTTCTGTTTTCTGCAGATGCAATCACGTAATTCGAACCACCTTGCCTGCAATATGAGTGGTTTTATATCATCATAGGGCAGAATGAGCTCAGTCTTAACTGCCTGGTGTGCCGGGACAACACGGTGTAACGCCGGCTCAGGACGCATTATTCCCTCAGCTCCGCCTTCGTTCAGGTATTGCTCGAAAAGATGGGCCAACTCATGGTCCATGAAGTCCCACTGTTCTTCATAAAACCCGACAACAAATGGAGCCAGCTGGAGTCTCCACACTCCATCCTTTTTAGAGCCCCATATGATGCGCCTGTTCAACATCTCTTTAAGCCTTTCTTCAGCTTCCTCATGCGGCAGGCTGACCCTTGCTGCTATTGCATCGGCTGTCTCGCTATTACCAGTCATGTTACATGCTACGAGCGCCTCCTCTGGCGAGAATATCTTCCTGAGGATCTGCAGCTCAACACCTGACTGAGTCCGAGGGAAACCCCCAGGTAGGAGATTTAAGGCACAGGCTAATTCTTCATAAGGATCAGTGTTCATATTTAGGCCCCCTATTCTATTAGTATCCTAAAGCTTTATTGTTGAATTGACAGAACTGCCTTTTTGCTCGAGGAAGTGTAGACGAGAGAGTCCTGTGTGTCAAGGGAGAAGGCCTCTAAAATATGGCGGGCTCAAGGTTATCGGGTTGAGCGGAGGTCCTCGATCTTTCCGATCTCGTTTGTCTAACATGCCAGCAGATACGTCTTGACAGAGATGACCCCATTTCCTAGGTTATGGTTACAACTGACAGCTCAGAGAACATCAAACTTGATGAGCTCGAGGAAAAGGTTCGGCTCCAAGGGAGGAATAAAGATGGACCCAGGAACATTCCGGAGGTATGGACATGCCATAGTGGACTGGATTGCAGACTACATGGACCATATCGAGGAGTACCCGGTTCTTGCACAGGTTGAACCCGGTGAGATAGCAGATCGGCTTCCCAAAACACCGCCTGTGGAATCGGAGGAGATGGAGGTCATCTTCAACGATTTCAAGCGGATCCTTTTGCCGGGGATGACCCACTGGCAACATCCTTCCTTCTTCGCCTATTTTCCGGCAAATACCAGCGAGCCGTCAGTTTTGGCGGAGTTCCTAACAGCTGGCCTGGGTGCCCAGTGTATGGTATGGCAGACGTCTCCGGCAGCCACTGAACTTGAGGAGGTTGTGATGGATTGGCTTCGTCAAATGCTGGGCCTTCCAGAGGGCTTTAGCGGTGTGATACAGGACACGGCCTCCACCTCGACGCTCTGCGCCCTTCTTTGCGCGAGGGAGAGGGCAACAGGCTTTGCCATCAACCAGCACGGCTTCCAGAACGGAAGCGCTCAAAAGCTCATCGTATATACCTCAGAAGAGGCCCACTCTTCCGTTGAGAAAGGGGTAAGGATCGCTGGTTTCGGGAAGGACTACCTTCGTCTCATTCCAACAGGAGCGAATTTTGCGATGATTCCAGAGGAATTGGGAAAGGCCATCGATGCTGATAAGAAAGATGGGCGTCTACCCTGCTGTGTTGTAGCAACGGTCGGAACCACCTCTTCAACCAGCATAGATCCATTGAGGCCAATAGGCGAGATCTGTGACCGGCATAGGCTTTGGCTCCATGTCGACGCGGCTATGGCAGGAACTGCGGCCATCCTTCCAGAGATGCGCCACATCCTTGACGGCGTGGAGTTGGCCGATTCGTTCGTGTTCAATCCACACAAGTGGATGTTTACGAACTTCGATTGTTCCGCCTATTTTTGCAAGGACCCCAAGGCCCTGACCTCGACCTTCGAGATCTTGCCCGAGTATTTGAAGACCGAGGTTGATCCCCGGGTCAAGAATTTTCGCGATTGGGGGATTCCCCTGGGGCGTCGTTTCAGGGCCCTCAAGCTGTGGTTTGTGATCCGGTATTTCGGGATCAGGGGACTCCAGCAAAAGGTGCGATCCCACATCGAGCTTGCAAAAGAATTCGAGTCATGGATCCAGAAGAACCCACGATTTGAGGTGATGGCCCCTGTGACAATGAACCTGGTTTGCTTCCGGTATCATCCTCCCGAAGGCAACTTTACCGAAGAGGAACTGGAACGAATCAATAAAGGTCTGATGGATGAGCTCAACCGATCGGGAAAGATGTTTATCACCCACACCGAGCTGAAGGGAAGATTCACATTGCGCCTTTGTGTTGGTCAGACCAATACAACTCGAGGGCACGTCCAAAGGGCCTGGGAACAACTCCAGGCCTGTGTAACCCATTTCTGAGCCTGTTAGGCTCCTGGTTCGCACCTGCTTTTAGAAAGGGTTATGAGAGAATCAAGGCGTCAACAATGAAGAGGGTGAAGCTGCCGCAGCCGATCTCTGGAGGACTGCTGCTATCCTACAAATGTACTGCTGAGTGCCGGCATTGTATGTATGCTTGCTCCCCAAAATGGAAAGGGGATTGGATTACACAGAAGGATCTGGAAAATGCCCTGTCTCAGCTTGGCGGAGCTATAAGACCAGGTCCCTGGGGAGATCAGAAAGTCAGCTTGAACTACGGGCTTCACTTTACCGGAGGAGAGCCCTTTTTGAATTTTGAGCTTTTGCTCAAGGCAGTAGAGATTGCTGATGAACTAAAGATCCCTTCAACCTTCGTTGAGACAAACTGCTACTGGTGCAGCAACGATGAGGTAACGAGGGAGAGACTACATCTCTTGAGACAGACAGGGCTCAAGGGAATCTTGATCTCGGTGAACCCTTTTTACGCGGAGTATGTCCCTTTTGAGAGAACAGACAGATGCATTCGAATCAGCAAAGAGATATTCGGCGAAAATCTCATGGTCTATCAGTTAGAATACTATCATCGATTCAAGCAACTGGGCATCAAGGAAAGGATTTCACTCGAGGATTATCTGGAGCTCACAAGAAAGGAGGATTTGACAGAAAAAGCGGAACTGTTTTTGATGGGAAGGACTGCTTACCAATTAAAGGAGTTTTATCCCCCATATCCTGCACCTATCTTTTTTAATGAGCCCTGCCGTCCAGCCTTCCTGAGGAACTGGCACAACCATTTCGACAATTACGGTAACGTTTTGCCCGGCTATTGTGGTGGAATCTCTTTAGGCCACTGGCAGGATCTGGACAGGCTTATAAGAGAGGGAATAGATTTGGAGGAACACCCACTTCTGGGCTTGTTAGTGGCTGAAGATGTGCAGGGGCTTTACCATTTTGCCAAGAATTTCGGCTACCAGGAATCTGGGGAAGGTTATCTTTCGAAATGCCACCTTTGCCTGCGCCTCAGAAAATATCTCGTCTCCAAGAAAGACTTTGAGGAACTCAACCCGAGGGAGTTTTATGTGCACGTGCAGTAGCACAAGGGAACTATCTTTAGGCTGGATTTCCTTTCAATCCAATTACGTCTGCCACTTCCTGCATCCCCTTTATCGTATCTTCAATGAGTTCTTCAATTCCAACTCCCAGCATCTCGGCACCCTTCTCGACGATTGATCGATTCACGCCGGCAGCAAAGGAAGGTGTTTTCCATTTTTTCTTTACAGATTTTACACTCATGTCCATCACGCTTTTCGAAGGCCGAACCAATGTATTAGCCGCAACAAGCCCTGTTAATTCGTCAATAGCATACAGTGTCTTCTCCAGGATGCTCTTTGGCTCCACATCTGAGCATAGTCCCCATCCGTGAGAGACGGCGGCACGGATATATTCCTCCGGCCAGTTATGGTCTTCGAGGATTTCTCTTGTTTTGGTGCAGTGCTGATCGGGAAACCTTTCATAGTCAACGTCATGAATAAGGCCGATAATCCCCCACTTTTCCTCATCTTCACCACGCTTTCTGGCAATATACCGCATAACCCCCTCCACGGTATACGCGTGTTTACGCAAGCTGTCGCCTTGGCTATACTCGTAGAGGATCTTTAATGCCTCCTCGCGAGTTGGTACCCTTTCTCCCATTGCCATTCTCCTTTTCCGGTTCTTTCAGATATCACTTTTTCAGCAATGCCCAGATCTCGCCTGCCACAGCCATCTATTTTGGAGGTGCCCCTACTTAACTTTTTTCGCAAGTTCTTTGCCGAGCGCGAGGCACTTTTTCTTCGCGTCTTCGCTGATGGGGCGCTCGCCCTCAACCGTGTCGCCGACCTGCTCGAAGAAGCGCTGTGCAAGATACTCGAACGGCTGCTTCACTCTCCCGCCGCCACCGTGCGACAAGAAAAGTGCGGCCGGTTTCCCCTTGACAGGCTCACCTGACTGGTCCCACTGATAGATATCGTCAAAGAAGGTCTTGATCGTGCCGGCCAGGTAAGAGAAATAGTCTGGTGTGCCGAGTGCAACCGCGTCGGCCGCCAGGAATTCATCGAGCGTTACGCGCCGTTCGTTTGTGTTAATAAGTTCAACTTCCGCGCCAGCCTCGCGCACGCCCTCTGCAAGTGCTTCCGCAAGAACCTTCGTGTTTCCGAACTGCTGACTGTGGTAAATGACAATAATCTTTCCCATGTCCCTTCCTTTCTGAACTGAACCGAAAGGTATTGAATCTCGAAATGAGGGTAAAGGTCAAGTAAAAACTCATTCTCAACAAACCCTCTGATACAAGGAGCAGTTATCGGCCTCCAAAATCTGTTTACAGGTAATCCGAGAGGATAATATTGTAACTGTACCTTAATCTTATCGCGGGAGACAAAGGAATTATCTTGGAGATATCTGTAGGTTTAATCCGGAAAGGTATGGTATTCTGAAAAAGGATGTCTAGAGGTATTCAGAGAATCTTTCAGTTTATGTATCTGTCCAGTCTCGCATTCTGTCTGGCTGGTGTCCTTGCGGGGGCAGGGTGCTCCAAGAAGGACCTGGTTAAAAGGCCTGTCTCTGAGAAAAGATGGACCTGCGACAAACAGGCAGACGATGCCATGCACCGGCAGGATTATGAGGCTGGTATCCTTCTCCATCAACGGTTTCTGGAGAAAGAACCTGGGAACGGGCTTGCTTTGTACCACCTTGGATATGCTAACGGCCAGACGGGAAACCACGTGAAGGAGGTCTCTTATTACGAGAAGGCGATTGCCCACGGATTTGGGGAAGACAGTATCTTCTTTAACTTAGGGATGGCATACGGGGAGTTGAATCAGACAGAAGACTCTGTTCGTGCATTCAAGAGGGCCCTGGATATCAATCCTTATAGTGCTGACAACCACTATGGGCTGGCCATTGCCTATCAAATAAGCGCCGCTGATAAACTGGCGGAAAAGGAGTTCTTGAAGGCCCTCGAGATCGATCAAGCCCACCTGGATGCCAGATTACACCTGAGTTTGCTCTATGCGGATATGGGTGAACTGCAAAAGGCCGGTGAGCAACTTCGAAGAATTCTGGAAATTGACCCATCCCATACAAGGGCCCGCGAATTCCTTGAAAGAATTGAGAAGGAATAAGCAGCCCCCGGGGACTCTCATTGAGGTGAGACAATGGCACTCGTAGCAAAAGATGACTACATCCAGATCGACAAGCTTGCCCTAAGGCCCTTCGATACCAACAGCTACATAATAACCTGCTGCCGAACCGGAGATAGTGTGTTAGTAGACGCACCAGCAGAAGCTGCTGAAATTCTAAGACGCTTGAAAGCGACTACTCCCAGATACATTTTAATAACCCATAGCCACATGGATCACCTTGGAGCACTCCTCGAGTTAAAGTCGAACCTGGGGGTTCCAGTTGGTGTCCACCCACTGGACGCCAAGAATCTGCCTTCCCCACCAGATATCCTTCTCGGTGACGCCGATACAGTATCCTTTGGAAATATGAAACTGAGGGTGCTTCATACGCCTGGTCACACCCCGGGCAGTTTATGTTTCTTAACAGGTAAGTATTTGCTATCAGGAGATACCATTTTCCCAGGTGGTCCGGGAAAGACCTGGTCGCCAGCCGATCTAAGGCAAATAATCGAATCCATCACCAGCAAGATTTTTATCTTGCCTGAAGGCACTCAAATATATCCCGGCCACGGGAGCTCTACCACATTAAAAAAAGAGAAGGCTGAATTTGCTATCTTTTCTTCCCGACCCCACGATCCTAAGCTGTGTGGAGATGTGCTCTGGCTTTCATCGTAGCCAATTTCTCCTGTCAGTGCATTGACCTACCAGGATATTTCCACTCGGTGGAAGGCCTCTGCCAGCTGGAAATCCTGCCCCTCAGCCATTATCCTATGTCTCTCCCTCAGCCGTTCCTCCAGCTCTCGTGGCGGAATGAGTCCCACCTGGCTCTTATGGCATCTCAGGGCAGTCAACTTCAGATGAAACATTTTGGTGATATCGGAGCGGTAATTTATATCCTCTGAGGCCCAGAGCAATATCTCCTTGACCTTATGGGGATGAAGCCCTCCTTTCATCAAATCGGGGTAAGAGAGACGATCCCTGGCATAGGGGAAGATAGCGTCCAAGGTAACTTGGCCGGTGATTCGATGGTCTCGGTGCCAGATATATCGCCGGTAAGGGTCAGCAGTTGCCATGGTCTCAGGCCTATAAATCCTTATAAGCTGGACGAGCTCCTTTCGGAATTCATGAGTATCCTCCAGACCCTGGTCTGGATGGCGCAGGAATATGACCTCCCTCACCCCCAGCGATTTGGCCGCAGCCATTTGTTCCCCCTCCCGAATCTTGGCCAGTTCCTCCGGCTTCATATTGGTATCATTGGTACCCTTATCCCCATTGGTGCACACCACATATACAACCTCCTTGCCCTCACTGACCCAACGGGCAACCGTCCCGGCAACCCCGTATTCTGCATCATCCGGGTGAGGCGTCACCACCAGTACCTGAGCTGGTTTTGAATTCATTGACTCATCCCTTTAAAGTGTAGCCAAATCTCTATGAGGGTTTACCCTCACCTCCTGCCAGTAGAGATACCACATGAAAACTACCAGGGAAGGCGTGGACAGGGAGAGGACTTGGACGGTGAAGAAAATACCACAGAAGATGGATTGAGGCAAGCCCTCGAGCCCCACGAGACCCTCACGATTGACAGGGCGACACTACTGATCTAAGATGAAGAACCGGATAGGGTCCCTGTGCCAAAGATTCATACACGGGGCATGATCTGTTCGAATGATAGCCAAGGATATTGCCGCTGCAAAATGAGCGATCCTGCCTATATAATCCGAAATTATCGCCCTGGGGATTTGGATAAGTTAGTCCGGTTGCAGGCTGAGGTCGGGAAACTGACGGAGACATGCCCATGCACTTCACTGCAGGACTTGGTTGAGGGTATTGGTCTGCCAAATCATTTTCCAGAAGACAACCTGTTTGTAGTTGAAACAGCCGGGGATACTGTGGGATATCTGGATGTCAAGCCTGAGCTGAACATTAAGCGGGCTGTTCTCAGTTACCGGGTGCACCCCAAACATCGAAGAGGGAATTTCGCCAAGGGGCTTGTCGAGCGCGCTGTCCACCGGGCCAGCGAGCTAAGGGCAAAGGTAGCTCATGTGAATATTCCACAACAGAGTGCGGCGGATAAGAGGCTGTTCTCTGAAATGGGCTTCGGATTCGTCCGCCGTTTTCTTGAACTACGGATGGATCTTTCTAAGGCTCATTTGGTGAAAATCAGCCACACTGCCCCTCCGTGCCGCCGCCTGAGACGAGGTGAGGAAGCTCAACTGGTGCAAATTCAAAATCGTTCCTTTGCCAATACCTGGGGCTATAGCCCGAACACCATAGAAGAGGCAGTGTACCGTGCGAGTCTTCCCAATTGCTCCCCGGAGGATGTAGTCCTGGCCTACGATGGGGGTCAGCCCATTGGGTATTGCTGGACAAGGATAAACCTTGGAGACAATGAAGCCATAAGCAGGACAAAGGGGCGCATCTACATGTTAGGCGTGGACCCAGATTACCGAGGAAAAGGCGTAGGCAGACAGGTCCTCTTAGCTGGTCTATCCCATTTGAAAGACAGAGGTATACGGACTGTCGAATTAACGGTGGATAGTGAGAATAAGGCAGCCTGTTCGCTTTACAGATCAGCGGGGTTTGAGGTCTACACAAGTAGTCTATGGTATGAAAAGGTGCTCAACTAAGTCCTCTCCCAGAGCTATACGATCCGGGCTGGATTCGGGGGGAAAGTAAGACCCCTTTGACTCCCTATACCTTGGGGCAGTAGCTACTCAGCACTGCACGGTATTCGTTTACTATGGCGTTAGCGATGTTTGACCAACTAAGGTGGGTTACCGACGCCCGAATTGAGCTCGTAGCCTCCTTGTTTGTCTTTGACAGTGAAAGAAGCAGGGCTATCTTGTCCGCAAGGCGATGAGGAGCATTATCTATCACCACATATCCTGTCTCACCGAGCCGAATAACACTCTCCATGCCGCCCACCTTAGTGGCGACTACTGGTGTTCCACAAGCCAGGGATTCTAAGGCCACCAGCCCGAAGCTCTCATAATAAGATGGAACAACACATAAATCGGCAGCACTGTAAAAGTAGGGTAACTTCTCCTGCCTTACCAGGCCATGAAAGGTAACTGAATCGTGGATCTGTAAGCTCTTTGACAGGCTTTTGAGCCTCTCCAGTTCATCCTGGCAGTGTTCATCGCCGCCGATCACAATCATCTTAGGCCTTTGTTTCCCTTCCAGGTAGGGCATGGCCATCAGCAACTTGTCCACGCCCTTTAAGGGAACAATACGGCCCACAAAGAGGATAATTCCCTCGCCGTCCAAGCCAAGGTGCCTCCGCGCGATTTCTTTTTCGAAGCATCGGAATAAATCGAGATTTACACCGCAGGGGATGACGCTGATGAGCTCCGGTGAGGCATCGTAATAGTGGGTGAGATATTCTTTTTCTCTCTCGGTGGGGGCAATAATGCGGTTACAATCCTTGATCAACGCTTTTTCACAGTTGATACGGAGATCTGGTTCATTGGTGCCTATGCCGATTGCGTTCTTTACCGCGCCCAAGGTGTGTAACGTTGTAAGATGGGGGATATTCCACTCTCGCTGTATACATTTTCCAACCCAACCGGACAGCCAGTAGTGGCTATGTATCAGATCATAATAAAGCCCATTGTGTTTCCTGAAACTCTCAAGTTCACACGCGAATTCGGCAAGATGCGGATAAATGGCCAGCTTGTCCATTTCCTCCGCTTGCCCTGCCTTGAGATGGATAAGCCGGGCATTTTTATCCAGTTCTACAATCTGATCGTGCACTGGCTCGTGGCCGCGGGTATAGACGTCAACTCGGTGTCCTCGCTTTCCTAGTTCTGAGGCAAGTTCTCGGATATAGACGCTCATACCTCCTGTGTTTTTCCCTCCCAGCTTGCCCAGAGGGCAACTGTGAACACTGATCATGGCTATCTTCAGTTGCATTCTTGCTTCCGAGCCTCCTGTGGCGGTAGAAAACCCCGTTTCAACCTTTTTTATTGTGCTCACTTAAAAACTATCTGACAACAGTGAAGGGGAATTTCTTTTCCTCCGAGGCGATATTTGTACTCCTCGGCCCCTTTGAGGAAGTCAAATTTTTCCCTGCCCGTCTCGATGCTGTCTTTGATACACAGGATTTTGGAAATGAGGCCAACGCTCAGGGAGCTATATTGAGGGTCATAGCCATTGTTATAAAGATACACGGTGTTATTATAATCAAAGCAGATAACTACAGCTACGGGTTGGGTATCAAGTTCCAGAATACCGATTCTCAGGAGGTGTATTTGGGCCATGGCCTTTGCCAGTGATCTGAAGAAAGATTCCCTTTTGGTGGTCAGAAATATCTCCTTGTCCTTCTTGCTTTCTCGAAAAAACTTCAGAAATAAGTCAATGGCATCCATGACCGCCTCGCTATCTTCAATATGTCGGTAATGTACCGTGCCTTTTTCTCGCAGTCTTCTTAGCTTGCGTCTAACCTCATGCCGCTGCTTCTGGTTCAACATTCCTAGGTATTCCTCCCAAGTAGGAGGCAAATCCAGCTCCACAGAGACATCCTCTACTTTGCAGGAGACTTTATATCCCCGCTCATTTGCAACGTGCACAAGATGAGTGAGCACTGTAGAGTCAGGCCTCAAAGGCTTCAAGTATAAACGTGTGATGCCTTTCTGCCTCAAATCGTCAAGAAGGATATTGAAAAAATGGCGCTCATGTCCCGGGCTGATGACAAAGTCTAAATAGTCACAAACATCAGCGCTACCCATGAACCAAGCCTCTTTATCTTTTAACAGAAGGGGGCCGAACCCAATGATGGTACCTCTTTGTTTTATTGCGCATAAGTACATGCCGTATTTAGGGGCAAACTCCCGCCACCAGACTTCCAGCCAGGGAGGCAAAACGAAGATGCAGTCCCATTTTAGTGGCGACGGGGACTTGAGCCAATATGAGAAAAGGCTGTCAAAGCCCTCGAAACTAATAGTATGATCAGATCCCCGCATTCCCCTATCAAGGCATCAGATGATGGAAAGCGTTGTTAGCATGTCAAAGCTAAGATGTCAAGACACACAGCTGGAAACGTGGACTTCGATCCATCTGGTCGTGACCTCAAGCCTTCCTGTTTCCTTAGAAAATGGTGCGGGTGGGGGCAAAGGGGAGGAATAAGAGATTATAAGGGGCAAAAGAAAGATGTGCCGATAATTATATTGCTGACCGACCAGGGGAGAGAAAAATATTGACATCTGAGATAATTTATGAAAATTTCATAAAAGACAATAAGAGTAAAAAAATAATAGGTGGGGATTTTTGCCATGGTTGCCACGTGAGAAAATATATCTATCTGAGAGGCAGCACATGGCTTTTTTGTCTGAAGATTAACCTTAGGTGGAGCTTTTTCGAACTTGGCCTTCAGTTAGATAAGAAAGGGCAAAACTATGATAAATGATTTCGATTTCAGGAAAGTCACCCAGGTTTTGAATTACTTAGCAAGGGAGTTGGGGGGTACGATAAATAAGCTTAAGGCTATAAAATTAATATACCTAGCAGATAAATATCACTTAAGAAAATACGGAAGGCTGGTAACCGGAGATCAGTATATCGCAATGAAACTAGGCCCCGTGCAATCGGGTGTCAAGGACATTGCAGATCTAAGTGATTTTTTGGGATCGGAAGAGCGAGACTATGCCTCTATTTTTATAAGCAAAGAAGGGCACGATATTAGATCGATAAGAGAAGTTGACTACGATGAGCTATCACAAACAGACATTGAAGCCTTGGATTTCGTATTGGAGCGGTTCGGCAATTTTAGAGATTCTGACCTGATCAAATTAACTCACAGAGGTTATGAATGGAGAAGGCATGAAAATGAATTAAAATTAAGGAGCCGTGTTAGCATGGATATTATTGACTTCTTTGAAGACTCAGCAAAGGACTATATCTCCGAGATTACAAAGGACACGAAAAAGGCTGCCATCAGTTTTTTTAAAGAGGATATGGAGGTGAATGCTATCCTTAGATGATTTTATTTCCCCCGCAGGTTTTTATAAGTCAACTACGCCGAGGAAATGTAATCAGATTTTCCCACCCTGAATTCCCCGGCAAACCCCATTACTTCATAGTCCTTAATATTAATCCTTTAAAAGATGGCTTTCTCCTTTTACTCACAAGTACCACCAATACCGAGAGGGTTAAGAGCGTAATTGACAGACAAAGGCATCTTGAGAGGGGTTATATATTCGTGAAATCAGGCGAATCCCAGTGTTTTGACAGGGATTGCTATATTAACTGCCATAAGGCTTATTCATTCGAAATTGGGAAGTTAAGGAAAAGGTACGGAAGAGGATTGGTTGAACTGAAAGGTTCGCTGCCCCAAGGATTGACTGATAAAGTTTTGAAAGGATGTTCAGATAGTCCGATGTTTAAACCAAAATATGCGAAATTTATCTGATCCCCACAATTCCACTATCTGAAACTTACTATTTGTAAACCAGGGACTCATGAACAAAGCATTTTTTATGCAGGAAATACGACTGAAAAGTCAATACAGCACAGCTCATGTGGGAACAAAACAAAGCTCAGCATTGGGCGAAGATTTCAGGGCGGACTCATTGGTTGTTGTGATCAAGTCCCTGTAATGGAGATGGAGGGAAGGGGCTACACTGTCTAGCTTTATAATCTAATTTAAAGATCGTGTCTCTGTTTAAGCGTTCTTTCAAGAGTTTCTCTATTATCTCCTACTATATATGCTAACTCTCTCAATTAAACCCTTTTGATTTTTTCCATGACATTTTTTCTTTTTATGCAGGAAAGGATTAGTTGCCCTGCGGCAAGGGCCCTTGTTGGAAGTATGTCCGAAGAAGAGAAAAAGGGTCGAGAGCTATTTCAGAGCCAGGAGCTTCTCAAGTAGCATGCAATCCTGAAAAGCGAGCTGCTGGAGAGATCGTTTCGGGGAATCCTATACCTGTAGGCCAGTTCTTGTCAGCTTGTTATGTGCGGCAGATTTCCACTCCTGGAGGCCTATTTCCGGACAACGTCATAAACACCATAGAGACAGGCCCTTATAGGTGAGCCTCTATATACGACTTTTAGGAGAATCCCCCAATCCACCTTACACAGGAAGAAAGAGACGAAAGGTCCATCTGAGAACGAGGGAGCAGGGGGAAAGTTCTACACTTGAAAAAAACGCCTTATTGGATTTTCTTATGGTGTCCCTCGTAATGTGACTCTGCAAGGCGTAGATATTCCTGGGCCGCATCTTCTATTCTCCGTATGTTGTCATCGTTTATTTGTCTCACGATTTTGCCAGGAATACCCATAACAAGCGACCGCGGCGGTATTGTCTTGTTCTCCGTTACCACCGTCCCCGCGGCTATAACCGAATACTCCCCTATCTCCACATTATCGAGCAGCATCGCTCCCATTCCAATGATGCAGTTTGAGCCAACTCTCCGACAGTGTATCACAGCACCGTGCCCTATCGTCACATTGTCTCCGATTTCTAGCGGCATGCCTGGGTCGGTGTGCATCACGCACATATCCTGGATATTCGTGTTCTTTCCTATTGTGATGCGGGAGCCATCGGCGCGTATCACCGCCTTACTCCACACCGATGAATGCTCACCAATTTTGACATCGCCGACGATTTCAGCCGACTCCATTATGTACACCCCGTCCTTTTTGATCATTTTTCGCCTCATCATATTTTCCAAGAACCTAATCCGACGTTAGAAAAGCCCAGCCTTAACAGGCCAGGTAATAACAAGAACCGCAAAGAATGTGTAGAGGCCTTCGAGAAGAAAGGCCAGATCCTCTATCCTTTACAAATCAAACGGAATTTGCTGTCAAGGTTGTGGGCCGAGCACCATTTTACAGGCGCAGTAGGGATACATGGGAGCTTTTGGACGACATTAATCACCTCGGTCCACACTGTTAATAGGATCCTCGTCTACAATGACACCATATAAGTTGTCTGCCGGGGGAGTGCCCCTTTTCTCCGTGGATACCCTGCACTGTCGAAAATGAGGCTTATCCTTTCGGTTATGAGACACAAGGGCCTGGATCACCTCCCAGCCTAATTTACCGACACGGGCCATCTCGGTGATCTCCTCCAAGGCGGTCCTATTGTCGTAAGGGGTAACCCGATAAGGCCTCGGCGAAAGGAGGGCATCATAGATGTCACACGCGCCAATGATCTCTACCATGCGATCCCTCAATAAGATGCCCTGGGGATATCCAGATCCATCCCGTCGTTCATGGTGCTCTTTGGCTACCTGTGCTGCAAAACTCCGGTGATCTTGAAGGAGATAGCTGAGAAGCACAAAGCCGGCTAACGTATGGTGTTCCACAATGCCCCTATCAGTCCTCGTTAGCGGATCGCTTTTTTTCAATATCTGCAGGGGAACGCATATTTTGCCGAGATCGTGTATGGTCCCGGCCATGGCCTCGGTGATCCAGTCCTCGGAACTCTCCAGCAGATCTCGAGCCACGATTGTTGACAGGGCGAATACTAATAGAATGTGCCGGTAGGTATAAAAGTCGCATCCTTTAAAATGGTCGAGGGATTCCAGAACGGGTGCGATGATACTGATCTTCTTCATGATGCTTAAGGCGGTCGTTCTCTCCGGCTCCTCGAAGATAATGGAGTATGGAGGTATTCGGAGCAAGTGGAGGACATCTTGATAGACAGTGCTATAGTCAAAGAATGGAAGCACCTGATAAGAAGGGCCCTTACGGGTTGCTATCAATTCGCCTAAGGCATCCGACGTTAGCTCCTTGCCAGCAGGAAGAAGCAGTCGGTTGTCTAGGGTATAAATTGGGTAACTGAGCTTGGGGAGCCCCATAAATTTTGATCCTCTGTGTCCCAGTCAAAGATATCAGAGATGGCGTCAAATTTCTTTATGAGGGATTTCTCTTCACCATGCATGATATCACTACACCTGAAATCTTCAAGAATAAAATCCGATCCTTATCTGGGAAATATCCTGATCGCTGTCTCCACATCTGTTGAGATTCCCCATTTGACAGGCCCTGGCCCTGACCATGAGTAATGGCTGAAGCAAAAGGGAGCCACCATAGATCCGAGTTGACAACAACTGCCGGAGGTGCTAACCAAAAAAATCTGAAACAGGCCTTCTTTAACCATGGAAAAGCGGGTGATCATAGACACTGACCCCGGTGTGGATGATGCCTTAGCCCTTTTCTTGGCCCTCAGTTCCCCTGAGCTTCGGGTTGAGGCCATCACCACAGTGAACGGCAACGTCCGATTGGAGCAGGCGACAAAGAATGCCGCCCTTCTCCTCGATCTTTTTGACCCTCAGCCTCGGCCGATTTTAGCCAGAGGGGCTGCTCAACCCTTGGGGGAAAGATTTATCAGGGCCCAGTCTGTGCATGGCTCGGAGGGCCTGGGGGAATTGAATCGCTTCAGGAACACGGATGGAAGCCCGAGATACCCTTATCCACGGTTACCCCAAGATATTCCAGATGCCATGGAGGTCATGCTGGATTTTCTCAAGCGATATCCTGACGAACTAGATCTCATCACCCTGGGGCCGTTGACGAACTTGGCAAGGGCCCTGGAAGCAGACGAAAAGCGTGTGAAGGCTCTGCGAGGTGTGGTTGTTATGGGTGGGGCAATCGGGGTTCCTGGAAACATCACCCCTGCGGCCGAGTTCAACGTATTCGTGGATCCACATGCCGCGCAGCGCGTATTCCGCTCAGGTCTTCCCATCAAACTGGTACCACTTGATGTGACTGAAAAGGTCCGCCTGGAACCGGTGGAAATCAAGAGCCTCGGTCAGTCTATGGATAAGCCCTTGGGCAGGTTCGTCTGTGATGTCACGGCAAAGGCCATCGAGCACATGGAGCACGTGCGAGGCATGTCAGCAGTCCTCCTCCACGACCCCTTAGCGGTTGGTGTAGCCATTGACCCTTCGATGGTCAGGACCAGCCTTGTACATGTCGATGTCGAGACACACGAAGGTATCACCCAGGGGATGACACTTGCCGATCTCCGCCCCATGCGGGATGATCTGAAGCAACCGCCAAATCTTCACGTGGCTCTGGAAGTGGCGGCTGAACGGTTCCTGTCATTCTTTAAGGAGCGTCTATGCCCAAGGTCGTTGTGATCGGTTCGGCTAATATGGATCTTACGGTCAGGCTGGAGCGTCTGCCCCAATTGGGGGAGACGGTCTCTGGAGGTGAATTCTATACCTCTTTTGGGGGAAAGGGGGCCAATCAGGCCGTAGCTGCCCACAAAGCAGGGGCTCAGGTCAGATTTGTGGGTAAGGTTGGGTGTGATCAAAACGGAGAGGCCATTATAAACCAGCTTGAGGCCCTCGGGCTTATCTCCGATCGAATTCTGAGAGACGAATCCCACCATTCGGGTGTTGCCCTCATTATAGTAGATCGAACGGGCAACAATGCCATCGCTGTGGCACCTGGTAGCAACCGGAATTTGACGGAAGAGGACATTAACCGCGCCGAATCCCTCATTTCATGGGGCGAAGTGGTATTGGCCCAACTGGAGGTTCCTCTGGTCACGGTCAGGCAAGCCTTGCACTTGGCCAAGGACCATGGCCTTGTGACCATCTTGAACCCTGCACCTGCCCGTCCCTTGCCAGCGGAGATCCTCTGCCTTGCTGATATCCTCACCCCCAATGAGACGGAGGCCGGTGCCCTCGCCGGATTCAGTGTCATGGACCTGAACGAGGCAACTCGGGCCGCAAGGAGGCTTCTGGAATCCGGTGCTGGTCAGGTGATTGTGACGCGTGGGAGCGGGGGCTCCTGCTGGGTTCAGAAAGACTGTGCGCAAGTTTTCCCCTCTTTCCCGGTGACTGCCGTTGATTCCACAGCCGCAGGTGCCATTACTGTAACACGGAAAGGAGCTCAAGACTCGCTTCCCGCAAAGGACGAGATCGAGGACCTCCTTATACACTATGAGGGATAGGACAAGTTCTGCTGGTGAAACCGGCAAAACAAGGCACTTCAAGCCCTCGAGAGAAAGGAGAGAACAATGGATGAGAACAGGCGACAATTGATTGACGAGATCGAGGAGCAGGCTATTCAGTATGACATTGAATACACTGGCTGAAGTCAGTCCGTGCTTGCAAGTTTGCAAGAGGGGCTGCACATAGGAAACGAGGTCTCCTTTATGGCGGGCAGCTCCCTGGCTGGCGGGGTGGCCCGAGGTGGAGAGACATGTGGTGCACTGTCAGGTGCAATCATGGCCATCGGCATGGTGGCAGGCCGGAGCAAGATAGACGATGTTGATGCCTACCAATCTTGTATGAAGCTTGCGCGTGAGGCAAGGGAGCGATTTCTTGAACGTGTGGGACACACCCTGTGCGCCAAGATCCATAAGATCCTTCTAGGCCGCACCTACCGCCTGTACGACGATGAGGAAAGGGAGAAGTTCCACGAGGCAGGGGGTCATTCCCGGGAGGCATGCCCGGGGGTATGCGGTAAGGCTGCCAGAATCGCTGCCGAGATTATCCTGAGAGAGCGTGACAAGGGTGCGTGAGGTTTTGCTATGCCTCGGAATAGAGTAAGGTTCCCTCTCCATATACAGCCTCGGGGTAACTCGTCAGGTCGAACGGGTCCCCGTTCCAGCAGGTGAACGAGGCCCACTTTCCTTTTTCGAGTGTGCCGAGTATGTTGGTGAGGCCGAGAATCTCCGCGTTCTTGCGCGAGACTATCTCTATCGCTTCCTGCTTAGAAATGCCGGCTCGGATGAACCAGCGGGTCTGCAGAAAGAGCTGTCGTGCGGGGGTGGTGGGATGGTCTGTCATGAGACCGTAGTCGACCTGGGAGTCCAGGAGGTGACGTATATTTCGCCAATCCTCGTGCTTCAGCTCCACCTTGTAGGCGAAGGCATCGAGAGGGCCATAGACCACAGGGATCTTCCATTTCTTTAACTCCCTGAAGATCTCAGGCTGGTAAACGTCCATGGCGTGTTCCACAGAGACCCTTATCTTAAAGTCGTCCACCACTCGGAGCAGTACCGCGATATCGTCAATCTTGTGAGCATGTGCACGCAACGGCATCTTTTTGGTCAGTACATCCCGTAGCACGCATTCCTCTGCAGAAAAGCTGATATCCTCCCTTTTCTTGCCTCTGGCCTTGCCGTGTTTTTGCATCTTCTGATAAACCTCGTCGAGCCTCTTACGAAGAAGGGCTATAGCCCCCATGCGTGTGGAGGGTCGAGTGCCTTTCCACCTTTGCGTTGACATGGGATTGTACCCAAAGGCGGCCTTGACACCTGCACGGGAAATCAAGGCCTCTGTGCTGTTCTTCGAGTAGTTTCGGATCACTGCCGAAAGCCCCCCAATAATGTTCCCGCTTCCCGGGACCACACACGAATACAATACGCCCATCTCGACGGCGTCCTTGAAAGACTTGTCGTCCATCTGCACCGAATCGAGGGCATCTGGAAGAGCAAGAATAGCATCCTGTTTATCGTTCGACTCCGATTCATCACTGGGCTCACCCGCCCGAGACATGCCAATATGGCTGTGGGGATCGATGAAGGCGGGTGTCAAAACGGCGAATTCTCCCAGAAGCTTACCCTGTTTTCTCTGGGAGACATCAGCAATCTTCTGTCCGGCAAAGAGGAGGTAGGCATTCTCTATCACCGACTTGCCCGTGTAGATGGTCTTCGCATATACGCTGTTCATGATATTCTCCTTACCTTCCAGGGTCTTGACATAAGCTCCTCTTACCAAAAAGAGCCAAGAGAGTCAAACGCAGTCTTGACACCTCAGTCTATAGTTACCCAAGGCAGCAACATTACGGGTGTGATCTACGCTTGACACACAAAGCGAGTTCTTACCATCCCATCCCCATGGCGTTTGTGCCTTATAGGAGCCCCTGCCTACCAATGCACAACACAGGAAGGCATTCACCATACCCCACAAAGAACGCAGGATGGATAATCGCAATTTGAAAGGCGCATGGGTCACTGATTTTACACGTGTGCTGGCCGGCCCATATGCAACGTGGTGTCTGGCTGCTATGGGGGCCGAGGTTATCAAGATTGAGTGACCGAAGATCGGTGATGGTTCCCGGTACTATCCTTACGTTGTCAAGACTAGCAGAGTGGATACTATCTTCAATGAAACAGTGGAAAGAAGAGTATCAGCATCAATCTCAAGGATAAACCGGGCATTCAGATTACCAGGGAATTGTTCGGGGTTTCCGATGTCGTGGTCGAAAACTTCCGCCCAGGAAGCCGTACCGTTCCACCTGTTTTTCTTTATCCCTAATCGCCGCGGGTTTTCCTGTGGCCTCCGCTCACTAGAGGACATGGATGTTCTTCTTCCTGCACATGTCCTTGAGCACCTTTGGCCATACGCTGACACTGACCTCCCCAAGGTGCGCCTTCTTGAGCAGAAGCATAAAGGTGCGGGACTGCCCAATGCCACCGCCAATGCTCAGGGGGATGTCGCTGGTCATGATTCCCTGGTGGTATGGCAACTTCAGGAAATCAAGCTGGCCGGCAATCTCCAGCTGCTTCTTAAGGGAATCGGCATTAACGCGGATACCCATGGAGGTGAGCTCGTGGCGTCGCTTTGTCACCGGGTTCCACACAAGGATGTCACCGTTAAGACCATGCATGGGTCTGCCGTCCTTTGACCGTATCTCCGTGGCCCAGTCGTCGTAGTCTGCCGCCCTCATCTCGTGTGGGTAGCCGTCCCTGAGCGGCCAGCCGATCCCATAGATGAAGATCGCTGGATATTCCTTCACGATCTGCGTCTCACGCTGCTGACGCGGCAGATCCGGGTACTTTTCAAGGATGTCTTCGGCATGGATGAAGGTAAGGTTCTCGGGCAGGTTAGGATACTTGTCCGTGTTCAGCTGGGGGAAGAGCTCCCGGACATGGGCCTCGGCGCCCTTGATGACCTTCCAGATCCTTTCTACCACTTCGGTCAAAAACCGCAGGTTTCGCTGCCCCTCTGTTATGGCCAGCTCCCAGTCCCACTGGTCCACGTATGCGCTGTGATCGTGGTCAAGGAAGTAGTCCTTGCGCACCGCGCGCATGTCGGTGAGGAGGCCCTCCCCCACCTGCATCCCGAACTGCTTTAGTGCCATACGTTTCCACTTGGTTGCTGCCTGCACGACCTCCGCATCGATCGGGTTCTTGTCATGGTCATTGGAGATGTGAAACCCGATCGGGGTACGTGAGCCATCACGGTCCAGGTAGTCGTTGATGCCGCTCTGGGCATCTACGATCAGGGGAACCGTAACCATCATCAGATTGAGCTCCTTGCACAGGTTTGTCTCAATGTAGTTTTTCACTGCAGTGACGGCCTTTTGCGTTTCCTTTGGGTTTAGTAGAGAGCTGTAGCCATTTGGCAGTATTTTCTCCAGCTCGTCATAGTTGCCGATGCCCGGTCCAGCCAGGTCTGCCTTCTTGTCCGCCATTGTGTTTCCTCCCATTGTCTTATTGATAAAGGTTCCCAAAATGCGTGCTAAGCTATCATCCTAGCACCGAAATCGCAACTGCATTTCTGTTGAATCAGTATTTTCTTTCCGGCTAAGCAAGCCGCCCTGAGTCGTCTTTCTACTCTATCTCCTTTTCATTTTCTGTGATCATTTCCAAAAAATGGAAGACCTCCTCCCAATTCTTCGCGAACAGCCCCTTTTCCGTGACCCTGACGATATCACGGTCGATTTCGATGGTCTGGCGTAAGGCAAATTCCCACCTGCGGATCGTTACCGGCAGATGGGAAAAGTCGGGTTGTTGGCCCTTGATGTCGCCAAGAACGTTTGGATCAGTTGAATTCAGTTGGTAAGAGCTCGGTTTTTATGTGAAGAAGTATAGGAACGGTTGACTATGAAGGGTCTTTCTTCTATCCTTCCATCCATCGAGGAGTATAAAGTCTCGCAGTACCTTAAGGGTGCCGTATGAAAACGACGATGGTAATTCCATCCTACTGGGCTCGGGAGGCCGTTCTTGGGACAAAGGCAACCGATGCGGTTTACGATCATCCCACCGCCGTGAACGAAGAGGGGACGCTCCAAAGAGCACTTGAAAGCCTTGGTGTCCTCAATGATAAAGACTTTGATGTTGTGGTCATTGCGGCCGCCAATGCTGAAGATGTCGAAGAAAAGGCGGAAGAGAAGGTCTCCCGCCTCATTTCATCCATCACCTCGGATGTCCCGATTCGTCTCTTCAGCCATTCCCACCTACGCCGGATTCATAGGGCAATTCAGGACGCCGGCGGCGAGAACATTGTTGAACTTCTCAGTCTTCGTGGGTATGCAAACATCCGAAATCTCTGTCTGTTTCTCCCGCATTTACTCGGCTCTGTTGTGGCCGTACTCGTTGATGACGATGAGGTATTCGAGGATCCGGCCTTCATGGCCAAGGCGCGCGAGTACATAGGCGGAACCTTAGATGGAGACTTCGTAGGGGCCGTGGCTGGATATTACCTTCAGCCTGACGGGGACTGGCTTCTCAAGCGCGAGAAAAGGCCGTGGATGGAGCATTGGGACCAACTCGACAGGATGAATGAGGCATTTGAGCGTATAATCGGAAACGGGCCACGTCTCAAGGAAACTCCTTTCGTGTTTGGTGGGAACATGGTCATTCACGCTGAGGTTTTCAAACACATTCCCTTCGACCCTAATGTGACGCGGGGAGAGGACATTGATTTCCTCATAAATATGAAGATGTTCGGGTATAAGTTCTTCCTTGATAACACCCTGACCATCAAGCACCTACCAGCTGCCAAGTCGCATCCGATCTGGAAGCAGCTTCGTGAGGACATATGTAGATTCGTCCGCGAGAGGGCGAAGCTCCGCAACCAGGAGCCCCTGGAAAACATGGCCTGTGTTTCTGCCGAAGAACTTGATCCTTACCCTGGGGCCTTTCTGAAGGACAACCTCGAGGAGAAGATTAAGAAAGCATGCAGGATCCTCGCCGATTACTATCGGGCCGAGGGAAGTGAGGCCGATGCGGTGGAGGCCTTGAAGAATATCGATATCGCCCGTACTGAGGCCCATTCCGGGAAGAACCCCTTTCGGGAACTTCTCCGTACCAAAAAGCTATGGGAGGAGATGATGGACTTCACCGCTCGAGAGGAGATAAGGGAGGGACTAAGGGGAATCCTCGTCTCCTCGCAGGCCTGTTGCTAGCTTGGCCAGCGCTGAAGCTCAGTTTGCGCAGTGGTCGTCCCCACGGGGTGAGCCTTTGGGGTCCGCTGGTGCGGCTCCTGGAAGACTCGCCTTGAACTCAAGGGAAAGGAGAACCCGTTTTGAATCTGCTCTTCATACCCAAGATTTTCCCGAGAGCCACCGTCATTGGCGGCCCCATACTCATTCATCACAGGATCAAGAACCTTTCCAAGATGGGCTATCAGATAACGGTCCTCGCACCCTCCTATTCGGGTGACGAGCACAATGATACAAGCCTCGACCCATACTGCGAAGAGATCATACTCATCAACTCCACCAGGAGCAAAACCTCCAGAGCGCTACAAGAACTCCAAGTCAAGCTCGAACGGCCGTCCTTCTTCCTTTCAGGAGACGGTGGATACGATCCCCGGCTCGACCAGGCCCTCAGGTCACTGCTTGCAAAACGCCCCTATGGTGCGATCATCGCCGAGTACTCGATGATGGGTCAGTATCTTGAAGGGGCAAGGGAAGTCATTCCTGATGGCACCATGACGATTATCTCCGTCCATGAGTGTTACACGCAGGCATTCCGGCAGCGCAGAAGTAAGGGGGAGCCCATCAGTGATGAGACGATGGAGAGGCTTTTTGAGTATGAGTTCGCAATGTATCGTTCGGTTGATCGCGTTGTCTCTCTGACCCGGGAGGATATAGAGGTTCTTATCCGTCTTGCACCAGACCTTAAAGGGAAGACGAGCGTAGTCCCGCACGGCGTCGACACTGACTTCTACACCCCTCCTCCAGAGAGATCGTGGGATACGAAGAATATCCTCTTCCTTGGTAATTTCCGGCATCATCCTAATGTCGACGCGGTGCAGAACTTCATGGCGCACTCGTGGGGAAGGATATCCAGAGAGGTCCCTGACGCCAGGTTCTATGCAATAGGGTTCAATCCCCCTCCCGACCTCCTCGCCCTCAGAAGCGACCGGGTCATCGTCCGGGAGGGAGGATCACACTCTGACGTGAGGGAATTCTACTGGAACAGCGACGTCTTCGTTGCCCCCATCGAGCTCGGAGGGGGATTCCGCGGAAAGATGCTTGAAGCCCTCGCCTGTGGGCTTCCAGTAGTCTCGACCAGCCTGGCAGCATCCGGTATCGACCCGGTAAGGAACGAAGAGATGTTCGTGACCGACGATTACAGCGAGTTCACCGAGCATGTCATCAGGCTTCTCAAGGACACCGACCTGAGAAAGACCGTGAGTGCCCGGAGCCGAGCCCTCGGCGAGCGCTTTGACCACAAAAACGCCGCCAGGAAGCTACACGGGGTGATACAGGCTTATCATAGACAACAATAGTGCTATTGCTTGAGAGGCAGCGGTCAAGATTCCACCACGAAAGAGAAGAACGCAAGGATGAAGTATGCACTCTGAGCAGTTTCCTTAAGGTTTCCATCCTTCAGCAGGATACCTGCCCCTAAATTGCGAAAGAGTCAATCGGAGAGTCGACCCCTGCTTTACACTGCGCTTATTTAGTTGACACTGGATTTCTTAAGCGTTTATTCTGCGAGATAGAAGGAGTAGAACTTTACTAATCAGCTCCTCTGGAAAGTGACGAAATGTAGGCGGGCTGAGACTATGCGCAAGCTGACTCTTGTTTTAATTCTGACGATTCTCATCATTGCAGCCGTATCGGTTTATCTCTATATGGAGAGGGCCGACGAGCAGCCAGGCTTTCGACTGGCCCAGGTCGAAAGGGACCCTATGATTAGCGCGGTATCCTCCTCTGGCACACTTAGCGCAGTTATTACGGTTCAGGTGGGCTCTCAGGTTTCCGGGCAGATCAAGGAGCTCTTGGCCGACTTCAACACGGGAGTTCGTGCTGGCCAGGTTATCGCCCGGATAAATCCAGAGGACTTCGAAGCCCGCGTGCGGCAAGCCGAGGCCGAGCTTGAGGTGGGCTGCGCCAATGTAGCGGTACAGCGAGCTACCGTAGAGCGCGCGCGAGCTGAACTGGAAAATGCGCAAGCGGCACTCGGGGCTGCGTATGGCCGTGGGCGCTCAGAGCCGTGACATCCTGGGGCACTTCCTCATAGAGTCTGTGACACTTTCACTGATCGGCGGCCTCATCGGTGTCGTTTTGGGGCTGAGCGGCTCTGTGGCCATCGTCGTGCTCGGCGAATGGCCTACGCTTATCGAGATCGAGTCAGTGGTCCTGGCCTTCACTTTCTCGGCTGCGGTAGGCGTTTTCTTTGGCTTTTACCCTGCACGCAAGGCGGCACGTCTCGATCCCATCGAGGCGCTGCGCTACGAATAAACCGACAGCTTGGCCATTACAGGTTTCAATCGGCATTCAATGAAATCAGATAGTGGGGAAATCGTTGAAGTCAGTTCGAATCAAACAAGATCAAGAAGCCAAGTTCATTTATGGCATATAGAGGCTATGCTATGATTGACACGGACTCGGAATTGGGCTTTTGCACAAAAGAATATGATATAAATGTAGGATGTACATGCTAACATGGTCTTGGAAATCCACGGTGGGGTCCACGAGACGGGTGCTCTGGAACCTGGCCCTCATCACCACGGGCAGCTTGCTTTGTGCCGTGGCCGTCAATGGGATCCTGATTCCCCAAAGATTTTTTGGCGCTGGATTTACCGGAGTGTCCCTGGTAATCCATTACCTGGTCCCTTCCCTACCGGTGGCGGGGCTTTATTTTGTTCTAAATGTACCTCTTTATGCCCTGGGGTGGATGTATGTGGGGCGCCGGTTTTTCCTCTATAGCATCGCCGGGATGTTCATCTTCTCCGGTGCTCTGGCATGGACCTCCGTTCCATTGCCTGTCTATGATAAGATCCTGAGCGCCCTTCTGGCTGGGATCATTATGGGGGTAGGATCGGGGATTATCCTGAGGTCTTTGGGGTCGGCAGGGGGGCTTGACATCCTCTCGGTCATCCTCCTGAAGCGTTTCTCCATTCGCCTGGGTACCACCATCCTAGGCTTCAATAGTTTCATACTGGCGGCAGGGGCTATTCTTTTCTCCCTGGAGATGGCTCTCTATACCCTGATCTTCTTATATGTCGATTCCCACATCGTGAACCTCGTGGTTACAGGTCTGAGCCAGAGGAAAGCGGTCTACATCATCTCGCCTCAATGGGAGAAAATTTCTCAGGAGATAACGGAGAAGATCAATCGAGGCGTGACGATTATAGGAGGTCGAGGAGGATACACAGGCCGAGAGGAACACATCCTGTACACGGTCATCGCGTTCCGGGAGCTATCCCGACTCAAACAGCTGATCCGTGATGTTGACCCCGATGCATTCGTGGTGGTAACAGGCACCCTGGAGGTGATGGGACATCGTATTGGAACCCAGCCCCACTGGTGAATTCCCTCAGGTGCGGCGTGAGCCTGGGGAGCCAAACTGCAGAAGGGAATATGATTCCTGCTTCAGTGTGGACCATCCTTGGATAGCAGACCGGCTTGGGTTCAGGTTACCCCTTGACTCTGTATATAGCAGATCGAATCTGCACTTCGATATTCTCACCAATTCTTTTCATTTGCGTAAGAAATCTAGTATGGATTTAGGATTGGCAAATCTGTGTATTTCAGTTAGTACTAAGCAAATGGACTAGCTTTTTTTCAACAACGATTCGTTTGGACAATAGATAAGATCCAAAATCTTCCACCGCACCCCCAAATAACAAATTTTCATAATTATATAGACTCTACATAATAGTCATATCAAGGAGAAAAAGAAGACTCTTTACATTCGTTTTCAAAAAATAGGGCGTTTAGAAAGCATATGCCATCTCTAATGTTATCGGCCGTATCTGTCTAATATTTGATAACATTTAATCTCATTGAGTTATTTACCAGATTTATGTACAATTTTCATTATTTCTAGGTGTTTATGGAAAAAGCAGAGTCTGCTTAATATATAATGTTTGGCTGATTGATCCGTTTGAATGGGAGAGTTCCGGATGCAACTCAGAGAGCTGCTTGTTGTCATCCCGCACAGTGGCATTGTGATTCCTGGTGAGATCCCCTTGGAGAGCCTTTCCGATCGGTTCCCCGCACTGGTCCAGAATCTTGACTGGTACACGAACTGGCTTTACGATTTCCGCGATTTGCTCAAGAATCGACATATCGTCTTCCCTCACTGCAGCCTCATCCTTGAAGCAAACCGTCATCCTGATATTTTGGACGACAGTGTACCTTTGAAGGACGTTCGTGGCGAATTTGTCTACAAGACGCAGAGGGAGCCCGACGACGAACTGCGAAAAGTGCTCGCCAAGAAATATTTGACGGCCTTCCATAAGGCCATAGAGGACTGTATCGAATCTGGGGTGGAGTTTTTGTTGGACGGGCATTCCACGGTAACAGCACGAGGGGTCGCAGACAACCAGATTGACCTAATGAATTTCCAGCACTCCTACTTGGACAAAAGGCCACGGTACTGTTCCCCCGATGTTTACATCGAAGCTTATGCGACGGAACTTCAAAAGAGGCTTCCGGAGGTCAAGGTGACCGTAAACAGTTCCGAGTACTACACCGTATACGGCCACGTGTGCGCCGAACACTCAGTAAACGCCATAGGTCGGGTCGGCAAGCGCGTACCGGCAATCATCCAAGAGACCAACGAGCGTCTTTACAAGAACCCAGACCGAACGCCAAACGTGGAAGCCATCAACAGGTTACGCCGCGGTTTTGCAGAGTCCATTCATGCGGCCTATTGCAAAATACGCGGAATTAGATAGGATGGGGCACCATGATCAACCTGCATATTAGTCGACAGACGTTCGATTTTGACTGCGGAGCGAAGGCCCTGCAAACGGTCATGGCTTACTACGGGGTCGAGATTCGCGAGGACGAACTAATCAAGGAACTGGGCACCGGCAAGGACGGCACCCGCGTGGAGAAAATGATATCAGTTGCCGAGGGCAGGGGATTCCGCTTGGAAGCAAGACAGCACTGGTCTGTCCGTGATTTGAAACGCTACATTGACAAAGGGCATCCGGTGATCGTTCTGCTGCAGGCATGGGCGGAGAGATACATGACCCTGAAAGACTGGCGGAACGACTACGACGACGGGCACTACGCCGTCGTGATTGGTCATGCGAAGGGAGTTTTACTTTTCGAGGATCCGGCATCGTTTCGCAGGACCTGGCTCAGGGAATACGAGTTTCTGGCTCGTTGGCACGACATGGATACAATCAGGAATTGGAAGTACGAGCAATTCGGCATGGTTCTGCTGGGAAAAGAGCCTGTGAAACAAACCGCAGAGCACATGGATTGAAGGCCGCCAAGGGCCACAAACAAAGTTGGTAGGCATTGCCCTATGCTCAGCGCGTGGTACCGGTGAATGCTACGCAGCCGAACCAGGGAGTGCAAGCGAGGTGGTACCCGCGCGCCTGACTCCTGCCGTTATCCTACCTTTAGTTGCTGCGATCAATACTTCTTAGGAATCAAGACCTTGGATCTCAACCATCACAATAACGAATACAAGATGAGGCAAGCGGGGGAAACAGGGTTATCTTTATTGCATATTTCAAGCGCTAATCAGTTGAGGGTGCTGATTCTTGAGGCGAAGGCCCTGATTCAATCTTTCAAAGCGCCCATACCTGAACAGTAAAAGGCTCCCTTCCTTGTAGGAACTGCGACAGTGACTCGTCCAGGACGTTGAGATTTGACAGATAAAAATCCCAGGGCTCAAGGGCTCTCTTGCAACCGCACCGTGTACCCAACCTATGAAGGACTCTGGAAGAAGATGATTGAAAAGCCGTATTCGGGAAAACTGAACGTACGGTTTGACGAGAGGGAGCTGGATACAGGCCCAAGGGAAGTCGGACTGAGGCATGATCTCCGAAAGGGATGGCAGCAGCCACCGAAAGCCTAAAGGTACTGCGCCAGTTCTCCACTCTACCCTTTCTTAAATCTTACATCCGAGGCTTTCCTTCCATTCTCTAAGGTTCTCTAAGTAATAGAGATAGTCTTCGCCTCCTGCAAAAACCACTCCCCTATTGTGCCCTCTCTGTATGATATGGTGGGGATAGTTGGGCAATACCACTCTCGATGTCCTTGGCATGAAACCATATTACCTAAATCTCCATCCCAATAAAGAAAGAATAAATCTGTCCCCTTTTCTGTCACCATTTTATTGCAGACTTCATTCTATAATCACAACAGTATGGAGCTTCAGAGTTTGAGGTCAAAAGACCTCTAAAGTGTGCAGATAACAACTGCTAATCTTTTGGCCTTTGTGCTTTTGAAGGTTGCCAGTGGTAAGCTAAACCGCTATTCTAAGTGACCGAGAGGAAACGATTAGGTTATGAAATCGCTGACATATAGGATTCTAAGATGGAGTTGGGCATTTCTTCTAAAGGTAGTTTTTATCCTCTGTATCTTGACACTGCTTCAGGTCTTGCTCTTGAGGTTTTTAGATCCGCCCGTTACCGTGAGAATGGCTTGGAGTTTTCTGCAACATAAGTTTGCCGCGAAACACCATGAAAAGCCCTTGTATCACTGGCGGGAGCTGGAGGAGATCTCTCCATACCTAAAAAAGGCAGTTCTGGCGGCTGAGGACCAGAGGTTTTTATCCCACCATGGATTTGACTTTACTGAACTAAATCAGGCTGTGAGGGACCTCCTCACGGACGAGAGGACAAGGGGGGCAAGCACCATTAGCATGCAAGTGGCCAGGACGGTTTTTCTGTGGCCTGGCAGAAGTTGGTTTAGAAAGATTGCCGAGGCATATTACACGGTTCTTATTGAACTAATCTGGAGTAAGCAGAGAGTCCTTGAGATGTACCTTAACACCGTTCACTGGGGCAAGGGGATCTTCGGTGCTGAAGCTGCCTCAAGGACATACTTCCATACTAGCGCTGCCAATATCACCGCTTCTCAAGCAGCACTCCTAGCAGCTATACTTCCAAATCCCACCAAGTGGACACCCGTCAACCCTAGTAAGTATATAAGAGAGAGACAAAAAGAGATCATCAGACAGATGGTAGGAATGCCGCTGCTATGAGGAGAAGGGTATAGAACACACTAGTAGCCTCTACGATATCATTATTTAGATCTTACCATATACTGAAATCGTCACAAGTTAATGATTACGTATAGTAATTGAAAGTTCAGTATGACGACGAATATTTCAAGATGAAATAAGCAAGGGAAACAGGGTTGGCTTTATTGCATATTTCAACCGCTAATCAGTTGAAGTCGCCGATTCTTGAGGCGAAGGACCTCAATAAAAAATAAATCTGTCCCCCTTTTTGTTATTGTCTAAGAAGAGGGGCCTTCTTTCATTACCACGAGAGGTTAGATGATAAAGTGCTCCGGGAAACTCCATTCTAAGAGGTCTGGCCATATAGGATACATACAACATTAAATGTTATATTGCAAGACCTGACCCTCTCTTTACACAGGCTCCTGCTACAGGTATTCAGTGCGGATTGCAGGCTTCACATGGTAGTCAAAACTTTTTGGGCATATAAATCTTTGCCAATTATAGCAGAAAGGAAACATTTGGGTAATAGGTCAAAACCACAACAGAAAAGCGGAGAAGCCCGATCAATAAGACTCTTGCATAATTGTGAAAATTAGCCTGATTTGGTCTGGTGGTTATTGAAGTGAGGGCGCCCAGGAAGCCCCTTTTCGCCCCATGGTGGCTATCCCTTCAAAAAATTGTAGTGGTTTTGTGCTTGTCTTATTAATTTTTTCCTAAAATAACCTCACATTTTCCAACATAAGAATCAAATAAATATCCAGTTTTTGGGGTAGTTGATTGATTTTACTAACATTTTCAAAATCGCTATTTTTAAACTAGAACTCTGCAAAGCTTTCCAATAACTTCCTTCTCCTCGGGTGCCTCAGTTTTCCTAATGCTTTAGCTTCTATTTGTCTTATCCTCTCTCTGGTAACATTAAATTCTCTGCCTACCTCCTCAAGGGTATGGTCTGCCTTTTCACCAACCCCAAATCGCTTTCTCAATACCTTTTCCTCTCTGGGTGTCAGGGCAGTCATCGCCCTTCTCGTCTGCTCACTGAGGTCAAACTTGGTTACCGCCTCAACTGGCGACATTGCCTTCTTGTCTTCTATGAAATCCCCTAAATGGCTATCCTTCTCTTCGCCAATAGGTGTTTCCAGGGAAAGGGGCTCCTTGGCTATCTTTAAAACCTTCCGAACCTTTTCCAAGGGAAATCCCATTTTCTCCGCAATCTCCTCTGGGCTTGGCTCCCTGCCATGTTCTTGAACCATGCTTCGAGATATCTTGTTAAGCTTATTACTTGCCTCTATCATATGAACCGGCAACCGGATTGTTCTTGCCTGGTCAGCAATAGCGCGTGTTATAGCCTGCCTGATCCACCACGTGGCATAGGTGCTGAATTTATATCCCCTTTGGTATTCGAACTTATCGATGGCTTTCATCAAGCCGATATTGCCCTCCTGTATACGATCGAGAAATTGAAGGCCTCTATGGGTATATTTTTTTGCAATGCTCACAACCAGTCTAAGGTTAGCCTTTATAAGCTCATTCTTGGCAGACTCCGCCTCTCTTAAACCTCGGTCTATTTCCCTATTGATTTTTTTCAATTCCTTGAAAGAAATGGTTGTCTTATTCTCTACCTCATCCATACCGCTCTTTATTTCCTGTATCCGTTCCGTGATGGATGAAAGCTCTTTTTTCGATAAATTCAAGGCCTTAACCTTCTCTCCACCCTCTTTAGAAGCAGACAATTCCTCCAGGCATTTTCCTAAATAGGTCAAGGATTTCCCGCCGGCATTGAGCATACAATTGGCCAACTCACTTTCCAATTCTTCCAAGCGCTTAAGGGTCTCCTTATATTTTGCGACCATCTTCTGGATATGGCCTTTTTTTAGCTTGAATGATCTCATCATCTCGAATATGGTTTGTTGCGTTTTGCCGATTGCATCATGAATTTGTTTTCTCTGAGCCTTATCGCTACAACCTTTCAATTCCTTCCAGGAAGAGCAGATCTCCTGATCGAGGGCCTCGATTCTCTTAATAAGGCTGAGCAAAAAGTCCCTCCTTTGGCCAATTTGATGCAAATTATATTCATCCTCTATATCATGAGCTATGTCCCTTACCTTTATTCTTCCTGCCCCCAGATCCCAACCTAACGCCGTTATATACTCTACGCCTATCCGACATCTAATGAGGGCATTTAGCACCTGATTCTCTCCGCTCTCAATCCTCTTCGCAAGCTCAACCTCTCCCTCTCTGCTCAGCAATGAAGCAAGGCCCATCTCCCTTAAATACATCTTAACGGGATCATATGTCTTGGCGGTGAATTCCTCCTCAATACCACCCAAGTCGCTCTTTGCCTCTTTGTCCTGGAACTCCACCTTCTCAGACTTTTTACTCTTTTCAACCTGGCGACCTACAGGCTCACTTACTACCTTGATATTCAAATCTTCAGACATCTGCACAAGATCATCAATCTCTACCGATGATATTATATCATCTGAGAGATTTTCGTTTAGCTCTTGGTAGGTACTGTAGCACTTATCCTTGCCGATATTCATTAACCGACGCAAGTTAATCTCATTACTGTTTGTTGCCATCTATGGAATCCTTCATGAGAAATGGGGTTCAGATACTAGGTCATAGCACTCTCATTAAGGGCTATTTCTATGGTTTCATTTCTTCACTAATAACATTCTGACTCGGCACTATTAGCTACTGATTGGGCATCAATAGCTGCAGATTGGGCAGCTTCCGCTGCACCCATAGCTTCCTTGGCCTAATATTGAGCCTCCACTAATGTGTTAGAATAATATGCTTTCCTTGCATAACTGTATGCCTCACTTGCGCAATCGGCAGCACTATCCATATCTCCATAAGTGGACATAACAGCTATGCCACAAAAAATTAAAACATGCAAGCAAAAGGCTAGCTTAGAGCTCCTTTAGGAGTAAATGGGATGAAAAATTAAATGCCTCCAAAAGGATATGAGAATCCCCTTGGAGGCTTCATATCGGCGTCTCAGAACGAGGCCTTCTAGAAGCTTTTCTCTATCAGTCTTTAGTATATTATTCAATTAAACGAGAACCTCAATTATCGAAAATTATAGACTTCTTGCCAGAAGGTGAAATTCCCGTTATTTTAAGATTACATATCGTAGTTGAAAGCTCAGTATCGAATCGAACCGAGCGAAAAAATCTCTGTTGAAAATACCTAATTCAAGAGTGGATTCTGGTATAAGAAGAAACACAGTAAACCCTTATTTGCGGTTGAATTAGTTCCCGTCATGACTGAGGGTGGCTATTGTTCGGCTGGCCTCTGCGGTTCTCAACCGACCTCACTATCTTCTCCCTCTCAGATTCCTCAATTTCATTAAAATAAATGGCGGTATTATAGACACTGCCTCTATGGAATTGGGATCCTCCTTCCTCAACTCGTACCACTACTCCCCTGCACTTTGCATACTCAAAGTCTTTCTTTTTGTCACCGCGAGGTAATGTCAAGGTTATCTCAAGATGCGTCATTAACGGAATATGCTTATCCAGCTGACAATATACCCCCAGACAGCTTAGATTTATCGTCTCGGTGACCGTATCAAAATCCTTAGTCTTAAGAGGGTAAACGGGAGACGTTCATTAATACGGGGATGTCGTCTGCGCTCTGCAGAGGCACTGTGGTTGTTCATGGGCTTTGATCGTCAGGTCTGTTATTTCGCTATTATGATTAAACATTACCACATATACTGCGTTTTGTCTTCATCAGATAGAGAGCCACAAGATGGTACAGCTTCTTCATGTGGCAGAAACTGTCATAGTGGTGAACTACAGAATTTGAGTAATCTATTGATTTCAAGATGAAATAAGCAAGGGAAACAGGGTTATCTTTATTGCATATTTCAACCGCTAATCAGTTGAGGTGGCCGATTCTTGAGGCGAAGGGTCTCAATAAAAAATAAATCTGTCCCCTTTTTTGTCCTTTCATTACCACGAGAGGTTAGATGATAAAGTGCTCCGGGAAACTCTATTCTAAGAGGTCTGGCCATAGAGGATACATACAACATTAAATGTTATATTGCAAGACCTGACCCTCTCTTTATTTGATAGCAAAATGTGATTTGGATAAAAATAATTACAAACTATTTTTCGACCAACCTTAATTTATTTTTAAGTTAAGTGGAGCAGCATCCCCAAAAAATGTGATATGCTCCCGCCTAGTACAAAAAGATGCCAGATAAAATGAAAATACGGCACCTTCTTGCATGCATAAAATATCAGCCCTAAAGTATAGCATACTCCACCAATAAAAAGCCAGATAATCAGACCTTTGGGAACCATTTGTAGCATGGGCTTAAAGGCAATTATAATAAGCCATCCCATTACCACGTAAAGTAATACTGAGACAATTTTATATTTCCCAATCAGGAAAATTTTTGCAATAATTCCTCCGAGAGCCATAGCCCAAATAAGTCCGAAAATAGTCCATCCCCATGGACCGCGCATGGAAACCAAAGTCACGGGTGTGTATGTTCCCGCTATAAGCAAGTAGATGGATGAATGATCCAAAATTCTGAAAAAACTTTTTACACGTCTATTTGTAAAGCTATGGTATAGGGTGGATGCTAAATAAAGGAAAAAAAGTGTGGCGCCATAGATACTGAAACTTACGATTCGCCATGTATCGCCATATTTACTAGCAAAAACCACAAGAAGCACAAGTGCAACTATGCTTAATGCTGCACCGATACCATGAGTAACACTGTTGGCGATTTCTTCTCCTAAACTTTGTTGCCTACTATGAGGAACTTCAATTTCAAAAATACTTGTCTTACTTTTATCGTTTTTCATTTTCATAAAAATAACGGGGTCAGGTCTTGATTCTTGACATACAACATTAAATGTTATATTGCAAGACCTGACCCTCTCTTTACAGAAATCAGTCACTGAAAGGAAAACTAATGTTTAGCAAAGTGTTCATGATATCTATTTTAATATTATTGACTATGCCGCTCTCGATGTTTGCCTCAGGTGAAGGAACGCGACACATTACTGGCATAGGAAAAGATATCTATTTTATGGATGATAAGGTATTTGGCACAGTGAATGGCCATCCTCTATGGGCGGTGTATAATTGTGGTTCTGATATAAAGGGGAAGATAGACATCAAAGGGACTTATCATCATTTCAGCTTTCGATATCAAAATAAGCCTGATCGTTTGATTATTGGGGAATTCGAACCTTTGAAAATGGCCTTAGGGAACATACAGAAAATGGGCAGAAAGATTATCTATCAGGTATTTGTGGGAGACAAGGAGTATTCGTTCTCCATAAGGTATGAGAGAATTCAGGATGAACACATGATTAATTCAATCATAGAGGGAGAAGTTGAAAACGGCAAGAGAATCCATCTTACCGTTGATGGCCATCTTTGCCCTTTTGCAACAACTGGAATTATCATGATCGTGGTGGGTTCTGTTGTCTTGTCATAGTCTTTAGTGCTATCCATTACACCAAAAAAGCAAAAAGGGCACTACCACAACAGAGGAAATTGAAGGCCCAAAAAGCTTCGCTTTCTGTTTGTAATCTTTATCAGCTTCAATACAATGCAACCAGCCACTTTGGCGACCGACCATTGATCTTCAGGATTCAGATAAACTGACCCAGCTAGCTGAGCAAATCTTTACCGCTTTTCCAAAAGAGGTTACCGGCCTAAAATTCTACATCGTTGACTGTGGCTGCACTTACTATCAAAGAGTCTTTGTGGACGGTGATTTAGACCCTCAAGTAGGTATTTACAGGGATGCTGAGGATGGGCCTTGTGAGATTTGTATGGTACAAGAAGAGCGTTGACAGAGAGGGCGATTGATCAGGTTGTAGTTTACAATGGTAGATTTGAAATTGATTTTGGTCGTTAGATCTCACCTGTTATTCACCCAACAATAGGAGATGGGGGTGGGTGTCTATTTGAACCGCAATTAATCAATTCGAACCTAGAATGCTAGGTATCGAATACAGTCAGAAATCTACATCGAGTAGCATAACTCTTGTCAAAAAAATAACTCTGACCCCTTTTTTGTGTCTTTATTGTCTAAGAAGAGGGGCCTTCTTTCATTACCACGAGAGGTTAGATGATACAGTGCTCCGGGAAACTCTATTCTAAGAGGTCTGGCCATAGAGGATACATACAACATTAAATGTTATATTGCAAGACCTGACCCTCTCTTTGCAGTTTTGCTTCTAACGAAAAGCTCACCTGCCGCTATGGAGCGCCTTGTTAGCCCTCATCTGCTTCCGGCTTCTCTTCGTCGTAGCCTTGCTGCTCATGAACGAGGTTTTGAAGAAGTCCTGGTGTTCTGTTGCTTCAATCAGCACAGTTCCAGGCTTCTGAATCTATCTCCCAACGCCCCTCCCGCGTTCAGGAACAGGTCCCTTATGTGGTCGTCCATGGCGAAGTAGAAAACCTGCCAGCCGTTCTTAACGAGGCTCAGGGTGTGGGCGATTATGTCCTTCCGGCGGTCCCAGTCGGAGTGCTGGAAGGCGTCGTCCAGGATGAGGAAGGCGGTTTGCCCTTCCATGGCTATCGAGGCGAAGCCCATTCTCAGGGCAAGGTAAATCTGCTCCCGGGCGCCGGTGCTGATGTCTGCAAGGGGATATTCCTCATCCTCGTCCGTCATGAGAACCAGTCCACTGTCCTCTTCCTGTCTGATCCTGTCGTAACGGCCCGTGAGCACGCGGAGCGGTTTGGTCAGCTCCTGTCTCTTAAGGCCGTCCGCTATCCTGGTGTTTTCTTCCTCACGGAATTCCTGGATGGCGGTTTTGACCTGTATCTTGGCGAGGATCTCGGCGGTAATCTCCCTGTATTTCTCTGCCGCCTCTTCGAGCATGTTTCGGAGCTCAGTGATTAGGTTTTCCCATTCCGTGCTTTCCGAGCCAGTCTCCTGTGCAATGCGTGTTTTCAGCAGTTCGAGCTTTTTCATCTCCCCGTCCAGGGCCTCTTCAGTTCCCTTGAGTTCGTCTTCCAAATTGTCGTAGCGCTCAGCGTCCCATTCAGTTCCCGGGTGTTTGTCAAGGTACTCCTCCTCTGGCACAGCCAGGGAGAGTAGCTTTCTGTCCAGTGAGTGGATCTTGTCTTCGAGTTCCTTGATACTGTTCCTGAGCCCTCTAATTAAATCCCGCCATTGTTGCGGCGGCCGTTCGGCGCCTGTGAACGCCTTCAGGGTTTCCGTAATATTGCTCTTGCGGGAGTTTGTTTCAAGGGTGAGCTTGTTCACCTCTTCTCTCAAAGAGGTGGCGCGGATGTGGTTCTCCTTGAGTTTGTCCAGTTTCGCCTGGAGCACCGCCCTGTTGGCGAGCTCGGAACCGAACCTGCTGCTAAAATCCGCCTTGAGATTCTCCAGTTCCGTGCTCTCGCCTGCCCTGGCAAGCGCATTCCTCGTTCTCATGTAGTAAAGGATGAAGAAGGCCAGCGCCCCGATGCCACAGATGACCAGGGGGATGTTGAGCCCCAAGAAGCCGGTGACCAGCACGCCCACAAAGAAGAGTAACGCGAAGAGTATCAAGATCGGTTTCGGACCGGAGACGGCCTGTTTGCTTATGATCTCCGAGTAATCACCGAGGGCTTTCTCTGTCCATCTGTAGTCCTCGCTGGTGCCTTCCAGTTCCTTAAGCGTCACTGACTTGGTTTCAGCTTCGACCTTTCTTGAGTCGTGGATGCGGACATCCGCCTCGAGTTCCGACAGCTCCTCTTCGGCCGGCAGCCCATCCTTCTTTCGGAGTAGAGCCTGTATCTGTTCATGCAGCTGCGCCGCGTGGTAGCGCTTGGCCTTCTCAAGCTTCTTGAGCTCAGCTTCAATCGCTTCTTTTTTCTGTCGGAGGGAATAGACCTCTCCCGAAGCGTAGCCCTCTTCCACATCCTTGAGGAGAGCATTCAAGCTATCGAGACGCTCCTCACACTGGATCTTGGTCTTCACTTCTCCCCTCTGGGCGCCGCCGATCAGGCGATCCTGAACCGTCGCCTCCTGCAGGGTACTCGAGATTCTGGCCGCTATCTTGTCGAGGAGTCCCTCACCGGAAAGGCAGTTCTTGAGGATGCCACGGCCGACGCCATCCTCCTCTTCCTCGGCTAACACGGTTTCCCCTGCCTTTACAACGAGCAGGCGGGAGAGGTCCCTGGGCAAACCAGGTCCTTCCTCCCAGTAGTCCTCCAGCTTCCTGCCCGTCTTTGTGAGGGGCACCCGGTCATTTTCCAGGCCGGAGACGATGATCCTGCCATCAAGGTCCCATTCCCTCAGGTTCCATTTGGCGGGGGACCTGCTGCCAGTCCTGAAAAGGAGATTGATCATGGTCTCCACTATGTACGTCTTTCCGGTCTCGTTGTGGCCGTAGATCAGGTTCAAGTCGCCGGGTTCGAGCTCGAAATCGCTACCCAGGGGGCCACCCCTGTTCACCTTTATCCTGTCGATCCTGATGGCCATCATTGACCTCAATCTCCGTAGATAACGGAGAGTGCCGCGATCTTCACGTGCTCCTTTGCCGGTTCATCGCCGCCGAAGGTCCAGTCGAGTTCATCGATGAGCTTCATTGTCCGCTCGGCTATGGCGTTTAGCTGGCGGTCCGAACTCGCTAACAGCCTCTCGATCTTCGGACCTTCATCCTTGAAGTACTTGAACCTTTCAAACCCCTGCTCAAGCGCCGCCAGTACCGCGCTCCTGTCTGTCGCGTAACCCGCGGCCTCAACCCTGACACGGACCTTCGGGTGATCAGAAGGGTTGATGTCCCAGGACTCGATCCTCTCCTTGATCTCCTGTTGGAGCATCGTAACTTCATCGTCCATGGGCACGATGACAAAGGATTCGTTGAAATAGAGGACATGCGTTGTGATAACCCTGGACACGATGCTTCCGTCCGCTGTGTCGTAGACAAGAAGCCTTCTTCTTCCTGTCTCGTTGATGTCCAGGCCACAAGGGGAGCCCGCGTAGTGGACATTGTTCTGGCTGAGAGGCTTGTGGATGTGGCCGAGGAGTACAGTCCGGGGATTGAATCTTTCCAGGTCCTTCCGTGAAAGCGGCATATAGGTCCCGGGCTCCAGGGGGTTCACCTCCTTTACACCTCCGTAGTAATCACCGTGCGCGACAAGGATCCACTCTTTCCCCTCGATTTCCTTCTCCATTTCGCCGATCTTCTCGCCCATTTTTGCTTTCTCTTCATACGGGATGAAGAGGAAGGTGGTGGAGTCGATCTCTAAGGCAGCGGGATCGGTGTAAATGTGAATGTTGTCCCCGACTATGCTCTTCCCGCTGATACTCGGATCGTGGTTGCCCGGGATGATATGCAGTCGGAGCTTGCTGTATTTCTTGCAGAGTTCCTCGAATTCGGAGTAGCTGCGGAAGTCCTTGTCGAACAGGTCGCCGGCGATGAGAAGGTTTTCTATACCTTCGGTGATCGTCTGCTCGAAGATGTTCTCCAAGGCGTTGTATCGTTCGGGGTGTTCGGCCCTAGTCCTGAGGTGTACGTCCGCTGTTACTGATATTCTCATGAGGTTCCCCCGCTATCGGTTAAACAGCATATTCCGTTCAAGGAACCTTAGTCGTTCAAGGGGGCCGTTGCTCCCAAGATGGTGGAAGCCAGGGAACCCGATGCACGTGTCCACCGCGTTATTGATGTTCTCTGGTTCCCGCTGATGTTGGATAGCGATAACAGTCATGGCGCTCCTTAGGGCTAACGGCACGCATGAGGTGCGGGAACCGCGAAACGGTTATCCGTCACCTCGATGCGTTTGTTAGCCAACACTTTACCTATTGTTCATCTACAATGGATTTAACTGAGTGAAATATCCCTTTCAATTCCTCGTCCAGCTCCGCACCTTGCTCCTGAAGAAGTTTCGTACCTATACCGCCCAATAAGCTCTTTAAATACTCGATTGAATCCCCAGCTCCATGCTCATACATTACCTTTTTGAAGTCCTCTAAGCGCTGTTTCCCATGCTTGGATGAATCAAAATCTTCTGGGGAAACTGGTTCCGTTGGTGAAAGTTCTTGATTAATGACGTTGGCTACTATTTCGAGTGGGTAATAATCTTCAATTGTGCCTTTAGATAAGCGGATTACTTCTTTAATATTTGTGAGAGAAGCCTTTTTAGCCCTCAAGAGATCGTCGGCGCACTGCTTTGCATCGGCATCCAATACGATCACACAGGGGATATCATAGGCCAGCAAGAGATGTGCTGTATTCCTCGCTTTCTGGAAGTTGCTTCCTCCAAGATTAATAATAGCAATACCAAGCTTAAACTCGCTCATGCCGAGCATTTCCATAAAGATTGGGAATCCATCTTCTTCAGTGTTCCCTTCCACCAGGATCGCGCAATTGCCCCCGCCTTTTAACAGTGCATCCGATGCCCTAATACCGAGGTCAGTTCTTATTTGATTCAATAGAGTCGAATCGAACGTTTTCGCGACAGCATTTCCCTTAGATGTACGCGTGAGGAGAATATTGTTCTCGAATTTGCTCCGATCGATAAAAACGGGCGAATGGGTAGTAACTATTACCTGCGACCCCACGCTAATTTCCTGAATTACAGACAACAACTGACGCTGCGCCTTCGGATGTAGGCTGTTCTCGGGCTCTTCCATAGCGAAAATAAAATACCCGGCCAACTTTAGCTGTGCGATGAGCCGAAACAAAGCGATAATCAGGTTGTTTTGTGTTCCCGCGCCACGATTTTGAATAAGTACATTTTCAACGCGATCATCTGACAATTTCACCTTAAATGAGACACCCTCAATCGGGTCGATTTCCAGCTCATCGAACCCGAGCTTAACGGAGTCATTATGCATTTGTTCTCGAAGATACTTTTGTAGTTCCTTTTTAGGCTCATCGAGTGATGAGGTTAATGTTTCTTCCAAGTTAGTGACCGAATCCGATCCGCCTCCCTCATCAAGGGTTTTCTTCATTTTGGCTCGAAGTGTCTTGCCAAGGAGAGCAGTCTTAGCCATCGAAAACTGCACCGCAAGATCTCTGCGAACGGGAATAAAATGAAAACTGTCCGGAGAGAACCACTGCTTAAGTACTAGCGCAGGAACTGCAACGGCAGAGTTGTCGTCGGGAATTGCCTTTACGTCGGGAGGCTTATCCAGAGAAAAAGCCTTGCTGAGAACAATAGCGCCATTATTACGAACAAAACCCGATAGCTCATCTGCTTCAGGGACTTCTTGAAAGGTCAAAACAATGCGGATATCTCTTGAGGTATCCTCCTTAAACCAATCAGTCGTATCCGTTAGCTTCTTCCCAACGAAGTATTTCTCAAGAGCATACAGGAACGATGTTTTACCGACATCGTTTTCACCGATCAGAACGCTGAACTGATTCAGCGGCACTGACACGACTTCTAATGCCCGAAAATTGGAGATTTCAACGTGGCTGATATACACAACTCATTCCATTTTGTGTTGGCTAACGCGAAGCTCACCTGCCGGTATGGCGCACAACGGGATACCGGTCAGGTGCAGCGTTCTGTTCGGCATGCTGCATTCTGTTCGGTCAAGACTGTGATGCCCTCTGAATGGAAACGATAGCCTTCAACCTCAATTGCCCACGTAGCTCTCGATTGACCTTTGCCTTGTGGCTCAAGACCAAAGCGAACATCCACCCGCATCCCCCTCTCTACGGAGAGGGTTCTTCCTACGGGGAAGATGGAGCGTCCCCAATGGGTATCTCGTTCCGAGGGTCCGTTGCACAGAACGATCTGCTTGGTCAACTGCGCCCGGAACCAGGCAGCGAGAGCGTTAAACTGACCATCC
>Ga0209979_1000366_pt1 | contig 63570 bp, 56 predicted proteins | sample AnhtaG_FD_183114 | JGI IMG/M metagenome (GOLD analysis project Ga0209979, IMG submission 183114) | Deep subsurface microbial communities from Anholt, Denmark to uncover new lineages of life (NeLLi) - Anholt_01485 metaG (SPAdes) (version 2) | ecosystem: Environmental > Aquatic > Marine > Oceanic...
ACAGCAAGAGGCGCATGCCGACGGTCCGGCTTTCGAGGATGGCGTCGTCCGCGTGCTGAACCTGAGACAGGCGCGGCTTGATGGCCTTGCGAACGGCGTCGATCGCTTCGAGGGGGCTCATCCCCGCTTGGATGCGGCGCTCGTAGACGGCCGAGGCCATGGCGATGAGGTCTTCCAGGGCCTCGGGAGGATTCGACTCCTCGGGGCCCAGCGACAGGATGAGGTGCGGCCGGGTCTGTTTCTTGGCATCCGAGGCCCGGCGCTCCTGGACGTTGTGCGCGAGGGCCAGGTACGTGATGGAACGCCCGGCAGAGAATTGGCGGAAGCGCTTGATGTACACGGTACGGGTCCCCCTCGCACCAGCATAGCTGCTCTGCCTCCGCTTGTCTCCCCCTACGGAGTACCCTCTCTCCAACACCCTATCCCACCGTCATGCGGACATCCCCGCTCCGGATACCCCCCGAAACTGTCGAAGACCCGCTAGGCATGCTCGTTGTGCCGGCAGGTATCTGCCAGCCACTCGCAAGCCTGCCCTGCGACTGGACTACGGCCTAACTGAGCTTCCGGAACTTGACACTAGCCGTCTGCCTCCGGCGGGTTGCTTCTACTCTCAATAAACTCTTTGAGCCTGCCGGTCAAAGAGGAGTTCTTCTCGACATGTTGGGCGTAGTACATAAGTGAGGATACTGCTGTGCGTTGCTTTAGCGGGTCCCAAAGTTCTACGATCCTCACAAGATCATCTCTATGCAGTGCCTTGACCCCTAGTTCTTCAATCGCTGCCCGCGCTCCTGGCTCAAAGCCAAGCGCAGCCACGATTCCCAAAGATCCACGTCTTCCTGTCTCGTACGCAAAGGCTTCCAGGTCTGGAACCGAATCAAGCGAATAGGTGTATTGCTTAACTTCTGCGGAGATTGCGAGGCGCGCTCCTTCCCAGCAGTCGATGTCTCCCACCCGTTGAAGACGCTTGGATCCAGTGCGCACTTTATCAATCTCAACTTGAAGGTGTGGGTTGTCTGCTCGAATGAAGCCAAACACAACGCCCTGATACGCAGCGCCAGTAGGTTCACCTCGCCGGGCTGTTAGATCGAAATCCTCCAGCACATACCTGAACAATGGGGGGTCGGTCTTGATAGAGCCGGGCTCGAACTCCTGGCTCGTAAGTATAGTAAGGACGTATTCGTTGACGCGCTCCCGGAGCGCCTCCAACTCAACCAACGAATACCCAGATAGAGCGTCTAGCCAGTTGATGTAGTCAGCCCAAGCCTGGGTTGCATGCGGCGCACAACTCGGGTAGTCAAACCTTTTGTTCTCCGCCCGGAAGAATCGTTCAGCCGCGTTGTAAAAGCCCCTGATACTTGAAGTATTTCCTGGGGTCTTCTCTACTACGAGAGTATTGGCCCGCCTACCGGGAGATAGCTCCGTTTGTCGTGGATGTTTGGAGAGCACATCGTTGAAGCAATTTGCTCCTGAGCCCGGTATCCCAAGATCGATCAGGAAGTCAATAAAAGCAACCAGCAAGCCGGCGGTGAATTTGCGGCCACTAAAGCTCGTAACGAAGTCGTTATAAAGTTGCTTAGGGGTCATTGTCGGATTTTCAACTCCGCCAGCTTCGGGAAGGCATCAACAGATAACTGCCAATACTCAAGGTCTCTATCCGCTCCAAGCGCATAGTAGCCTAGTGCCTCGGCTGCGGCCAGTGTCGAACCACTTCCGGCAAATGGATCGAGAACAATTCCAACACCCAGCGGCAGCGCTGCGCGCACCACCTGGCGCAAGAACCGCTGTGGTTTCAGCGAGGGGTGGGGAGCAATCTCCTTCTCGATGCCACGCGTCGGCGAACAGGGTATTACGTCTTTAAAGGGCTCCGTTTCTGATAGCCTTCGTAATCCCCCAGCTCCCCAGGCCCTCAGGTTCTCAGCAACTGTCCCTTCTATTGGTTTGCGGAAAAGACCCCAAGGCTCCCAACAAGATCGTGGCATCACTGACACTTCAGGAAAATCATCCTCCGAGCCCTTGGGCTTATAGCCTCCTCTAAGTGTCTGTACCAGGCGAATCAATTCTCCGCGCTTCTCGAATCCGGCCTCTTGAAATGCGTGGAAAGCAAGGGTTGAAAGCAGCGGGTTGGATGCCATGATGACGTGCCCACCCGGCACGAGGGCGCGCATAGCGCCATATGCTACCGCACTAAAGAAGCTGTAAAGGTGTGCCATATCTGCTTGAGAAAGAACAGTAAAGCGCGGAAGGGGCTGTCTGTTTGCACCATCAAATGACGGGGGGATCCGCCATACCCCTCCGCGGCCAGCTCGAAGTTTCTTGTGGTTCTTCTCCTCGTATTCAACTACCCCGTAAGGCGGATCAGTGACCACAGCGTGAATGGAGTTCGGAGGCAGCTCAGCAAGCCAGCGGATGGCATCATCAAGGATATACGTGACCCGAGAGGAAAGGTGTTGCCGAGGTTGGCCTCCCATTTTGCGGAGCACATTCCAGTTATGTGCTTGGGTTTCCAGCAGGGTTTCAAGCCACTTTGGAGTAGTGCCTTGATGAGCCTCTGGGAAGAGACACGGAATTATTTCTGTTCCCACGGTTTTCCCCTTGCCTATCCGGCATTCGGATTGCACGAAGATATCCCCCATGACCCACGATTATAGGTTGCCTTTCTCCAAACCGCTTGCATTTAGAAGATCTGGCTGGGAGCCTTGTGGTAGTTACCCCAGAATTACAAAGGCAATCTGTCACCCGCCCCGTTACCCACATGCGATTTTGCTAAGAAGATACGGCCTCTGGCAACCTAGCCAAAAGCCGCATTTTCACTACGTAGTGGCCAAGGTGGGAGTCGAACCCACACGCCTTGCGGGCGGTCGATTTTGAGTCGACTGCGTCTGCCATTCCGCCACTTGGCCGCGGAAGCCTATCTTATCCCAAGCGCCCCCACCCGGCAAGGGTGACGCCCCTTATGGCGCCGCCGCGGCCGCCTCCTTGGGGCGGTTGGGGGCCGGGAACTCCTGCTTGCCGTCGTCGCGGTAGACGAAGTCGAAGCGCACCGACTCGTGCGAGAGCTTGTTGACCACGAGCTTGGCGAGAAAGGTCTTCCGTTCTTTGAGGTCGGTCTTGAGCGACTCTCCGATCGGCACCGCCTCGATCCGCACCCCCACCACATCGCCCGGCTTGAGGTTCCAGACGGCCGGGGCCTCGTTGGCCGCGGGCCTCAGCCACTTGCCCTCGGGGATCCGCCGCACGTCATCGAAGTCCACCGCCCCGAGGTAAGCGAAGGTCACCCGGTGCTGCTTGGTGTTGATGGCGAGCAGCTCGTGGCCCGGATGCACGGGGTCGCTCGCCGGGTTGGACTTGAAGCGCACGTGCGCCTGCCACTCGTCGTCGTCCTTGGAGACCTCGTGGCCGTCGTTCAGGTTCATCCCGTTCGTCTGCCAGTAGCCGTCGCCCATGTCGTAGTACTTGAGCGTCGCGTCCGTCCCCCAGGTGAAGTGCTGCGGGTAGAGGGTCGTGTAGGCGGGCTTGGGGGCGGGATCCTTGAGGAACGGGACCTTGAAGACCACGCCCTGCATGGGCGGCCGGGCCGCAGCCGCGTTCTCGAGGGCCTGGTGAAAGGCCTGCTGGTTGCGATGATCGGCCGCGAACGCCCCCGCGAAGCCGAGGGCCGCCACGATGCCGATCGTGAGCCATGGGTTTGCCATGCCCCTCGCATACCCCCCTGCCAAGCAAGCTAAACTGCGGGTTGCGACCGATCCGCCCCCACCCCTATAATGGCTCGTCCCCCGCTCCGCCTGAGAGGTCGCCTTGCCCCCGCCCTCCGATCCCCGCACCATGCGCCGCGCCGGCTCCATCCGCCCCTCGCGCGGCCGGCGGATCGCCCTCCCGCCCGAGGCGACCCCGATCGCCTTCGGCCTGTGGGGCCTGGGCCTCATGATCGGGCTCCTGCTGCAACTCGCCACCCCCTTCTGCGACCACCACCCGGGCGCCGCGACCTGGCTCGCCGGGATCAACCTGGCCCTCTCCCTGGTGCCCCTGGCCGTCGCGATCGCCCGCCAGGAAGCCCAGGACATCGCCCTCGCTGTAGCCGCCCTCACCCTGCTGGGCGCGGGCTTCGTCTGGTGGGCCGGATCCGCCTGCCAAGCCACCCTCGACGGCACCCCGGGTTACGACCTGCCTCACCGGCCGACCCGCTTCGACCCGACGACCCGGGACGTCACGCTCGTCTCCTCGGACGGGGTCACCCTGCGGGGCACCTACCTGGGCCACGGTCGCAACCAGGGCGTCATCCTCTTGCCCGGCTGGGCATCGACCCGGCACGGCTTCGCGATCGCCAGCCTCGCCGAGTGGCTCTCGACCCGTTTCGACGTGCTCGTGCTCGATCCGCGCGGCCAGGGCGAGAGCGATGGCGACCACCGACCCGACCTCAAGGACCGCTTCGACCTGCTTGCCGCAATCGCCTACATGAACGGCAAGGGCGCCCAGCAGATCGGCGTGCTTGCCGAGCGCGAAGCCACCATGGCCGCGATCGCCGCCATGAGCGAGCAGCACAGCATCAAGAGCCTCGCACTCGCGGGCCCCGTCGGCCACTGGGGGGAGGTCGCCCCGGGCAGCCCCTGGTGGCAGGACCCCACGAGCCCGCTGGGCGGTCTCGTTTGGCGGATCGGCAGCGGGGTCCGGGTCTCGGGTGGCCACGGCCCGGACACGGCGGACCTGCTGCCCAAGGCCGCGGGCGCTCCCATCCTGCTCATGGGCAGCAAGGACGATCCGCAGGGCCTCCTGCGGCAACTGCACCTGATCGCCCCCGAGCCGCGCAGCCTGCGCCTCTTCTCGATGCCCGGCCAACCCGTCGCCTGGAGCGAGTACCAGGATTACTTCCAGACCCTTGCCCAGTGGTTCCAGCTCACCCTGGTCGACCAGGAGAAGCCCGCCGCTCCACCCCCCGAGCCCGAGGCGACCGCCTCCGAAGCCATCGCGCTACCGCCGACGGCCCTCGCGACCGAGGCGATCGCCTCCCCCGCCCTCGCCGCGCCCGTTCCAGCCATGGCGCCCCAGGCGACCCGCTAGCCGCGCCCAACTGCGCCGCCTTTACCATTCCTTAATCAATCCTTACTCATCCGATAAGAAGGTAATGGCAGGTTATGGGGGATAGCTCCCTTGTTAAGGTCAGGTCAACGTGGGTTAAGTTCACCCGCCGTCGCGTTAACAAGAGGAGAAATAGATGTCGAAGAAGATCGCGCTTTCGCTCACCGCCTTCGCTCTTGCCGCGTCGGTGCTTTCGGGTTGCGGCACGGCCGTGACCGGCATGTCGACGGCGACGGCGACCAAGGCCTCCGCCAAGGACTACAGCTCCGTCACCTACGCCCAGCAGATCGCCTACGGCACCCTCAGCCAGTACAACGGCCTGCGCGACCAGTGGCTCGCCGCCTATGACGACCAGACCAAGGACAACATCGACGACCAGATGCTCGTCGTCCTTTCGCAGGGCCTGGGCCAGGTCCGCAACGCCGTCTCGGGCAACGCCGGGGCCGCGGGCTACGATTCCCGCCAGGTCTACAACATCGCGGACGCCGCCATCAGCCAGTACGAAGGGCTGCGTCAGCAGTGGGCGATGACCAACGACATCAACCAGCAGCGGGTCATCAGCAACCAGATGCAGACCATCATGGTCAACGCCCTTGAGCAGGTCGAGAACGTCGCCCCCTACTCGCCCTACGCCGCCGGTGACGACTCGCTCGCCAACTCGACCGACTCGATCAGCGACACCGTCAAGCACGCCGGCGCCAAGCGGCCCACCCCGCCCAAGGCCAAGCTCCTCAAGAAGGTCGCCAAGAAGAAGTAAGACCCGTCAGGTCAGGCCCCGCCTCGCATCGAGGCGGGGCCTTCGCGCTGGTTTGATCGGGTCATGCGAGGGGAATACTTCAGAGAGCACCCACGCCCGCTGGAAGGAGACCCGGCTTGACGACCGAAGACCTGATTCGTGAACTCAAGGCCATCACGACGTTTCTCGAGCACCACACCGACGCGCTGGAGAGCGGGGACTTCGGCGAGTACAGCCTGATGCCGCTGGAGAGCCTGTCGCAGCACGTCCTGAACGCCGAACGCGGGCTCGACGCCCTCAAGGCCAAGATCGACGAAGAGGTCACGGAGATCACGCACATCACGGGCCCCCTCAAGGACCCCGGCGTGAAGGCCTGAGGCCCCTCCGGGTCGAGTACGGATCCCCGCGCGGGCGGAGCGCGCTAGACTGAAGGGGCCCTGATTGGAAAGGATCCCCCATGCCCGGTTCGCTCGCCTCTCCCAAGTCCCCCGTGCAGCAGCGGCTCGAAGCCCTCTGGCGGGGGTTTTCGCTGCGCTGTCCCCGCTGCGGTCAAGGGGCCATGAGCGACGGCCTGTTGAAGCCCCGGCCCTTCTGCTCGGTCTGCCGCCTCGAGTTCACCCTGGCCGAAGGGGAGTTCACGGGCGGGACCTACATCAACTACGGCGTGACGGGCGTCCTGTTCATCCTGGGGTTCGTTCTCCTGGAACACACCCTGCGCCTCGACCTCGAGGTCGAGTTCCTGATCTGGGCGCCCTTCGCGGTGGTGTTCCCGTTCCTCTTCCAGCGGCATGCCATCGGCCTGTTCACGGCCATCCTGTACGCGACCGGGGCGCTCGACACCCGACCCGAATGAGGAGCGGGCCGGGGCGATGCGCCCCGGCCCGCTCGACCTGATCCGTGGATCCTAGTTGCCGGAGATCCACTTCCCGAACGACTGGAACATGCCGCCGAGTCCGTGGCGCGCGGCCGTGACCTCGTCCCCGGCCCACTTCTCGGCCGCGTGGGCCGTGTCCGACACGAACTGGCCGCCTTGGTGCAGCTTCTGGCCGGCCCAGTGGTAGGCATCCGTCGCCGTGTCGACCACGCCGTGGTAGGCCTTACTGGGTAGGGCCAGGATCTCGCTGCGGGCAGCGTTGGACTCCTCGGCCATGATCTGGTTGGCCTGCTCCTTCCAGTGGCCCTGAGGATCCATCGGAAGAGCCATGATGCGGTTGTAGGCGTTGGCCATGTGGTTGCCCATGATGATGGCGGAGGGCACCGTCCCGATCACGCTGCAGGAGATGGCCGCCACCCCCGCGTCCTTGCCCAGCTCGCTGAAGGTAGTGGCCACGGCGCTCTTGGTCCACTGCCATGCCGCCCCGGCTGCCCCCACGGCCTGGCCGTAAACCTGCTCGGCCTTCTGCTCGGCGGCGTGCGCCGTGTCACCGGCCCACTTGACGCCCTGGTTGTAGGTCTCCTTGGTCCACTGGATGCCGCCGTTGACCGTGTCGGCCGTCCACTTGCCAGCGGCATGGGCCGTGTCCACGGTCCACTTGTAGCCCGCCTCGGCCGTCGCGGCGGTCCAGGCGGCCCCGTTCTTGACCTCCTGCACGGCCTCGCCCGGCAGGTTGATGATTTCCTGCTTGGCGTGGCTCATCTCCTCGACCATGATCTGGTTGGCCTGGTCCTTCCACTTGCCTTCCGGATCCATGGGCAGCTTGGCGATCCGATCCTTGGCGGCGTCCATGTGGCGCCCGACGATGACCGCGACCACCGGGGCGGCCACGGCCGAGATCGCGGCGACCTGGGCGTCCTGCTTGAATTCGGTGCCAACCGCCTGGAGCTGCTTGTCGACGTATTCCCCGACGGTCGGATTGCGGGTCGCGAGGGTGTCGGTGCCAGGCTTGGCCGCGGTCGCGGGCTGCTCCGGGGCCGCAGCAGGTGCCGCCGGAGCGGCTGCCTGGGCGGGGGCCCGCAGACGCACCTGGTCTCCCTTGTAGATCAGGCCGCCGTCGGCGTGCCGGTGATGGCCCTGGGAGTCCTTGCCCGAGATGAACAGCTCGGGATTAAGGGCCTTGAGCTGGTCGGGAGTGACCTTGTAGCGGGCACAGATCTCGGAGATCGACCCGGTGCCGGGTCCCCCGACCGTCACGACTTCGGGCGTCGAGCCCTGCACGGGCACGGCGACCTGAGTACCAGCTTGAACTTTTCCACCCATCGTCCTTCTCCCTTTACCATCCCGGAGGGGCGCCGTGTTTGACGTTCGATGACCCCTTGCTTATTTGTACCCTCCTTATCTAGCAACCACGCCATAACTTTCTTAAGGCCATGTTTGGTGTTTGTTGCCCGATCGTTTGGATCGGTTGAAGGAAGGGTTTCGTCAGCGCCGGGAGGCTCGCCAAATCAGGCCGATCCCGACCCCGGCCCCCAGCAGGTTGGGCATCCAGGCCGCGACCAAGGGGCTCAGCACTCCGGTCTGGCCGAGGGCCATGAAGGTGAACATGGCCAGGTAGTAGATGAAGATGATCAGGATGCTGAGCCCGAGACCCAGTGACGACGAGCTGCGGTTGGGCCGGAGGCCCAGGGGCGCGCCCACCAGCATGAACACCAGGCTTGCGAAGGGCACGGAGAGCTTCTGGTGCCACTGGACCCGCAGCTCGTTGAGGGCGCTGCCGGTCTGGCCGCTCGTCTCCAGCTCCTTGATGTGCACGGCCAGCTCGCGTAGGTTCATCTCGGTGGGCGATCGCCGCTCGGTCGACAGATCCAAGAGGGCCTCGCGCAGGCGGACCCGCTGCTCCTGGAAGCGCACGAAGAACCGGTACTCCCCGTTATCCGCCATCTGGTACATGGTGCCGTCGTAGAAGGTCCAGGTGCCGTCCACCCACCGGGCCCGGTCGGCATGGATCAGGCGGTCGAGGCGATCGCCCTCGAACTCCTGGACGAGCACGTTGCGCATGAGCTCGCCGTCGAAGCGCTGGGCGTAGAAGACCCGTTTCAGCTTGCCGTCCTCGAGCTCCTGGTAGAAGACGTTCTTGCGGGTCGTGGGCAGCTTCTTCTGGTGCTGGGCCTCGTACAGGATGTTCTTGGCGGCCCATCCGGCGCCAGGCACGACGAACTCGTTGAGGGCGACCGTGAGCACGCTGACGAGCAGGCTCACCATGGCGATGGGGGCGATGATCCGGAACAGCGAGACGCCGGCGGCCTTGAGGGCCGTGATCTCGTGGTCACCCGACAGGCGTCCGAAGGAGAGCAGGCTCGCGAGGAGCATGGACATCGGGAAGGTGTAGAACACCATCTCGGGCATGCGCAGGGAGAGGACCTGCACGACCGTCACGACGGGCAACCCGAACCGGACCATGAGGGTGATCAGCTCGAACAGGACCGAGGTGGCCGTCATGATCGCCGTGAAGGCCCCCACCCCGAACAGGAAGGGACCCAGGAGCTCGGAAATCAGGTACCGATCGACGATCGTGAACCCGGGGAACCGCCAGCGGGTCACAGGCTGAATTCTTCCCCCAGGTAGAACTTGCGGGCGAGCTCATTGTTGGCGATGAACTCGGGCGAACCCTGCACGACGATCTGCCCGTCGGCGAGGATATAGGCCCGGTCCGTGATGGCGAGCGTGTCGCGGACGTTGTGGTCGGTGATCAGGATGCCGAGGTTACGCCCCTTGAGCTGGCGGATCATCTTCTGGATGTCCGAGATGGCGAGGGGATCGATGCCGCTGAAGGGCTCGTCCAGCAAGAGGAAGCTCGGGTTGGTCGCCATGGCCCGGGCGATCTCGACCCGTCGCCGCTCGCCCCCCGAGAGCTGGAAGCCCTTGGAGTGGCGGATCCTCTGGATGTGGAACTCGTCGAGCAGCTCTTCGAGGCGCTCCTTCTGCTCGGCCTTCTTGAGGCCCAAGAGCTCCCAGACGGCGAGCAGGTTCTCCTCGACCGAGAGCTTGCGGAACACCGAGGGCTCTTGCGCCAGGTAGCCGATGCCCTTGCGGGCCCGCAGGTGCATGGGCAGGGCCGAGACGTTCTCGCCGTCGAGCCGGATCTCCCCGGCGTTGGGGCGCACTAGGCCCGTCACCATGTAGAAGGTCGTCGTCTTGCCGGCCCCGTTGGGGCCCAAGAGGCCCACGACCTCGCCGCGGTTGACGTTGATCGACACGTCGTTGACGACGCGGCGCTGGCGGTAGACCTTGACCAGGTTGTGGGTTTCGATCACGGTGGGCTCACTTCTTGGGTGCGGTGGGCAAGAGCAGGCGGGTGTGGGTCGCGCCTTCGGCCAACAGGCGGCGATCGCCCACGAAGTAGGTGACCCGATCGCCCCGGAAGGTGTTCCCGTGACGCCGGGCCTCGACCCGCCCCGAGAAAATCAGCTTGTCGACCCGGTCCTCCTTGGCCGTGACGAAGATGGTGGCCTGGTCGCAGGTGACGACCATGTCCTTGAGGGTGACGCGGACGTCGCCCTTGATCAGGTACTGGTGGGCGTGGCCGTCGTACTCGCTCTGCTTGGCGACGATGTCCATCTCGTCGAGGCCAATCGACCCGGTGGCGCCGTGCGTGAGGGGCGCGGCCAGGGCCGACCCGCCCACGAGGGCCAGACAGATGAGGGTCAACCAGGAACGCATGACGCTACCTCAACCCCGTGAACAGGCGAATCCGGGCCTGGGTGGGACTGCCGAGGCGCACCCGCCGGAGGCTGCGGTTGCCCCACAGTTCGGGGGCGCGTACCCAGCTCGGTCCCCGCTGGAACTGCACGTCTCCCGAGGCGTGCAAAGACTGGGAAGCCGCGCTCCAGACCACCTCGCGGGCCGCGATGTGGCCGTCCTCGACGGTCGAGTCGACCCGGATCCCGCCTTGCATGCGCAGGTCTCGCCCCCGGGTATCGAATACGGCCAGAGGCGACTGGGCTGTGGACACGACACGGCCCTGTTCCCAGAAGCGGGCCCGGATGTCGTGCAGGGTGGCCACCCGTCCGTCGGGATCGTAGCTGACCTCGCTCGCCTTGAGGTCCCATAGCTTGCTGCCGGCGCCGTACTCGATCAAATCGACCCCCCTCAAGCCGATCGCGGGCGGCGAGGAGGTGGCATGGGCCGTGGTGCGCGCCGCGCGTTCGAGGTGCGTCAACCACCAGCCGGCCCCCAGGCCGAGCCCGACCACACTGGCGCCGATCAGGAGCCGCTTCATGCCTTCCCCGCCAAATTCAGTCTTGGCAGTATACCACGGCGATCGGCGGCGCCCGGCGCGCGGGCCCACCCCCATGACGAAGCGACCCTTCCGGGGGTTCCGGAGATCGAAATCCCCCGCCTCTCGACCAGGGCCATTAGCCCGGGAGCGGCGGGGGACGGTCGCTGCCTGGCGTGAGAGGCCCTCGCATGGGGCGTCAGAGGCCAGTTAGGAGTTCCCATCACGACCTCGAGGCCCGCATGGTTCGCGCGACCTCGTAGGTCCCATGATCCCTCCCTGCCCCCGGCGGCGCCTCGTACGTGGCGGCAAACCCCTTCGGTCAGTTGGGCCTGGCGCGGCCGATCACGAGGCGGGACGCGCCGTCCCGTGGTCGATCACCCAGGCGACGAAGGCCTCGGAGAAGCGCAGGGGCCGGCCCACGAAGAAACGGGGATTCTCCTTGACGAAGGTGAAGAAGGCCCGCAGGTCCTTGGCCGTGACCGTCTGGATCACCTGCTCGAGCGTGAGGCCCTGGTACTGGCCGCGTGGCACCAGGTCGGGCACGGCGCTGAGCCGATCGGCCACCTCGCGCAGGCTGCCGATGCAGCGCTCGAGCATGTGGCGCTCGCCTTCGATCGTGAAGGCCGCGTCGTTGGGGCCGAGCGCCTGATACAGCGGTCGCTGCTGGTTGTCGGTGAAGAGGATGTTGAGGCGCGCCAGCTCGGAAAGGCTAGTCCGGGGGCCCTGCGCGAGCACGTCCTCGGTGAGGAGAGTCGTCCGCTTGCGGCCCGGATCGTCCGCCGCGAGCGGGCTCGTGCGGCGCTTTTCGGGCGGGTTGGTCTTGGCCAGGGCGTCCTTGAGGAAGGCGCGCCCCCACGACAGGAAGTCGCGGGACGATCCGGCTGGAGACTGCGGTGGGTGCTCGTCCATGCCGGGATTATACCCGACGGACTTTTAAAGGCCCGTGAAGGGATCGTTGGCCACGTCAAATCGACGTTGAGATCCGGTCAAGGACCGAACACGGCCGTAACATTCGGGTAAAAGATCGCCAGAAAGGGGCGAAAACAAGGCGTTGGCCGACCAGTGGCGCATCGACCCGAATCGAATCCGGCCGGCGGTCCCCAAACCGGGCACCCCGGCCCCCCGGCGTGCCGCGACCCAACCCCTGACCGAGGGGCCCCGCACGGCCCCCCTCGACCGGGCCCGGTTCGGAACCCAGACCCAGCGTGGCCTCACCGATCCGCTGCCCAGCCTCGCCCGAGTCCAGGCCGCGCTTGGCTCGGTGCCGGCCCCCGTCCCCGCGCGCCGCGCGCCCGGTACCCAGCAACTGGGGCTGCAGGCACTACCGACCGATCAGGCCTTCGTCACGGCCGCCTACCGCAAGGCCTTGGGCCGGGCCCCGTCGCGCGACGAGCTCGACAAGGGGATGGCGACGCTTGCCGCGACGGGCGATCGCCCCTCCTTCCTCTCCTCTCTGGTTTCGAGCCCCGAGTTCGCATCCAAGGCGGCCCGGGTCGACGCCGCCTTCCAGTCGGGGATTCCCACCGCCCTCACCCTGCCCAAGGGCGGCCCCACCCTCCAGGTGCTGTGGCCCTACCCGCCCGGTTCCCGCCACGGCGGCCCCGACTCGCTCGCGACCCGCGGCGACATGAACAAGTTCGGCGACTACATGGCGCCCTTCGCCCAGTACTTCGGGGCGGGCACGCGCGGGTCGCAGATGCTCTGGGTCAACGAGCAGGCCGCCAAGGGGCAGGTCATGCCCGGGTCCGAGGCGACCAAGCAGCTGGGGGCGATCGCCCAGTCCCTGTTCTGGGACGTGCCCATGCGCCAGAATTCCGACGAGACCCTGCGGCGCAGCGGGATCGCCCCGGACCTCAACCAGCCGACGAACATGGTCGCCTACCTGGGCGTCCAAAAGCAGCGCGTCCAGGACCTCATCGCCAAGCAAGACGCCTCGGACGGCCCCCTGCACCGCCAGGCCGCGCAGGAGCTGCTCGCCATGGTCGACGGGGCCTATCAGCGGGCCAAGGCCTTCGTGGCGGGCGATCGCAGCCCGGTCGAGGCGGCTCCCACCGGGGCCTTCGGGGTCTACAACACGGCCCGGCCGGTGGCGGGACAACCTCCAGTCGCCTTCGGCCCGACCGTCGCCGAAGACCCCAAGGCGGCCGTCGCGGCCGTGGACGCCCGCGTCATCGCCAATCCGGGCGCCCTCGGGCCCGACAGCTTCTACCGCCGCACCCAGGCGGCCCTGCTAGGCGGCTGAACGAAAGCGACCACCGCTCTTTAATCATTAAGAGTTGAGAACATCCACGTAAGTTTACAAACCACCGGGTATAGTGGCACAGCTTTTCACCCCGCTGCTCTTCATCACCTGGTTTGCGCTTGGCGCTGCCGTCTGGAGCGGCGCCATCACGCCCGCGATCGTCCATGAGGACGCCATCCCACGTGAAAGGACCCCTATCCTGGTGTTTCGTCATCCTCTGACCCGCTTCGCCCTGGCCTCTAGCCTGTGCCTTCCCGCTCTCGCCGGCTGCGCGACGGCCCTGCCGACCGCGACCGGCGGACTTCCTCACGTGCGCTTCAACCTGCCTGGCCACCTGGGCTCGGTCGACTTCCCGGGCGAGAGCCCGGACGTTGGGTCCACCAACCCTGGATCCCCGGCCGCCCCGGCCCCCTACAAGGTCGATCCCCCGAGCGTCCCGGACGGGGCGACCGGCATCAAGGTCTACGTCAACGACGTGATCGCCCCGGCCAGCTCCTACCTGCTCGCCACCAACCGCAACCACACCTCCGACAACTTCCCGAACGGCCAGGCCAAGCTCGAGAAGCTCAAGGAGCTGCGCCCAACCTGGGGAGCCGCCCGCTACATGTACCGGATCGGCCACGGGCCGACCGACGGCCGCAGCGACTACGGCTACATGACGGGCTACCACTTCGAGCAGTGCTGGGACAAGAACGGCGGCTATCCGTACGACGACCTGCGCAACGCCCTCAAGGAGGCCAACCAGCTCGACGCCGAGCAGCTCCACGTCGTCAACTTCGGCACGAGCGACGCCCAGGAGGCGGCCCGCTACGTCAGCTACCTCAACAACCCGTCGGACTCCAACCGGGCGGCACATCCCTATCCGGTCCAGAACGCCAAGTACTTCGAGCTCGGCAACGAGATCAGCTGGTCGGTCGTCCGCGGCCACGACCAGTACGCGGCCAACGACCAGCAGTACGCCCAGCGGGCCAAGGAGTTCGCCCAGGCCATGCGGGCGGCGAGCCCCACTCCCATCAAGATCGGGGCCGTGGCGACCACGAACTCGAACTGGCTGGGCGACGGCTGGAGCGGCGGGGCCAACACGGTCAAGACCATCCTGCAGACCATGGGGAATGACGTTGACTTCCTGATTTATCACGGCTACCCCAGCTGGCCGATGAAGCAGGACGGCAACCTCATGTCCCTCATGGCCCAGAACGCCTGGAACGACCAGAAGCTCACGAGCGAGATCGACCCGGCGATCCGGCAGTACGAGACGCACCCGGTGTTCATCGCCAACACCGAATTCTTCACCGAGCTCTACAGCGACCCGTCGACGGCGCGGGCCATGTTCGGGGCGCTCTACTCGGCCGACACGGTCACGCTCGCCTTCAACCACGCCATGATCATCGCCAACCAGTTCTGCTTCGACCACGGCGACCAGTCGGACGCGAGCTTCTTCGTCAACGACGACCCCAACCGCACGACTCCCATCTTCGCCTTCCAGAAGATGCTCGCGAAGAACTGGGGGGACACCATCCTGCGGACCGAGGGCCAGGCGATCCCGACCGTGCACGTGAGCGGCAACTCGGCCCAGATCGACATGCCCAAGCTCGCCTACACGGCGGCCCGCGGGGCCAACGGTCACGTCTACGTGATGGTCACCAACCGGACGAGCGACAGCGACGTGTCGAGCCAGGTGGCGCTCGGCTTCAGGCCCTCCAGCGTGGCGGCCCACGTGCTCAAGGGTTCGAACGGCTGGACCTCGGGGCCGGGCGACGCCCAGGAGACGACCCGGAACGTCTCCCTGGACGGTCCGCTCACCTTCCCGGCGGCCTCGGTCACCATCCTCGAGGCGACCCCCTAAGCATGCCCGAGGGGATCTCGGGCCTCCTCTATCCCCCACCCCTCGGGGCGGGGGCAGGGGGCGGGGGATAGCGAGCCCGGATGGCGAGCCTTCCCTGCATAGAGGGGACAACGGGCGGCCCCCCATGAGAAGATGGGGGGCCGCCCATCGCTTCGCCCCCGGAAGGAGAGGACGTGGAGATCGAGATCGCGCCCGGACACGCCCACCACGACGAAGCCGGCCACGCCAAGAGCCGCGACCAGGGCCAAGGCCTGAACCGGCTCATCGCCGTTACGGTCGCCGTCATGTCGGCCTTCATCGCCCTCTCCAAGCTCAAGGACGAGAACGTCGTCCTCAAGATGCACCACGCCGAAACCATGGCGGTCGACACCTGGAACCACTACCAGGCGAAGAAGCTGCGGGAGTATCAGTCCGAGGTGGCCCGCGACCAGGCCGAGGTCCTGCGCACGATCACCCCCGTCCAGGCAGCCCCCGTGCTCGGTGGACAGGTAACCCACTACAACAGCCAGATCGCCAAGTTCCAGACCGACGAGAAGGAGCTGGAGCACAAGGCTCGCACCTACGAGGAGGATTACGAGCGCCTCCACAGCCAGCACGAGTGGTTCGACCTCTCCGACTCGGCCCTCTCGATCGCCCTCGCCATGCTGGCCGTCACGGCCCTCACCCGTCAGAAATGGCTGCTCGCCGTGTCATGGGGCCTCGCCGTCCTGGGAATGGCCTTCAGCACGATGGCCATCCTCCACCTCGCCCTTCCGCTCGCCTTCTGATCGCAACGGACAAGATCCGGTTTACTCCACCCTCCGCCGGGACTAGGATCCCCCTGACCCGAATCGCGGGAAGGGGAGCGAGATGCGATTCCGGAACCGAACTGAAGCTGGGAACCTGCTCGGCGCGAAGCTGAGCGGTTATCGAGGCCAGGACGCCGTCGTGCTGGCCCTGCCGCGGGGAGGGGTGCCCGTGGGGAAGGCGATCGCCGACGCCCTCGACGCCCCCCTCGACGTGATCGTCGCCCGCAAGATCGGCGCCCCGGGCAACGAAGAGTTCGCCCTCGGGGCAGTCACCGCGCGGGGGGCCCGGGTGCTCAACGAACCGGCCCTGCGGCGGGTCTTCCTGCCGCCCGGGTACCTGAACGCCAAGACCGAAGAGCAGCGGGCCGAGGCCGCCCGGCGGGAGCGGGTGTGGCGGGGAATCCGGCCCGCCGAGCCGCTCGCGGGCCGCACCGCCATCCTGGTCGACGACGGGATCGCGACCGGCATGACCATGCGGGCGGCGATCGTCGATGCCCGCGTGCGCCATCCGGCGCGCCTCATCGTGGCGGCCCCCGTGATCGCCCCGGACACCTACGACGACCTGCTCGAAACGGTCGACGACGTGGTGGCCCTCGCCGTACCGGCCGCGTTCATGGCCGTCGGGGCCCACTACGACGACTTCACCCAGGTCACGGACGACGAAGCCCTCGCGATGCTCGCCGGGGGCGGCGGCCCGTCGCGGTCGGGGAGGTAGGCCATGGCCGAGTCGAGGCGCGTCGCCATCCCTCCCCTTTCCGAGTGGGTCCGGCGGCATGCCCGGCCTCTGACCGGCGCTCGGGCCGACTTCGACGAGGTGCTCGACCTTGCGCGCGACCGCCGGATCGTCATGCTCGGGGAAGCCAGTCACGGAACGGCCGAGTTCTACGCGACCCGGGCGAGGCTGACCCAGCGCCTGATCGAGGAGCAAGGCTTCACCTTCGTCGGGATCGAGGGCGACTGGCCGGATGCGGCCCAGGTGAACCGCTACGTTCGAGGACGTCCAGGCACGGCCGGGCAGGCGCTCGAGGGCTTCCGGCGCTTTCCGACCTGGATGTGGCGCAACACGGTCGTCCTCTCCTTCGTCGAGTGGCTGCGTCGGCATAACGAGAACCGTGCGCCGGGCGAACCCGCCACCGGCCTCTACGGCCTCGACCTCTACAGCCTGCACACGTCGATGGAGGCCGTCGTGCACTTCCTCGACCGGGTGGACCCGGAGGCCGCCCGCACGGCACGCGAGCGGTTCGCCTGCTTCGAGCCCTTTGGCGGCGATACCCAGCAGTACGCCCTGAGCGCCCACTTCCTGCAGACCTCATGCGAGGAGGAAGTGATCGCCATGCTCGTCGACCTCATGCGCCGACGCGCTCACTACGCCGCGCTCACCTCCGACGAGGAAGTGTTCGAGGTCGAGCTCAACGCGATCGCCGCCCTGGACGCCGAGCGCTACTACCGCCAGATGATGCTCGGGGGGGCCGTCACCTGGAACCTGCGCGACCGCCACATGGTCGACACGCTGGAGCGGCTCTTGATCCAGCTGGGCCCCGAATCGCGGGCCATCCTCTGGGAGCACAACTCGCACATCGGGGACTTCCGAGCCACCTTCGAAGGGGCGAGCGGCCACGTCAACGTCGGGCAGCTGGTCCGCGAGCGGTTCGGCCGGGAGAGCCTGGCCGTGGGGTTTGGAACCTACCGGGGTACCGTGACGGCCGCCTCGCGCTGGGACGGCCCCGCCGAGTACAAGCGGGTGCCGCCCGCACGGCCGGGGAGCATCGAGGCGATCCTCCACGAGACGGCGCTGCCGAGCTTCTACCTGAGCCTGACCCGCACCCCCCTGTGGGAGCCCGCGAGCTGGCTCTACCAGACCCGCGACGAGCGGGCGATCGGCGTCGTCTACGACCCCGATCGCGAGGCCTACGGCAACTACGTCCCGTCGCGGCTCGCCGAGCGCTACGACGCTTACTTCTTCTTCGACGAGACCCTCGCCGTGGAGCCCCTGGACCCCGGCCCGGAACCGCCGGGACTGGAGACCTATCCGTCCGGATTGTGAGGAGGACGCCATGGAACGCCGGTTACGCCAAACCCCCGCCGTCTCGCGTCCCGTCCGGATCCGGGAGGGGGCGGACGTCATCGAGGGGGACCTGGTCATCCCACAGGGAGCCACCGGGATCGTCCTGTTCGCCCACGGCAGCGGCAGCAGCCGCCACAGCCCGCGCAACCGCTACGTCGCCGAGGTCTTGCAGCGATCGGGGCTCGGCACCCTGCTCATCGACCTCTTGACCCGCGACGAGGAGCGGATCGACATGGTCACGGGGCACCTGCGCTTCGACATCGGGTTCCTCGCGAGGCGCCTGGCCGCCGTGACCGACTGGCTCGCGGCCCAGGAGGAGACCCGGAACCTCGAACTCGGCTACTTCGGCGCGAGCACGGGAGCCGCCGCGGCCTTGGTGGCCGCGACCGAGCGTCCCGACGTCGTCAAGGCCGTCGTGTCGCGCGGAGGCAGGCCGGATCTAGCGGGCGATCGCCTCCCCCTCGTAGAGGCTCCTACCCTGCTCATCGTCGGGGGCAACGACGAGCCCGTGATCACCATGAACCGCGAGGCCCAGGCCCAGATGGGCGTGGAGAGCAGCCTGCAGATCATCCCCGGGGCCACCCACCTGTTCGAAGAGCCGGGCACCCTCGAGCAGGTCGCCCGCCTCGCGGCTGGCTGGCTGACCCGCTTCCTCGCGTGATTGGCTTCACGATCTCCTAACGTGGTATAAATAACGCCTGCTTGTGGAACGATCCCAGGTGGCGCTCCAGCGCGCTCGGGAAAGGAGGGGCGATCGCCGCGCCCGCAGGCGCTCTTGGCCCAGAGGAAGGGCCATCGCGGATCCCGCACGGAGTCGTGGGATCCAACAGGGAAGTCGTCCCCACGGATTGGGGATTGAGATCCAAAGGAGGGGATCATCACCAAGGAGTTGGTGGATGTTTCCAAATTTCATCGCTCGGAACCCTTACGTCACCTCCTTCTTCACCCCGCAGAACGCGGGCCTGCCCATCGATCCGGTCGCCGCGGCGCTTGCCGGGGGCAGCATCGGCAGTCTCATCGCCACCCCTAGCTTCAACCAGAATCGAGCGGCTAGCCAGCTGTCGGCCACCCAGGCCTGGTCCGTCCTGCTCAACACCGCCAATCAGGCGGGGCTCCAGCTGCTTGACCAATCCAAGGCCGGCCAATTCGAGCAGCGCACGGTCACGAGCTCGGCCACCTCTATCACGGGCACCGTCCAGCCGCAGGCCACGCAGCAGTCCTATACCGTCAACGTCCAGCAGTTGGCCCAGGGCCAACAGATCTCGAGCAACTCGTTCGCCGCCGCGGGAACCAACTTCGCGGCCGGCACCTACACCATCCAGCTCACGGCTGGCAAGAACACCCAGGCCGCCCAGGTCACGAACGTGACCTTCACGGTCAGCGCCGGGCAAAATAACCAAACCGTCTTCAACAACCTGGCTGCGGCCATCAACAACGGCAACACCGGGACCACGGCCGCGGTAAACGTATCGGGCACCAACGTGACCCTGGGCGTCACCAACAACACCACCGGCAACGGGGGGTCCCTCGCGATCGCCAACGTCACCGGCAACTTCGTGACCCAGGCGACGCTCTCGAACAGCACGCAAGCGGCTCAAAACGCCCTCTACACGGTCAATGGGGTCGGATACAACAACTTCGGCAACACGGCCGTCCTGGACAACGGCAACCTGTCCCTGACCCTATCGGGCACCACGGCCACCCCGGCCACCGTGACGGTCGGCCAGAACAGCAACAACCTCTCCAACGCCGTCACCAACTTCGTGACCGCCTACAACAATGCCGTCAGCTACGCCAATACCAACGGCTCGAATCTGCCCACGGGCCTCATCGCCGGGCTCACGCACGTCGCCTCCCGGTACCAGGTCGACATGCAGAACATCGGGCTCACCTACAACAACGACGGGACTATTTCGGTCAACTCGACCACGCTCAACAACTCGATTGCCGCCAACCCCTACCAGGTCGAGCAACTCTTCAACGCTCCGCTCCAGGGGGCACCGACCGGGCAATACCGGCAAAAGAACCAGCTGCCCGGGGGAGGGCTGGCAGCGGACTTCGTCTCCTACGCCGCCGGGGCCATCAACTCCAGCCTGCAAGACCGCCAGTCGAGCTTGCAGGCCACGAACTTCTACTACCAGCAGCAGCAGCAAAAGCTCATGAAGGCGGCCGGTGGCGCCACCATCACGAGCCAGATCGGGCAGTACCTCAATAACCTGATCTTGCCAACCAGCGTCTACAGCACGTTTGCTTGATTCGCAGGACTGAAGGCCCTATCTTCCCTGCGAACGTCGGGGAGACGGGGCCTTCGGCCTCGGGAACGAGGGGCTATCGGCGCCCGTTGAATCAGACCGGCAGGACCGATCGCCGCTTGGGCGCCGGGGCCACCTCTTTGGACTCGTAGGCTGCAAAGCGCTTGATGAGCTCGTCACGCAGGTTCGCCGGCTCGACGATCCCGTCGATCACCATCTCGGAGGCCAACCGGTACAGGTCGATGTCCCGCTCGTATTCGGAGCGCTTCTCGGCCACGAAGGCGGGCCGCTGGTCTTCGGGCAACTCTGCGATCTTGTTGGCATACACGGCGTTGATGGCCGCTTCGGGGCCCATGACGGCGATCATGGCCGAGGGCAGGGCCAGGCACACGTCGGGCTCGAAGGCCGGGCCCGCCATTGCGTACAGGCCGGCGCCGTAGGCCTTGCGCACGACGACCGAGATCTTGGGCACGTCGGCGTCCGACACGGCCGCGATCATCTTGGCCCCGTGCCGGATGATGCCCTCGCGCTCGACCTTGGAGCCGATCATGAAGCCGGGCACGTCCGCGAGGAACAAGAGGGGGATGTTGAAGGCGTCGCAGAGCCAGATGAAGCGCGCCGCCTTGTCGGCCGTATCGGTGAAGAGCACGCCTCCCTTCACGCGGGGCTGGTTGGCCAGGATCCCGACCGCGCGCCCGCCGATCCGGGCCAGACCCGTGATGAACTCGGCGGCGAAGAGCTTCTTGATCTCGACGAACGAGCCCTCGTCGATGATCCGGTCGATCAGCTCCTGCATGTTGAAGGGCTGATTCTGGTTCTTGGGGATGATGGCCTCGATCTCCTTGCCGGCCTTGGGCTCGATCGAGGGCAGGACCGGCGTCTTCTCCTGGTAGTTCTGCGGGAAGAATTCCAGGTAGCGGCGCAGGAGGGCGATCGCCTCCTCTTCGGTCTTGACCAGCATGTCGCCGCAGCCCGAGACCGAGCAGTGCATCTTGGCCCCGCCCATCTCTTCGAGGGTGACCTTCTCGCCGATCACCATCTCGGCCATGCGCGGGCTACCCAGGTACATGCTGGCGTTCTGGTCGACCATGACCGTGATGTCGCAGAAGGCCGGGATGTAGGCCCCGCCCGCGGCCGCCGGGCCGAACAGCAGGCAGATCTGCGGCACCATGCCGCTGAGCTTGACCTCGTTGTAGAAGATCCGCCCCGCCCCGCGCCGGCCCGGAAACATCTCGACCTGGTCGGTGATGCGGGCCCCGGCGCTGTCGTCGAGGTAGAGCATCGGCACCTTGAGCTTCATGGCCGTTTCCTGGATGCGGATGATCTTCTCGACCGTCCGCGAGCCCCAGGATCCGGCCTTGACCGTCGAGTCGTTCGCCATGACGCAGACCGTGCGGCCGTTGATCTTGCCGAGCCCCGTGTAGACGCCGTCGGCGGGCAGATCGCCCGCCAGGAAATTCGCGAACATGGCGTCCTCGAGTTCGAAGCCCTCGTCGAACAGGAGGCGCAGGCGATCGCGGACGAACAGCTTGCCGTTCTTGGCATTGGCGTCGTGGTACTTTTGAGCGCCGCCGCGCTTGATGCGGGCGATCGCGTCGTGCAGGGTCGTGCCCTCGGGGGCCGACGTGGGCGCGGGATTCATGGGCTACTCCTCAAAACGCGCCAAGAGGCGCGGAAGCGACGTTGCAACGCCCTTGATTGTAGCCTACGCAAGGAGGGCTCGCCATCCGGGCTCGCTGATCCCCCGCCCCCTAGCCCCCGCCCCGAGGGGTGGGGGAAACAGAGGAAGCCCGATATCCTGATCGGGCTTCATTCGAGGACGCCCTGGACGAAGGCGACTCCGAGGCGCGGGGCGACCCAGAACTCGACCATCATGCGCAGCGGGACCCGTCGGAACTGCTCCGGGTTGGGCACCCGCCACGAGCTGGTCGCCGGATCCCGCGGGCTCGCCTGGATCCAGATGGTCTGGTCGGGAAGCTTGCGCACCACGGCCCCTTCCAGGCGGTGGTAGGCCCGCAGGTCTTGAACGATCGGAGCGGCGGCCCGAGCGCTCGAGACGAGCGCGGCCAGCATGGCCGTCGCCGCGAAGCCGCGCGCGACCCAGCGCGGTCCCGGGAAGTTGCCGAGCACGAAGAGGGCGATCGCCCCCATGGCGACGAGGTCCATGACGGGCAGGGCGAGGGCCCCGATCAGATAGTGCGGCAGATCGCCCGCCCGTGGCCACATCGAAGGGCCGATCCGGGTGCGCAAGGCGCCGTAAGCCAGGATCAGCAGGACGAGCACGTTGGTCTTGACGAGGCCCATGGCCCATGAGCCTACCAGGATCGGCCCAGGATGCCCAGATCACCGACAAAACGAGACAGCGCGGGCAGAATGGGTAAGTAGGCCGAGGTGGTGTTGCCGGGAGAGCCCCGTCCGATGCGTCGTTCCCCCAACCGGTTGTGGTCGAGCGCGATCGCCTTCGTGGTCGCGCTCGTCCTGGCGGCCGGGGCCTGGGCCTCCGACGACTTCGATGGGACCCGGGAGCGGGTGCTGAGGGCGATCGCCGACCACGAGGACCGCGCGGCCGCGCGCCTCCTGGCCCAGTGGTGGCAGGAACAGGCCACGGCCCCGGAGAGCGTGGGGGCCCTCCTGGCCATCCAAGATGCCATGACGGGCAACTTCCAGGCGGCCCGACCCGCCATGGCCAACGAGCTGTCCCAGCATCCCCGCGACTCGGCCCTGCAGCTGGGGTTCTTGCTCATCTCCCTCCTTGAAGGCCGGCCGGATAACTGTCGCGCGGCCCTCAGGACGACGATGGCGGCCATGCCGGGCACCCCGGCGCTGTCCCAGCGGCTGGCCGAGCTGGCCCCGGTCCAGGTCGCCGCCACCCCCGCGCCCACCCCGCGGCCCTCCTTGCCCATGTCGGACCAGAAGGGTGCGTCCCTGCTCGCCCAGCTGCAGCACGCCACGCCTGCCCCTCTCAAGCTGCCGACGCCGGCTCCGACGCTCCTCCTGCCTTCCCTGCCGCCAACCCCCGCCCCGGCACTCGTCTTGCCGTCGTTTCCGCCGACCCCGGCCCCTGTGCGGCTGCCGCCCCCCAGCCACGCGCCGACGCTGCCGCCTCACCTCCCGATTCCGGTCGAGACGCCAGGGCCGACCGATCTCACTACCCTGCCGTCGAGTGAGCCGGCCGCCTTGCCAACCCTGCCGCCCCCCACCGACGAGGCCGTCATCCCCGCCGTGACCGACTCCCCCCTGCGGACGGAGCTCTTGAAGCGCCTGGAGGCCGCTCAAAAGGCCCGCGGCGGAGACGAAGAGCCGACCCCGACCCCCCGCCCCAAGCCCCAGGACACCCCGCACCCGACGCCCCGCCCCTTGGCCCATCCCAAGCCCACTCCGCGCCCCCTTCCGTCTCCGGCGCCCAAGCCCCGGCCCACGCCGACCCCCACCCCCAAGCCGTCGGCCACTCCAGCCCCGCGTTTGACCCGGCGCCTGCCGAAGGTCGTCGCGAAGACCGTCGTGCTACCCAGTCCCCGCTCGACCCCGGCACCGACGCCCACTCCCACCCCTCAACCGACTCCGCACCCGACTCCGAGGCCCCGCCCGACGCCACGGCCCACCCCCAGGCCGACCATCCGTCCGACTTCGGTGCCGACGGCCAAGCCAACCCCGCATCCGACACCCAGGCCCACTCCCCATCCGAGCCCGCACCTGACGCCTAGGCCGACCCCGCGCCCGACGCCACGGCCGGTCACCCCCAAGCCCACTCCGTCTCCGACGCCGCCGCTCCGTTCGGCGTGGGAGGCTGAAACGACCGTGCCGGTGGCCACCCCGCACCCGCGCCGGTCCCCAGTCCCCGCGGCCAGCAAGATGACGCCGCACAAGGCGATCGCCCGAAAACCCGCAGCCAAGAAGCCGACGCGCCATCTCGTACCGACCCCATCCCCGGTGCTTGCGCTCTTGCCAAAGCCCTTGCACCCCCAGCGTCTCAGCCCCTGGATCGAGCCCATCCCGGTACCGACACCGCCTCCTAAGCGTCAGGTCTGGATCGGGGAGCCATTCGCCCAGCTTGTCCATGCCGTCGGGCGGCCGCTTGGCCGAGACGGCAACGCGTACGCGCGATTCAACGGGCTCGAGGTCTGGCTAAATCCCCGCACGTCCAAGATATCGGGGTACCAGATCGACAACGCCTGGTACGAGGGGGCCTGGGGGGTCCGTCCCGGCCTGGGCCTGAAGACGGTCCTCAAGCTCTTGCCGCACAGCGACGGAATCTTCCACGTGCGGCCGACGACGCCCGGAGGCAGCGAGTCGGTCCTGGTGCTCGCCTCCGAGAACGGGCTCATCGTCCAGTTCGAGCACGGGGACCAAGACTGGCTCGCCTCGCGGGTCGAGGGCCGGACGCCCAGCGGGGTGATGGATTATTACCAGGACCTCCGCAGCCAGGCCCACGTCCAGTTCATCGCCCCGGACTACTTCTTCGCGCTCGACGCGCGGCACCGGCCGCTGCCATGAAGGCCTGCGGCAGCAAGGATGACCCCCCTCGGTCCCCCCTGGCTTCGCCATGAGGGAAGGTTTTAGCCGTGTTCCCCCTCTGTGCTTTGCAGAGGGGCGAAGAATCCCCCTCCTGCTTGGCAGGGGGGGCTAGGGGGGGGCATCCTTGCTGCCGCAGGCCCCACGGACGCTGCAACAAGGACGACTCGCAACCCCGAAATCCGCAAGACGGTTGTCTATTCCCCGACATAAACCGGCTTGCGCTTCTCCCGAAAGGCCGCGAGGCCTTCCAGGCGGTCCTTCGACGGGATGATCACGTCGTAGGCGCGGCTCTCGAACAGCATTCCCGTCTTGAGGTCGGTCTCGGAGCCGGCGTTGATCGCATACTTGGCCTGCTCGAGCGCCAGGGGGCCGTTCTCGGAGATCCGCTCGGCCATCGCCATGGTCTCGGCCATCAGGCGATCGGCGGGCACCACCTGTTCGACGAGCCCGATGGCGAGCGCCTCCTGGGCCGGAACCCGACGAGCCGTGAAGATCAGCTCCTTGGCCTTCCCCTTGCCGACCAGACGGGGCAGCCGCTGAGTCCCGCCCGCTCCGGGGATGATGCCGAGACTCGTCTCCGTGAGGCCCAAGAGGGCCGTGTCGGCCGCGACGCGGATGTCGCAGGCGAGGGCGAGTTCGGTGCCGCCCCCCAGGGCGAGCCCGTTGATGGCGGCGAGCACGGGCTTGCCCAGGTCCTCGATCGCCGTGAAGGTCTCGCGGATGGTCCGGATGAACTCCTTGACCTGGCGCGGGGTCATCTCGGCGCGCTCCTTGAGGTCCGCCCCGGCGCTGAACGCCTTGTCCTCGGCCCCCGTGATCACAACGACCCGCACCTCGGGATCGAAGCGCAGGTGCTCGATCGCATCCCTCAGCATGAGCAGGGTCGGGAAGCTCAGGGCGTTCATGCGGTCGGGTCGGTTGAGAGTCAGGATGGCGACGCGATCGCGCCGCTCGGTGAGCAGGACTTGCTCCATGGGAAGCGGGTCTCCTTTTGGTCAGCGCGCCGTGGCGAGGCGGCTCTTGAGGTATCGGCTCGGCAACTCCTTGCCGAGCACCTGCTGCATCATGGCTGAGGCCGCGACCAGCTTGTCGAGGTCGATCCCGGTCTCGATACCCATCTCGTGCAGCATGTAGACCAGGTCGTCGGTCGCGAGGTTGCCGGAGGCGCCGGGCGCGTAGGGACAGCCCCCCAGGCCGCCCGACGAACCGTCGAACACCGACACCCCCATCTCGAGGCCGGCAAGCACATTCGCGAGGGCCGTGCCTCGGGTGTCGTGGAAGTGCAAGGCGACGCGATCGAGCCCGTGCCGCTTCTCGAGCCGATCCAGGAAGCGCTTGACCTGCAAGGGGTTCGCCATGCCCGTCGTGTCGCCCAGGCTGATCTGGTCGACCCCCATGGCGACGAGCTCGTCGACGATGGCGAGCACCTGGTCCGGGTCGACGGCCCCTTCGTATGGGCAGCCGAAGACGACCGACAGGTAGCCCCGCACCCAGACGCCGTCGCGGCGGGCCGCCTCGACCACGGCCGAGAGAACGGGCAGGGTTTCCGCGATCGACTTGTTGATGTTCTTCTTGCTGTGGGTCTCGGTTGCCGACATGAAGACGGCGATCGCCCCCATGCCCGCCTGGCGCGCCCGCTCGTACCCCTTGAGGTTGGGCACCAGGCCCGAGTAGACGACGCCAGGCTTGCGGTGGATCCCGGCCGCCACCTCGACGGCATCCGCCAGGGGCGGGATCCAGGCCGGGTTGACGAAGCTGGTCACCTCGATGTGCGAGAGCCCCGTCTCCGACAGGGAGTCGATGAAGCGGATCTTGTCGGCCGTGGAAACGGGCGTCATCTCGTTCTGGAGGCCGTCGCGCGGACCGACCTCCACCACCGTGACCCGTTTGGGTAGCGTCTCCACGGCCGTGAACCCTATTCGAGTTCGAGAATCACGTCGCCCTCGTTGACGAAGTCGCCGGGGCCCACCTTCACGGCCGAGACCTTGCCCATCGTCTCGGCCTGCAGGTACATCTGCATCTTCATCGACTCGAGGCAGGCGACGTCCTGGCCTGCCTCGACGTGGTCGCCCACGCCCACGGAGACCTCGATGATCGTGCCGGCCATGGTGCTGGTAACGCTGGGCATCGGGATGGTCCTTTCTGCGATCAAGCCTTGGCCGGGGCCAACAGCTCCTGGTTGACGAAGTCGGTGGTGAAGGTGCCCGCCTGGAAGCGCGGATGCTCGAGCACCCGCTGGAGCATGGGGGAGTTGGTCTTGAGGCCCGACACGCGCAGGGCCGCGAGGGCCTCCTGCATGCGGGCGATCGCCCCCGCCCGATCCGGTCCGTGGGAGATGATCTTGGCGAGCAGAGGATCGTAGTGCGGGCTCACGACCGCGCCCGCCTCGAGCCAGCTGTCGATCCGGACCCCGTCTGGCCAGGCGAGCTCGGAGACCGTCCCCGGGCTCGGGAAGAACGTGACCGGGTCCTCGGCGTAGAGCCGGACCTCGAGGGCGTGCCCCCGCGGAGCCACCTCGTCCTGCTGGACGGTGAGGCGCTCGCCGCGCGCGATCCGCAGCTGCCACTGGACGAGGTCGAGGCCCGTCGTGAGCTCGGTGACCGGGTGCTCGACCTGCAGGCGGGTGTTCATCTCGAGGAAGTAGAAGCGGCGATCGCCGTCCACCAGGAACTCGAGCGTGCCTGCGTTCGTGTAGCCGAGGGCCTGGGCCGCCTTGACGGCGACCGCGCCCATCTCGGCTCGCAGCTCGGGATCGAGCAGGGGCGACGGGGACTCTTCGACGACCTTCTGGTGCCGGCGCTGGATCGAGCACTCGCGCTCGTTGAGGTGGATGGTGTGCCCGTGCTCGTCCGCGAGGACCTGAATCTCGACGTGACGGGGCTGGGTGACGAACTTTTCGATGTAGAGCGCCGGGTTGCCGAAGTAGGCCTGGGCCCGCTGGGCGCACAGCTTGAAGGCCTTCTCGAGCTCGGCGTCGTCGTGGCAGACCTGCATGCCGATGCCGCCTCCGCCGCCGGCGGCCTTGAGCATGACGGGGTAGCCGAACTCCCGGGCGATCGCCTGGGCGCTTGCCACATCGGCCACCGCCCCATCGCTGCCCGGCACCACTGGAACTCCCGCCGCGCGCATGATGGCCCGGGCCTCGGTCTTGACGCCCATTTGGGCGATCACCTCGGGGCGCGGGCCCACGAAGACCAGCCCCGCGTCGCGACACGACTGGGCGAAGGCCGCGTTCTCGCTCAGCAAGCCGTAGCCTGGGTGGACGGCGTCGGCGCTCGTCTCTCGAGCAGCAGCCAGCACGGCGTCGGCCCGCAGGTAGCTCTGGGCGACCTGGGCGGGGCCGATCAGACGGGCCTCGTCCGCCAGGCGGACGTGCATGGCCTCGGTGTCGGCCTCGGAGTGGACGGCGACCGTCTGGAGACCCAACGCCTGGCAGGCGCGGATGATGCGGCAGGCGATTTCGCCGCGGTTGGCAATCAGGACCTTGGAGACCATGGCGAGACGACCCCTTCGTCGTGACGCTCGGTTGAGCGAGGTGGCAGCGGGTCGCGCGCGGGCCAGCGCCCACGGCGACGGTGCCTCAGTATACCCGATCCCGTCATCCGGGGGTTGCGCCGACCGGGAGGCCCCACGCCCCTCGTGGGTGGCCCTGGCTACTGGTCGACCGGCCCTTTCCGCGGGACAGGGAATTGTGTGCAGGGCCAGGCGATCGCTATGATGAGAAAGACACCGCACGGCAGGGAGGATGGCGTGATCGAACCGGGCGTGACGGGCATGGCGCAGGCGATCGCCGCCCTCCAGCAGCAACGCGAGACCCTCCGGGGCGAGCAGACCCTCGCCGAACGGCTTTCCCCGCTCTTCGACCCCAAGACCTGCCACGAGCTGGGCGCCTGGGCCGGATCCGACGCAACGGGCCCGGCCGGCCTCGCCACCGCCATCGGCAAGATCGGGGGACGGGCCGCGGGGGCGATCCTCCTGGGCCCCATCGACCCCGATCGGGAGGCCGCCGAGGTCGCAAAGGCCGATCGGCTCGCCGAGATGGCCCATCGCCAGGGTTTTCCACTGGTCTGGGTACTCGATGGGGCGAGCGGATCGGTGGCCACGAGCCTGATGGCCCGGGCCTCGGATGGCGTCGGCCGCGTGCCGCAGGTGGCCGTCGTGCGCGGAGAGCTCGCACCTCCGGTTTCCTGCTTGGTCGGCCTGGCCGACTTCGTCGTGACGGCCGGCCTCGGGGACTCGGGGGGGCTCGCCGGGCTCGAGACCGGTTCGCTCGAAGCCGCCTTGCAGGCCGCCCGCGACTACCTGACCTACTGGCCGGAGAATGACAGCCAGGTTCCACCGCGACGCGCCCCCATCGATCCGCCGCTGCGTGCGGGCGAAGACCTCTTGCGCCTCTTGCCAGAAAGCCCGCGCCAGTCCTACGACATGAAGGCCGTCCTCGCAAGGCTCGTCGATGAAGGCCGGTACTTCGAGATCAAGCCAAAGACAGGTCTCTCCTTGATCACCGCCCTCACCCGGCTCGGCGGTCGACCGGTGGGCGTCGTCGCGAGCCAACCCAAGGCCTTCGAGGGTCGGATCACGGCCGAGGCCGCCCAGAAGGCGACCGAGTTCATCGCGCGCTGCGACCACTGGGGCCTGCCCCTGCTGTTCCTGATCGACCGGATCGAACCGACCGACACGCTCCGCTCCTTTGACGCGGCCCCCGGAATCCTGTTCCGCACCGCCCGCGCAGCCTCCGTCCCCAAGCTCGTCGTCCAGACGCGCAGTTCGGGCGCGTGGCCCCTCCTGTCCGGACGCGGCATGGGGGCCGATCTCGTCCTGGCGTGGCCGACGGTCGGAGAACCCGAGGCGGCCCTCGAGGCCGCGCGGCGCTCCGACGTCGACGACCTGATCGATCCCCGCGAGACGCGGCGCGCCCTGCTACGGGTCCTCGACCTCGTCACCGGCAAGCGATAGTTTCCAAGCTCTCGACATCCTTATGAAACAAACCGGTAACCTCCCCCGGGTTGGATCCCCTTAGAAACGAAGCAGGGATCCATCACCGGTTCGCGGGGCCGGGCGGCTTTCAGCGAACCCCATCGGCACGGCCTCGGCCGAGGCGTGCGGGGAGGTAGAATGACCCGTCTCTTGCGGACCATGTGGGCGATCGCCTGCGGCGCGGGCACCCTGACCGGCTGCGGCCAGGTGGGCGGTGGTTCGGTCTCGGGCCTAACTCCGGTGCTCTTGTTCACCAACCAGGACGGCAACGCCTCGATCAACGTCCGGGTCGTGGACGACCACCGCCGGATCCTCTCGTTCAGCGACCTCGACACCTACGACACGGTCCGGCTCACCTTGAGCAGCGCGACGAACCTCACCACGAGCAAGGTCCAGACCATCTCGGGGCTCGCCCCCGGCGGCCAAACGACCCTTTCGGGGGCCTTCACCGGGGTGCGTCCAGGCAACGACTACCAGCTGAAGGCCGACGTCTACAACTCCCCCGACGCCGTGAGCGGATTCACCCAATCCATCGTGCGCGGCGAGGGCGTGGCCAAGGATGGTAATGGCAACTCCGTCCTCACCCTCGCGGCCGGGACGGCCCTGTCGGTGACGGTCAAGGTCAACGCGATCGGCACAATCGCCTTTTCGGGCAGCACCAGCCTGAACGTGGTGTCCGACTTCAAGGTGGTCATGGGCGACACCCTGACCGTCGACAGCGGCCTCAGCTCGGTCAACAGCCCCAACGTCAAGCGCGTGGACCTCGTCTACAAGTCCGCGACCGGTGTCCAGCAGGGCTCCACCCTCTCGCAGACCGTCATCCCCTCGAGCGGGACCGCCACCCTTTCGTGGACCGTCCCGACCTACACCCCGACCGGGGCGTCCGAGCTGGGCACCCTGCAGCTGGTCGGCTACGACTCACTCGTCGGAGGCAACCAGCTGGCCTTCAAGACCAAGGCGATCACGGTCTACCAGGGCGCTTCCGTCACCCCGGTCACGCTCAACTAGGGGGCGTCATGGGCCTTTGGCGTGGCGGGGGCCGGTGGGTCGCCCTGGGAATGCTGCTGCTCGGCGGCTGCGCCCCGAGCCAGACTCCCTGGACGGGCCCTCGGGAGTTCATGGCGGAAGGGCGATCGCCCGGCATCCGCCTGCTCCTGCGGCCGGCCCGCCGGTCCACGCAGACCCTCCCGACCTCGTGGAGCCAGGCCACATTCACCCTGGCGAGCCCCGCCTGGCTCTCCGGCGATCGCGTGCAAGCGGTGCCCATCGCCTCGTTCAACCCGGGGCCCTCCCCCTCGACCGGCGTGACCCTGTTCCCCTCCTCGCGACCGGGCGGCTATACCCTCTTCGCGAGCCTGTTCAACGGGGCCGTGCGCTGCGCCATGGGTACGACCCCCGTGACCCTTACGGCCGGCTCCCCCACCCCGGCCACCATGACCCTCCGCACCCTGCCCACCTGGACCAGCGGCACCTGGGTCTCGAGCTCGGGGACGGCGAGCTTCTCGGGCGACGGGGGGGCCGCCGTGGCGGCGACCCTCAATACCCCGCGCGGCCTGGCGATCGCCCCCGATGGCACCCTGTACGTGGCCGATTCCCTCAACCAGCGGATCCGCCGGGTGGCGCCGGGCGGCTCGACCATCTCGACCATCGCCGGGGATGGCTCGACCGCGAGCTTCAACGTCCCGCGCGCGCTCGCCTACGACGCGGCCCACGACGTCCTCTACGTGGCCGACTCGCTCAACCAGCGGATCCGCTGGATCGCGAGCGCCAGCACGGCCCCCACGCTGGCGTCCCAAACCGTGCCCACCAGCGGGCATCCGCTGGCGATCGCCTTCACGGCCGGGGCGAGCGGCAGCAGCGAGATCCTGTTCGCGGCCGAGGACGACCACGTCGTCGAGCAGATCGCGAACCCACGCACGGCTCCCCTGGTCACCACCGTGGTCGGCACGCCGGGCACCCCCGGTAACACCCCCGGCACGGCCAACGGGCTCAACGTCCTCCTGAACTACCCCGAGGGCCTCGTGGTCGATGGAGGCGGACTGACGTTGTACGTGGCCGATACCGGCAACCGCTGCATTCGGCAGGTGGCCCTCACCACGCCGGGCCAGCCCACGTCGACCCTGGCCGGCAGTGGAGCCGCCGGGACGTCGGGAGACGGCAAGCTCGCGGCCAGCGCCTCGTTCCTCGTCCCCTGCGACCTCGCCTACGACGCGACCGACGGTGGGCGGCTCTATGTCCTGGACACAGCGGCCGCCACCGTGCGGGTGGTGACCCTGGCCAACCTGCTCGTGGCGACCGTCTTCGGCAACGGGACGAGTGCCTACCAGGGTGATGGCGGTCCCGCCCAGCAGGCCTCGCTCAACGCCCCGAGCGGTATGGCCTTCGGCCACCAGCTCTTGGCCGTCTCCGAAACCGCTTCCGGGGGGCACCGCGTGAGGATGGGGCAATGAAGGGCTGGTTGGCGGGCCTCTTCATCCTGGCCGGGTGCCCCGGACCCGCCTGGGCCGAGGCTCAACCCGTGTTCGCCGAGCCACGCTTCGACGAAGCCACGGGGGTCCTCACCCTGCCCTACACGGGGGCCCGGCCGGGCCTCGTCTCGATCGACAGCCCGGGCGACACGGTCGTGATCGACGTGCCGCACGCCGAGTACCCGACCCTCGAGTCGTTTCGCCCCGTCACCGGGTCTCGCGCCGTCCGCGCCCTGCTCGCCGCCTACGACCCGGAGATCAAGGGCCTTCACCTGGTGCTGCAGGGCACGGGCCCCCTTTCGGTGAAGGCCGAGGGGGGCATGGAACTGAGCTTCCGGATCGCCCCCCGCCCACGCGTCTTACCGGCCCGACCGCCGGCCAACCCGGGGCTGCCCATCCGGTTCGGACTGGTCACCGGCGGATTCAACGAGGACTACGCCCCCGAGCTGGTTTCGGCCGGGACCGGTGGCGTGTGGCAGGCCGGTCTCGAGTGGCGCGGCCAGGCTCGTGGACTCGTGTGGCCCGTACGCCTCGCGCGGAGAGCCTTTCGTTTGGCCGATCCGGACTACCTCGGGGTCACCCACGACCGAGTAGAGACCGACGGGCTGGTCGCGGTCGGTCGCGCCTACGCGTGGCAGGGCTTCCAGCTCGGCACGGAGGCCGGCTACCGGCTCGACTGGACCCAGGTGACGAGCAGCGCGCAACCCGCCGACCCGACCTTCTCCTTCAGGCCCAGTTTGGTCTTCCACGGGCCGGTCTTGCGCCAGGAAGTCGATCGCGGGCTTTGGGGGCCCCTGGGAGCGGCATGCACCATGGAGTGGAGCCCCTGGGTTTTCGCCCAGGTCTCGGGCAGCGCTCCCTTCGGCTACCTGACGGCGTTTCGGATCGAGCCGAGGCTGTATCTGTGGTCCGACCAGAAGGTCAGCCTGGGCTACCTGTGGGATTGGACGGTCGGGCCCAGCTACGATCGCACGCTCACCGGGATGACCCTGACGATCGGGTTCGGGGGACCCTGACCATGGGGGCGATGGGTTGGCGCCGGTGGATCGCGGTCGGGGTCGCGGTGACCCCGCTTTTCGGATGCGGGGCCCTGGGGCTCGGGACCCTGGCGACCCTCTCGGCGGGGACCACCTCGGTCGCGACCGCGACCCAGCGGATCGCCCGGGTCTCGGGCACGATCCGGCTTCCCGACTCGCTCATGGCGGGGCGCTCCCTGGCCGACCTGCCACCCCTCACGCCCGGGACGCCCCTCCAGCGGGTGGCCGCGATCGCCGGGGTGTCCGAGTACGCCGCCCAGTCCCTCGCGGGGCCACGGATCCAGGCGATCGCCTCCCCGGTCACGGGGGGCGCCGTCGAGTTCGTCGACCTGGAGACGGGCCAGGTCGCCTCGAGCACCGAGGTGGACTCGGCCGGGCGCTTCACCGCGACGCTCACCATTTCCGGGCATCGCCATCCCTTCATGGCCCAGATCCGGATCCGCAACGCGAGCAACCAGGTAGCCGGCTTCCTGGCCGCTCCGCTGGGTCTCGACCTGTCGCAGCCGGCAGGAAAGCGGGCAGCGATCGAGGTGAGTCCGGCCACGACGGTACTCGCCGCCGCCGCCACCCTGCTCTCGGAGTCCTACCCGACCTTCGATCCGACGCGCGGCTTCGAAGGGGTCGTGAGCACCCGCCTCGCTTTGATGGTCGGCGAACTGGCCCCGAGCCAGGTTCAGGCCGCCTCCGGGCTGATGGATGCCAGCCAGACCCTGTCGCAGGCCCGCACCTTCGACGGGCTGTGGTCCGACCTCGCGACGGCCTCGGCCGTCATGACCTACGACGTGCGGCAACTGGCCCGGACGGCTCTCGCGACCGACAGCCTGGCCCTGGAGAACCCGGGGGTCAACGCCGCCATCCTCAGCCAGTTCGTCGAACGGTTGCCCTCGGTTCAGCCTGGGACCGGGCAGAGTGGCTTCTTTTCGGCCGTCATGCCCCAGGTCAACCTGGATGTCGCTCGGCAGCGGGGCTCCGAACTGGCCAAGGCCCTTCCCGACCTGCCCCCGTTGCCCTCGCCCACTCCCCCCCAAGGCCTCGATGTCTCCTTCCAGTGACGGCGGGTTTACGCGCCCATTTCCAGGGGTACGAACAGCGGGTTGCAAGCCCTTGGCCGACCGGCGATCGGGGGCCTAAGCATGCCCGGATTGGATTCCGGGCTTCCTTGAACCCTCTCCCCTGGGGGACGAGGGAAGGGTGAGGGGGATAAGCGGGCTCGGATGGCTCGCCCTCCCCGCTTAGAGGAGAGGCGAATGGCGGTTCCACTCGCGGCCGTGGCCATGACCTTCATGCTGGCCCAGGCGTCCGACTCGGTCCCCGTGACCGAGGACGCCTCAGCCGTGATCGCCGTGCACGCGGAACCCGGGTGGCAACGCTACGTGCCGGTCGCCGCCTCCATCGTGGTGCCAGGTAGTGGTCAGATCATGCAGGGGGAGTGGCTCAAGGGGCTCCTGCACCTGGGTATCGGGGCAGCCTTTCTGGCGGCCAGCCAGTATGGCAACGGCCAGATCGACCCCACCTGGCGGCTGATCGGAGGGGTGGGCCTCATCGGGATCGGCGTCTGGAGTCCGTGGGATGCCTACTTGCACGCCGCTCCGGCCCCCGCCGAAACGCCCACTCCTTGAGGGAATCAGGACCGGCCGGCGTGGCCCCCTCCTGTGAGCAAGTTCACAGCGTCGAGGGATTGCAACCCATCGGGCAAGGGTAAGACAAGAAGTAGCCGCTCTCCCGATCGGTGCGAGGGGGTGCAAGCCGCCTGTTGCCGGTTCGATGGGGTGGATCGCCGAGAGGGACGACGTTCGATGCAGCGCGTGATGGGCCATCTGGCTCGAGTGGCAGGGTCGGTGGGGGCGGCGATCGCCCTGCTCGCCGCCCCCGCATGGGCCGACGAGGCGACCAGCAAGGCCGACTCGCTGCTGGTGGGGTTGGTCCGGGGGCCCTTCACCGAAGCGGTGAACCCGGCATCCAACCCCGAGAACCTCAATTCCCAGCTCTCTGCCGTCGAGCGCTACTACCTCCACTGGGACTGGGCCTGGTCAGCGGGGGGACGCCTCGGGCTCCAGCTCCATCGGGGCTCCTATGCGATCGCCGACCAGGACTTCCCCGGTACCGTCCATCAGCGGACCGAGACGGACCTGCAGGTGGGGGGGCTCTGGCGGATGGGGCTCTTCGGCGGCGAGGCCGATCTGGGCCCCGGCTACCAGCTCCAGTACCTGCAGATCGACAACACGGCCACCGCGCCCGGGACTGACCCGCGCTTCCTCTTCGCCCCGTGGCAGCTCTATCACGGTCCCGCTCTGATCGAAACCTTTCGCCGGGACCTGGTGGGGCCGCTCGGGATCGCGCTCGACGTGGCCTGGGTGCCATACGTGTTCGCCAACATGGCGGACAACCGCGAAGCGCTCCCCTGGCTCACGAGCGTTCGGGTAGCCCCGCGGTTCGTGTTCTGGGACGAGCGGGTGGCGCTTGGCTACTACTACGAGCGCCTGACGGGCACAGGATTCAATCGCGAGGCCAGCGGGCTGCTGGCGTCGATCTCTTTGACCGGGATCTAGGTCGGCGAGGGGGCGGGATGCGGCCACGAGCAATGAGCGCGCTCATCGCCCTCGCCGCCATGGCGCCCCTGGGCGGCTGCGGCCTGATCGGACTCGGGACCCTGCTGGGAACCGTGGGCCTCCAGGGGACCCCGCAGGAGGCCTCCTACCGCGCCTTCGACGTGGGCGGATCCGTCAAGGTGCCGCCCGCCCTCTCGACCGTGGCCCCCCTCTCGACCGTGGCTCCCTTGTCGACCGTGGCACCCCTGTCGACCGTGGCCCCCCTCTCGACGGTCGCCCCCTTGTCGACGGTCGCGCCGCTGTCCACGGTGGCCCCCTTGTCGGGTGGTCAGGGCAACCTGTCGACCGTAGCCCCCTACCGGATCCTGGACCTGGGCCCGCAGAGCCCCAATCAGACGGGCTGGAACGCCGATGGCACGGTCAAGTACGCCGACGTGCAAGTGGTCGATCCCGAGACGGGGGCGGTCGTGGGGACGGCGACCACGGACGCGAGCGGGCACTACCAGGTCCGCATGGTCATCAAGGGCGCCAAGAAGGCCTTCATCCTGCAGACCATCCTCAAAAATGCCCAGGGGCAACCCGCGGGCTTCCTGGCCGCGCCCCTGGGGGCCACCGTCGTCGGGGTCAAGGACAAGCAGAAGGCCATCGACGTCACCCCCGGCACGACGCTCGTGACCTTCTCTTCGACCCTCATGACCGAGGCCTACACGAGCTTCGACGTCCGCAAGGGCTTCGTGGGCATCAAGAGCGAGCGGCTCAACGTGATCACCCAGGCCCTGGCTCCCGAGCAACTGCAAGTGGCGGCTCAGGTCCTCGACTCGAGCACAACCCTCACCGACAACAAGTCCTTCGACTCCCTGCTGGGCGAGACGGCGACGGCCTCGGCCATCATGACCTACCAGGTCAAGAAGCTGGCCCAGACGGCCGCCGGCACCGATCAGCTGGCACCGACCCAGGCCCTGGGTCTCCAGACGGCTGCGATCGGCCAGATGGTCACGCAGCTGGCCCACCTCACCCCGGCCGACGTCGCGACGGCGTCCGACAACCTGTTCGCCGTCGTCGCCAACAAGGTCGATCTGACCGCCGTCAAGCAGCAGGCGACCCAGGTCCAGCAGCAGGCCCCGCCGGTCCCGCTGCCCACCCTGCCGCCGGATCCGACCCCGGCCCCGATCAATCCGAACATCGGGATCACCCTCCAGTAGCGTTCGAGCGATGGGACCAAGGCCGCAGAGGTTTTGTGCGCATCCTCACAGGGAAATACAGTTGTAGGCAATCAGACGGGGGTAAGAGATGAACGTGGGAACCGCGGACACGCACTCGACCAAGAAAGGGGGGGCCATGCTCCAAAAGGCGCGCGAACTGACACCAGGCCTCCTGGCCTGCTCGCTCTTGCTCCTGGCTGGTTGCGCGACCCCCGAAGTCGCCTCGCAACTCGCCAAGGGGGGCCAGGGCTGGGGCAAGCTGTCGTTGTTCGGACGGCGGGACGGGCTGGCCAACCTCTCCATCACGGTGATCGACAACCGCCCCCGGTCCTTCCGGACCCAGAGCTTCACCGACGCCGGGGCGACCGACTCCTATGCGGCCTACAACGGCATCCTGTTCAAGCTGACCAACAGCGTCAAGCTGCGGGGTGCCAAGTACGTCGCCCTCGCCGCCTCGGGCAGCGTCTACAACGCGGCCTTCACCGGGTTGCCCTCCGATTCCAATGCCAACGACTACAACCTGGTGGTCGGGCTCTACCGCAACGTCACGACGCCCACCGCGACGACCGACGCGGCCTACGTCAACAGCGACCTCACCTACAAGGTCGGCGAAGGGTACACGTCCTTCCCGCTGACGGCCGGCACGACCTACGCGGCCACGGTCACGATCAACGCCGTCGGCCAGATCAACCTCGACAGCGGCACGACCTTCGTCAACTCCTTCGCGCTGCCCACCTTCGAAGCAGGGGACACGACGGCGACCTGCGCCTTCAAGCTCAATCTGGCGGACGATCCGACGGTCACCAATGCGGCCGCATGGGTGGCGGCCGCCTCCAACTCGGTCCCGATTTCGGGCACCAGGCTGGCGATCGCCTCGACCTCCCTGCCGGCCGGAACGGGGGCCTCCTACAACTCGACCTCGTTGCCGGGCTTCAACGGCCTTACGGCGGGCACCTACTACTTCGTCGTCGAGGCGAGCAGCTCGACGGGCCTGGTGAGCCGCCGGTTCCGGCTGTTCCAGGTGGAGAATTCGGCGACGCTCAGCGTCAACCTGAACTAGCCGCCCGACGAGTCGTAGGCGGCAGGGAGGCGGCATGCGACCCCATGTGTCTGGAATCGCGGTTGCCCTCCTCGCCGGCCTGCAAGGGTGCAGCCTGGTCGGAGTCGGGGCCCTCCTGGGCCCCGGATCGTCGTCCGTCTCGAGCCTCTCAGAGCCGTCCCAGCGAGCCTTCTCGCTGGATGGCTCGGTCAAGGTTCCCCCCGGCCTGACCACGGTGGCCCCCCTCGCGACGGTGGCCCCCCTGACCACGGTCGCCCCGCTCACGACCGTCGCCCCCCTGACCACGGTGGCCCCCCTCACGACGGTCGCCCCCTACCGGATCCTGGCCATCGGCCCCTCCACCACCCCGCAAACCGCCTGGAATGCGGACGGAACGGTCCAGTATGCCGTGGTTCAAGTGGTCGATCCGACCACCGGGCTCGAGGTGACCCGCACCACCACCGACGCCCGCGGCCACTATGCGCTGCGCATGATCACCAACGGGGCCAAGCAACCGTACATCCTGCAAACCCTGCTCAAGAACAGCCAGGGACAGACCGCGGGCTTCCTGGCGGCCCCCTTGGGCGCCTCCGTGACCTCGGTGCAGAACAAGCACCAGTCGATCGACATGACCCCGGGCACGACCCTCGTGGCCTTCTCGGCCACCCTCATGACCGAGGCCTACAACTCGCTCGAGATCCGGCAGAACGGGTTCGTCGGCCTCAAGAGTCAGCGCCTCGCGACCATCGCCCTCGATCTCACGCCGGATCGCACCCAGAAGGCAGCCGTCGTGCTCGACCAGAGCACCAATCTGACGCAGGAGACGACCTTCGATCGCCTAGTCGGCGACACGGCCACGGCCTCGGCCGTGCTGACCTACCAGGTGAAGAAGCTGGCCCAGACGGCCGCCGGCACTGACACGGTGGCTCCCGTGACGGCCCTCAGCCTGCAGACGGCCGCGATCGGCCAGGTGATCGACAAGATCGGGGCCTTCTCGCCGACGGCCGACGCGAGCGCCTCGCAGGACCTGTTCACCTCGGTGGCGGCCCAGGTCGACCTGAACGCCCTCAAGCGCGAGGCCAGCGTCGTCCAGAACACCGTGTCGCCCTCCCCGTTGCCGACCCTGCCTCCGGACCCCATCGCCACCGGTGGACCGGTCGGCATCATCCTGAACTGAAGGGGCTCTTAGAGGACCTCACAGAACCAGGCATGTTACCTCTGGTTGGCCGACGTGTCGGCTCGGCGGAACAGTTCCGTGAGGCCCTCTAACCCTGGTTCAATCAGGAAACCCGCGCTATACTGGTCACGAATGCCCATCGGCCCCCACGGCCTTTGGCGGGCCGGCCGCGCCCATTCCGTGAGGCGTCCTGATTGAATTGTCACGCGTGCCAACACCCCCTGCCGCCGGCGGCGAAATTCTGCACCCAGTGCGGAACCAAGCAGGCGGTGCCGTGCGCCGCCTGCCAGCAAATCCTGACCCCCGACATGAGGTTCTGTCCCCATTGCGGCGCGGCCCGGCCGGTCACGGGGCCGCTCACCCCAGAGCCCCCGCGACCAGCCCCCCCGCCTCCCCAGGCCCCCAGACCCGCCGAGGCGGCGGGCGATCGCCGGGTCGTCACGGTCCTCTTCACGGACGTCTCCGGCTTCACGGCCATGAGCGAGAAGCTCGATCCCGGCGAGGTGACCGAGATCGTCAACCAATTCTTCGCCGTCCTGACCGAGCCGATCTACCGCTACGGCGGGGTGGTCGACAAGTACATCGGCGACGCCATCATGGCCCTGTTCGGCGCCCCCATCGCCCACGAGGACGATCCCGAGCGGGCCGTGCGCGCCGCCTACGAGATGCAGGTCGCCGCGGCCCGCTTCGCCAAGGACCTGCAGGAGCGCACCGGCATCGGCCTCAAGGTGCGCATCGGCATCAACACCGGGCTGGTGGTGGCGGGGGCCGTGGGCGGCATGCAGAAGCGCGACTACACGGTCATGGGCGAGACGGTCAACATGGCCCAGCGCATGGAGTCGAGCGCGAAGCCCGGTAAAGTCCTCGTCACCTACGAGACCTATCGGCACGCCAGTCACGCCATGGAGTTCCTGCCGCTCGAGCCCATCATGGTCAAGGGCAAGAACGAGCCCGTCCGGGTTTACGAGATCGTGGGCCCCAAGGCCGAGGCGACGACCCGCCAGGAGCTGCGGCACCTGATCGGGCGCAAGGCCGAACTCAAGAAGCTCGACGACTCGTTTCGGCGGGCCGCGGACGGGGTTCCCCAGCTGGTCTACCTCGTCGGAGAGGCGGGCATCGGCAAGTCCCAGCTCAGCACGACGCTCGTGACCGGGCTGGATCCCGCCCTGGACGTCGACGCCAAGCGGGTGCGGGCCGTCAGCTACGAGCAGGGGACTCCCTACGCCCTTCTGGCCGACTTCATCCGGCAGTGGCTCGGCATCAAGGACCAATCGGCCTCCGAGGCGGTCGTGGGGGCTCTGCGGTCGAGGGTGAGCGCCGAGCACTCGGTCGCCCCCGAGGACCGTCCCCGGACCGTCGACGCCATCAGCTACCTGCTCGGGTTCGACACCGGCACCGGGGAGCTCGCCCAGCTCAGCCCGCAACAGCGCCGAGCCATGGCCTTTCGCGCCTTCAACACCCTGCTCCTGGCCGAGAGCAGGCGCCGGCCGATGCTGCTCAACTTCGAGGACCTGCACTGGTCGGACGAGGCCTCCATTGAATGGCTGCAGTCGCTGGCCGATACCCTGGCGACCAAGGCCTTCCAGCACTCACGGGTCCTGCTTCTGTTCCAGGCGAGAAGCCTGGAGGGCAGCCCGCTCGCCAGCTGGCGCAGCCACCTCGACACCCAAACCCTGGTCCTGAAGCCACTTAGCGACGAGGAGAGCCGGGAGCTGCTCGCCACCCTGCTCGACGTGCCCGACGTGTTCGGCGAGTGGCCCGAAGCCTTAAGGCGGGTCGGCCTCCAGATCCTCTCGCGGGCCGAGGGAAACCCGCTGTTCCTGCGGGAGCTCGTCCGGTCGGTCGCCGACTCGGGGGTGCTGGTCCGCTCCGACGACGGGTCCTGGCGAGCGACGGGCTCGGGGGAGGCCAGCCTACCCACGACGGTCAACGGGGTACTCTCGTCCCGTCTCGATCGCCTGGCCCCGGAGCTGCGCTCGCTCTTGCAGGTCGCGTCCGTCGTCGGGCGCTCGTTTCAGCCCCAGCTGGTCGCATCCGTCGGGCGGTTGGACGAGATCGAGGGGTCACTCGAAGAGCTCAGGAGGGCCGAGTTCCTGCACCACCGCTCTTCGGGCGAGTGGCAGTTTCACCAGGCCCTCATTCACGAGGTGGTCTACAATTCGCAGCTGCTCGCCACGCGGCGGGATCTGCATCGCCGGGTCGGTGAAACGCTCGAACGGCAGATGATCGAGCGGGGCGAGGAGCTGCCGCAGGTGCTCGCCCGTCACTACATGCTCGGAGAGGTGCCGCCCAAGGCCCTCTACTACCTGTTCCGATCGGGCGAGATGGCCCACCGCAACTTCTCCAACCAGGAGGCGATCAACTGCTTCGTCGAGTGCCTCAGGCTGCTCGACCGCGGCGGCAACCTGCCCCCCAAGCCGCGCCGCGATGAGATCCTCGTCAACCTCGCCGACCTCGAGAGCACGGTCGGACAGTACGGCCAGGCCCTCCAGCACCTGGATGAGGCCCTGCAGGTGCAGACCGATATGGCCGGCCGGGCCGAGACGATGCGCCGGATGGGCGGGGTTCGCAACCTGCAGGGCCAGTACAAGGAGGCCATGGAGCGGTACGAGGCGGGCATCGCCCTCCTGGAAGGCCACGAAGAGCCGCTGATCCGGGCGCGGATCCTGCTCGACCAGGGCCTCAGCCTCTTCCGCCAGGGCCAGTACGGCGAGGTGATCGGGCTGTGCACCGAGAGCCTCTCCAGCCTCGAGGGGACCGACCACCTCAAGGAGATCGCGATGGCCCAGAGCATCCTGGGCATCGTCACCTATCGCCTCAACCAGCTCTCGGAGGCCGAGGCCTACCATCAGCGGGCCATGGAGCTGCGCGAGCAGATCCACGACGTGTTCGGGGTCGCCTCCAGCCTCAACAACCTGGGCGTGCTCTACCTCGATGAGGGGGAGTGGGCCAAGGCGACGGACCACTACACGCGCAGCCTGAAGATCTACCAGCAGGTGGGGGATCTGAGCCGGCAGATCATCCAGATGAACAACCTCGGAGACCTCCTGCGCAATCAGGGGGACCTTGAGCAGGCCGAACGCTATCACCGGCAGGCCCTGGAAATCAGCCAGCAGATCCAGGACTCGCACGGGGAGGCGATCGCCCTCGCCGGCCTCGGCATGGCCCTCCTGGCGGCCAACCGGCCCGGAGAGGCGATCGAGCCCCTGGTGGCCGGTATCGCCCTCATGAAGCGGATCAACGCCGTCGAAGTGCTTCCCGAGCCCCAGGCCGCGATCGCGCGTGCCTACAAGCAGCTCAACCGGGACGTCGAGGCGCGCCAGTGTCTCGAAACGGCCCTGCAGCAGGCGCGGGAGAACCAGGACAACTCCCAGATCGGGCTCGTGCTCTACACGGACGCCCTGATCAAGGAGCGCTCCGACGAGCTCGAGGCGGCCCGTCAGTCGGTCGAGATGGCCGTGTCGACCCTGGCCGACGGCGGGGCCCAGATCGAGCTGGGCCGGGCCTATGCCGTGCACGCCAAGATCCTGCAGCGGCTCGGCGAGAGCAAGGAGGCGATCGCCCGCGAGGCCGACGCCCGTGCCATCTTCACCCACCTGGGCGCCACCACCGACCTCAAGGCCCTCGAGACCCAGGCCGCGGTCTACATCAAGCACTGATCGTTCATATTCTCGCAAGAATCGCTCAATCGCCCGGTGACGGAGCTGGGGCGGGGGCTGGGTATGGTGGGGGGGATAGGAGGCAGGCAAACCATTTCGCGGTGCCTGGTCCGGGTATAAGAGCCCCAGGGGTTCGCCCCGCCCTGTGCCGCCCGCCTGCGATAGGAGGACAACCCATGGCTAAGATCCTGGTCGCGGACGACGATCCCAACATCCGCCTGTTGCTGCAAAAGCAGTTGGAGTACGAAGGCTACAGCGTCCTGACCGTCGCGAGCGGCAAGGCGGCGATCGATACGGCCCGCCGCGAGGCGCCCGACCTCATGATCCTGGACCTCATGATGCCCGACGTGGATGGCCTCGAGGTCTGCCGCACCATCCGGCCGGAGATGATCACCCCGATCATCATGCTGACGGCCAAGGGCACCGACACCGACAAGGTGGTGGGCCTCGCGGTCGGCGCCGACGAGTACATGACCAAGCCCTTCAGCCTGATCGAGCTGACGGCGCGGGTCAAGGCCAACCTGCGGCGGGTCGACCGGGTCAAGCGCAGCATGGTCGAGACCCCCAACCAGCTCTCGGTCGACGGCCTCGTGATCGACACCGATCAGCACACCGTCACCATCCACGACGAGCCGATCGAACTGCCTTTCAAGGAGTACGCCCTGCTCCACCTGCTCGTCAGCAACCTGGGCAAGGCCATCAGCCGCGACAGCATCCTCTACCGGGTGTGGGGAGACGACTTCTTCGGGGACGACCGGGTGGTCGACGTTCACATCTGCCGGCTGCGGGAAAAGCTCGAGCGCTTCGAAGGCTGCCCCATCCAGATCAAGACGGTCCGGGGCGTGGGCTACCGCTGCATCAAGGCCAAGGACTCCGCCAAGGCCAACGCGTCGTAAGGTGTTCCCTTCGATCGGGCCGGGACCGCAAGGTTCCGGCCCGTTTCCGTTGGTAGGAAGTCGGCACCTGATACCCCGAATGGAGCCTGACTTGACACTAGCCGGCTAAGGTCGCTACGATCTCCGGTTGCCCAGCGCAACGAAAGGAGTCGCACCCATGACCGTGGAGGCCCCCGGCAAAGAACTTGGCCAGCTGTCGATCCACGCCGAGAACATCCTGCCCATCATCAAGAAGTGGCTCTACTCGGACAAGGACATCTTCCTGCGCGAGCTGGTCTCCAACGGCGTCGACGCCATCACCAAGCTCAAGCACGTGGCCCTGACCTCACCGGTCTCGGACATGGAGCGGCTCTCGATCGCCGTTTCAGTCGACGCCGAAGCCAAGACCCTCACGATCGCCGACAACGGGATCGGCATGACGGCCGGCGAGATCCGGCAATACATCAACACGGTGGCCTTCTCGGGGGCGACCGAGTTCGTCAAGCGCTACCAGGTCAACGAGGAGCAGAACCAGATCATCGGCCACTTCGGCCTCGGCTTCTACTCGGCCTTCATGGTCGCCGACCGGGTCGAGATCCGCTCGAAGTCCTACCTGTCGGATGAGCCCGCGAGCCACTGGGAGTGCGAGGGCGGCCTCAGCTTCTCGCTCGAACCCACCGACAAGGCCGACCGCGGCACCGAGGTGATCCTGCACCTCTCGGCGGACGCCCATGAGTTTCTCGAAGAGGCCCGGCTCCGGCACGTTCTCAAGAAGTACTGCAACTTCCTGCCGGTCGAGATCACCCTCAACGGTCAGGTCGTCAACGAGCAGTCGCCGCTCTGGACCAAGGCCCCCACGGGTCTCAAGGACGAGGACTACCTCGACTTCTTCCGCAAGGCCTATCCGTTCGAGGAGGATCCCCTGTTCTGGATCCACCTCAACGTCGATTACCCCTTCCGCCTGCAGGGGATCCTCTACTTCCCGAAGCTCAAGCACGAGGTCGACGTATCCAAGGGCCAGATCCAGCTCTACTGCAACCAGGTCTTCGTCTCGGACCAGTCCCAGGAGCTGATCCCGCGGTACCTGACGATCCTGAAGGGCATGATCGATTGCCCGGACATTCCCCTCAACGTCTCGCGCAGCATGCTGCAGAACGACCCCTACGTCCGCAAGATCTCGGGGCACATCACCAAGAAGGTGGCCGATCGCCTGGTCCAGCTCTTCAAGAACCAGCGCGAGGACTTCGAGCGCTACTGGGAGGACATCCATCCCTTCGTGAAGTTCGGGATGATGGAGGACGACAAGTTCCACGACGCCTGCCGGAACATCGTCCTCTACGAGACGACGAATGGCGGCCACACCACGGTGGCCGACTACCTGGAACGCAACAAGGACAGGCATCCCAACCAGGTGTTCTACGCCGAGGCCGGCGAGGGGCAGGCCACCTACCTCGACCTGTTCAAGGCCGAGGAGATGGAGGCCCTCTTGACCCGCTCGGTGCTCGACAGCCACTTCATCTCGTTCCTGGAATCGAAGCATCACGACGTCAAGTGGAGCCGCGTGGACTCGGCCGTGACGGACCACCTGGTCGACAAGGACTCGGACGCCAAGCTGATCGACGCCGAGGGGAAGACCTCGGATGACCGTCTCAAGGACTTCCTCGCCGAGACCCTCAAGACCGACGAACTCGAGATCCAGGTCCAGGGGCTCAAGTCAGCCGAGGTTTCGGGCCTCATCACACAGGGCGAACAGGAGCGGCGGCTCAAGGAGATGTCCGCGCTGTGGCAGAAGGACCTCAAGCTGCCCGACCGCAAGACCCTGGTCGTGAACCGCAACAACCCCCTGGTCCAGAAGCTCTTGAGCCTCAAAGACCCGGACAAGGCGCGGGAGCTGGGCGCCCACATCTACGATCTGGCCCGGCTCGCGCACGACGGGCTCAAGGGGGACGAGCTCGCCCGGTTCATCGCCCGCTCGAATCGCCTGCTGTCGGGCCTCGAGTAGCTTGCACTGCTCGACGGCCCATCGCCTCATCCTCGAAGCCCTCGACGAGCCGGGTCCACCGTCAGGGGACCTGGCCATGCACCTGGCGGCATGCCCCTCGTGCAAGAGCATGTACGAGCGATTGCGCGACGCCGAACCCACCTTGCGGCGCCGCCGGGTGTCCCAGCGGATCTGGGTCGCGGTGGCGGCGATCGCCGCCGTCGTCTACCTGCTCTTCCAGCAGCCCCACTTCCTCCAGCGTTCCGGCCTCGCGAGGTGGCTGGGGCCTCACCGGGGCATCCAGGTGAGCCCCTTGCCCTGAGTGCCCACCAGCACCTCGGCGCCGTTCAGGACCGTCAGGTTGGTGACGGGGGCCGCGAACCCGGGGTGGCAGAGCGACGTCGCGCCGTTCTTGAGGTTGAGCATGTACGTCGAATTGCCGCTCCCAGCGTAGAGCCAGGCGCCGTCCGTACCCAGCACCGAGAGCGGGGTCGGTTGAACGTCGGCGAGCGGGTAGACGGTGTTTCCGTCGTCCTGGCTGCACAACAGCCAGCCGTCGGCCGTGCCCACAAACAGGTTGCCCTGGTAGCTCGTGAGGCTGGTCGCCCCCTCGGTGCCCGGCACGGCATGGCCGGGGGTGCCGTCCAGCGGCCAGGTGTAGACGCGATCGCCAAGCGAATAGGCGACTTTCTTGCCTATGGCCACGTCGAGTACCTGCCGGGCGGCCGGATCGGACTGCAGGGGGCAGCTCGATCCGGTCTTGAACGGGACCTCGACCACGCCCGCCCCCAGCGTGCCCGCGACGAGCCCGCTGGGGCCCACGCGCACGGCCGAGACCCCCGAACCCAGTTGGCCGAGCTGCCCAACGCTCTGATACCGCGGATCGTAGCCGACGAGGTCCCCCGCCCGGGTGCCCAGAAACAGGTGCTCCCCGTCCGACGCGAGGGCCGTCAGGTCCTGCCGGCGCACCGCGGAGACCGGTTGCCAGCTGCCGCTCGCCACCGGCACCTGGTAGAGCGCTCCGTCGACCGTGTAGAGGTTCTGGCCGACCATCGCCAGCTGCGACACGTCAAGATCGCCGTGGTAGGTGGCGGGGTAACTCCGAACGGGGGCCATGCCCGCGATCTCCCGCTGTCCGTGCCAGGGCGGACGGGTTTGGTCGGCGCGGGCAAAGGCGAGCGGGGCAGGTCCCGGCACGAACTCGGCCGGCGGCGGAACCTCCGGCGCCGCGGGCCGAGCCAGATCGGGGGGAGAGGTGCGAAAGGCGTCGGGTGGAGCGGCCTGGCAGGCGGCGATCGCCCCCACCAACCCCAGGCCAACCAGCGGCCAACCGAGCAAGCGGACCATGGCTCCCCCTTTCTACGGCGTCCGAGGCCCCTCCGGGCCATGCCATCCTACCGGGGGACGCGCACGGCCTGAAGGATCCCCTGCTCGGAATCTTCTGTGCATCCGGGTGGGAGGCAAGCATCGGCGATGGGCCTGGAGTAAACTGGGGGGATGCGCGACACGCCCCTGCCCGTCACCCTCGTCACCGGCTTTCTCGGAGCCGGCAAGACAACCTTCCTGAACCACCTGCTCAGCTCCGACCACGGCGAGAAGCTCGGGGTGATCGTCAACGAGTTCGACGAGCTGGGGATCGACCAGGACCTGATCGAAAACACCCGCGGCCAGCTGGTCGGGATGAACAACGGGTGCCTGTGCTGTACGGTCCAGGGCGACCTCAAGCCCATGATCCTCGCCATGCTCGAGGCCGATCCGACCCTCTCGGGGCTCGTCATCGAGACGACGGGGCTCGCCAACCCGGGCCCCATCGCGGCCGCCTTCTTCGCGGACCCGCTCCTGTGCGAGGCCACGCGGCTCGACGCCATCGTCACCCTGGTCGATGCGGTCAACCTCAAGCAGCACCTCGATCCAACCCACCCTGACTCCGTTCCCTTCGCCCAGGTCGCCCATGCGGACCGGATCCTGATCAACAAATGCGATCTGGTCACCGAGGCGGAGCTCGAGCGGCTCTCCGTCGACCTTCGGGCGATCAATCCGCTCGCCGCTCAGTACCGGACCGTACGGGGGGTGCTTTCCGTGCGCGAGGTGCTTGACGTGCACGCCTACGACTTCGAACACCGCTTCGAGGAGGGCTTCGCGGACGATCACCACCACGAAGAGGACATCTCCTCCGTCTCGTTCCAGACCACCGGTGACTTCGACCAGATCCAGCTCAACACCTATTTCTGCAACCTCCTGCGCGAGCAGGGCGAGCAGATCTACCGGTGCAAAGGGGTGGTGAACGTCGCCCAACTCGACGAGCCGCTGCTGTTCCAGGGGGTGTCCACCTTATTCGCGACAGCCCCTGGGAAACCCTGGCCCCCGACCGGCCCGCGCGTGACCCGGGCCGTGTTCATCGGTACGGGGCTCGATCGCGCGTCGCTCGAGGCGGGTTTCATGGCCTGTCGGCTGGAACCCGCGCCACGACCAGGGTGACCTTGAGCCCACCGTGGGGCAGGAGCAGGGTCTGGGGTTGAGGGAGGCCCAGGACCCCGATCAGCCGGGCTTCCGGGACGAGGATGGCTGCTCGCCAGCCGGGATAGGCGGTGCGGAGGCGATCGCCAATCCCCCGGAACAGGGCGTCCGGTTCATTTCCAGCCTCGATCCGGCGGCCGTAGGGCGGGTTCAGGACGACCAGGCCAGGGCCGTCGACGGCAGGCCGCTCCGTGAAAAAGTCCGCCGCCTCGATCGACACGAGTTCCGACACGCCGGCTCGTTCGGCGTTGGCCCTGGCGGCCTTCATGGCCCCCTGGCTGCGGTCCGAGGCCACGATGGGTTGCGCGAGGGTCACGCGAGCCCGCTCGGTCGCTTCACGCCTCAGGTAGGCCCAGGTGGCGCCCTTGAAGCATGGCCAGTGCTCGAACTGGAAGGATCGCGCGCGGCCCGGAGCCAGGTCGAGGGCGATCGAGGCCGCCTCGATCGCGAAGCTGCCCGAGCCGGTCATCGGGTCGATCAGGGGCTCGCTCCCGTCGTAGCCGGCGGATAGCAGGATCCCGGCGGCTAGGGTCTCGCGCAGCGGGGCTTTGCCGGTCTGTTCGCGGTACCCCCGGCGGTGCAGCAGCTCCCCAGACGAATCGAGGGACAGCGTCACCTGGTCGTGTTCGATCCGCACGAGCAGCTGCTGGGGCGGCCCGGGCTCGTTGGCAGCGGGCAAAGCCAGGGTCTCGAACCGCTTGGAGACGGCGTCCTGGAGGGTAGCCGCCACCACGTCCTGGTGGGACAACCACGAATCGCGCGCGCTCAGCGGGATCTCGAGCGGGCACCCGGGGGCGAGCCAAACCTCCCAGGGTAGGGAGCGGGCGTGCCGGAACAGGTCTTCGGGGCGGCGGGCCTTGAAGGTCGCGAGGCGCAAGAGCACGCGGTTGGCAGTACGCAGCCAGAGGTTGGCCCGGTAGCCGACCTCGAGCTTGCCGTGAAAGAGCACCCCTCCCGGGGCGGTGGCGACTTCTTGCGCCTCGAGTCCCCGCAGCTCGCGCTCGAGAACGGTCTCCAGACCGGGGGCACACGCCGCAAACCAGCCGTGCACCGGGGCGTGGGCGTGCTGACGGATTCGACGAGGCAGGGATACCGGGGTGGAATCGAGGGCCATCCCTCAATTTTAACCCCCCATTCCAGAAAACTTCGAACGAACTTAACCGATTAACGGCTGGCACACGGAAATAACCCCCGTGACGCGTGTCAGGAGGAGTGGTATGGAAGCGATTTCACAGCCATCTCGTGGACGGTTGGCCGCCATCCCCACGGGGTCCGACCCGGCCCCCCAGACGCCCGCTCCCGCGCCGGAGGCCTCGCCGTCGGCCGAACGGGACACTTTTCGACCCCAATCCCGGCCGGCCGCGCCCGCGACCTACACGGTACGCCCGGGGGACTCCCTGTCCGACATCGCCAGGAAGCACCTCGGCGATCCGAACCGCTGGCACGAGCTCTACGCACTCAACCGCGATCAGCTGTCCAACCCCAGCCGGCTTGCCGTCGGCATGACCCTTAAGCTGCCGGGAGGATCCCGGCACGCGAAGGCTGAGTCTCCGTCCGCCGCGCGGCAGACTGTCGAAGCCTCCTGCCCCAAGCCACAGTCCCAGAGCCAGCGTCCCCAGCTTCACCGGTCGTTGCTCGCCGGCCTCCGGAATCGGTTCTCCGGCGTAGTCCACCACTGCTTCGACTACGCCTGGACGACCGTCCAGAAGGCGGGTGGCCGGTCCATCACGGCGGCCCAGGAGACCCACACGGGCCGCAACATGCCGATCTCCCACCTGAACACCCTGGCCTCACAGGGCAAGCTCAAGGTCGGCGACGTCGTCTACACCAGCCGCCGGCCCGGAGCGGATCCGAGCTCGACGGTCATGGCCTATGGCCCTCACTGGTTCGTGTACCTGGGCAACGACAAGTTCGCCGACCAGTACGGGACGCGGGACGCCCAGGCCATGCAGGCCTTCGTGCCCGGCCGCAAGATCGACTCGATCTTCCATCCCTTCAAGGAGACCCGCGAGATCTGACGGGGGCTCGGGCGGAAACGCTCGTTTGCTGTTAGACTGGTGGGCCGCGACGGCGACGAGGCCGTCCGCCAGAAGACCGTGACCATGGGCGTCGGGGGGCAAACCCCGCGCCCTGTTTCGTTTTGGGGCCGGATCGTCAGGCCTGGCAAGGTATGTTACGATCCGCTTGCATCAAAGCCTGAACGTAAGGAGCTTTCCGGATGGTGGACAAGCAGACAGCCCTCGAGTGGTACCGCAAGATGGTGCTCATCCGCGACTTCGAGGAAAAGTGCGCCGAGGGCTACGCCCAAGCCAAGATCGGGGGCTTCTTGCACCTGTACATCGGGCAAGAGGCGGTCGCTGCGGGGGTCATTTCGGCCCTACGAGACGATGACGACATCGTCACCCATTACCGCGACCACGGCCACGCGATCGCCCGGGGCCTCGACACCAACGCCCTGATGGCCGAGCTCCACGGCAAGGCGACCGGCTGCAGCGGCGGCCGCGGCGGGTCGATGCACCTGGCCGACGTGAGTAAGCACTTCTGGGGCGGCTACGCCATCGTGGGCGGCCACCTGCCCCTCGCCGTGGGCCTCGCCCTCGCGAGCCAGTACCAGGGGCAAGACAGGCTCGCCATGGCCATCTTCGGGGACGGCTCCAACAACAACGGCGGCTTCCACGAGTCGATGAACATGGCGGCCGTGTGGAAGCTGCCCATGATCTTCCTGCTCGAGAACAACCTCTACTCGATGGGGGTCGCCATCAACCGAGACTCGGCCATCGAGGACCTCTACAAGCGCGCCGAGTCCTACGGGATCCTGGGCTACAGCTTCGACGGGATGGACGTGCTGGCGAGCCACGAGGCGGCCAAGCGCGCCGTCGAGCACGTGCGCGCGGGCAAAGGCCCGGTGCTGCTCGAGGCCAAGACCTATCGCTTCCGCGGCCATTCGATGGCCGACCCCCAGATGTACCGCTCGAAGGAAGAGGTCGAGTTCTGGCGCAAGCGGGATCCGATCCCCAACTGGCGCGCCCGCTGCCTCGAGCAGGGCATCGGGACGGCGGCCGAGTTCGACGAGATGGAGGCGTCGGCGGCCCGCGAGGCGGCCGAGGCCGTGCGCTTCGCCGACGAGAGCCCCGAACCCGACCTGTCGACCTTGACCGACCACATCTACGCCAATCCGCTCGAGGCGATCGCCGCCGAGCCCCTCGTGGCGAGCGTCCGCTAGAGCAGGAGGAACCATGCCAACCATCACCGTCCGCCAGGCCATCCAGGAGGCCTTGCGCGAAGAGATGCGCCGCGACGAGCGGGTCTTCCTGATGGGCGAGGACATCGCCTACTACGGCAGTGCCTACGGCGTCACCAAGGGCTTCGTCGAGGAGTTCGGCGAGAAGCGGGTCAAGGACACCCCCATCTCTGAGACGGCCATCGTGGGCGCCGCCACCGGGGCAGCCCTCGGCGGGTTGCGTCCGGTGCCCGAGATCATGAGCATCAACTTCGCCCTGCAGGCGATGGATCAGGTCATCAACCACACGGCCAAGCTGAGCTACATGTTCAATGGCCAGATGCGGGTCCCGATGGTCCTGCGCACGCCGTCGGGCTGGAGTCAGCTCTCGGCGACCCACTCGCAGACCCTCGAGCTCTACTTCGCCTACGCCCCGGGCCTCAAGGTCGTCATGCCGAGCACGCCTTACGACCACAAGGGCCTGCTGAAGAGCGCCATCCGCGACGACGACCCGGTCATCTTCATCGAGCACGCCCTCATCTACGGGACCAAGGGCGAGGTGCCCGAGGAAGAGTACCTGATCCCCATCGGCAAGTCCGTCGTGCGGCGGCCGGGCAAGGACGTGACGGTCGTGTCCTACTCGCGCATGGCGCTGGCCGCCATGGAGGCGGCCGAGGAGCTCGCGAAGGACGGGATCGACGTCGAGGTGATCGACCTGAGGACCCTGCGCCCCCTGGACATGGAGCCCGTGATCGAGTCGGTCATGAAGACCAACCGCGCGATCGTGGCCGAAGAGGGCTGGAAGTCGTTCGGGATCGGGGCCGAGGTCACGAGCCGGATTTACGAGGAGGCCTTCGACTACATGGACGCGCCGGTGCGGCGGGTGGCCGGGATCGAGACGCCCGGGGCGCCGTACAACAAGCACCTCGAGCAGGCCGTCTTCCCGCACAAGGCCAATATCATCCAAGCGGTGCGCGAGGTCCTGCGGTAGACATGCCCGGAACGGATTCCGGGCCTCCTCTAACCCTCTCCCCTGGGGGATGAGGGGAGGGTGAGGGGGAAAAGCGAGCCCGGACGGCGAGCCTTCCTTTTTAACCCTCGTTTGCAGCCGATTTGAAGGAGACCCCATGGCGAGCAACGTCCTGATGCCCAAGATGGGCTACGACATGACCGAAGGCAAGATCCTGCGCTGGATCAAGAACGAAGGCGACGCCGTCACCAAGGGCGAGCCGATCGCCGAGATCCAGACCGAGAAGGTCAACATCGAGATCGAGGCCTTCGACTCGGGCGTGCTCGCCAAGATCCTTCACAACGCGGGCGAGGACGTGCCGGTGGGCGAGGCGATCGGCGTCATCGCCCAGCCGGGCGAGAAGGTCGAGGGCCCGGTCGCGGCGGCTCCGGCCGTCGCCCCAAGTGCGACCAAGGCTCAGGAGAACGGTTCGGCCCCTGCGGCGGCCCTGGCTCCGGTCGTGCATCGCCCCGGCGAGCGTGTGAAGGCCTCGCCGCTGGCCCGCAAGATGGCTGAAGAGCGTCACCTCGATCTGGCGGCCGTTCCGGGGACGGGCCCCGGCGGACGGGTGGTCCGGCGTGACGTCGAAGCCTTCAAGGGGGTGCCTGCGGCCGCCCCGGTTGCTCGTCCGGCCGCCGTCGCCCTCGCGCCGCGCGCCGCCGATCGCAAGGTTGATTTGTCACGGATGCGACAAGGAATCGCCCGACGGCTCAGCGAGAGCAAGATTGCCGCTCCGCACTTCTACGTCACCAAGGCGATCGACATGACTGCGGCGATCGCCTTCCGGTCGCAGCTGAACGCGGCTATCTCGGAAGAGGAGAAGGTCTCGTTCAACGACCTAATCGTCAAGGCGGTGGCCAAGGCCTGTCAGGCCTTCCCGGCGGTCAACGCCTCCTGGAACGAGACGAGCGTCATCGAGCGCGGGGCCGTCAACGTCGGTGTCGCGGTCGCTCTGCCTGAAGGCTTGGTCGTCCCGGTGTTGCAGGATGCGGACCAGAAGAACCTGCCGGCGATCGCCCGCGAGACCAAGGAGATCATCGCCCGGGCCCGCGCCAACAAGCTCCGGCCCGACGAGATGGGCGGCGGGACGATCACGGTGAGCAACCTGGGGGGCTTCGACGTCGAGAGCTTCACGGCGATCATCAACCCGCCGGAGTCAGCGATCTTGGCGATCGGGGCGATCGCCAAGGAACCCGTGGTCGACGAGCACGACCAGATCCAGATCCGTTCCCGAATGCGGATCACCATGTCGTCCGACCACCGCGTGATCGACGGAGCCCTGGCCGCCCAGTATCTCGGGGAAGTCAAGCGTTTGCTTGAGCGACCTATCTTGTTGCTGCTGTAACTACCTCTCACCAACCAGGAGAAATTTGGGAGGGGCAAGCAAAGTGAACCCCAGGGAAGTAATCAAGCCTCTATTCCGCCGCAGTTGGCTAGTCGGCGCTGTGATAGCCGCTCCGCTGTTGGCCATGCTTTACAAAATTTTGACCGGTACTGCCCCGATTCATCAAGATGATCACAGCAGAGATCTCGAGATGGTGGGTTACGGAGTAAGAATTGTATTTGAAATCGAAGACTACATGAAGCTGCACAACGGTCAAGTACCCAAAAGCGTAAACAGCGTGTTCGAGTATTCGCGCGTCAGATTCCAGCAAGATCGAAGATTTGTGCCAAACCCCATCTTTTCTTACCCGAAAAATCCCTATGGAACAACACAGGCGATCGATATTCTAGCCCCAGAACCTAAGTCTTCTTCCGAACCGTGTGGTTCCGGCGGCACCGATCTTGGCAAAGGCGAGTACCATCCCCCCTCTCAACTGAATCACTTTGGGGCGATTTCATACCGGGTCCTCGGATCTAACAGAAAGCACTACTTGTTTTGCGTAACGGGTCGGCGCGGCGACAGAGCGGCTTGTGTCTACTGCGTCTCAGATTAGTTCGGATTGCATAGTATGACCAAGGTGAATGCAATTGACGCAACTCGAATGTTTTTTCGCCGCGGAGCAATCACTCTTGTGATTGCCGCAGTTCTTCTGCTGGCCCTTCACTACCTTTCAGAAACAAGAATCCCGATCCCTCCCAACGATCAGAATCGAGACAATATACTAACTGAATACGGAAGGAGGGTTGTTTTTGAAGTGGAAGACTATATGCATTCTCATACGGGACGAGTACCTACTAGCATTGGAGACTTGTTTAACTATTCACGAGCCCGATATCAGAAAGACGAGACCTTTGTAGAGAACCCCCTCCTTTCATATCCCCCAAACCCATTTGGACCAACCCAATCCGTCGACATTTTGGCTCCCGACTACCCGTATTCACCCACGTTATCGGCATACCATTTGGATTTTGGGAAAGGCGAACTCAGCCCACCTTCTCAATTGAACCATTTTGGAGCGATTTCCTACCGTGCCCTAGGGACTGATAGGCAACACTACCTCCTGTGTGTAACAAGCCGCCTTCGAGATAGGGCCGTTTGCATCTTCTCTGCATCCGAATGATCCGGCTTGCATACCCCCAGCAAGAACGCCCCGCGGCGAGCCCCCACGCTAGCGCAGGTGTCGGTCTTCACGTTCCTCATTGGCGGACCGGAGCTCATCCAAGCTCCAACAACTTTGTATCCTTTAAGGCTCGTTCCTGGGGGGATCTAACTGACCTGCTCTTACCCAGCGATCCAATCCAATCTGACATCGCGGCAGGGACAGGCCCAACAACCATGTTGACGGCCCGCAAGAAAACGTCTAAGCTGGAACAAGGTTAAGAATCCACTAACAGATCGTTATAAAACAAGCCTTTCGGGCGCTTGCCATGCGGTTTGCTCGGCCATTCAGGTTAACGGCAAGGGAGTCATGTCCAGGATCTCAAAGCAATCGACCGCCATCGCCCTGGCCATTGCAGGGGTGCTCGTCGCCTCATCCTGTGGACTGGTTCCCGCCAAGACGATGCCGGTCCAGGGGATGAGCCTGGGGAATGCAACCCTCATAGTGACCCCCCGGATCGTGTCTGGCCAGTATCGAACGTTGGCCACCGTCGCACCCCACACCAAGGCGAGCATCAACCACCTGGTTGTGACCGTCGCGAGGTTGGACGGAGCAAACGAGACCCAGCTGGCCAGCGCGGACCTATCGAATGGCTCGTTGGATAACCCGGTCACCTTCTCTAACCTCTTCCACAACACGACCTATCGTGTGAGGTGCCTGGCCTACCGGGCACCGGGCACGAGTCTGAGCGACCTCATCAGCACCTCGGATGCCAATTCGTACACTGACATCGTCGTGGGCGTCGATAATCGCCCAACGATGGCCACACTCAAAGTCCACCTGATCGATATTGCTTTCGACGGTGAAGCCACGGCATCCGGAATCATCGCCGAGAACGGCGGATACCAGCATTCGGGCAATATTTCTGTCCATCCCCTCGGTACATTGCCTGTGGTAACCGTGGCAGGATCCTCTCAGGGATATGCAGATGGCCCCGCCCGATCGGCCGCGTTCAACAGGCCGTTTGGCATCGCAGAGTACAAGGGCACGGTGTATGTTGCCGACACCGGGAACAATCGAATTCGGCGAATCGATCCGTCTGGTCAAGTCACGACCTTCGCCGGCGGAACGGCGGGATTTACAGACGGCACAGGAACAGAGGCTCAGTTCAACCTGCCATACGGGCTGGCCGTCGACCATCAAGGAAACCTTTACATCGCCGACTGTGGCAACAACGCGATTCGAAGGATTATGCCAGATGGAACGGTGCAGACGCTGGCTGGCAACTCTGCTGAGGGCATGGCCGACGGTCCCGGCAAGGTGGCTCAGTTTAGCCAACCGCTCGGGGTATGCGTCGATTCGCACGGCGTGGTGTTCGTGGCGGACACGGGAAACAACCGAATCCGCCGCATCTCGGTCGGTGGACAAGTTTCGACCCTCGCGGGAGGCGATCCAGGTCTGAGGGATGGCGAGGGACTGTCGGCCCAGTTCTACCACCCCTTCGGCGTCTCCGTGGATGAGCAGGGCGCCCTGATGGTCGCAGACACCTGGAACAACGCCATACGCTCGGTCAGCCCCAATGGCGCGGTTCGGACTGTGGCTGGTGGCTCAGATACCGGCTACGTGGATGGCAACACCCAGGCAGCTCTCTTCAATGCCCCCACCTATGCCATAAAGGATGCGAAGGGCCAGATCCTGGTAACGGATAGCTGGAATCAGGTCGTGCGAGCGATCACCCCCTATGGCCAGGTGGGAACGATTGCAGGAATTGGGGGCGTGGGCGCGGTCGATGGGCCGCCAGCCTCAGCGTCATTCTCGCTGCCAAGTAGCCTCGCCATAGCAGAGGACGGTCGAATCTGGATTTCGGATCGCAACAACTCTCTCATCCGAGCTACCTACTAGACCAGCACTATACGTTTGGAGCAGATGCGTGTTCAAGGCTACTCGTAAGTTTTATTCGCTCATCTCATCGATATTGCTGCTGGCACTAGTGGGATGCGGTCTTGGAATCGGGACCCCCGGCATCCTGAATACTGTCGGTGTTGATGCTAAGCAGGATCCAGTTAATCAGACTGTAGAGTCCAGTCAACAGAATTTGATACATTTCCCTTCTCTTGTGACGCAGACACCCATTTCAAGGGCGAACGAGTACCAAATTAAACAAGCAGAGGCGCGGTCTGGTCGTCACTATACGATCAAGATGGGCACAGTTATTGGTGGACAGATCCCTACCGTTCTCGCAAATACGATAAGCCAGCGGATCCCAGCAAGCGGGGAATTCGAACTCCAATTAACGCCTGGAGCGGTGTTCGGGGCGAACCTTGATCGTGCGATAGCTTCACATTCCGTTCTTACGCTACCCCAAGGCAATTACGAGTTCTATATCCAGGCTTGGGGGCGAGATGGCTCGCGAGCCACTTTCGCAGAAGCTGGGTACGCCCATAACAGCGTCATAGACCGTGCGGGGGGTGCATACGACTACTACTACATGGGTCGGCGCTCACTGCCGATCCCTTCGTCGTGGCAAATCGGCGATCGCTATCATTTCCGCATACGTAATTCCCGCGTTTCAGAACTTACCATCCGCATCTTCGAAACTTCCCAAAGCGGCGAGCCACCAACGGGCGTAAGCGTCATCGGATCGGAAGGTGGCGAAGCAAACCTTCCGGGTGTCGCGAGCGTAGAAATCCCGGCTGGTGCGCTGCCGCAGGACAAGACTATCAAGATTAGTCAGCTTACAAGCCTGTCCGGAATCGGAAAAAATACAGATATTCCTTACGCTCCAATCTCCATTACCCCCACAGGAACAACCTTTTCGAAGCCAATTCGTATCACCTTCCAATCAAATGGCGCGGCGCTGAGGTCCACCTTGGCCCAGTCAATGGTTTGCTTGACTTCGGAGGACGGCAACAACTGGACTCGAATCCCAGTCGAAGACAATCTGAACGATGCGTCGACTGTTACTGCCTCTGCAAACCATCTGAGCGACTTTGTAGTCTATCGCCCAGTCAATCGAAACTGGTCCAAACATGTCGTAATTACCCCGACATACAGAATCTACTTCGATCAAGAACTACCAATAAACAGCAATCTGTATAAATGGTTCGCTGATCCCGGCGCAACTGGTTCAGTGGCGTTAAACTATGCTTATACTCACTATAACACCCTGAAGCCTCTGGATTATCCTCTTCCGGAGGGGCAAACATGGATCCACCGTAACCCTACCACCGGCGATGAAACCAACCAGATAAAGGAGATTCCGGTCTACCTGGTCAATGACTATCAACCTCAGTCTCCGATCACCAATTTCGATAACCCCATTAGTGCGGGGGACTTTGGTGTCTATACTGTCCTCCCGCTCACTGGTTGGACAGATCCAGACTCGAATCACTTACAAACGATCTATCATGAGGTATTCCATCAGTTTCAGTATGCTCCGCTAAGCATTCAAAAGAGAATCTACTTTCACGAAACTCTTGGGCTGCCGGGGCAAAGACTGCCCTCGATTTTTGAGGCGTCTGCTAGATTCATGGGGGTTGCCACTCTTCTTTCCCCGGTATCCCGCTTAACATTTCCAAATGTTAAGGTCTCCAATCCAGACGATTATCAAATTGGAGCCGAATTGGAGCGCATGCTGGAAAACTCTGTTACGGAAAAAACTGTTTTCGATTGGGATGACCAATATAAAGCATCGATTCTATTCTCGGCGATATACAATCAATTCCAATCGTTTTCACCTATTTTTTACTTGTTTCAACGATTTGGCACGACCAGTGACGATGAACAGACCGCGCTGAATCGAACGCTGACGAGCCTGAGTTACAGTACGGATGCTGCATTTGCTGACGCGACACTTACAGCCTATGACTGGAATCGCTACTTTACCCCCTGGCAGGGGATAGTCAGCATACCAAGGAAGCCCTCGACGGAATCTCACCCAAATAAGGTCCAACTTTCGAGTAACTCGAACACAATTTCGCTTGATTTCAAGCCGCTCGCGGCCTACTTCAGAACCTTGACCACAACGACCGCGGGCGATTACAGGGTTGACTTTGCCGCACCGAGCGGAGTGCAAGTCAAAATTCGACCTACGGAAGGAAATGACATAGCCGGGGACTTTGCGGATCTCAGGCCAGGGACGGTCCTCCATCTCGTGCCAGGCGCTGATCAGGTGATCTTGGTTTCAACCCCTGGCTATGTGCCGACCAGCAACTTCATCCTGACGGTGTCTGAGGTTCCGAAGCCGACTCCGACCCCAACTCCCGCACCAACTCCTCGTACTTGCGGGAGAGTTACGCAGGATTTCCCATGCACGGCAACGGTGGGTCGCCCGGTCTGGAGCAATGGGGTCTGGCAGTTCCCGTGCACTCCAGGCGGTCAAATGAGCGGGCTGTATAGTGGAGCCAAAACCGGCTACTACTGGCGTACTGCCACACCCGTGGGTTCGGGATTTGCGCTTGGGCCTGAACAAGAGGCTTGGATTTATCCAGTAGGAACAAGGCTGGTAAAGGACACTTGCTCGGGAGACATCATCAGCGCAGACGACATAGTTGGCGCCGCGATGCATTTCGTCGGACCTCCCGATCCCAACAAGAAGTAGGCGATTTTTGTGGCAATCGCCTTTGGGCTTCTAGGTTGTTACACCCTAAACGACAGTAATTCAAGGAAGTGACCCATGGCCGAACGCACCCAGTATGACCTCGCCGTGATCGGATCGGGCCCCGGAGGTTACGTGGCCGCGATTCGCGGCGCCCAGCTCGGGCTCAAGGTCGCCATCATCGAGGCCGAGGAGCTTGGGGGCGTCTGCCTGAACTGGGGCTGCATCCCGACCAAGGCCCTGCTCAAGAACGCCTCGGTCCTGCACACGATCAAGCACGCCGACACCTTCGGCATCGCCCTGGACGGCATCAAGCCGGACTACAGCAAGGCCGTCGACCGCTCGGAAGCCGTCGTGGCCAAGCAGACCAAGGGCGTCGCCTTCCTGATGAAGAAGAACAGTATCGACGTGGTGAAGGGCCGCGGCGTGCTGGCGGGCAACGGCAAGATCACGGTCACCCCATCGGGCGAAGAGGTCCTGGCCAAGAACATCATCCTCGCCACGGGCGCGCGGCCGCGCCTGCTGCCGGGCCTCACGGCCGACGGCAAGGTGGTCTTCACGTCCAAGGAAGCCGTGCATATGCGCGACCTGCCGGCCAAGATGGTGATTTTGGGCGGGGGGGCGATCGGCTGCGAGTTCGCCTACGTGTTCGCCAACTACGGCTGCCAGGTGACGATCGTCGAGATGGCCGATCACCTGCTTCCCAAGGAAGACCCCGAGGTCGTCGCCGTCCTGGAGCGGGCCTACAAGAAGCTCGGCATCGAGATCCTGACCAGCCACAAGGTGGATTCGGTCGAACAGCGGGCGGACGGCGTCAAGCTGAAGCTGACCGGTCCCAAGGGGAGCCTGGAGCTCGACGCGCCGCGCCTCCTGGTCGGCATCGGCTTCCAGCCCAATACCGAGAACCTGGGCCTGGACAAGGCCGGGATCAAGACCGATCGGGGCTTCGTCGTGGTCGACGAGTACGGCCGCACCAACGTGTCGGGCATCTACGCCATCGGGGACGTCACGGGCAAGGCCATGCTGGCCCACGTGGCCTCGTCCATGGGCATCGTCGCGGTGGAGTTGATCGCCGGGCACCAGCCAACGCCGGTCAACTTCGACCGGATCCCGGCCTGCACCTACTGCGAGCCGCAGGTGGCGTCGATCGGCCTCACGGAGGCCGAGGCCAAGAAGCGGGGCCACGACGTGAAGGTCGGGAAGTTCCCCTTCTCGCCCAACGGCAAGGCCATGGCGCTCGGCGAGACCGACGGCTTCGTCAAGATCGTGGTCGATTCGAAGTACGGCGAAGTGCTCGGGGCGCACATGGTGGGCCCCGAAGTGACCGAGCTGCTCTCGGAGATCGGGCTCGGCATGACGCTCGAGACGACCGCCCTCGAGGTCGACCTGACCATGCACGCCCACCCGACCCTGTCCGAGGCCATCAAAGAGGCGGCCCTGGCGGCGATCGGCAAGCCCATCCACCTTTAAGGCCTTCCCGCAAGCCTACCCCTTGATCGGCTATATTACTAGTGATATAGTCACGAGGTGAGTACCGAAGGGAAAGAGCTCGAATGGGTCGGATCCGCCTACAAAGACCTGATGGCGCTACCCGAGGAGCTCAGGCGTTTCTTTGGGTACGCCCTCAGGTATGCCCAGGAGGGTGAAAAGCACTCGGCCGCCAAGGTGATGTCCCACTTCGGGAACGCCAGCGTGGTGGAGGTTCGAGAGGACTTCGAGAAGGACACTTACCGGTGCGTCTATACCGTCCAGTTCGCTGAGGTGGTTTACGTCCTCCACGTGTTCCAGAAGAAGTCCAAGAGCGGCATTGCCACCCCAAAGGATGACCTCGACTTGATACAAAGGCGGCTTAAGGCTGCCGAGGCTCACTATCGGGCGCATCACGCGCCCAGGAAGGGGCAGGGGAAATGAGCAAGAGAACCAAGGATTCGCTCGTCGCCGGTCATGAGATCGAGATTACGCCAAGCAGTGGAAACGTCTTTGCCGATCTCGGCCTTCCAAACCCGGAAGAAGAGCTGGCGAAAGTGAAGCTGGCCATCGCAATCAAACGCACCATGGAGGCCAAGGGTCTGTCGCAGACGGCGGCTGCCAAGCTGATGGGGGAGTCCCAACCCAATGTTTCGTTGATCGTCAAAGGGCGCCTCGAGAAGTTCTCCTCGGAGCGCCTGATGCGCCACCTGACGGCGCTGGGGAAGGACCTGGAGCTGATCATCAAAGATGCTCCCCCAGGCCGCACCAGAGGGCTACTCTACGTCAGCGGCGTCGCTTGATTGGCGTCAGAACTCGACGAGAACCCTTTGCCTGCGTCTCGTAAACCTATCGTTAAATCACAAGTAAGCTTCAGGAAAACGCCACAAGCCCCTCCGACCCAGCGCGGATAATCCTGTTGGAATTTCCGATTCGGGAGGGAGGGGCTATGGCCATCAATCGATTGGGCGATGCGGTCAATCGCATGATCCGGCTGCAAACGGCCCAAGCGCCGGCAGATCCCAAGGTGCAGGCCGGCGGAAACGACGCTGGTACCCCCACCATGCTGGGTGACCTCCTGTCCCTGAGCGGTAGCCTGAACAGCGGAAGTTCCGTGGGAGCCCAGTCCTACATCCCGCAGCAACCGGTATACCAACAGCCCGTTTATCAGCAACCCGCCTATCAACAACCTGTCTACCAGCAGCCGGTTTACCAGCAACCCGCCTATCAACAACCTGTCTACCAGCAGCCGGTTTACCAGCAACCAGTCTATCAACAACCCATCTACCAGCAGCCGACCTACCCGAATCAGGTCCAGGGCGTCGCGCAGGGTGTTTCTGGCTTCATCGGGAACATCGCCAACGGCGTCAATACGGTCAACAATGCCGTCAACAACATCACCTACGGGGTGTCGTCCATCGGGACCCTGTTCGGCAACCAGGGAGTCGGCTACCACCCGAATATCCCGGTAGTCACGGCCCCGGAGGTCCAGACCTACGTGTCGGCCCCGATCGCCACCTACCAGGCGCGGGAGATCCCCGTCTACTGATTCCCGCTTGAAGCCGCTCCGCCTCCGACCTATACTGGCGCAACCAGACAGGTAAAAGGGGGAACGAGACGATGCCGAAACCCAGCTATCCAACCGAAATCCTGGGCGAGCGCCTACCGCCTGGACAGACCCTGAGCGACGGCTTCCCGATCCTGCACGAAGGACGGCCACCCAGCGTCGACCTGGCCACCTGGGATCTCCGGATCTTCGGGGAGGTGGAAGAGGAGCTAAGGCTGACCTGGAGCGGCTTTCAGGCCTTGCCCAAGATCCAGCTGAGCTCGGATTTTCACTGCGTGACCGGTTGGAGCAAGTTCGACAACGTCTGGGAAGGCGTCCGGATGAAGGAGATCCTGAAGCACGTGCGCCTCAAGCCGACGGCCCGCTACTGCATGATCTACGGCCACCTGGACGACGATCCCTTCGGCTACTCGACCAACACCTCGCTCGATTGGCTGGACGACGACAGCGTCCTGCTTGCGACCCGTCACAACTGTCAAGACCTCACCCCTGACCACGGTTGGCCCGTACGCCTGGTCGTGCCCAAGCTCTACGCCTGGAAGAGCGTCAAGTGGGTGCGCGGTTTCGAGTTCCTGGCCGAGGACCGGCGGGGGTACTGGGAGACGCGCGGGTACCACAACCAGGCCGAGCCGTTCGCCGAGGAGCGTTACGCTCACCAGGAGCGGCCCAAGGAACGGATGCACGTCCGGGGCAAAGACTACACGTAGCCCGGTGTCGGCCCCGAGATCTGTCGTAGGGCCATTCCCAGTTCGGGATGGCGCATGACTCCGTGGGCGAACAACTCGGAGTGAAAAACGGTCCGCTCGACGGCGGCGATCGCCTCGTGCAGATCCTCGTCCGTCGTTTCGGCGCGGCCGGCCGCCACGGCCTGGCGCGGGTTCGACAGTTACGAGGCATCGGCGGGCTGATCGCATGACGTGACGTGGGTTCCTGGGGGTGTAACAGGGTCTCTCCAGACCCTCCAGAAGGGTGGGATCTCCCCGGCCCCAGCCTTGCGCAACACCTTCCGATCCTCGTCCAAGATGTCGGAGCATGCCCACTTGAGCCGCCCACCCTCGGAGAGCTGGTTTGCC
>Ga0209979_1000367_pt1 | contig 63500 bp, 62 predicted proteins | sample AnhtaG_FD_183114 | JGI IMG/M metagenome (GOLD analysis project Ga0209979, IMG submission 183114) | Deep subsurface microbial communities from Anholt, Denmark to uncover new lineages of life (NeLLi) - Anholt_01485 metaG (SPAdes) (version 2) | ecosystem: Environmental > Aquatic > Marine > Oceanic...
TCATCTCCATCATCTCCTTCCTCCTTGGTGTTGTCCCTTTCCCAAGGAGAGTTTATACCATTTCGGTTACTTCTTATATGATTCAACCAATATACCTTCAGTTACATTTTAGGTGATTCAATTCGAGCCCTTGACAAAACTAGAAATGTCTGGTAATATATAGATGGATATAAAACTATCGATATATCAGGGGGATGAGTGAGTATCAGTTGTGTGGATTTCTGCAAGGCCTTATCTGACCAGACGAGGCAGTCGATCCTTAGGATGCTGCAAGGGGGTGAGATGTCGGTGGGGGAGATCGTGGAGGCCTTCAACATCAGCCAACCCACCATATCTCACCATCTGAATGTGTTGAAGAATGTGGGGCTGGTCACTAGCCGCAAGCAGGGAAAACAGATATTCTATTCTATCAACCAGGAAAACGTAGAAGAGTGCTGCGGCATGATGGTAGCCACGTTCTGCGTGGAGTTGCCATCACCGGAGTAAAGGCAGCGCTTTTCTTTTTTAGGCTATCGATAGACGTATGCAAATATTTAGGTAAATCAATACAAAGAAAGGAGGTGGGAAGGTTGGCCGAGAAAGAGCCGGAGGAGCCCATTGCCGAGTGTCGGATCATCCAGACGGAAGATGGCTTTGTCATCGAGGCCAAGGGCGAATGGGCCGTGAAGCTCCGGGAGGCCCTGGCCAAGGGCGAGTTGGCCGTCCGTTGCGGACCAGGGATGGCCGGCAAGGGCGTCGCTTGCTGCTAGGCTGGGCCTGCGTCCTGAGCAAGACGATAAACTGCTCCCGCGGCAATCATAGTTCAGGTGCGAAGACTCAGAGATCAATGGGAAGGAGGGCAGAATGTCGAGGGAGGAGAAGAAGGTGAAAGAGGCGATCCGCCAGCGGTACAAGGAGGAGAAGGATGTTGGGGTTCAATCTATTCGCGGCTGAACGGCTGGCGGAAGAGCGCATGAAAGATGCAATGCGCGAGGCGGAACAGGCTCGGCTGATTCGGGCGGCCAAAGGTCCCAGGAAGTCGCAGCGCCTAGGAGTGCAACTAGGAAGGCTGACTATGATCTGGTTGCCCTTACCTGGGTGGGTGAAGGTGTGCTTGCCCGCCGGTGGAAGCCAGCCATCCCATTGCTATTAGAGAGAGGAGAGAATGGGTAAGAAGAAAATGATCGACGAGAAAGGGATCAAGGAGGTCGTTCGGCAGCGTTACGGAGAGATAGCAGCCCAGGCCAAGGGGGAAGGGGCGACTGGTTGTTGCCCTTCCTCTAGTTGCTGTACCCCAGAGGAGGCTTGTAGCGCTGCGGCCCTCTATTCACCGGAGGAGTTGGCTGGGTTGCCCTCCAGCGTGACCGAGGTCACCTTGGGGTGTGGCAACCCCACCGCCATAGCGGGGCTTAAGCCCGGGCAGGTGGTCCTGGATCTGGGGAGCGGCGGGGGGATAGACGTCTTCCTGGCAGCCCAGAAAGTGGGGCTCACCGGCAAGGCCATCGGCCTAGATATGACCCAGGAGATGATCGAGTTGGCGCAAAAGAACGCCCAGAAGGTGGGGGCCCAGAACGTGGAGTTCCGATTGGGCGAGATGGAGGATATGCCTCTTGAGGACGAGTCCATCGATGTGATCATCTCCAACTGCGTCATCAACCTCTCCCCGGATAAGGATAGGGTCTTCGCCGAGGCCTACCGGGTCTTGAAACCAGGTGGGGGGATGGTGATCTCCGACCTGGTGACCGAGGGCGACCTGCCGCCCACGGTGAGGCAGAGCGTGGAGGCCTGGGCGGGCTGCGTGGCCGGGGCCCTGGACAAAAGGGAATATTTAGAGAAGATCGAGGCCGCCGGCTTCATCGACCTGAAGACGAGGGTAGGGGGGTTCGCCTATTCAGGAGGGGCAGACACCGAAGAGGATATCTACGGTTGGGTCGTACATATCGATGTAGAGGCCCAGAAACCCGTCTAGCGGGGAAAGGGTAGAAAGGGGGATGGAGAGCCATCTCCCTTTCTATTTTGTGGTATACTTCTTATGAGGAGGCGACGTGGAGCGGGTTTTAGTGATCGGTGGGGGGTTGGCCGGTTCCGAGGCGGCCTGGCAGGCAGCCCGACATGGGGTCAAGGTCACACTATTCGAAATGCGGCCCCAGGCGATGACCCCGGCTCATCAGACCGGCGATCTGGCGGAGTTAGTCTGTAGCAATTCTTTGGGCTCAAACCTTGTAGATAGGGCCTCTGGCCTCCTGAAAGAGGAGTTACGCCGTCTGGGCTCCCTCATCGTGGCCTGTGCTGACCAGACAGCCCTTCCCGCGGGTGGAGCCTTAGCCGTAGATAGGGTGGCCTTCTCCAGAGCGGTGAATGAGCGGATATCGAGTCATCCCTGGATAGAGATACACCGCCAGGAGGTGGAGCAGATACCTTCGCCTAGGCCGGTAATTATAGCCACGGGCCCTCTCACCTCCCAGGCTTTGAGCGCTTCCATAGCCGAACTCACTGGGGAGGAGTACCTCTATTTTTACGATGCCATGGCTCCCATCGTCACTTTCGATTCTATCGACCTAAGCAAGGTCTTCCGAGCCTCGCGCTACGCGAAAGACGATCACGACTATATCAACTGTCCTTTAAGCAGTGAAGAGTACTACCATTTTGTCGAGGAGTTGACAACCGCCAAGACCATACCTTTGCGGGAGTTCGAGAGGGATGCTAAGTTCTTTGAGGGGTGTCTACCTTTGGAGGTCCTGGCTCAGCGGGGGAGAGACAGCCTGGCTTATGGCCCCTTGAGGCCCACAGGCCTGGTCGATCCCCGGACGGGGAGGCGTCCCTATGCGGTCGTACAACTCCGCCAGGATGACTTGGCGGGGACTCTATACAACATGGTCGGTTGTCAGACGAACCTCCGCTGGGGAGAGCAGGAGAGGGTTTTTCGCCTCGTGCGGGGGCTGGAGCAAGCCGAATTCGTCCGCTACGGTCAGATGCATCGCAACACCTTCGTCAACTCCCCCGCTCTTTTGGAGCCCACTATGATGTTCAAGCGCCAGCCAGGCATCTTCTTCGCTGGGCAGATCACGGGCACCGAGGGGTACGTGGCTGCTCTGGCCGGAGGGCTTACCGCTGGGCTCAACGCCGCTCGTCTGATTCAAGGGGAGCCTCTTTTGGTCTTTCCGCCCACCACGATGGTAGGGGCCTTAAGCCATTATATCTCCCGGGGCCGGGAGGAGGATTTCCAGCCCATGAAGCCCAATTTCGGGCTTTTACCTCCCCTGAAGATGCGAGGTAGGCGGGCTAGGTACAGCGCATACGCGGAGCGCGCCCTAAGAGACTTACGGAGATTCGTGTAGACAGAGCAAACGCCAAACCCACCTCACAACACTCCCAAACGCTCACCCTAGACTATGCGAAGGCTTTCGGAGCAACAAGAAAACCTAGAGATATGGGATACGCCCAACGATTACGTTAGGAGGCACTCTTGACAAAGGAGATAACGCTTTCTGTAGAGCATTCTATGGAGCGCGGCTTCTTGGTGGGGCTAAAACTGAAGCGGCAGAAATCAGTCTGGCGGGCGGAGGACTCCCTTGAGGAGTTGGCCCAGTTGGCCCGCACCGCAGGAATCGAGGTGGTGGGATCCACTATCCAGCGCCTGGATCGCCCTCAGCCTGCTACCCTCATCGGCAAGGGAAAAGTGGAGGAACTCAAGGCTCTTAAGGGTGAACTCAAGCTTGATGTGATTATCTTCGATGAGGAACTCTCTCCCCGTCAGCAACGGAACCTTGAGGAGGAACTAGACCTCAAAATCGTCGGTCGCACAGCCCTCATCCTGGACATCTTCGCCAAACACGCTCGCACTCATGAGGGAAGGCTCCAGGTCGAATTAGCCCAGTATGAGTACCGGCTGCCCCGTCTAACCCGTCTTTGGACCCACCTGGCCCGCCAGGTGGGGGGCACCGCGGCCCGTGGTCGCCCCGGCGGCGTTGGGGTCAGGGGCCCCGGGGAGACCCAATTAGAGACCGACCGACGAGAGATAGGGCGAAGGATAGCCCACCTGCGACAGCAACTGGAGGAAGTCCGCACCCATCGCCGCCTCTACCGCCGCCGACGTCGCCGGGCAGCCATCCCGGTGGTGGCCATCGTGGGCTACACCAACGCCGGGAAATCTACCCTCTTGAACTCTCTAGCCGGCTCAGATATCTTGGTGGAGGATAAGCTCTTCGCCACCCTGGACCCTACTACGCGGCGCGTGCCCCTTCCAAACGGGCGAGTGGCGCTCTTCACCGACACCGTGGGCTTTATCCAGAAACTCCCCACCCAACTGGTGGCCGCCTTCCAGGCCACCCTGGAAGAGATCGCAGAAGCGGACCTCCTCCTCCACATCCTCGACATAACACATCCCCACCTACGGGAGCAGAGCCTGGCCGTGGAGGAGACCCTAAGACAGATAGGGGCCGATGCTCGGCCCCTGGTGACCGCTCTTAACAAGATAGATCTCCTTACCTCCTCCGACAACCTACCACTTCTAGCAGAGATCGCTCGTCGCTACCCCAACTGTGTACCTATCTCAGCGCTCGAAGGGAGCGGGTTGGACCTCCTGCTCACGCGGGTAGAAGAGGTCCTAGAGGAAGAGTTGATCCCCCTCAGAGTCCTCCTGCCGCACGGCAACAACAACCTCCTGGGCCTTTTCCACCAGCGTGGCCTCGTGAAACTCGAAAGATACACAGAGCAGGGCGTAATCATAGAGGGGAAACTACCCCAGGAGTTAGAGGCCAGATTCGAGAAATACCTCATATAGCCCTCTCTCTACATCCACTCTATATCCGAAACATGCCCTCCAGCCCTCTTGACCGCATACAACACCCGGGTAGGGGGCTCTCCCACAGGGATGCCGGTGGGATAACTTTCATTGTAAACTTCGCACTATAGATCTTATGTAAAACGGTTCCCTACAGCCCAGCTTCAGTTTGACATAACGTCCTAAATAAGGACAACTCTTTGCCGGTGGCCCTCTGCAAACGTATTAATAATCCGGGAACAATCCATTCTACCTAATTTGCTCCCTAGGGCAAACAGTGATAGAATCTGAAAGGGGATGTCGCACAATTATGTCAAGAATTCGCATAACAGATAAAACCTTCCAACGACTGAGTTTGGTTCTCCTGGTATCTATCTTGGCTGCTGCTTCCTATCTGGTGGGCTTCGTTTCGCAGGTGATTCCCACCTATCTAGGAGAGGTAGAAGAGAGCCAGATCTTCCACCCCACAGCGGAGGAGCCGTCTGAGTTCGCGGTCTACTGGGAAGCGTGGAACATGGTGGAGGAGAAGTTCTATGGCGAACTCCCCGATGCCCAGACCCAGGCTTACGGCTCCATTCGAGGGATGCTCGCCGCCCTTGGTGACCCAAACACCTTCTTCATCGAGCCCCCTGATCGGGAGATAGAAGAAGCCCGGTTCCAGGGTCGGTACGGGGGCATCGGCGCCGACTACACGATGAGGAACGGCTACCTAGTCGTGGTGACGCCCTTCCAGGACTCTCCCGCTTCCAGAGCAGGCATCCGTCCTGGCGACATAATCATCGCCGTGGATGGGACCGATATCTTCGGCCTCTCTCAAAACGAAGGCATCCTCCTCATACGAGGGCGAGTAGGGAGCAAGGTACAACTGACTATCCGAAGGGAAGGTGAACTGGAGCCCTTGATCCTGCCACTCACCCGAGAAGAGATCGAGCCGCCCACGGTCACCTGGGAGTTGAAAGAGGAGGGGATCGGCTACATCAAGTTATCCTTCTTCGGCGGGCGCACGAATGGGGAGCTACGACGCGCTCTCACCCAACTGCAAAGCCAGGGCGCTACTAGCCTGATCCTAGATCTCAGGAATAACCCCGGCGGCCTCATCGGGGCGGCAGTGGACGTAGCCAGTCAGTTCATCGATACCGGCCTCATCCTCTACCAGCGGGACCCCGAAGGGAACGACCAACCTTTTCCGGCCAAAAAGGGAGGCCTGGCTATCGAGACCCCCCTTGCCGTCTTGGTCAACGAGGGCACGGCCAGCGCAGCCGAGATAGTGGCTGGAGCCCTCGCCGATCATAAACGCGCTGTCATCATCGGCGAGAAGACCTTCGGCAAGGGCTCCACCCAGACGGTTCGCGAACTCAGCGATCACTCCAGCATCCATGTGACCACCGCCCACTGGCTCACCCCCGAGGGTCATGAGATCGAAGGGGCTGCCCTTATCCCCGATCTCGAAGTTCCCCTGACACAAGAGGATATCGATAACCAGCGCGATCCCCAACTCGATCAGGCTCTCGCATACCTGAGAAGCCTCCTCCCCTACCCTGCATCGGGAGCTCTCCAATCAGAAAACATTATGTCAACTAATAGAGGGGTATAGTGGCAAAAGCGGCCAAACTCGCGGGATTCACTCTGCTCATGCTTTTCATCATCGCTACTTCCTACCTTGCCGGCTCGGCAGCCGGTTTTATCCTCACCTCCCCGGTGATGGCGGAGAAGAGCATAGCACCCCCACCAGCCCCAGAGGAAGAGTTCAGGGTCTTCTGGGAGGCTTGGCGGATCGTGGAGAACGAGTTCTACCGAAGACCTATCGACTCCAAGGAACTCACCTATGGGGCCATCCGGGGCGCTCTCTCCACCTTAGAAGACGAAAATACCGCCTTCATCATTCCAGAGCATATAGCCATCATTCGCGAGGATCTCACTGGAACCTTCGAGGGTATTGGGGCCCTGGTAGAGATGAACGAGGATGGCTATCTGGTCATCGCCGAGCCCCTAGCGGGGAGGCCTGCAGATCTGGTCGGGCTCAAGGCTGGAGATCTGGTCTTGGAAGTGGATGGGGTGGAGATACGAGGGATGAACCTCATAGAGGCGATCAGCCTCATCCGGGGTCCGAAGGGCACGACGGTCCGTCTCACCATCCAGCGGCAAGGGGTTCTTGAACCCTTCGAAGTGGAGATCGTACGTGAGCGGATCGAACTCCGCACCATAGAGTACCGCCTCTTGAAGGGCGAGATAGGGTATATCAAACTCAACGAGTTCAACTCCCAGGCCCCTCGACAGTTGAGGGCGGCCCTCATAGATCTCTTGGCTGAGAACCCTCGAGGGTTGATCCTAGACCTGCGTGATGACCCTGGTGGGCTGGTTACGGCGGCCATCGATGTGGGGAGCGAGTTCATCGCCCAGGGTGTCATCATGTCCGAGAGGGGCAAAGATAGAGAGGAAGACCATGAGGCTCAAGGCGGCGGCCTGGCCACGGAGATCCCCTTGGTTGTCCTGGTGAATGGGGGGAGCGCCAGCGCCTCGGAGATAGTCGCCGGAGCCATACAGGACTACGGAAGAGGCATCCTCATCGGTGAGAGGACCGTGGGCAAGGGCTCGGTCCAAGTTCAGCATCAGTTGAGCGACGGCTCTGGCTTACGCATCACCATAGCCCATTGGTTCACCCCCCACGGCCGGCTCATAGAGGGAGAGGGGCTCATCCCCGATGTGGAGGTCTACATCACCGACGAACACCTGGCCAGCGGCCTAGATCCTCAATTGGAACTGGCCATCGATTACCTAGAGAGATGACAGAGAAAGTTATCGTTGTCAATAGAAAGGCCCGCCACGATTATTTCATCGATGAAACCTACGAAGCGGGGCTAGCCCTCACCGGCACGGAGATAAAGTCGATCCGGGCTGGTCGGGTGAACCTCAAGGATAGTTACGTCACGATCAGGGGTGGCGAGGCTTGGCTCATGGGCACTCACATAGCCCCCTATAAAGAAGCCGGTCGCCAAAGCCACGACCCCAAGAGAGACAGGAAACTCCTCCTCCACCGCTATCAGATAAACCGCCTCGCAGGGAAGGTGCAAGCGAAAGGCTACACCATCGTCCCCTTGCGCTTATACTTGAAGGATAGATACGTCAAAGTGGAGATAGCCTTGGCCAGAGGGAAGAAACTCTACGACAAGCGACGGGCTATCGCCGAGAGAGAGGCCCAGCGGGAGATGGAGCGGGCCTTGGCTAGGCGTGGGAAAACCAGGGGTGGCAAGTAGCCTCCAGTTGGCCCTCGGCTTCCTTATCCTCGTGGCCTCTTACACCTTGGGCCCCAAAACAGCCCTCTTTCATTTTCACATCATCTTCCCCCTGGGGGTCTGGCTCCTCTGCGACGGCCTTAACTTCCGCCTTACCGGCCGCTCGACTCTGCATGGCCCCAAAAGAAAGATAATGGGAATGATCGTCTGGGGCGCTCTCTTCGGCCTCTTCTTGGATTTCCAGATGGTCGCCGTCACCAAGATACTCCGCTACCTGGCCGTTACCACGCCCCCCCTAGCCCTAGGGCTCTATCTAGGCTGGGGCTTCTGCCTTCCCGCCATCTATGAATCGTCTCGGCTGGCTTCCCTCCTCACCCGAGGCTTCGGCAAGAGAGCCCTCCTCCCCGAGAGGTGGCAGAAGGTTTTGCTTTCCGCCTCTGGACCAGTGGGAGCCATCCTCTTCGTCCTCCCCCTCTTCGCCTTTCTCTATATGGATGCCCCCGGCCTGGCAACTACCGGGGCAGGCTCTGGGCCCCTCATCATCCCCAGTTTCGCCGGCCTTTGGCTTCTCTTGGAATACGGGATATACGGAAAAGGTTCCAAAGGGCTCCTAGGAAGGCTGCTAGAGGGCTTCTGGAGCCCTCTAGCAGCCTTGACCTTGGCCTCCATAACCTTGACCCTTACCTGGGAGGGTCTAAACGCTCTCATGGGCTCTTGGCGGTACCAAAACCTCTTCTGGCTCCAGCCACGCCTTCTAGGCGTCCCCCTGGTGGCCTTTTTCGGCTACTTTTGCTGGTACGTCCTCTTCCTTTCCCTCCATCAACTGGTTTCCGGAGAGGAAGTCTGGTACTAATCCACGTTTGCCAAAGGCCTAGACCTGGGCTATACTCTCTCCGATCCCACAGGGATCCTTTACGGATGATCGCAGATAGGAGGAAAAAGTGACTGAGGCCAGGATAGGGGTCATCGGCGGCAGCGGCGTCTACGAGATGGAGGGGCTCACCGACGTAGAAGAGGTAAGGGTGAAGACCCCCTTCGGGGAGCCCAGCGATCTCATCGTCATCGGAACCCTAGAAGCGCAAAAGGTGGCTTTTCTGCCCCGCCACGGGCGGGGACACCGCCTCATGCCCACCGAACTCCCCTACCGAGCCAACATATACGCCCTAAAATCGTTAGGCGTGGAGCACATAATCGCCGTCAGCGCCTGCGGGAGCATGAAAGAGGAGATCCACCCCCTGGACATGGTCATCCCCGACCAGATCTTCGACCGCACCAGGGGCCGTATCAACACCTTCTTCGGCGGGGGGGTAGTGGCCCATATCTCCTTCGATGAGCCTTTCTGCCCCGACCTGAGTGCGCTCTTGTACCAAGCGGCCGAGGACACTGGAGCCAAGGTACATAAGGGAGGCACCTTCGTGGTCATGGAGGGGCCCGCCTTCTCCACTAAGGCCGAATCGCGTATCTATCGGGGGTGGGGAGTGGACATCATCGGCATGACGGTCTTGCCGGAGGCTAAACTGGCCCGCGAGGCAGAGATCTGCTACGCCGTCCTGGCCAATGTCACCGACTACGACGTCTGGCACGTGAGCGAGGAGCCGGTCAGCGTGGAGATGTTGATCGACAACCTGCTCAAAAACGCAGAGATGGCCAAGAAGATCATCAAGAAGGCAGTCCCCGATATCCCCGAGGCTCGCACCTGCCCCTGCCCCACCGCCTTACAGAACGCCATCATCACCAGCAAAGACCGCATCCCGGAGAAGGCGAAGAAAGACCTGGGACTCCTCATAGGGAACTACCTGTAATAAGCGAGTGCAAAATGAAAGAGGGGTCAAATACCCCTCTTTTTCTATGTAAATGAGGCCTGGGCTTCAACGCTTCCCAAGCATGGCCCGGCTCTGGGCGTCGTTGAACTCGCCGATGACGATCTTGTCCCCGATATCCTCTAAGGAAAGCGCCCTCTTGATGGTCATGGTGTTTTCTTTCAGCCACTGCATCATGGCCCAAGGGGTTAAGAGTTCATTTCGCCGGCCATATTGAGTGGGGCAAGGGCTCAAGACTTCGACGAAGGCGAACCCCTCATGCTCCAGAGCCCGGGCCAGGATATTGATCAGCGCCTTCACATGATAGACGGTGTGGCGGGCCACATAGGTGGCCCCGGCTCCCAAAACTAGACGACAGAGGTCGAAGGGAGGCTCGGGGTTCCCCTGGGGGGTGGTAACGGTGAAGGCCCCTTGAGGCGTGGTGGGGGTCACCTGTCCCCCGGTCATGCCGTAGATGCGGTTGTTGGCGCAGATCACCGTCAAATCGATATTCCGCCGGGCGGCGTGGATCAGATGATTGCCCCCGATGGAGGCTATATCCCCGTCGCCGCCGATAACTACCACCTCCAGTTCCGGCCGGAAGAGTTTGGCCCCCGTGGCGAAGGCGATGGCGCGCCCGTGGGTGGTATGGAAGGTGTCAGCAGCGAAATGAGGGCTGGGGATCCAGCCCGCGCATCCGATGCCGGAGACGAAGAGCATCTCATCCAAGTTCCATCCTATCTTGTCAATGGCTCTAAGGATGGCCCCCATGAGGATGCCATGACTACAACCGGCGCAGAAAGGGGTGGGAAAGGCCTCGGCGCGGAGACCCTTCAGTGTTGAGTGATGGGGCCTACTCCCCTTCCTCACCTTCATTCTCCAGGGTGATAATGATCCTTTCGGCTCCCTCCGTGCCGTGAAGAGTGGAGACCAGAGCCTTCACCACCGCCCTCACCACCTCACTAGCGAACTCGGTGCGCAAGGGTATATCTCGCCCGTCAACCACCAGGGAGATCCTCTCTTTCTGGGGACTCATCAGATACTCCTTCTCTATTAAGTCGGCCAATCCGGCTACATCACCGTGCTCGAACTGGGGCACATCCAAATCGAACGGTTGGTCGGTGACCAAGGCTAGAAGTTCCTCCTCGTGGCAGAGAAGTTCTAGGCCCCTAGCCTGGCGGGAGACCTCGATCTTGGGCTTGTCGCCGCTCTTGTACCCCTCCGTGAGAACCAAATCTACGTCACTCATGTAGGCCAAGAGTTCATCGAGAGTCCTCTCTCTATCCATCCGCTTGATGAGGGCCAGTTTCTCCGGCGAGGAGATGAGGACCGCATTGCTTCCTGCCTGGGCGTGGCGCCAAGAGTCCTTCCCTGGCCTATCTATCTCGAAGCCGTGAGTATCGTGTTTGATGGTCCCGACGCGATAGCCTCTCCTTTTCAGTTCAGCGATCAACCTTTCGAGAAGCGTCGTCTTCCCCACCTCGGACTTCCCTACAACGGAGATGATGGGGATCATTCTACACCCTCCCGCCAGTCAAGCATCTGGGCCCGCAGCCTCTCCCCCGCCTTAACCAGGGTCGTGCCCTCGGGCACGATGAGAAGGGCGTTGGCCCGCACCATGGAGGTGAGGATCCCCGAACCTCGGGGGCCGGTCACCGCCCGAGCATGGTAGCCGTCCTCCTGTCGTGTCACTATCGCCCTTATGAAGCCCCGTCGCCCACTGTTTGTCACCTCTTCATCGACGATGACCTCAACCTCCGGCTTTTCCCTAGGCCCCTTGCCCAGCATGGTAAGGATGGCCGGCCTAGCGAACTGCTCGAAGGAGATCATGGCCGATACGGGGTTCCCGGGTAGCCCGATGAGGGGCACCCCTTGAATATGGCCAAAGGCCAAAGGCTTCCCCGGCTTCATATTCACCTGCCAGAAATCGATCTCCCCCTCAGAGGCTAGGACCTCTTTTACCACATCGTATTCGCCGACAGAGACCCCGGCCGAGGTGAGAAAGAGCTCCACCTTGGCGGCCAGCCCTTCTTCGATCTTCGCTTTCAACTCCTCAACCGTATCTCTGGCGATGCCCAGCCTCACGGGAACCCCCCCATACCGCATCACCTGAGCGGCGGTAGAATACTCGTTGCTGTTCCGGATCTGGGCAGGTCCGATCTCTTCATCGATAGCCACTAACTCATCTCCGGTGGCCAAAATAGCCACCCGAGGACGACGGATCACCTCCACCTCCGGCCGCCCCAAGGAAGCCAGGATGCCGAGCTCCTGGGGGCGCAAAACCGTTCCCTTGGCCAGAGCCAACTCTCCCCTTCGGATATCTTCTCCCGCACGCCTCACATTCTCCCGGGGCGAGACCTCCTTGTAGATCTCGACCGTGGGCCCCCAACCACCTCTCAACCCCTCGCTCGTCTCCTCGAAGCGCACCACGGCATCTGCCCCTTCAGGGAGAGGGGCTCCGGTCATGATCCGAATCGCCGTCCCTGGCTCCACCTTCAAATGGGTGGTGTGCCCGGCTGCCAGATCAGCCACCACCTTGAGCGTTACCGGGCTCTTCCTGGAAGCGCCCATCGTATCTCCAGAGCGCAGAGCGTAGCCATCCATGGCCGAGTTGGCGAAGGGAGGGATATCGATATCGGAGTAGATATCCTCCGCCAGAACCCGATCCAAGGCCTCCAAGATGGGCACCTTCTCTGGTTCCAAAGGGTGAAAATGTCTTAATATCCTCGCCCGCGCCTCATCCACGCTGATCATGGTAACCCCTTTTCAAAAGTATAGCCAGCCTATTTTGGGCTTCTTCTCCCATAGTAGCCCTCAGAGCAGCGATCAATGGGTCTCTAAACCCCCACTGACAAGCCAGGGCATCGGCCTCATACTCCTCCCTGAGGCGTAGTTTGCCCTTTCCTTCCCACGATACAAACCGATGGCTCAGGGCCAGATGGGCCAACTCATGGGCTATGATGCCCACGATCTCCTCCAGGGGCCTCTCCTCCAAGGCCTCGTTGAGGGTGAGAAGGGTTAACCCGGAGGGGAAACCCAGAGTTACCACTCCCCCTATGCGGCTCGACTCGGCCACATAGAGGGAACGCTCGCCGTGGACAAGGTTATTATAGACGGAATCTGGAAGCCTGGACAAGTCCTCTTTCAAAGCCTCCCTGATCCGAGGGCTGGATATACGGCACCGTTCCTTCTCAGCCAGGAAATCTCGCACCCTAGGCAACAACTTCATGACCCTGATGAGCGCTCCTCCAAGGCAGCCAAAATCCTCTCTGCCGTAGCCGGCAACCGCCTCATCCGTACCCCTATAGCATCATAGAGGGCGTTGATTATCGCTGGACAAGTGGGGATAGAGGTGATCTCCCCTACCCCCTTAGCCCCATAGGGCCCCTCCGAGGTCTCTTCCTCCACCATAATGGGTGTTATCTCTGGCACCTCTTTGACCGTAGGGATGTGGTATTTAGTGAGGGTCGTCTTCTGGGGCACCCCTTCTCTCATGGAGAAATCCTCCATCAAGGCGAAGCCCAGCCCCATCAAGACCCCTCCCTCTAGTTGTCCCTCGATAGCCAAGGGGTTGATGGCCCTTCCTACATCGTGGGCCGCCACCACCCTCACCACCTTCACCTCGCCTGTGGTTATGTCAACCTCTACTTGGGCCGCCTGGGTGCCGTAACCGTAGGCGAAATGGGCGTCGCCCTTCTCCCCCAGGTTGACAGTTCGAGGGGCGGTGTATATGGAGGAAGCCGAGAGCGATTTCCCCTTCTCTTTGGCCAGACGGGTTGCCTCCTGCAGCGTCAAGGACCGGCCGTCCTCTGCCTCGATCCGCTCTCTCTCGAAGATGAGACTATCGGCTGGGACGCTGAGTGCCTCACCTGCCACACCCCCAAGGGTTCTTTTGACCTCCTGCGCTGCCAGTCGGGCCGCGTTACCGGTGATAAAACTCTGGCGAGAGGCGGTGGTAGCCCCCCCGTTGGGGGTCAGCGCCGTGTCTGCCACCAATACCTTCACTTTATCATGAGGCAGGCCCAGTTCCTCGGCCACCACCTGGGCCAAGACGGCAACTATCCCCTGGCCCACCTCTGCAGCCCCGGCGCTCACCTCCACTCGCCCCTCCTCTAGAACCTCAACCCTTGCCCCCGCTGAATCGGGGGCGCTACCCCCCAGGCCCACGTTCTTGTAGGCGCAGGCCAAGCCCCAACCCCGGCGTTTGCCCTCTGGGGCTGCCTCTACCCAGGCGGGCCAACCCTCTGTAGCCTGGGCTACCTTATCTATGGTCCTCACTAGCCCCACACTCTCCCTCAAGACCTGCCCCGTGGCCGTCACGCAGCCCACTCGTAGGGCGTTTCGCCTTCGCAACTGTAGGGGATCCAGGCCCAACTTGCGCGCCAAGATATCCATCTGGCTCTCAGCAGCGAAATGGGCCTGCGGAGCGCCAAAGCCCCGATAGGCCCCTGCCGGAGGGTTGTTGGTGTAGGTGGCGTAGCAATCGACCTTCACTTGCGGCACCTCGTAGGGCCCGGTCAAATGAGTCGCTGCCCGGGTCATCACGTAGGGGCCCAATGAGGCATAGGCGCCAGAGTCTCCCAGAATACGAGCCTCCATCGCCAACAATTTACCCTCTCTCGTGGCTCCGCTCTTCATCCAGATGCTGGTCTGATGCCTCTTGGGGTGGGTGATCATCGATTCCTGGCGGCTCCAGACCAGTCTCACCGGCCGACCCGTGGCTTGGGCTAAGAGGGCCAGGTGGATCTGGACGGAGATATCCTCCTTGCCACCAAAGGCCCCCCCTACCCTAGTCTGTATGACCCGCACCTTCTCCTCAGGGATGGCCAGAGAGGCTGCGATCTGGCGCCGATCGGCGAAGGGGATCTGAGAGCCCACATAGACGGTTATCTCATCCTCATCGATGGTAGCCACTCCCGCCTCCGGCTCCAAGAAACAGTGATCGCCGGAGGGGGTCCAAAACTCGCTCTCCACCACGATCGCCGCCTGGGAAAAACCCTGCTCCACATCACCCTTGCGCACCTTGATATGTTCTAGTGTATTCCCTTCCTCATGAATGGGCGGCGCACCAGGCGCTAGGGCCTCCTCCGGCGAGGAGACGATGGGAAGAGGCTCATATTCCACCTCGATCAGTTCCAGCGCCTCCTCCGCTATCTCCTCCGACTCCGCGGCTACAATGGCGATGGCATCCCCCAGGTAGCGTACCTTATCATAGGCTAAGGCCGGCCAGTCGGGCCGGGCCAAGCCGTGATTCTTCTCACCCGGAATGTCCTCTGCCGTCAAGACGGCTGCGACACCAGGCCGGGCTTTCGCCTTACTGGTGTCGATTTTGACCAGTCGCGCATGAGGGTATTTGCTGCGCAGCACCTTAGCGTGGAGCATACCGTCGAAATAGAGATCCGCCGCATAGAGGGCCTTTCCCGTCACCTTCTCCACAGCATCGGGCCTGGGGAGGGAGAGCCCTACCGTGTGGAGAGGCTCTTTCTCCACCAGAGGTGGTTTCGCCTCCACCGGCAAGCCCGCTACTTCCTCCACCGCCTCTAATATCTTGGTATAGCCGGTACACCGGCATAGGTTAGTGGCTAAAACCTCAACGATCTCTTCCCTCGTGGGTCGGAGGTTTCTATCCAGAAGGGCTTTGGCGGCCATGATGAAGCCCGGGGTGCAGAAGCCGCACTGTACCGCCCCCCGGCGGACGAACGCCTCTTGCAAGGGGTGAAGTTTATCATCTCTGGCTAGCCCCTCGATGGTCTCTATCCTCTTTCCCACCGCTCTCTTAGCCGGGTAGACGCAGGAGTTGACCGCCTCGCCATCGACGATCACCTTGCAAGCCCCACAAGCGTTATGGCCGCAACCGTTCTTGGTACCCGTGAGATGCAACTGATCTCGCAGGACGTCGAGGAGCATCGTCTTCGTCTCGATGATAACCGCGTAAGGCTGTCCATTGATCCAAAGTTCAACCTTCTCCACCTGACTCTCCTTGCTTATGACTCCAAATCAATGTCCAGAAGTTGATAGACTAACTGTGGGCTAGTCTCCCTCTCAATGCCAGGTCCATCGGGTGATAGATCTACACGAGGATCGAATATCTTGTTCAGATTCAAGTCCCTGAAAGTGAAATCATCCTCAAAGGCATTGCCGATTTTCACACGCTTTCCGCTAGGTTCATGCTCTTGCACCCAGCGCCCGTACTCAATCTTCATGTTGACGAACGTGCCAAGTCCCTTGCCAACCTCCACCCACATCCGATAGGGAACACCACCTCACCCCTTCGGTGTAAGATAGGCCGGTTGATACAAGCCACCAACTGTCCGTATTCCATGACGTTCGACAAGCCCCCCAACTACATACATCGTCCAAATCGTCTTATGTCGTATTCCCAATTCCGTCGATGCATCACCGAAATTGAAAACGTCCATGTAGGCTCTTGTTCTCTCAATATCGTCCCTTATGATGGCACCAGAACCCAGCAACTCAAAGCTAAACATAATCTTGCGATAACTGAAAGGTCTGCACGCAAGTGCAATTAACACAGTTCCCGGTCTTGCCCTGTTCTCAATCACCAACCCGGCAGGATCGACGAATCCGATCATGATCTGACAGATGGGCCTACCCTCAATCACTAAGGGGCAAGGACGCAGAGCATCCTCAAGCGTTTGCCGGGCGCTTGATTCATCCAACAGCCAAGATAAACCTTCGCGCGAGTAACGATCATACACAGCCGACATCGCAAGCCCCGACGGCTCTTCAAAGCCTGCAAACCCCATCAGAGCATAATCCCCTATGGGGAATATCTTCTGACAAACATCCCTATAGGTGCGTGGCTTTCCATCCTGCGTAAAGCCAGTGAGTCGGCTGTCGGCAGCCATCGTCAGGAAAAAGCCACTGTTGAATCCAGCGACTATCGTCACTTCCTGCGCCTACTGCTAGACTAACACCGTTTAGGCCATTCCCGCCTTCTCCTTCATCTTCCACCACACCTTCTCCGCCGTGGCCGGGAGGTTATCGATCCAGATGCCCACCGCGTCGTGGATGGCGGAGATGATAGCCGGCGCGGTGGGCAAGGTGGTCATCTCCCCCACCCCCTTGGCCCCGAAGGGACCTGTGGGGTCGGGCACCTCCACGATGAACGGTATGAACTCCCGGGGCATATCGGCCACGGTGGGGATATGGTACTCGCTGAAGCGACGGGTCTTGACCAGCCCTTCCTTTTGGATGAACTTCTCGGTGAGGGCGTAGCCCAGGCCCATATGCACCCCCCCACCAGCCTGCCCCTTCACCATCTCCGGGTTTATCGCCTTCCCCACATCCTGAGCGGCCAAGAGCTTGAGCACCTCCGTCTGCCCGGTTTCTACATCCACCTCCACCAGGGCGATCTGGCTTGTATAGCCATAACTGATGTGAGGGTCACACATCCCGTTCTCGTCATCGTATGGCGTGGTGGGACGGACGCTCCGCCCATGATACTCATACTCGGCGCTCACCCGCCTCTCTCCCGTCCGGAGCGCTTCCTGACGCTTCCGGACCGCCTCCTGGCAAGCCCGTATCACGGCGTTGCCGGACATATACACATGGCGAGAGGCAGAGCAACTCCCGGCGTCGGGCACCACGGACGTATCCACCAACGCCACCCGCACTTTCTCATAATCGATCCCTAGCGCCTCCGCGGCGATCTGGGCCAAGGCGGTATGGGCTCCCATCCCCTGGTCCGAGGCCCCCAACTTCACTAGGGCCCGAGCGATCTCCCCCGATTCATCTAGGGCCAACTCCACAATCACCCTGGTCTTGTCATCGAAGCCGAAGGAATAGCCCACATTCTTATAGCCACAAGCCACGCCGATACCCCTTCGCCTATAGGGAGCCGAGGGGGTGCCCAAATCGGGCTTGATCCAGTGGTCCGCTTCCTCCCGCCAGCCCGCACCCAACGCTGCCTGGCGCAAGGTCTCCTTGATCCCTACCCCCTTGGGCATGGGGTTCCCAGTCAAAGCAATGGAGCCATCCTCCAGCAAATTCTTCATCCTCAGTTCTACCGGATCCACCCCTAGTGCCTCCGCCAGTTTGTTCATCTGCATCTCGTAGGCGAAAGCGGGCTGGGTGGAGCCAAAGCCTCGCATGGCCATGGTGACCGCGTTATTAGTATAGACGGTATAGGCGTCCACCTTGGCATGGGGCACCACATAAGGGCCAGCGGCGAAACTGGCGGCGTTGTTGAGCACGGGGATGCTGGTGGAAGCATAGCCCCCCGCATCGGAGATCAACTCGATCTCCACGGCGGTCAACTTGCCCTCCTTGGTAGCCCCGGTCCTATATTTCATATAGTAAGGGTGGCGTTTGCCCGTATTTCGGATCGACTCCTCTCGATCGAAAACCATTTTCACCGGTCGGCGGACGCAGTAGGCACAAAGGGCCAACAGGTGTTGGATATACATATCCTCTCGTCCGCCGAAGGCTCCGCCAATGGCGGGCACGATCTCTCGTACCTGATCTAGGGGCAGATCCAACATATGGGAGATCTGGTGGAGGTCATCGTGGGACCATTGAGCGGCCGCGATGACCGTCACCCGCCCCTTCTCGTCGATATACCCCACTCCGGCCTCCGGCTGCATATAGGCGTGCTCCACGTGAGGGGTGACATAGTAGCTTTCGATCACCACGTCCGCCTCAGCGAACCCCTTCTCTATATCCCCTTTGCGTATCTTGATATGCTTGAGGATGTTGCTATCGCCCCGCTCCTCGTGGATCAAGGGCGCACCTGGCTTCATCGCCTCGCGGGGGTCGCTTACTACCGGTAGAGGCTCATACTCCACCCGCACTAGTTGGCGGGCCTCCTGGGCTATCTTTTCGCTCTCCCCGATAACGATGGCTATCCGATCCCCCAGCCAGCGCACCTTTTCCCCCTCCCCCACCAGCACCGGCTGATCCACGATGTTGATCCCATACTCGTTCACCGGCACGTCCTTGCTGGTGAGGATCGCCACCACGCCAGGCAAGGCTTCCGCTGGGCTAACATCTATCTTCAAGACGCGCGCGTGGGGGTATTCACTCCACACTACCTTAGCGTAGAGTTGGCCCTTCATGTTGAAATCCTGGGGGAACTTCCGCTGCCCTCTTACCTTGGTAGCGGCATCTATCTTGGGCACGCTTTGTCCCACGACCCTGTTGCTCATTTCGGGCCTCCCTTCTCCGCCAATCGCTCTGCAGCCAACTCGATCGCCTCTATGATCTGATAGTACCCGGTGCAACGGCATAGGTTGCCAGAGATCCCCTCCTCGATCTCTTGCCGGGTAGGGTGAGGATTTTCGTCCAACAGAGCCTTGGCCGAGATGACCATGCCCGGGATGCAATAGCCACATTGGGGGGCTGTCTTATCTACGAAGGCCTGCTGGATCGGATCCAGCCGGTTATCCTCTCCCAACCCCTCAATGGTGACCACCTCTCGTCCTTGGACTTTGAGGGCCGGATAGAGGCAGGAATCTACGGCCTTACCATCCACCAATACGGTGCAAGCCCCACATTCCCCCTCCCCACAAGAGATTTTGGTGCCGATGAGCCCCAATCTGTCACGCAAAACGTCAGCCAAGAGATCCCCAGCCTCAACATCAACGAAAACCTCCTGGCCGTTCAAGATCATCTTAAGAGTTGGCATCTTCGCCCTCCTGTAAAGAGGCCGCCTCTACGGCTCGCCAAAGAGCACGCCGCACTAAGACCCCCGCCATCACTTTTCGATACTCCGCGCTGCCTCGTAGCAAGGAGTCTCGAGGTTGAGCAGCCTGAGCCGCAAGTTGGGCCACCCGAGAGATGCGGTCTTCATCGGGCGTTCGCCCTACCAGCGCTTCCGCGGCCTCGGCGGCTACAAATGGCGTCTGTGCCACGGGGCCTATCGCTATCCGCGCTCTTTCGACTTTATTCCCCTTGAGCCCCACTATCGCAGCGGCGTTCAAAATGGGCAAGACGAGAGCCCGCCGCTTAGCCAATCGCTCGAAGGCCCCTGCTTCCCCCTTTCCCAAGGCTCTAAACCGCAACTGAGTGATCATGGCCGCGCAAGGGTCGACGGTGCAAAGCCCCACCCCGGCGTAGAGAGTAGCGATGGGCGTCCAGCGGCGCCCTGCTCGCTCCGCCACCTCCACCTCGGCATCCAAGGCGAAGAGGGCTATAGCCCCATCAGCGGCGGGCAGCGCATTCACCACGTTGCCCACCAAAGTCCCCACATTCCGAATCTGTGGTCCCCCCACCGAACCACACGCCTCGACCAACACCCCTGCTCGAGAGCGCATCAAGGGTGAGGCGGCTACCCGGCCATGGGTCACTTGGGCTCCGATGTATATTAGACCATCCCGCTCCTCGATATGGTCCAAACCAGGGATGCGAGTTATGTCTACCATTACCTTGGCCGGGCATTGGCCACGTTGGCTCTGGAGGACTAAATCGGTTCCCCCAGCGATGATCCGGGCCTCGCCCCCATGGCCCTCCAGCATCTCCAGCGCCTCATCCAGGGAAGCGGGCAAGAGATATTCATCCCACATGTCTTCTCCCTCCCTCTATCAATAAGGCTCTTCCTTATTGGAGCAACCCTTCCGCCCTTCGCAAATCCGCTGGTGTATTGATGTTGAAAAAAGATAGATGCTCTGGATCGAAGACGTCGATCTCTCCCTCTTCGACATAGCGCACTCGCACCCGGGGGTAGAAACTTATGATCCTCAAATCTCCCTTCTCCAGGAGATCCCTCATCGGTTCTAGGCAACTCTTTGCATAGACGGCATGGAGGGGGTGCAGGAGATGTTCCTTGGCGGTTTCCTCCCCCTCCTTAAGCCCTTTCAAGCCACCCCAGGGGACCGCTCGGGGGACCACCACATCGTACTCCGGGGCCATGACCAGCATATACCGAAGAAGAGGGGGTTTAAGAAAGGGCATGTCACAGGCCACAACCAGGCCGTGGGAATGGCTCATGGCGCAGAGCCCGGTATATATCCCCCCCAAGGAACCCTTTCCCGGATGGATATCGGCCACCAGTTTCACCCCCAGGGGTTCATATCTCTGGGTGCGATTGGTGACCAAGATTATCTCCTCGCTCAACCGCGCCAACTTGGAGAGGGTAGCTTCTATTATGGTCCCGCCGCCGGGCATTTTCAAGAACGCCTTATCGGTGCCCATCCGTCGGCTATCACCTCCGGCCAGCACCACGGCGCTCACGGGGTAGGCTGCCCTTTCTGCTCCTTCCATGACAACTCTAATTATACCACAACCAGATAAAGAAAAGGGTGTCCTCATCATGGAGAACACCCCACGAGATCTCAAAAGCGAGGATATTATCCCTGCAAATGTTTCTCCAGATAGGCCACCGCCTCGCCCACGGTGGTTATCCCTTGGGCCTCCTCATCGGATATCTCGCCGCCGAACTCCTCCTCGAAGGCCATGATAAGTTCCACCAAGTCCAGGGAATCGGCTTCCAAATCCTCCCGGAATCTGGCCTCCGGAGTGACCTTCTCCTCGTCGACGCCCAACTGCTCGACGATTATGGCCTTCACCTTTTCCAATACATCGTTTGACACCTTCTCACCCCCTGCTGGATTCATCTCGTAAAGTATACCCATCTTGAGTCAAATGTCAACCCGGCTATGGGCCTTGACAAGGATAGAATAGCCAGATATTCTAATGGTACGAACACCTTGTCCCCCAAAAAGTTACGGAGGCTATATGCACCAGAGGAGAAAAGCCGATCATCTCCGCATCTCTCTGGAAGAGGATGTCCAGTTCGAGGGGTTGACCACCGGTTTTGAGCGGTATCAGTTCATCCACCAGGCCCTTCCGGAGATGGAGTTGAAAGAGGTGGATCTCTCCCTCAGCCTCTTTGGGAAAAGACTAGAGGCTCCCCTCATCATCTCCTCCATGACCGGGGGCATCGAGCCCGCGGAGAGGATAAACCGCAATCTGGCCCGAGCGGCCCAAGAGATGAGGGTGGCCATGGGGGTAGGCTCCCTACGCCCGGCCATCGATGACCCCTCCCTGGCTCGCACCTACCAGGTGCGAGAGGTAGCACCGGATATCCTCCTCTTCGCCAACCTGGGAGCGGTACAACTTAACTACGGCTTTGGAGTAGAGGAATGCCGCCGCGCCGTGGAGATGATCGAGGCTGATGCCTTGATTCTACATCTGAACCCCTTGCAGGAGTGCCTCCAGGAGGGGGGCAACACCGACTTCTCTGGGCTCCTGGCCCGGATAGAAAAGGTATGCCACCACCTTCCCCTCCCGGTGATGGTGAAAGAGGTGGGCTGGGGTATCTCGGAGGAGGTAGCCCGGAGGCTGGCCCAGACCGGGGTGGCGGGCATCGATGTGGCCGGGGCTGGAGGCACCTCCTGGAGCGAGGTAGAGAGACACCGGGCCTCTAACGAAGCGATGAAGAATGTAGCCGCCGCCTTCGCCCAGTGGGGGATACCCACCGCTGACTCCATCCGCAGGGCCAGAAAGGGAGCGCCAGAGGTGGCCCTCATCGCCAGCGGCGGGATCCGCACCGGCGTCGATGTGGCCAAGGCTATCGCCCTGAGCGCCGATGCCGCGGCTTTGGCCACCCCCCTCTTAAAGGGGGCCAATGCTTCCTGGGAGGCAGTCATGGAGAAGTTAGACGAGATCATACGAGAGTTGAGGATCACTATGTTCTGCATCGGGGCTCGGAACTTGCGACAATTGAAGGAGACGCCCTATCTCAGGGAGCGAGAACCTTAAATGCAGGCTGCTTTGTACGTGACCGCCGTAGAGGAAGAGATACAAGCCCTCTTGGCTGAACAAGACCCTGCCTTGACTCCCTTCTACGGCATGGTGCGATACCATCTGGGCTGGGTGGATGAGAACCTCCAGCCCATCAAGGCCCGGGGAGGGAAGCGGATCCGACCCCTCATCTGCCTCCTGGTCTGCGAAGCGATAAGTGGCGACTACCGCCCAGCCCTCCCCGCCGCCGCCGCTGTGGAGTTAATTCATGACTTCTCCCTGATCCACGACGACATCGAGGATAAGAGCCCCAGGCGCCGGGGGCGGGCCACCGTCTGGCATGTTTGGGGGGTGCCCCAGGCGATCAACGCTGGCGATGGGCTCCTGGCCCTGGCTCACTTGGCCCTCCATCGGCTTTCGGCCCCAGGAGGGAGCCCAAAACTCCTGAGCCAAGCGACGCAGCTCCTTAACCAAGCCTGTCTCGATCTTTGCGAAGGTCAGTATCTCGACATCGCCTTTCAGGAGCACACCGATGTTACCCTAGAGATGTATCTCACTATGGCCAGGAAAAAGACGGGCAGCCTCCTGGAGTGCGCTGCCCACCTAGGTGCTATCCCGGCCACCAGAGAGAAGAGGATCATAGAAGCCTATCGAGGGTTCGCCCGAAATCTAGGGCTCGCCTTCCAGATCACCGACGACCTCTTAGGCATCTGGGGAGAGGAGGAGAGAACGGGAAAAGGGGTGGGAGAAGACATAAAAGCGGGGAAGAAATCGCTCCCCGTGGTCTATGCTTTCGAAGAGGAGAGAAGGCGAGGGCAGAGAAGGCTAGAGGAGATCTATGGAGAGGCAAACCTTGACGCTCTCCTCCCCATTCTGGAGGAACTGGAGGTCAAAGGGCGTTGCCAAGAGAGGGCTCGCCACTTTCAAAAGAGAGCCCTCGAGGAGTTAGAGAGGACAGGTATCGATAACCGGGCCCAAGGACGCCTCAGAGATCTGGCCCTCTTCCTGGTGGAGAGGCGGTTTTAGCCCGGCTCTAGAGGAAGGAACTTCTCAAAGACCTCGTTTCCCAGAAGTCGGCCCCGGAGCGTCAGTCGGATGCCCCTCCCGTTCACCTCCAGAAGCCCCCAGGCCACCAGTTCCCCGAGTTGGGGCCCATAGAGGGTAGAGAGGTCACGCCCAAAACGGTGCTGAAATCCCTCAAACTCTACCCCCTCAGAGAGACGAAGCCCCATGAAGAGCGTCTCCGCCATCTCCAAGGGGGTCTCTATCACCTCCTCCCCTTCCCTGGCATTCTCCCCTGCTTTGAGGCGGCGGATATACTCCTCCGGCCAGGCCACATTCCAGGATCGCCGCCTCCCACAATAGGAGTGGGCCCCAGCCCCGAAACCTAGATACCCCTCATTGCGCCAGTAGGTGAGGTTATGTCGACTTTCATAGCCTGGCTTAGCCCAATTGGAGATCTCGTAGTGTCTATAGGCCTCCAGAAGTTCCTCGGCCAAAAGGTACATCTCCGCCGCTAACTCATCATCCGTCGCCCTCACTTCCCCCCTCTGAACGCGCCTCCAAAGGGGCGTCCCTTCCTCCAAGGAAAGAGGGTAAAGGGAGAGATGCTCAGGTCCGAGGGCTATGGCTCCCTCTAAGGTGGCTCGCCAACGTTTGAGGGTCTGTCCCGGAAAGGCGTAGATCAGATCGAGGTTTACGTTTTCGAAACCCGCTAGGCGGGCCATCTCGTAAGCCTCTCTGGCCTGGGCTGAGGTATGTACCCTTCCCAGAAGTTGGAGTTCGTCGTCCTGGAGGCTCTGCACTCCCAGGCTCAGACGCCTCACACCCAGATGCCGGAGGCTTTCTAGGTAGCGAAGATCCACCGTCACCGGATTCGCTTCACAGCACACCTCTGCTCCCTCATCGATAACGAAAGTCTGGAGACAGCCCTCCAAGATCCTCTTCAGTTGTTGCAGGCTCAACACAGTGGGGGTGCCCCCGCCCAGATAGATGGTCCGCCCTCGGGGGGGAGAGAACCGGCCACCTGCGATAGCCATCTCCCCCACCAAAGCGTCCACATAATCGTCGTATAGACGTTCCAGCCCAGCGTAGGAGTTGAAGTCGCAGTAGGCGCACTTGGCTTCACAAAAAGGGATATGGATATAAAGGCTGACACTACCCATAGGTTATCTGATTATGACCGCTACAGGAGGCCCTTTTGCCGCCCCAGGTAGAGGATCGCCTCCACCACCCCGCCGCCGATAGCGCGCGCCTTATCGGAGATGGTGAAACAATACTCCACCAGGCCCCGAGGGTCAACATCGCCCAACTTCATCCCCTCCACCACCTCCACCCCATCGGCGATCATGCCCCTCAAAACCCCTCCGGTAGCCGCCCTCACCGGCTGGGAGTCCACATACCCCACCGTGGCTCCCGCCTCCACTCTATCTCCTATGCGTCGAAGGGCCTGGAAAGTCCCCGCCGAGGGGGCGCGCAAGACCCGCTGGAAGGTATACCCAGCCACCTCCCCGGGGACACCGGTATCGGGCTCCGCCCTACCGGAGAGGATCACCCGCCCCAGGTTGTGGCCTCGGGCCGTCTCCACCACCGCGTGCACATCCAACCCCACCTCGAACCCTGGTCCTAGGCCGATGACTAACGGCGCATCGGTGATCTTAGTCCCGGTGTTCCTCTTAGCCATGATGGCATCGACCAGGACCTCCGGCTCCCACCGAGCAACCACCTGGGCTTGGGGGTCGATGAGGACCGGGATCTCTCCCTTCTCACGCGTGGCCGAAGCCTCCTCCAAGGAGCCGACCCTCCTGGCTCTCACCCCCTCCACCTCGACAACCCCCGAGTAGATGGCGGTGGCGAAAGCCACTGCGCGACGGATCACTAGAGGCCTGGAGAGTTCGGCGATGACGATCCTCATCCCTGCTCGGTGGAGCCGATGGGCTACCCCCGTGCCTAAGTCCCCTCCTCCCTTCACTACCACTTTAATATCCAACTATCTTCTCCCGGGGGTCCCTTAAGGTGAGGCTCAAGCCGATGGCCAGAGCGTAGAAGGCCAGCGTGAAAGAGAAAAGGATGCCGAACCCCGCTACCTCCACGATAACCCCTCCCACCATCGAGGCTAGAAGGGCCATCCCCAAAAGGGTGTTAGTGAACCCCAGATATATCGGCCTCTCGGCAGCAGGGCTGATCTCCAAGAGGAAGTTGATATTCCCGATCCGCGCCCCTGCGGTATAACTCCCTAGGAGGGCAAAAACGACACCGAAGAGGTAGCCTAAACTCCCTGGAGAGAACAGGCCCGATAGACGGGGAATCAAAAGCGCCGAGAGGGGTATGCTCAAACCCACGATGGAAGCGATTTGGATGAGGAGTTTATTGCCTCGCCGATCGCTAATGCGGCTCCAGACCAGGTTGGATCCCACGCTCACCACGGTCATAGCGGAGAGATAAAGCCCCACCATCCCTTCCGGGATCCCCAAACGGTCCCGAGCGTAGAGGATGTAAAAAGGCGTAGCCATCTGGGTAGCCATGAGGCAAAGGCGTAGGGAGAGGAACCGCCGATACCGAGCGTCGTTTTCCACGATCTCCAAGGCGCGCCGGAACTGTCGGAGAAGAGCCACCTCGCCCTCATGAACCGGCTCCACGGGCTCCACAACCTGGGTGAAGAAGAAGAGGGCCACCGATAGCGCCAGAAAGGAAAGGGTGAAAAGGAGGCCAAAGTTAGCGGGGAAGGGATAACCGCTTTGGTCAAGAGCGTATTTGACTATGAACCCCCCCATGAAGGCTAGGATGCCACCGAAGAAGTTGCGACTCCCAAAGAAAGCCCCCCTCCTGGTCACAGGGATCGCCTTCCCCACGATGTCCATGAAGGATATGCCCGCCACACCGCCCGAGAAACTGAAAACCACGAGGAGGGAGAAGAAGATAGCGAGTAGGAGAAGCCGACTCCCTCCCAGGGTAAAGAGGGCGATGGTGAGGAGCCCCCAACTACCGGCGCGGATGATGGCCGTCGCCGAATAGTATACCTTCTTTCGGGGCCGGTGCTGAACATATCTCGAGGCCACCAACTGGGGGAGGAACCACCCCGCTTCCTGGATAGAAGGGATGAGACCCACCAGGAGATGGGAGTCTGTCAGATATCTCACGAAGAGAGGGAGGACCAAAAAGGGGCTGATTAGAGCGTTGGAAAAGTGGAAGAGGGCGCCGTTTAGTACCCCCAGGATGAAATTCCGCCTCAAATGGCGGATAGCGATGTCGTTACTAGCCTCAAGTTCCTTCACCACAAGGATTATATCACCAGACGACATTTCCCACCAGAGTCCTATTGCCTTCCCTCAGAACCGTCGGTATAATAGCCTTAGAGATGGATGAAGAGAGTTTAGCGGGGGTCTTGCCCCCTGGTAAGACCGTAGGGGGGCGGTACGAGATTCTGGAGGTCCTGGAACGGGGACGGGGGAGGTCGCGCTACCTGGCTCGCGATAGCCGCTTCCAAGCCACCACTCGCCTTTGTATCGTCGAAGAGATGATCAACCTCGTATTCGACCCGGCCACCAGTCGGCGTGTGGCAGCCGCCTTCGAACGGAAAGCCAACACCCTCGCCAGCCTCAATCATCCGACTATCCCCACCATCTACGATTACTTCCAGGAGGGGCGGCGGAGTTATCTGGTCTTAGGGCCTGTGGAAGGAAAAGATCTGGAGACTATCATGGAGGAGGCTGAGGCGGGCCTCCCTGAGGCTCAAGTCCTCACTTGGGCGATCCAGATTTGCGACCTCCTCTCCTACTTGCACAAACGCCAGCCGCCTCTCGTCTTCCGCCAACTAGAACCTAGGAAGATAGCGGTGAAAGAGGATGGTCATCTAATGCTCATCGATCTTGACATCATCGAGACCTCTGAAGAGCAAGACCGTATGGAGGGCACGCCGGGCTACGCCGCACCGGAGCGGTATCAAGGGATCGCCGAGCCAGCGAGCGATATCTACGCCTGGGGGGCTATCATCTATCACCTTCTCACCGGACGCGATCCTCGAAAGGATCCTCCCTTCACCTTCCACGAGCGCCCCCCACGTCAACTCAACCCCTCCATCTCCCCAGAGGTGGAGGCTGTCGTCATGAGGGCCCTGGAATATAAGAGTGAGGATCGGTACCGTTCAGCGGAAGAGATGCAAAAGGAGTTGCTCGCTGTCAGGGCCCAGGAAGAAGGAGCCCCTCCTTTGGCGGTGCAAAGAGAGCCCCTGGCTGTGATTTCGCCCCTCTGGTCTTTCGCCTGCGGCGACGAGGTGCGCTCCTCCCTAGCGGTGGCGAGGGGTATCCTCTTCGTGGGCTCTTATGACGGAAACCTTTACGCCCTCGATGCTCAGCGGGGAGAACCTCTCTGGAAATACGCCACTCAAGGGGGGATAGCCTCCTCGCCTCTGGTGGCTGACGATCTCGTCTTCTTCGGCTCAGAGGACCACCTTTTTTACGCCCTCCATATGCGAACGGGGCGGCTAAAGTGGAGTTGTTCTACCCAGGGGCGGATCCGTTCCTCACCCCAGTTAGCCTATGAGCACCTCTTTTTCGGCTCCGACGACGGGCTTTTCTACGCGTTGAGGGCTCGCACCGGGCGAGTAGCCTGGCGCTTCGATGCAGAAGCGCGTATCCGCTCCTCCGCGGCTATTTACGGCGGAACCCTCTTCTTCGGAGACGAGGAGGGGTACCTCTACGCTCTCGACCCGGCCAGTGGTGAGGTGAAGTGGAAGTACCAAGCGGGCGGCAGGATCACCTCCTCTCCAGCCGTAGAGGAGGGCCTCATCCTCCTAGGATGCGGAGATAGCCACATCTACGCCCTCGACCTAGAGAAGGGAGGGGTCATCTGGCGTTATCGCACCGAGGGGCCTCTCATCTCCTCTCCCGCTGTGGCAAAGGGGGTTGTATATATCGGCTCCACAGACCACCGGCTCTACGCCCTAGAGGCCAAGACAGGAAAGCCGAAATGGCACTACTCTACCGAGGAAGCCGTCACCTCCTCACCTCGACTGGCCGAAGGAGTGGTCTATTTCGGCTCCATAGATGGCCATCTCTACTGCCTCGACGCCCAGTCCGGCGAACTCCGCTGGCGTTTCCAGGCCGAAGGCCCCATCCCCGGCTCCCCAGCCATCTCGCAAGGTGTCGTATATATCGGCTCTCTAGACCACAAGATATACGCTCTACCTACGTGAATGAATCTCAGGAGGTGAAGCATGGCCCATACCGTTATCGTCCACCTGATGAACGAGGACCCTTTACTGGCCGAAACGGAGCGGCTACCCGAGCCCGGCGACGTCTCCATGGCCCTCTCCTCCCCCCGGCGGCGCGACGGGAGAAGGCCCCACTACTTGAGCCAGGACATTACGCAGATCATTCTGCCCATGCACCGGGTCAGTTTCATCGAGGTCATCCCTGACGAGAAACAAGAGGAGGAGGAGGAACAGGTAGTCTTCTACCGAGACTAGGCGTCGTAGGGGAGGCCTTTAGGCCTCCCCTATATCGTTAAGTTCCTCGTCAGGCTAAACCCCAACGCTACGTTTGAGGAATGGGTCAAGCCTGGCCCTGGATTCTACCTGTCCCCCGGCCCCTGGCCCGTTGATACCAGGACGGGCTGGCAAGTACCGGGGCAGGCTGGCTGTAGTGGGCCAGGGCCTGTCCTGGCTGAAGTAGGCCAGGGAATCCAGGGCCAATAGAGACCTTCGCCATGAGCAAACGAGAAAACACCCGCTGGGGACGCCGAGACCGGAAGTATCGAAAGCCACGCTACGGGATGCGCGTCAGCGGGCGCTCGGTCAGAGATGTTCTCTTGCGCCTTGTCGGCAGGAAAGCAGAGGAGGCAAGGAAGGGCGATAAGCCACCCTTCCCTCGGGATCCTGTAAGGACGGGCAAACGTAAAAGGCGGAAGAAGCGAAGATGAAGAGATATCAAGCCTCGATTCCTCCTCACGGCACTAGGATGGGCAAAACGAAGCAATGCAAACCTTCAACCTTCTTCTTGCCCGCCTTTTTATACGGCTCCTACCATCCCCCGCGCTATCTCCTTATGTCGAGCGATGATGGGCTCGATCTCCATGGCGGTCAAGCGGCCCTCCTCCACCACCAACCGACCGTTGACCATGGAGAAATCGACCTTCGCCGGAGCACAGAAGACCGCCGCGGCAACCAGATCTCCGGCTCCCGCGTACTCCAGCCTGTTCACATCGATGGCGATCAAGTCCGCCGCCTTGCCCACCTCCAAAGAGCCGATATCCTCCCGACCTAGGAGTTGGGCCCCACCCAAGGTAGCCATCTCCAAGGCACATCTAGCGCTGAGCGCCTGGGGGCCTCCTTTCACCCGCTGGAGGAGCATAGCCATCCGCGCCTCGGCCAACATGTGGCCGGAGTCGTTGGAGGCGCTCCCGTCCACCGCCAGCCCCACCTTCACCCCCTCCCGGAGCATCTTCCGCACCGGGGCGATGCCCGAGCCCAACAGCATGTTGGAAGTGGGGCAGTGAGCCACTCCCGTCCCTGTCTGCGCCAAGAGCCCTATCTCCTCATCGTTGAGATATATGCCGTGGGCGTAAGATACATCTTCGCCTACCCAGCCCAGATCCGCCGCATACTGGACGGGGCGACAACCGTACCTCTCTAAGCAGAACTCCTCCTCATCCAACGTCTCCGCCACATGGGTATGGAGACGAACGCCGTAACTCCTCGCCAACTCGGCCGAGGAGCGCATGAGGTCGGCGCTCACGGAAAAGGGGGAACAAGGGGCAATGAGCACACGGCACATAGAATAGGGCTCTGCATCGTGGTGTCCCTCTATTACCCTCCGACAGTCGGCCAGGATAGCACCCTCGTCCTCTACCACCTCATCTGGCGGCAAGCCGCCCTCCGACTCCCCCAAAGACATGCTCCCTCGACAGGGGTGGAAACGGATACCCAGTTCCCGAGCTGCCCAGATCTCGTCCTCCAACCGAAGCCTATTGGGAAAGATGTAGAGGTGATCCAGAGAGGTCGTGCAGCCGGAAAGCAAAAGTTCCGCCAAGCCGATGAGAGCGCTAACGTAGACCCCCTCTGCGGTCAAGTTGGCCCAGATGGGGTATAAGCTTTTCAGCCAGTCGAAGAGGGGAGCGTTTTGGGTAGCGGGAAGACAGCGGGTCAGGGTCTGATAGAGGTGGTGATGGGTGTTCACCAGGCCCGGAAGTATCATCTTTCCCCGGGCGTCGATCACCCTATCCGCCTCCTGGGGCACCTCGGAGGTGGGCCCCACAGCCACGATGCGGTTTCCCTCGATGAGAATCGATCCCCCCCTTATCTCCCACCGCTTCTCATCCATGGTCACCAAAAGTTCTGCCTCTCTTACCAGCAAACTAGCCATTTTCCACCTCCCCCACGCTGTGGTAAACTAACTTCACAAGGCTAAACAGTTCTGGAAAGGAGAAGAAGGTGGTTGAAAGAGAGCATCCCGACTCCTTATGGCTAGATGGCCAAGTCATACCTTGGGATGAGGCCACGCTGCATATCACCGCCCTAGAATGGGGAGCCGTCGCCTCGGTCTACGAGGGCCTGAGAGCCTATCGCCATCCCCGTACCGGAACCCTCTACCTTTTCCGCCTTGATGACCATCTAGCCCGCTTCGCCGACTCCATGAAGATGATGGTATGGACCCCGCTTTTTCACCCCAGGATCTGAAGGAGGCTATCCTGGCCCTCCTCCGGGCCAACAACATCAAGGATGATGCCTACATCCGGCCTTTCGCCTTCTTCGAGGAGTTGTACCTCTTCCACCCTTCCCTAAAGATGGCCCCCACCCACATCCTCATCACCGCTAGGCCTTTCGGTTCTCATTTGAAAACAGGCTATAAAGTCCACTGCCGCATCTCCTCTTGGGCCCGGATCTCCGACAACGTCATGCCCCCTCGGGCGAAGGCGGTGGCCAACTACCAGAACAGTTGGCTGGCTACCACCGAGGCTGGCTTGGACGGTTACGGCGGCGCCATCCTCCTCACCGAGCGTGGTAAGGTATCCGAAGGGCCCGGGGCCTCTCTGATGTTAGTGCGACAGGACAAGGTAATCACCCCTCCCGTTACCAGCGGTATCCTGGAGAGCATCACCCGTCTTACCTTGATAAGACTCCTGAGCGAGGTCCTAGGGATGGAGGTGGTGGAGAGGGAGGTGGACCGCACCGAACTATATGTCGCCCAAGAAGCCTTCTTCTGTGGCACGGGGGAGGAGATAACTCCCATAGTCTCTGTAGATCGGCTGCCCGTAGGCGACGGAGAGGTGGGCCCCTTGACCAAGAAGGTCATCGATCTCTACCACGACCTGGTGAGAGGGATAGATGAACGCCACCCAGAATGGCGAACCCCTGTATAAAGGCTGCGACAAACCATCGTGGCGGCCCCTGATTTTAGCGTCACGCGCCCCGGACTCGGCTTAGGCTCAGTCAGCCAACTACCTATTTCACGCCTCCCCCACCCTCGATTTCAAGTAGGCCTCTACGAACTCATCTATCTCCCCATTGAGAACGGCCTCCACGTCTCCCACTTCGTAGCCTGTCCGATGGTCTTTCACCATAGTGTAGGGGTGGAGCACATAGGAGCGGATCTGATTCCCCCAGCCCGCCTCCACATGCTCCCCTTTCAGCCGCGCCTGCTCCTCCTCCCGCTTCCGTAACTCCAACTCCAAGAGGCGAGAGCGGAGTACCTTCATGGCCATGGCCTTATTCTGGGACTGGGAGCGCTCGTTTTGGCAGGCGGCTACTGCCCCCGTCGGCAGGTGGGTGATCCGCACCGCGGTGCTCGACTTCTGGACATGCTGGCCCCCGGGGCCAGAAGCGCCAAAGGTCTCGATGCGCAGATCGTCAGGGTTTACCTCTATCTCCACTTGATCCTCGATAGCGGGCATCACCTCCACCAGGGCGAAGGAGGTATGGCGCCTATGGGCCGCGTCGAAGGGGGAGAGACGCACCAAGCGATGAACTCCCCGCTCGGCCTTCAGATAACCATAAGCGTACCGCCCGCTCACCTCTATGGTGGCGCTCTTCAATCCCGCATTCTCTCCAGCCGAACTATCGAGGATGCGGCTCTTATGATCTCGCCTCTCGGCCCACCGCAGATACATCCGCAGGAGCATCTCCGTCCAATCCTGGGAATCGGTGCCCCCTGCGCCAGCGTGGACGGCCAAGATAGCGTCGTGGTCGTCGTACTCTCCACCCAAGAGGAGCCTGAACTCTAGACGTTCCCGTTCCTTCGCCACCTCTCCCACATCAACGGCTATCTCATCGGCCAGGGACTCGTCTCCCTCGCTGGCCGCCAACTCCAGGAGACCTCCCAACTCCTCCACGCGATGAGCCAGCGCCTTCCAAGGCTCCACCTCCTCTTTCAAGGCGGAGAGCCTCTGCATCGCCGCCTGGGCCTGGGCTTGGTCTCGCCAGAAGTCAGGTTTCTGGGACCCCCGCTCCAGCCGCGCGATCTCCTTCTCCTTGCCCGCTAAGTCAAAGACGCTCCTTTATCTTGTTGATCCGCCGCTCCAACTCGTCTAACTCATCCATCTGCTCCTCCTTATTTACGACTCGGCAAAGAGCCCCTCCACGAACTCTTCAGCGTCGAACTCCCCCAGATCCTCCAACCTCTCCCCTGTGCCCACATACTGGATAGGAATGCCCAACTCCTTGGCTATGGCGAAGACTATCCCCCCCTTGGCCGTCCCATCCAGTTTGGCCACAAATACCCCCGTCACCTCCACCGCCTCTTGGAAGTAGTTTGCCTGGGTCAAGGCGTTCTGGCCGGTGGTGGCATCCAAGACTAGGATCACCTCCTGGGGTGCTCCTGGGATCCTCCCTGCCGCCACACGACGCAACTTTTTGAGTTCCTCCATGAGGTTATATTTGGTGTGGAGGCGGCCAGCGGTGTCTATGATCAAAAGATCGGCGTCCCGTGCCCGGCCAGCCTCGATAGCGTCGTAGACCACAGCCCCGGGGTCGCCGCCTGGCTGATGGGCCACCACATCAACGCCCAACCGCTGGCCCCAGATCTCAAGTTGGTCGATGGCCGCTGCCCGGAAGGTATCTGCCGCCGCCAAGAGCACCCTCCGTCCCCTATCCTGATGATAACGGGCTAATTTGGCGATGCCGGTCGTCTTTCCCGACCCGTTCACCCCCACTACCAGGATCACCCAGAGGCCATCTTCCTCGTATCTAGGGCCCTCTTTAAGGGTAACCACCCGTTTGAGGTCACCCTTGAGCATCTCCCGGATGGCTCTCGCCTCCCGCACCCCCTCTCTATCCACCCGTTCCCGCAACCGTTCGATCAAGGCTACTGTAGTCTCCACACCCACATCGGCCTGGATAAAGAGTTCTTCCAGTTCCTGCCAGAGAGCCTCGTCCACCTCACCTCGGGCCAAGAGCCCCCTGATCCTCCCGAAATAGGAGTGCCGGGTTCGAGTTAGACTTTGCTGAACCTTCTTCCCAAACACCTTCCTACCCCTTACTAATTATACCTCAAATAGGAGCCCATACAAAGAGCCCCTCTAGTCGAGAGCACCATATTATGCTATAATTTCCCACGGAGGGAAAGGTGTCGGAGGAGAAAGTGACCGTCGATGTAGTGATCCCGGTCTATAACGAGGAAGGGGTGCTGGAGCAGAGCATCTCTACCTTGGTGGCGTTCCTGCACGCCCGCTCCCCTTACGATTGGCGGGTAGTGATCGCCGATAACGCCTCCACGGATCGAACCTTAGAGGTAGCCAAGAGGCTCACTGAGCGGATCCCGGAGGTGGAGTTCGTCCACCTGGATGAGAAAGGCCGGGGACGGGCCCTGCGACGCGCTTGGATGGAGAGCGACGCTGATGTGGTCAGTTACATGGATGTGGACCTTTCCACCAATTTGGAGGCTTTTCCTCCCCTCATCGAGGCCTTGATCAGCGGCGGCTACCATCTGGCCATCGGCTCCCGCCTCCAGAGAGAGTCGGTCATCGCCCGACAACTGAAGCGGGAGATCCTCTCTCGGGGCTATAATCTGCTCATCAAACTCTTCTTCTTCAACAAGTTCTCCGACGCCCAGTGCGGTTTCAAAGCCCTAACGCGTCAGGCGGCAAGGGAACTGGTCCCCTTGGTCAAAGATCAAGGCTGGTTCTTCGACACCGAACTCCTCCTGCGAGCCGAACAGAAGGGGTATGAGATCTTCGAGGTTCCGGTGGAATGGATCGAGGATCTCGATACCCGAGTCAACATCCTCCAAACGTCGCTAGATGATCTGAAGGGCCTCATCCGAGTCCGGTTCACAAGAGCATGACTCTTTCTCACCTAGATGCCCAAGGGCGAGCGCGCATGGTAGACGTAGGGAAGAAGCCCGACACGAAGCGGGTCGCGGTGGCTAAAGGTCGCGTGGTGATGACCCCCCAGACCCTCGAACTCATCCGCAAAAACGAGATAGCCAAGGGAGATGTCTTAACCGTGGCCCAGGTGGCGGGCATCACCGCCGCCAAGCGGACTAGCGAACTCATCCCCCTGTGTCACCCTCTTCTCTTAACCAACATAAGCGTTGACTTCGACCTTCAAGACGATGCGATAGAGATTACGGGCATCGTAGAGGCTACGGGCAAGACGGGGGTGGAGATGGAGGCTCTCACCGCGGTCACCGTATCAGCCCTCACCATCTACGATATGTGCAAGGCCCAAGACAGGGCCATGCGCATCCAGGATGTGCGCCTAGTCAAAAAGAGTGGGGGGAAGAGCGGAGATGTCGTCCTAGAATGAGGTTCAGCTTTCGCTGCCCCGACTGCGCCAAAGCCCCAGGCGATGTGCGAAGGTGGCGCTGCGAATGCGGCGCACCGTTCGCTTTAGATGATAGCCTCCCCTTCTCCAGAGAGGCCATCGACACCGACATCCCTGGCCTGTGGCGGTATAGAGCCATGCTGCCCGTCACCGACATTATCTCCCTAGGCGAGCGAGAAACCCCTCTCGTTGAGGTTGAACTCTACGCACAGAAAGTCGCCTGCAAACTCGAGTACCTGGCCCCCACCGGCTCCTTCAAAGATAGAGGCACAAGCGTCCTCGTGAGCGCCCTCGCGGAGATGGGGATAAAACGGGTGGTGGAGGACTCCTCGGGGAACGCCGGAGCCAGCCTGGCCGCCTACTGCGCCCGCGCCGGTATCGAGGCCCAAATATACATCCCCGCCCACGCCTCCCCTGAGAAACTGGCCCAGATGGAGGCCTACGGCGCCAAACCGATCCCCATGGCCGGGCCCCGGGAGAGAGCCACCCAGGCGGCACAAAAAGCGGCCGCCAGGAATTATTACGCCAGCCATTATTGGAACCCCTTGCCCCTGGAAGGGATAAAAACCGAAGCCTACGAGATATGCGAGGCTCTGGCATCGCGGGCCCCGGAAAAGGTCATAGTTCCCCTAGGGCAAGGGAGCCACCTATTGGCCCTTTATCGGGGCTTTACGGATCTCCTACAAGCGAAAGTCATCAAAGAGATGCCCTGCCTCTATGGTGTACAGGCTATGGGTTGCGCACCACTATACGAAGCCTTCCATCGGCGCGCGCCTATGCAACCGCAACCCACGGTGGCCGAGGGGATAAGCATAAGAGAGCCCATCCGTGGGAGAGAGATCTTGGCGGCGGTACGGGCCACCGAGGGAGGGATATTGGCTGTCACTGACGAAGAGACCTTGCAGGCCCGAGATATCATAGCCAGGCGAGGGCTATACGTGGAGCCCACCTCGGCGGTGGCGGTGGCCGCTCTCAAACAACTCTCTCCAGAAGGCGTAACCGTGATCCCCCTCACGGGGAGCGGCCTAAAGGGCCCCAAGGAGTATCGATGCAGAGACAAGTAGTCATCACCGGAATGGGGACCATCAACCCTCTGGGCCACGACGTAGAGACCACCTGGCGGAATCTGGTGGCTGGTAAGTCAGGCGTAGACCTTTTGACCCGCTTCGACGCTTCGGATTTCCAAACCAAAATAGCCGCCGAGGTGCGCGACTTCGACCCCTCGAAATATATCGCTCCCCGGGAAGCCCGTCGTATGGATCTCTTCCTCCAGTTTGCCTTGGTGGCCACAATGGAAGCCCTGGGTCAAGCCAAACTACCCCTGGACTCTGAAGCCGACCAGATCGGCGTGCTCTTCGGCACCAGCATCGGCGCCTTAGAGACGGCCCTGGCCACCCATGAGATCCTGACCCAAAAAGGGCCACGCCGGGTGAGTCCCCTTTCCACCATGGCCATGATTCCGAGTATCGCTGCCGGGCTAATAGCCATCAAGACCGGTGCCCGGGGGCCAAACTTCTGTATCGCCTCCGCCTGTGCCACAGGGACCAACGCCATCGGGGAGGCTTGGGAGATCATCCGTCGGGGCGATGCCAAAGCGATGATCGCTGGGGCCAGCGATGCGCTCATCCTCCCCCTGGTAATGGGGGGCCTCGATCGGGCTCGGGCCCTCTCTCGACGCAACGACGAACCGCAAAAGGCTAGCCGCCCCTTCGATGCCCAAAGGGACGGTTTCGTCTTCGGGGAGGGAGCGGGGGCGCTGATCCTGGAAGAATTAAGTAGCGCCCGAGAGCGGGATGCCCGGATCCTGGCCGAGGTCATCGGCTATGGCGGCTCCTCCGATGCCTATCACATCATCGTTCCCCCGGAAGGGGGCAGCGGTGCAGCCTTGGCCATGGCCAGGACCCTCAGGAAAGCCCAGATCGAGCCCCAGGAGGTGGACTATATCAACGCCCATGGCACCTCCACCATCCTCAACGACAAAGCGGAGACGGAAGCGATAAAGGAAATCTTTGGAGAGTACGCTTACCGTGTGCCCATCAGTTCCATCAAATCGATGATCGGCCATCTTTCGGGAGCGGCAGGAGCGGTCGAGGCCATCATATCTGTCAAGACCATACAAGAGGGGATCATCCCCCCGACCATCAACTACGAATACCCCGACCCCGACTGCGACCTGGACTATGTTCCCAACGAAGCCCGTCCCGCCCAGGTGAAGATAGCCCTCTCCAACTCCTTCGGCCTAGGGGGGCATAACGCCTGCCTTCTCCTAAAGGCCTTCGAGAAGTGAACTATTATGTTAACTATTGCTCGGACCGATATTAGTTTGGTGAGAAACAGGCATAGATTATGTCTACGTTAAGCGAGTTGCAGGAGGTCATAGGCTTCCCCTTCGACGACCATTCCCTCCTCAGGGAGGCTCTCGTCCACCGCTCCTATCTCAATGAGAACCCCTCCTTCCCCTCCGCCGATAACCAGCGTCTGGAGTTCCTGGGGGATGCCCTCTTGGATTTCGTGGCCGGCGACTACCTCTATCGCCGCTACCCAAAGATGCGCGAGGGCGAACTGACCAGCCTGCGGGCCACACTGGTGAAGGAGGAGAGCTTGGCCCGCTTCGCCCAGGCCCTGGATCTAGGCCGCTATCTCTACTTGGGCCGAGGAGAGGAGGAGAGCGGAGGTAGAGAGCGACCTTCCCTCTTGGCCGACGCCTTCGAAGCCCTGGTGGGAGCCCTCTATCTCGATGGAGGGCTCAAGCCCGCCGAGAGCTTCATACTCCGCTTCCTGGAGCCGGAAACGGAACGGATCGTGGCCCAGGGAGAACTGAGGGATTACAAGAGTCTATTCCAAGAGGAGGCCCAGAGGAGGTTCCAGTCCACGCCTCTCTATCGCACCATCGACGAGCGTGGCCCAGACCACAACAAGGTCTTCACCGTTGAGGTTCTCATCGAAGAAAAAGTGTGCGGGCGAGGCGAGGGAACGACCAAACAGGCCGCCGAGCAAGAGGCTGCCCGCCAGGCCCTGGAGAAGATCGCCTCGGATGACTAGAACCCGCGCTTCTTGATGCAGTTGACAGCAACGAGAATCCCCTCTATACTATCCCCAGCGTAGAGATGACCCCCTACATATTGTGGTCTTGGATTCTTGGGCTCTCTATCTAGTAGGCAATTATGTATCTCAAACATCTGGAACTACAAGGCTTCAAATCGTTCGCCAAGCGCACCACCTTCGACTTCAACGCTGGGATAACGGCCATCGTGGGGCCCAATGGCGTGGGCAAGAGCAACATCGCCGATGCTATCCGTTGGGTGATGGGCGAACAGAGTTACAAGAGCCTCCGGGCCAGGCAGGGGGAGGATCTCATATTCGCCGGCTCCCGGGGACGGACCCGGCTGGGGATGGCGGAGGCGGTTCTCACCTTCGATAACACCTCTGGCTGGCTGCCCATCGAATACAGCGAGGTTACTATCGGTCGGCGCGCCTACCGCTCCGGCGAGAACGAGTATCTCCTCAACGGGAACCGAGTCCGGCGCCGAGAGATCGTAGAACTCTTGGCCAAGGGGGGGTTGAGCAGCAAGGCCTACACGGTGATCAGCCAAGGGCTAACCGATGCTGCTCTCGCCATGCGGCCCCAGGAGAGACGCACCCTCTTCGAGGAGGCAGCGGGGATCACTATCTACCAAAGCAAACGGGACAGTGCTCTGCGGAAACTGGAGGCCACCAAGGAAAACCTCCGCCGGGCCAACGACATCATCGCCGAGATCACCCCTCACCTGGAGAGCCTCCGCCGGCAGGCGAAGAGAGCCGCCCAGTACGACGCCGCCTCCCAGGAACTGGAAGAGAACCTCAAGGTCTGGTACGGCTACCAGTGGCAACGCCAGAGTGCCGCCTTCCAAGGGGCGAAGAGAGTAGAGAAGGAAAAAAGAGAGGCCCTCGCGGGGCTCCGGGATAGAGTCCAAGGATTGACCCAGGAACTGAAAGTCATCGACTCCCGACAGGAGGAACTGGCTCAGAGCTTGGCCCTCTGGCGAAAGGAGAGAGAGGCTCTCCGCCAGGAGCAGGAAGGTCTCCTCAGGGGGTTGGCTGTGAGCCAGGAGAGGCTCCGTCTCCTCAAGAGACAAGAGGGGGAGATCGACGAGGAACTGGCCTCGCTCACTCGTAGAAGCGAGAACCAGCGGCTAAGCGTCCAAGAACTAGATTTAGATTCATCAGCCCTCTCCCTTCAAGAGCGACTCTCCCAGGCCCAGGAGTTGGCCTTCCAGTTGGCTACCCGCTCCGCCGAACTCCGCAGCCAACTCTCTCAAATCCGGGAGAGGGAGAGAGACCTCCAAAAGGAGAAGGATGAAGAGAGAGAGGCCCTGACCGCTCTCCACCTTCAAATATCCCACTTAGAGGGGATAGTAGCCCAACTGGAGAGGGAAAAGCGAACCTTAGAGGTGGAAAGGGGGGCTCTCGCTCAGGAGCGAGAAAGACAAAAGGCCGCTCTCGAGGCCTCTCTTCTACGGCAAAACAGGCTCCAGGCCCAGGAGGAAGAGGCGGAGGCTCGCTACCAGGTTTTGAGCAAGATGCGGCGAGGTTTCTCCGCACGGCCTGGGGCCAAAGCGGTCAGCCAGGAAGGCGTCCTGGGCACCCTGGCCAGCCTCATCGAGGTGCCTCCCCCCTTAGAAGCCGCCCTTCGAGCGGCCCTGGGGCCGCTTGTGGAAGGCCTAGTGGTTCGGAGTTGGAAAGATGCGGAGAGGCTCATGGAGGATCGGCCCATCCTTCTCCCCCTGGATAGCATAAAAGCCCCCCAGACACCCCCTTCTCCCCGCGGGCCGGGCATCCTGGGCCTAGCCTCCGACCAGGTAAAGACCGCCCAGCGTTTCCGCCATCTCCTCCAGGCCCTTCTGGGTCATACCCTCATCGTTGAAGACCTAGCCACCGCCAAGAGAGTTCATCAGGAAGAGGCAGCCGGTTTCCAGCTCGTGACCCTGCAGGGCGAACTCGTAACCCCCCAGGGAGCCCTCATCGCCGGTGCCCCCCAGTTCGAGGGGCTCGAACGGGCCCTGGAGCGGGAGATGACCTCTCTTGAAGAGGAGAAGCCCCATATCCAAGAGCAACTGAGAAGGGAGGGTGAGCGACACGATGGGCTACTATCGGAGATGCAAGCCCTGGAGACGAGCGAGCAGGAACTGGGAGAGCGCCTAGGAGCCAAGGAAGGCGATCTCTCGGAGCACCAGAACCGTTTGGAGAGGCTTCTCCAAGAGGTGGAATGGCGGCAAACCATCGAGACTAAAGCGGGAGAGGAGTTGGAGCAGATCAGGGCTTCCATCGCTGACCTCTCACTTCAAGTCGAACGATCGGAGGCCCAGGAGAAGGATACCCTGGCGGCACTGACCAGGCTCCAGGAACGGATGACCACCTGGGGGGCTGAAGGGGAAGAATCGATGGCCCATCTAGCGCTGCTCAAGGAGAGGAAGGAGAACCTGGAACAACTGGAGGCCCAGATAGAGGCCAAGGAAGTCCGAAAGAGGGAACTCGTCCAGGAGATCGAGACCCTGACCGAGGAGGTCGAGACGCTGGAGGCACGGGCCCAGAAGTTGGCAACTCGCTTAACTGCTCTTCAAGGCCTCATCGAACCGGCGGAGGAAGAGTTGACCGCTCTGGAGAGAAAAGGACACCGCCAGGAGAGAGAGGAGACCCATCTCCGCGACGATCTCCACCGGTGTGAGGTGGAGCATAGCCAAGCCGTATCAGAGGTAGAGAGATCCAAAGATAGGCTCGCCGCCTTGCAAGGACAGATCGAGACCGACCTGGAAGACCTCGTGGCACCTTTACCCCAGCAACTAACCCCGGATATGGACGCTCGCCTGGTTTCCCTACCCTCTATCTCCCAGATACCTCAGGGGCTAGAGAAGAAGATAAGGAGGCTGAAGCGGAGGCTACGTAAGATAGGCCCTGTGAACATAGAAGCGCCAGCCGAGTACGAGAAGATCAAGAGCCGCCACGATTTCCTCACTTCTCAGGCAGAAGACCTAGAGAAAGCCGATCGATCTCTACGCCAGATGATCGCCGAATTGAACCACCTCATGGAAGAGCGGTTCCAAGAGACCTTCTCTGCCATAGCCAAAGAGTTCAGCAACCACTTCACCGCCCTTTTCAATGGAGGCCGGGGAAAGTTGCTTCTCACCGACCCCCAAGACCCATCCCAGACGGGGGTGGAGATCGTTGCCCAGCCCCCAGGAAAGAGGAGACAGAGCATCGACCTCCTCTCCGGCGGGGAGAGGGCCCTCACCGGTGTGGCTCTCGTATTCGCCATCCTGAAAGCCACCGCCACCCCCTTCTGCTTTTTGGACGAGGTGGATGCCACCCTGGACGAGATCAACATCGGCCGCTTTCGGGACTCCCTTAAAGCCCTGACCCAAGCCACTCAGATCGTGGTCATCACCCACAACCGGTACACCATCGAAGCCGCGGACACCATCTACGGTCTCTCCCTGGGGGAGGATAGCGCCTCCCAAGCCATCTCCTTGCGGCTAGAGGATGTAGAAACCTGATCCGCTTTTAGGGAGGAATAGTATGGGGGTGGTCAAGATCTTGACCACCGGTGGCACCATCGCTATGAAAGAGAAGAAAGGCGCTGGTGCAGTCCCCGCTTTGACCGCCGAGGACCTCAAAAGCCTCCTACCCCCTGACATCGGCCCCGTAGAGACGGAGGAGTTCTCCAACCTCCCCAGCGCCCACATGACCATAGACCTCATCTTCAAATTATCCCAGAGGGTAAAGGACCTCGTGGCCGCTGACGAGGTGATGGGCATCGTCATCACCCACGGAACGGACGTTATGGAGGAAACGGCCTACCTTTTGGACTTGGTGGTCGATACCGAGAAGCCCATCGTCCTCACCGGAGCGATGCGCACCGCCTCCCAGGTGGGCTATGATGGTATAGCCAACCTCAAGGCCGCCGTCCGCGTCGCCGCCTCGTCCGAGGCGCGAAATCTCGGAGCGCTGGTGGTTATGCACGACCAAGTACACGCTGCCCGCTACGTAACCAAGAGCCACACCCAAGCCCTGGATACCTTTCAATCCCCTTCCTGGGGCCCCTTGGGCCGGGTGGATGGGGACCGAGTGGTCATCGGCAAGAGGGTGAAAAGGGAGCATATCCCCTGCCAGAGGTTGGCCGCCGACGCCCCCCTCATCAAGCTGGCGGTGGGGCTAGACGAGAGGTTCCTACGCCAGGCGATAGAGCGGCGGGCCGATGGAGCGGTGATAGAGGCCCTGGGGGGAGGCCGCGTCCCTCCCTGGTGGATGCCTACTATCAAAGAGGCGATCAACAGGGGCCTGGTGATAGTCATCGCCTCCCGCTGCCCATCAGGTCGCCCCTACGACGAGTACGGCTACGTAGGGGCCTACCGGGATCTGAAAAAGGCTGGCGTCATCTTCTCCGAGGGGCTGAGCGGCCAGAAGGCGCGGATAAAACTGATGGTTACTTTGGGGAGCACGCGGGATAGGGGGACGATTCAGAGGATGTTTTGAGTGCCGTCAGGTGTTTCCTCCCCCGGCCTGGTACGCCTTGGGCCAGGCTGACGGCCGAGGGCAACGAAGAAGAGTGCCAGATATTAACATCTGACGCCACTAGAAAGTCCAGGGCGGGTTTCGAAACCCGCCCTACTGATTACGTACAATCGAGCACTGTCACTATGCGGAGGCGCTCTGCCAGCCACTAATCAAAATCTATATCCGTATCCACCTCCATCACCTGTGCCTGGATACCGCCCTTTATCTCCCCTATCAGCCTCCTGCGGAGATCGGGATCTAGGCTGGCGAAGGTCTCAAGCGTACTCTTCAAGGTCTCCACTTCTCCAGCCAGGGGCGCTATAGTCTCCTCGTGGGCCGACCAGTGGACCTTATCCGGCCGGAGGCGCCGCTTCTCCACCTCCCTCCTCAGATACCCCGCTTCCACTAGCCGCTCCATCACGTAACCCACCACCCACTTCCAAGGGTCGGCGCGCTCTCCCCCTATTACCCTCTCCACCACCGCTTGGACCCAATCCTGCTTGGGGTCACCGCTGAGCGCATCTATGATGGCCCTCTCCAAGCTGGGGGGCAGCTCGTGTCCCCCCTTCTCCCGGGTGATGGTCACTACCTCTGCGGTGAGAAGGAGAAGTTTCTTCCTCTTCTCCGTCCCCAGAGAGACGTACCCTTCCCCCGCCAGGGAGACGAAAGCGGCCTCGAAGAGCCTATTCGCTAAATCCTTGCGATCCACCTTTTGGCCGCTGTAGAGCAGCGTCTCGCCTCCGAAAAATCGCCCCGCCGGTTTGGCAAACTCCTCGCCAAAGAGATAGACCAGGCCGCTAGCGGTCACACGCCTGGCTTCCATCTTCACCTCCATTCGAGTTTTTCACTATTATATCACATCCATGTTCCCACGATATGGCCGGTCAACCGCTTGCGTCAAATCAAATCGCCGACATTTACCTCATATTCAGAACCATTTCTCCCTCAACTCCTCCAAGAACCCCGTCTCCCGCCACTTGACAATCGCTTCGTTCACCTTCTCCAAGAGGATGGGCGCTTTAATGGGCACGGCGATGACGTAAGGCTCCTCGGTCACTTGTTGCACTATGCGAAGCCCGCCCTGCTCCCCAATGAACTGATAAGCGGAGACGGCATCCACTATACCAGCATCCACCTTCTCGTCCCTAAGCGCCTCTAGGGCCTCCTGGGCCGTCGAATAGGCCTTTCTCTCCAAGATCATCCTTTGCTCCAGCCGCCGAGCCTCCAAATCCCCCCTGGAACCCAACTCCAACCCCACCCTCCGTCCGTTCAGGTCCTCTACCTTGGCGATAGTTGTTTGCTCCCGCACCACCAACACCTGCCCAGCGTCAAAATAGGAATAAGAATAGCCCACATCCTGGGTCAGAAGCGGGTCATAAGGGAGAGCAGAGATGATTATGTCAACCCTTTCTACTTTGAGGGCGTCATAGAGGCCATCGAACCCGATATTCTCGAAATCGACCTCCAGGCTCCATTCCCTCCCCAAAGCCAGTGCTAAATCGACGTCGTAGCCCCGCAAGCCCACCTCATCCCACAACTCGAAGGGCGGGTAACTGGCGTCCATCCCTACCCGCAGCACCCCCTGCCGCTCGATCCGCTCCCAGGTTCTATCCCTCAGTTCGCCGCCTGGAGGGCGAAAGAGGAAAAAGAGACCCAGGGCGACCAGAGCAAACAACACTATGAACGCTAGCCAGCGCCTTTTGAGGGCCATCTATCGCTCCACAGGCGTTCCCTCAAGCCAGTCAGTAGCCCCCTGGGCGTAGGCCTGCATCTCCTCATAGATCGGCTTCATGATGAACTCCGGCGTGACGAAAGAGAAGTAATCCCGGAAGTTCCGCTGCGGCCAGGGGGTGCGGAAGGCCCAGAAGGCCACCGCCAGGCACCAATCCCACTCCCCTCGTGCCTTCTCATAGGCCTTTATGGTATAGGCGATCCGTTGAGAGGGGCGCACCGCCTTCGTCCAGCGGGGGTGATCGTTCCAGCCCCCTTCAGTGATGATTATCTTCTTATCTCCATCTCCGTTTTCCACCATCAGTTGGTGGATTAACTCCGTCCGGGCGAAATTTATCTCATCCCTGGCGGGAGGGTCGTCAGGGGGAAAGACGTTGCCGTAGGCGTGGACGGCCAGGATATCGAAGCACTCTTTCGCCCCGGCGTCGTACATCCTCTGGAGGAAGGTCAAATCCGAAAGGGCGAACTCCTCACCCTCATCGGCCACGTTGGGGGCCAGCCCCGCGGCCAAGACCTGGATATCGGGATCTGCATACTTGGCCCTCCTATAGGCTATCTTGAGGAGTTCCGTATACCCTTCTGGATCCACAGGGCGGAAGCCCCAAGAGGAACTCAGGTTCGGCTCGTTCCAGATGACCAGGTACTCTATTCGACCTCGAAAGTGGCTAGCGAAGGCGTAGACAAAGTCGCCGAAATCCTGGTAACGCTCTCTGCTTAGGTAACTATTAGTGGTGTTCTTGGGCCGCGCCCATGGGGGGACGAAGTCGAGCCTGGCGATGACCGTGAGCCCTTGGGCGTTGGCGTGATCAACTACCAGGTCGGCGTGGGTCCAGTCGAACCGTCCCTTGAGGGGTTCATAGTAGGCCCAGGGGAAATACTCCACGATCCAAGGGGCCCCCATAGCCCGCACCAACTCCAGGGTGCGCTTTATCTTCCACTCCTCCACCTCATCGGTCAGCCGGGTGTGGACCCCCATCTTGGGGTTTACGGTAATCACCTTCTGTTGCGGGCCCACGGTGACCAAAGGCTTGGGAAGAACGCCCACTATCAAGATAACGAGGAGCAGAAGGAGGGCTCGAGATCCGTATCGTCGGAGATGGGGTTCATTCACAGACCTTCACCCCAACGAAGCGCTTTACATTCAAGGGGGCTTGCACCCACCTCACCGCGCCTGTCCAACTGATCTCCCCCGCTGCCCGGCCAGCGAGTCCATCCAGGCCCGCGACGCACTGATGGCACAGGGAAAGCCGTCCAACCTCGTCCTCTACGAGGACGAGGGACACACTTTCCTGAAGACCGAAAGCGTGGTGGACGCCAAGAAACGCCGCCGACCTTCCTGGCAGAGGTGCTGGAGAGCAAATAGCCAAGGGTTCCCTCTATGCCTGGCCTTCAAAACGCGTTCATTCTCCTAGATTCGTTCATCGAATAGCAGATGCGGGCAACCAACACGCGCGGTGTAGCCGTCGCCGTGAACGGCAGCGCTGGCAGGGAAAAACCCGCAGGGGCGCAGCAACGTTGCCCCCTGCTTCATGTGAATCTCCCGGTTCTACCGCTTCTCCACCCGCTCGGTCACGTTCACCCCGCGTCGGCGCAGTTCTTCCACGAAGGGCCGGCCTGGCACGAAGGTTTCCACGCCGCCCGCTCCACGGGGGGTCTGGCCTCGGGCCATCATCTGGGCCACGATGGCTGCACTCCAGCCGGTGGTGCGCTCCATCGCCGTGAAGCCGGTCTCCTCATCGAAGCGGTCCACCAACTCCACCACCACCTCGGCATCCCGGTCGTCTTTCTTCCCCACCGCCTTGACGCGCACGATGACGATGTCCTTGTCGCCGGGGAAGGTGACCTTGGGCTCAAACAGCGCCTGGAAGACCTCCCGCGGCACCACTTCCACCCCCCCCACCTGGATGGGCGTCAGCTCCCACAGGCCCAGGTCGCAAAAAGCGCGCATCTGGGCAAAGTGCCCCGGGTAGCGGAGCGTCTTGTTCTGCAGCGTCCGAAGGCGGCCATGCCAGGTCCAAGGCATCGTGCTGGTCCCCCCGCTGGTGACGAAAGCCTCCAGAGTGCCTATGGGCTCAGGAAACTCCACCCTCTCTAGTTCCGTAATCGGCTCCACCTCCACTACCTCCCCGTCACGGATGAAGATGGCCGGCTCGGCGTATTCGTTGGTCAGCCCGGCGATGTGGAAAGTGAGCAGGTAGTTGAAGGGCGGCCGGGGCTTCTGAGGTATCCCCCCGTCCCACATGTAGATGTCGGTGGCCTCGTCCAGCAACTCCGTGGCGTAGACGACCAGGCTGGCGCCCATCCCTGGCACCACACCACAGTCCGGGATGACGCTAATGCCGGCGGCCCTGGCCTCAGCGTCGAAGCCGTGTTGTTGGCGGACGATCTCCGTGTTGCCACCCAGGTCGCACATGTGCGCCCGGGCCTGGATGGCGGCTCGGGTGATCTCCAAGTTGTAGACGTAGGGGACAGCGCTGAGGAAGGCATCCACCCCCGTCAGCAGCCGCTCCACGGCCTCCAAGTCGGTGACGTCCACCTGGATCGGCTCAGCGATGGAGGCGTCCAACAGTGCGTTGACCCACTCTGCCGCCCGGCGGGCCACCTCCAGGTCCAGGTCCGCCAGGATCACGCAGCGAGCATCGCCCCAGCGGGCCATGTCATATGCGGCGGCAGTGCCCTGACGTCCTGACCCGAGAACGGCATAAGTGTAAGGCATCGATCTCCTCCTTGGCAGGTCTACATACATCCCGCCACGTCGGTTCCTCTGGCCCACATCAGGGGGCCTGCAGGGGCAGGCCTCGCCGTGGGGGACGAAATGTCTGGGAAGAACGGTTCCCGTTGACATCGAGAGCCAGACACAGGCAGGGGTGGCGTCGAAGGTCGTTCTCGCCTGCGAATTAGGCCGTAGATACCTCCTGACGTGTGTCTTCGGATTATATCACCGGCCCGGGTGACGCCCAGGTAGTAGGTGTAGGGGACGGCGCTGAGGCGGGCCATATCGTAGACAACGGCAAAGCGTTGACGTCTGACCCCCAGAACACAACAGTTATGACCCGTCTCTCCCGCTCCATGCATACAGCAAATGACTTCTCCTACGTGACGCTCACAGAACCCTTAGATTATCGTCCGTGGGTCCAGCGCATCTCGTAACCCGTCTCCCAGGAAGTTAATGGCCAGGACAGTGAGCAGGATGAGGAGACCGGGGAAGATCCACATCCAGGGCTCCGTTTCCAGGTGATGGTAGGCCTGTTCCAGCATATTGCCCCAGGTGGCGGTGGGCGGCTGCACGCCCAGCCCCAGGAAACTGACGTAGGCCTCGTTCAGGATGGCGGAGGCAACCCCCAGCGTGGCGGAAACGACGATGGGGGCTATGCAGTTGGGCAAGATGTGGCGGAAGATGATGCGAGGGTTCGGCGCGCCGATCGACCGGGCGGCGGTGACGAACTCCTGTTCCTTGAGAGAGAGGTAACTGGCCCGCACGATGCGCGCTAGGTACATCCAACTGGTGAGACCGATGACGCTGATGACCACGACAACGCTCCCGCTGAGGGTCCGTCCTAACACCTTGAAAGTCGGTATCTTGCCACTCAGAGCCTTGGCCAGCACGATGAGCAAGAAGAGTTGAGGGATATTGAACACGGCCTCGGTGAAGCGCATCAGGATGCTATCTATGAGCCCCCCGTAATAGCCGGCTATCGATCCCACCAGCACGCCGACAGTAACCGATATCACCATCGCGGAGATACCGATGGCCACGGAGATCTGACCACCGTAGATGGTGCGGGCCAGGATGTCGCGGCCCGTGCCATCGGTGCCGAAGGGGTGCTCCCTCGATGGGGCGGAGAGTGTGATGGACAGGTCATTGCGATTGGCGTACTGCTCGGTGTAAGCCAACGACCCCAGGATGACGTACAAAATCATCAGGAACAACAAGACGGCACCGAACATGGCCATCTTATGGCGGCGGAAGCGTCGCCAGGCCAATTGGCCCGGGCTCAAAGGTGGCCGCTCGGTGGCCACAACTGCTCCTTCGAATGTCCCTTCCGCTACGGCCATCGGTTCATCCCTCACTCATAGCGGATGCGCGGATCAAAGAAGGTATAGGTGATGTCGGTGATGAGCTGAAATATGACTACTGCCACGGAGATCAGCATGAGCACGCCCATCAGGACGGGGATATCGGTGTCTGTCGCGGCGTCCCAGAAGAGCCGCCCCATCCCCGGCCAGGCGAAGATCGACTCGGTGACCACCGCTCCTCCCAGCAGTATAGGGAGATCCATGCCCACGATGGTCACCAGGGGCAAGGCGGCGTTCTTCAGCGCGTGGCCCATGAGGATCATCCTTTCGGAGAGCCCCTTGGCTTCGGCCGTACGGATGTAGTCCTGGCTGATCACCTCCAACATGCTGCCGCGGATGAACCGGCTGTAGGCGGCGATGCTCATGATAGACATGGTGGCTACCGGTAGAACCATATGCCACAGAACCTGAGGTATCGTTTTGCCCACGCTGAGGTCGTACATGCCCACGGTAGGGAAGTAAGGGAGCCCCCATCTCTTGAAGTACACGGCGAAGATGAACATCATCATGAGCGCCAGCCAGAAGATGGGCATCGAATACCCGATGAACGATAACGCAGTTGCGGTGTGATCGAGGAGCGAATACTGCCGCAGCGCGGAATAGATGCCGATGAAGAGCGAGAAGACCAAGATGACCACCTCACTGGTTAGCATCAGTATCAGGGTATTGGGCACACGCTCAGCGATGATCTCCCTCACCGGCCGCTTCTCCATGAAGGACTTGCCCCAATCCCCGCGCAGGACGCCTCGCCGGGTACCCTTTCCGTCTGGCACGCCGTCGCCGTCCAGGTCTACGTCCATCCAGTCATTCCCTACTAGCCAGATGGCGAACTGCACCGGGATAGGCTTGTCGAGGCCCAGTTTGCGCGTCAGCCGCGCGCGATCCTGCGATCGTATCCGCCTCCGGCCGCCAAACGAGGCCAGCGGGTCTCCCATCGCGTTCATGAGGATGAACAAAACAGCGCTGATGATCAGAAGCAGCGGAATAGCCTGAAGCAGACGTCGAATGATATACCGAGTCACTAGATACCCCTACTATTTGATGGTGCACTGGGTAGTTGGGGCCCTGAGTCCCAACTACCCTTGCCTCATCCCATTAGAAAAAGGGGGCAGGGGATGAGCCCCCTGCCCCCATCCCAGCAGGGCTCAGCCTTATCTACTCAACGACATCCCACTCGTGGGTGTTCCAGAAGGGGTTTGCCCCGGAGACCTTGATGTTCTTCGTACGCTTGTTGATGGTCCACAGGTCGTTGTCGTGCCACACGCCGAGCCAGTACACCTTCTCGCTCATGAGGGTGCCGATGTCGTGGAACAACTGGAGCCGTTTGTCTGGGTCTACCTCGACGGCCTGAGCCTCGAAGAGGGCATCCAGCTCTTCGTCGCAGACCCCATACCAGTTGAGGCCGTCGGGATACTCGTCCGAGGGTATCTCGGAGCAGAGCCATTGCTCTACGTTCGGATCGGGGAAATCGGTGGTGTCAGACCATGCGGCGATGTCGTAGTTGCCCGTGGCGATGGGCCCGCCGTCACCGTAGGAGTTCCACATGGTGTCGTAGGAGTTGTTCTGGATGGTGATCCCAATGCCCACGTCGGCCAGATACTGCTGGGCCACGACCTGGGTTTGCTCCCGCACCTCGCGACCGGCAGTGGTGGAGTAAACCAGGACCAATTCCACGCCGTCCTTGTCACGGGTGCCATCGCCGTTGGTGTCCACCCATCCAGCCTCATCCAGAAGCACCTGGGCCTCCTCCGGGTCATACTCGTAGGGGTTGGCGTCTGGGTAGGCGTAGGGTGTCTCCTCCCAATAGGTGGCGGGCGGGTAGGTCTTGCCGTACAGCAACTCCTCGCAGATGGCATCGAAGTCCACGGCATAGGCGATGGCCTGGCGCACGCGCACGTCCTGCAGCGCCGGGTGGCCATTCTTGGCTGCGGTGTCATCGGTGTTGAGGTTGAAGAACCAGCTCTCGTTGTACCCCGAGAGCACCATGACCAGATCCACATCCTCCAGTTCTTCGATGGTGGGCACGTCGGCGTAGGAGAGGAAGACGCCGATGTCGGTATCGCCGGTCTTGATGGCCGCCATCTGGGCCTCGTCCTCGGGCACGATGAGGATGTTGATCTGGTCAATGGCGGGCCGGCCGCGCCAATAGTTGTCGTTCGCCTCGAGGATCATATGGCTGGCCGCCTCCCACTCCTTGAGCAGGAAGGCGCCGTTGCCAACCGTGGGGTTGCGGTTCCACTCGGCCTCGTCCAGCGTTCCCTCCGCCTCAAAGACCGGCCTCAGAACGTGCTCGGGCAGGACAGTGTCACTACCCACAAAGATGGTGGTGGCCCAGGGGGCAAGGGGTTCCGTGAATTCGAGGACCAGCGTATGGTCATCTTGCGCCGTTACGCTCTCCAGGTAATCGGCGTAGGGCCAGGTGGTCTGCACGGTGTTCGCCGGGTCCATGATCATCTCGTAGGTGAAGACGAAGTCGTCGGCGGTCACCGGCTCGCCATCCGACCACATGGCGTCCTCGTTCAGCGGAATGGTGATGGTCAGGCCGTCCTCGGAGATGAGGCCGTTCTCCTTGGTGGGGAACTGGGCGGCCATCTCGAGCGAGGGCTCCGAGTTGTTGTCCCAGTGCCACAGCCCAGGGTTGAAGATATTATACACCAGCATTGAGTACCACATGTTGGTGTACATCCAGTTCAGGTTGTCGGGCTCCTCGAACAAGGTCATGGTGATGGTCTTGGGTACAGCAGGCGGCGGGGGAGTCGGCGTGGGCTCCGGCGGTGGGGTCGTCGCCGTGGCCTCCGGTGGTGGGGTCGCCGTGGGAGCAGCGGGAGTCGCCGGGGCCCCACAGGCGGTCACCAGGACTGCGCCAATGACCACCATCGCCAATAAGGTATAAAACCAGGTGCGTTTCATAGCCACTCTCCTCCTGTTGAGATTTGGCTTCTGGGGGCCGCTGGCCTTACGCGAGATGCACTCCAGCAGCCCACACGGTCATAAGAGAATCCGGAACCGCTATACGCATCACCCCCTTTCCCCACACCTTTCCGACCCATGATCAACCCGCTGGTGAAAGCACGAGTAGTCACAGAGAGCAGGCGTCTGCACGGGGCCACGCTCGCCCCTTACCGAGGTGGCTTGATTCTCGAAAGCCAGCATAACATCGCAATAGCCATCTGTCAAACACCGCGGCCCGTTTGGGAGATCGCCCACCTCTTTACGGTGAAGAGATGACTTGTCAACCTTGCACCAACTTCCTCTCAGTGAAATCTCAACTGCTTATGTCAACCCATGGCCAGAGGCACCGCCTCTTTTGTCACGCCCAATATGGTTTCCTGATGTACTTATAGGCCGAATTCACAGCGGTGGTCGCCTCGCCGCAGGCGGTGGTGATCCGCTTCGTCTTTCCCTCATAGGTGGCTAGATCGCCACAGGCGAAGACCCCTCGAAGGTTAGTGCGCATCTCGGGGTTCACCGCCACCGCCTTGCCTTTAAGTTCCAGCCCCCACCGCTCCACGCTCTCCAGATTGGGGATGAAGCCGATGCTGATGAGCACCACATCCATGGGCACCGCCCTCTCCTCCCCCGTCTCGTTGTTGATGAGCCGGACAGCCTCGACCTTCTCTTCCCCCATGATCTCCTTCAGTTCGGTGCGGAAGACCACCTTGATGGGGCTCTTCCCCACCCTCTCCACCGTCATCTCGTCGGCTCGGAAATAGTCCTTGCGGTGTATGAGGGTGCTCTCGGCGGCACAGCCGCAGATGGTGAGAGCCATCTCCAGGGCGCTGTCCCCTCCGCCCACGCAGAGGACCCGCTTCCCTTCAAAGGGCTTCGTATCCAGGCAGTTGTAGTAGACCCCCTCCAGGCCCTCCTCCCCGGGGATGCCCAACTTCCGAGGCTCAAAAAGCCCCATCCCCAAAGCCAGGATCACCGCCTTCGCCTCGTAGGTCCCTTTCGGGGTCTTGAGGGTTATATTCTCCTCCTCGACATCCAAGTCGGTGACCTCCTCCCCGTCCCGTATCTCGCAGCCCATCTCCCGAGCCTGGGCGGCCATCTTCTCCGCCAACTCGCGGGCTACGATGTCGGTGTAGGAGGGGTAATCATGGATGCTCTTGTGGGGATAGAGACAGGTCAACTGCCCCCCTGTCTCCTTCGCCTCCAGGATCACCGAAGAGAGCCGCTTAGTCTGGGCGTAGATACCGGCCGTTAGCCCAGCCGGCCCCGCCCCCACGATCACCACGTCGTACATCTATCCTCCCTGAATATGATCTCTTTCCCACCCTGGGAAAGAGTGATTTACAGAGGCTATTATAGGGGTCAAGAAGAGCGGTGTCAATTATCTTTGACCCATCTCCGCTATCTGTCGTAGGAGCCCCACGATGAGAGCGGCGAGCCTGGCCACCTGCCGCCATTGGAGGCCCCGACCCTCCCGCTCACGCCCCTCCGCCCATTGGCGAGCGTATATCAAGGCCGCCAAACCGCCCACCAGCCCCCCCATCAGGGCTCCCAAGAGCACTATGCGCCTCGCTCCCCGAAACACGGATAACTACCTCCTCAAGAAGGCCTTCAAAATCCCCAGAACGAACGCGCCACCACTTATGGTGCGGATAATAGGACTCACTAAGAACGAGGAGAAGGTGCGCACCCCCTTCTCCAGCCACTCTGTCCTCTCCCGGGCAGAACTTAGAGCCGGGAGCAGGGCAGACTTCGCCCGCCGCAGCCCCCGAAGGGCGTAAACCATAAGGAGAAGTGCTGGCAGGATGAGAATGAACCCTTGTGCCACCAAGAAGATGAGAGCCACATCTCGCCAGACAGCCACCGTTTTTGGGTCCATCACCCCTCCCAATCCCAGAACCAATAGGCCAAAAACCGCCATTTGCCCCAAGGGGCGAAGACCTCCTGCACCCCTTTGTCGGTCACCGGCGCTCCATCGAAGAACCGCTCCGAGACCAACTTGCGAGCCCAGGTATCGACCCCCAGATAGTCATAACGGCCCAAAAGGGCCAAGATGTGGGCGGCCGCATATTGTCCCACCCCCTTAATCGATTTGAGCCTCTTATACAGTTCCGCCGTCTCCAAGGGGGAATGCTTGAGCCCTTCCAGGTCTAGGGCGCCGCTTGCCACTTGGCCAGACAAGAGAGCGATGGACGAGGCCCGATACCCCAGTTTAACCTCCTGCCGCAGATAGTTCTCGCCCGCCTCAGCCACGGCCTCCGCCGTGGGGAAGGCTCTGAGCGCAGGTTCAAGAGCATAAGGCTCCCCCAACCTCTCCACCAGCCGACTTACCATCCCCTCCGTCTGCCGCCAGGTGCAGTTGGTAGTGCAGATGGTCTTGACCACATCTTCATACACGCTAGGAGAGCGCAAGATGCGCCCCTTCCCCTCCTCCACCACATGCCTGAGCGCTGGCTCCCCTTCACATAAGCCGTAGAAATCGGTCAAATCCTCCTCCAGCCTGAGCATCCAACTCACCTCACCCTCTATCTCGCCCAGTTCCCCATCGCTTAAAGCATCGTTTGCTCTTATGTCAACCATAACTCCTGTCAACTCATCACTCCCACCCAGGGCCAATTTCACCACCCGTCCGGCGGACAGCCGATCCACGCGCCCCAACCTCTCCTCATCCCAGGAAAAGGGGGCCAGACGACGCCAGCCATGGGAACGAACCGTGGCCGGGAAGTTGAAGGGCGGCCGAGCAGCGAGTTCTAACCTCCTCATCCAGAGCACCCTCTTCTCCTCACACTATCTCTATCTCGTAATCGGCCACCTGAGCGTCGAGCCGCCCCTTCTCGATGCTCCTCACGACCTTGGTGAGAAGCCCATGGACGTAGCCCTGGTTGTTGGAAACACAGGCCACCCCTAGCACCGCATGTTGCCAGGCGTCGTTCCTCCCCACCTCGGCCACGGAGACGTTGAACTCATTGCCCAGCCGGGCCAGGATCGACTTGAGAATCCGCCGCTTCTCCTTCAAAGAATGACAACCTGGCAAGTCCAGATGGATGGTACAGACGCCGATGACCATGACGCGGATATTTTATCACACTTTAGGTGGCCACGCATTACTATCAGACAACCGAGGTCGCAGATGGAAGAGAGATCTACCCTTGGTTGAACTGATCCCCCCAAAAGCATATAATAGATTTGGAGGGTGGTCGTTCGGTGGGGAAAAGGGAGTTTTACACCGCCTACCTTTGGCTGACATATAACCTGATGGACATCATCTTCACCCATTGGGGCTTAGAAGGGGGTCACGTGGAGCGCAACCCCCTTGGCTACACCTTGATCGCCGGGCCCGGTGAAGGGTGGCTATACGCCCTTAAAATGACGGTAGCGTTACTCCTCATCCCCCTCATAGCCCACGTTGGCAAGCGGTACCCTTCCGCCTGGACCTACCTGCGGATGTGGAACCTCCTGCTCTGCGGGGTGGTCCTATGGAATGTGACGCTGGTGGTCGCATGAAGTCCCTAGGAGAGGGCGTGGATCGGCCCCTCTAATTGGCCTAAGGCAGCCTCCCTCACCGCTTCCGGCAGCGTGGGATGGGCGTGGATGGTGGCTACGATATCGGAAGCGGTAGCCCCCATCTGGATAGCCAAGGCCCCTTCGGCGATGAGGTCCGTGGCGTGGGGCCCCATGATGTGCAAGCCTTGAACCTGGCCCCCCTCGTGACAGAGCATCTTCACCAACCCAGTCGTCTCCCCCATGGTCAGAGCCCGTCCGCTGGCCCCGAAGCGAAAGATGCTCTTCTTGTAAGGGATCCCCTTTCCCTTCGCCTCCTGCTCCGTGAGGCCCACCCCTGCCATCTCCGGCAAGGTGAAGACGCAATAGGGTACGGCTCGATAATCGATCCCTTTCTTATCGCCGAGGGCGTTCTCGGCCGCGATCTCCCCTTGGCGGCTGGCCACATGGGCTAGCATCCAGCCCCCCGTAACGTCACCCACAGCGTATACCCCAGGCACGGTGGTCTGGAGATAATCGTCGACCACGATCGCCCGCCCCTTCCCACAGGGAACGCCCAACTCAGCGAGCCCTAGCCCCTCGGCGTAGGGCAACCGTCCGGTGGCTATGAGAACGTAGTCGGCTTCCACCGAGTCCACCTTCTCATCCCCCCCGTACTCCACCAGTAGACCGGGCCTCTTCTGTTGCACCCCTCTGAGCGGCGAGTTGAGGTGCACCTCCACCCCTTCTCTGCGCACCAGATTAAGATAGCGGCGAGATAACTCCTCATCCACAGGGGGAAGGAGAGAAGGCAACATCTCGATGACGGTCACCTTAGTCCCTAGGGCGTTGAAGATGCTGGCGAATTCCATGCCGATCACCCCGCCCCCCACGATCACCAGATCGGAAGGGGCCTCCTCCAACTCCAAAATCTCGCTTGAGGTGAGGACCCCCTCCAGATCCAAGCCCGCTACCGGGGGCTTCCCCGGCTCCGCGCCGGTGGCGATGATGATGCTTCTGGTAGATAGTTCCTCGCCACCAACGGCGACCTTATTCGGGGCCAGCAATCGACCCCTTCCCTTGAAGAGTTCGACCTTGCGAGCCTGAAGTAAGGCCTCCACTCCGGAGACGAGCCTTTCCACTACCATCTCCTTGCGAGCCATCATCTTGGCGAAATCGAGGGCTGGCTCCGAGACCAAGATGCCGAACTCCTGGGCCCTCTCTATATCCAAGAGCAACTCCACGCTCCGGGCCAAGGTCTTGGTGGGGATGCAACCCTCGTTGAGGCAAACCCCCCCTACCCGCTTTTCCTCCACCAAGGCCACACGAGCCCCTAGTTGGGCTCCTCGCAGGGCGGCTACGTACCCTCCGGGACCTCCACCGATAACCGTCAGATCATAGTCAGCCATACCTCTCCTCTCTTATCCACCCCACGGCGCAACACTCCTTCCGCCGCACGATCTCCAACCCCAATTCTTCCGCCAAAACCACGGCCTCAGAAGCGGGACTCACGATGCCGTTCACCCCGGCCCGCAGCGCCCAGGGGTCCAACAGATGCCGGTATTCTCCCCGAGGGCGCATGCAACCCAAATAAAGAGGAACAGCGGGGAAGCGAAGCCGCGCCTCTGCTATGAGATCGATGACCGCCTTCAACTCTGGGGGCTCCCGGTCCGCGTACCGGGTGCCCGAGGTAGGGGTGAAGACGATGAGAATGAGCCCCTCCACTCCCAACCCTTCCAGGATCTCCAGGGCTCGATACTCCCCCACGATCTCTCCCCCCTTTAGACCGACCGTGATATGGGGGATCAGGGGGAAATAACCCCGCAAAAGGTCGTAGGTCTTCACGTACTCCTCCACGCGCCGCTCCAGGCCGTACACCTCTCTAATCGTCTCGTCATCCCCCACGAAATCGAAGGAGATCACATCTACATAAGGAGCGATAGCCTCCGCTTCCTCTCGCTCGATGAGGCCCACATGCCAGTTCATCACCCGGCCCTTCCGCAAGGCTCTTATCTTCTCCAGACCTCTCGTCACCGGCACCTTCCCCGAGGGGTCGCACCCCCCAGAGATGAGGCAACTGGTGGCCCCTTGAACCTCAGCGCTCCAGATGGGCATCATCGGCCTCAGGTATTCCCCCCCACAGTGGGCGCAATTGAGGGCACAATGGGGGCCGGTGAGGCTGATGGTCGCCGTGCTCAAGGGGTAATCAAAGGCCACCCAAGGCGCAAAGTTAGCCTCACGGACCCCCCAGGCTGATTCTACTCGTTCCTCTAAGCCCATCTATATACTATCCTCCAGGGAGAGTTCGATCTCCTCTATCTCTCTAAAGCCGGAGGAGGATCTTGTGAGCGCCTACAGATAGGGGGTTAGCCTCTACCTTGACCCTCACCTCCGTTCCCAAGTCGAACCGCAAAGGAGAGGGAGACCACCTCCCAGAGCATACAGAGACGTTCCTCATCTCCCATCGGAAACCACAGGCGCTCTTCTCAGGCTTCCCTTCACGCAGACACTAGAAAAGAGAGTATCCGCACTCTCTCAACCCAGTATAACAAACCACGATGAAATTGCAACGCCTAGAGGCTTGCCTAGTCGAGAAGATGGTAATATAATCACCCCCGAAAGGAGACTCGTCTTGAACGAGGAACTCCCACAAGAAGTGGATCGCTGGGCGGACGCGAAGTCTTTCCTTCGCGAGATCTTAGAGACCATCGTCCTCACCCTCATCATCTACGGGCTAGTCAGCCTGGGCTTTCGAAACTTCCGCGTCGTCCAGACCAGCATGGAACCCAATTTTCACGATGGCCAATATCTGGTGGTCAACAAACTGGCTTACCGCCTCCATCCGCCAGAACGAGGGGATGTCATCATCTTCCACCCCCCTACCAACCCGGAGAAGGATTACATCAAGCGGGTCATCGGCCTGCCTAGCGAAACGGTAGCCATCAGAGAGGGGTACGTCTATGTCGATGGTCGTCGTCTGGAGGAGTCGTATATCGCCCAGGTCAATCAGCGCGCTTCGTGGGGCCCTTCCGTGGTGGGGCAAGGTGAATACTTCGTCCTGGGAGACAACCGGCCCAACTCCAGCGACTCCCGCAGCTGGGGGATGCTCCCCCGCGAGAACATCATCGGCAAGGCCTGGCTATCTTATTGGCCCCCTCAAGAATGGGGGCTCGTACCCCACTATACCTTCATCTCTGGATAAAGGAGAAGAGATGGATGCGAAGGCTTTCCCCCTTACCCTCGATGATGAATCGAGGGTTCCCCTGGTCGAATTTCCACCCCAAGATCTGGTGGAGATCATCGAAGAACTTACCCCGGAAAAGATAGCCGGTCTCATCGATGTCACCGATCTTAAGGCCGATACCCAGGAGCCTAAGGTCAGGAAGATGGTCAACTGGGCGCTGGATTACGGGTTCTACGCCATCTGTGTCAACCCGGTGGAGGTCGATCTACTGCCCAGGTTACTCAAAGGTAGCCCGGTCAGAGAGTCCTACGTGCTCGACTTCCCCCTGGGGAAATCCTCTATTCAGAGTAAGAGCCGACAGGCAGCGGAGATAGTGGAGACGAGTCGAGATCTGAGGGGGGAGGGCCCCGGCAACATAGAACTCGATATGGTGATCAATGTTGGCCGCTTCAAGAGGGATCGGAACTACACTCGGGAAGAGATCGAAGCGGTGGTCCAGGCTACCGAGGGAGAATCGGTCAAGGTGATAATCCGTTCCGGGGAACTGACCGAGGAGGAGATCGTAGAGGCGTGTCAAGTGGCTAAGGAGGCGGGAGCCCATTTCGTGAAGAACTCTACCGGCATGGACCCCTTAGGGGCTACCCCCCAGCATATCTGGCTGATGAGGGAAGCGGTGGGTCCCCATATGGGCGTGAAGGCGGCGGGAGGCATCAGAGAGGCCATGACCGTGGTGAGGTTGATCTATGCCGGGGCAAAGGAACCTGAACTGAGAGACCCTCTTCGATTCAGGATCGGCACCAGCAGCCCCTTGAACATCCTAGCCACCTTGAACTGGATAAGGCTCAACCCCCAGGCCTGGGCAGAGGCTAAAGTCATCCCCTGCACCATCTGTCCTCACGGCCAGACAACAAAGCAAAGGAGAGAGGTTCGGGAGATCTACATGAAAAAGTGCCGCCTCTGCCCCTACAGGCGATACAGAAAGGACAAGGACTTCTGATGGTAAGAGGCGGCTTCCACGGCAAGATCCTGCGGGTCGATCTCAGCCAAGAACGGGTGAGCATAGAGACCCTGGAAGATAACCTGGCCCGAGACTACGTAGGGGGGCGCGGGCTAGGAAGCGTGATCCTTTGGGATGAACTTCCGCCCCAGATAGACCCCCTCTCTCCAGGGAACAAGTTGATATTGGCTACCGGCCCCCTGAACGGAACAGGGGCGGCCCTTTCCTCCCGCTACGAGATAGTGACCAAATCGCCCCTCACCAACACCATCTTGAGCACCAACTCCGGTGGTCGTTTCCCCATCGCCCTGAAGAGGACGGGGTTCGATGCCCTAGTCATAGAGGGCGCGGCCAAGAACCCCTGTTACCTATGGATAGATGACCAGAAGGCGGAACTGAGAGATGCTTCCCCCTTCTGGGGCATGGACAGCCACCAGACCACTGACAGGCTGCTAGAGGAGACATCGCCCCAAGCAGCGGTAGCCTGTATCGGCCCCGCGGGAGAGAAGGGGGTGCTTTTCGCCTCGGTGATGAACGAAAAGGACCGGGCGGCGGGAAGAGGCGGGGCTGGCTGTGTGATGGGAGCAAAGAGACTGAAGGCGGTCGTGGTTCAAGGAAGTCATAAGACACCCATAGCCGACCCGGAGGGGTTCCAAGGGGCCAGGAAGAACGCTCTCGCCATCTTAAGCGAGGCCCCCATCACCAAAAACGCCCTGAAGGAGTACGGAACCGCCGTTCTTATCAACATCATCAACGAATACGGCGCGCTCCCTACGCGAAACTTCCAAGAGGGGTACTTCCCGGACGCCGACTCCGTCTCCGGGGAGACGCTCAAAGAACTCCTCTACGAGCGGAGCGTGGCCTGTGCTACCTGCTCGGTGGCCTGCGGTAGAGCCACCAGGACGACGGACCGCCGCGGGGAAGGGCCTGAGTACGAAACCATCTGGGCTCTGGGGCCCACGTGTGGGGTGAAGGACCTAGAGGTGATCGCTGAGGCCAACTACAACTGCAACGAATTGGGGTTCGATACCATAACCGCCGGCGCCACCATCGCCTGTGCCATGGAACTATGGGAGAGGGGGTATCTGGATAAGGCCACCCAAGAGATGATAAGGGAGGAGCTGGGTGGGGATCTGCGATTTGGAAACGGTGAGGCGATGCTCAAATGCACCGAACTGATCGGCCGAAACGAGGGGTTCGGCAGATACCTGACCCAGGGCTCTTTCCGATTGGCCTCTCAGTTTGGCCACCCGGAACTCTCCATGAGCGTCAAAGGTCTAGAACTCCCGGCCTATGACCCCCGCGGCTTTAGAGCCATGGGCCTGGCCTATGCCACCTCCAATCGAGGTGGTTGTCATCTGCGGGCCTATCTCATCGGCCCTGAGGCTCTAGCCGCTCCCTACGCCGTGGACCGCTTCACCAGCAAGGGCAAAGCCGCCCTGGTCAAACTATATCAGGACCTGAGCGCGGTCATCGACTCCCTGGGCCTCTGCATCTTCACCATCTTCGCCCTCAACCCCGAGCATTACGCTAGCCTCCTCTCCACGGTGACCGGGGAGCCCCTAGAGGCAAAACACCTTTTGAAGATGGGCGAGAGGATCTGGAACTTGGAGCGCCTCTTCAACCTGAGAGAGGGGTTTACAAAGAAAGACGACCGCTTACCGCCCAGGTTCTCCCAGGAGACCTTGCCCCGCGGCCACTCCAAGAACCAAGTGCTCGACCTTGCACCCATGCTGGAAGAATATTATAGACTGCGGGGTTGGGATAAAGAGGGCGTTCCCACGGAAGAGAAACTCAAAGAGTTGGGGCTAGAACAAGTGGTGGATGAGCGGGATTAGAGCCACCCAGGTCACAGCCACCACTGGCGTGAAGATAGCATCAAAAAGGCACGCCCAGGCATAGACAAAGACTAGCCTGCTCTCTTGCTCATCAAACCTTGCTGCCAATAATGAAGATGCAGATATGAAAGCCAGAGAATCACAGGGCGTGGACCTCCACCTCCACACCAACGTGGAAGGAGGAGAATGGGAACTCGAACAACTGGTCGAGAGCGCGGCCCAAAAGGGCCTCGGAGTCATCGCCGTCACCGATCACAACACCATGGAAAACGTGGGCCCCGTAGCCTCCCTAGCCCGTCCCCACGGCATCCGCGTCATCCCCGGCCTTGAACTCGATCTGGCATTTCAGGGGAAGTATTGGCATCTGCTTCTCTACGGCAAAAACCCGCAAAATGAGCACCTCCTTCCCCTCCTGGAGCGCATTCATCTCTCCAACGAACTCAGCGCCCATCTGGTGCACGAGGAGATGCTCCGCCGGGGCTACGACCTGCCGCCCTTCGAGGTTATTGAGGCCCTGCGTCCCACCACCCACGTAGCCGATGTGGCCCAAGCCCTGGCTGATAAGGGATACGCCAGCGACGCCCTGGCTGGCTTCGCCATCATAGATGGGATGCGACTAACTTACGAGTTAGATCTCCCTTCCAACATGGTCTCCATGGCTGAAGCGATAGAGGTGGCCCATCAAGACGGGCTTCTGGCTATCCTCGCCCACCCCGGCCGGGCCATAGAGGGGGCCATGGAGATAGCCAGCGAAGAGGAACTCAAAGGGATGATAGAGATAGGGTTAGAGGGGCTGGAGGCATACTACCCTTCCCACACCCAGGAGCAGATCGCCTCATTCTTGAAGGTAGCAAGGGAGCATAAGTTGTTCGTCACCGGTGGCTCCGATTCCCACGGGCCCAACCACCGTCTCCCCCACCCCTGGCCTGCTCGGCTTTGTAGAAGGTTTCTGGAGTATTGGGACCTGACTATCTGACCTTGACCTGAAAGGTTCTCTCTGCTAAAATGAATATGTAGATGCCCCCATCGTCTAGTGGACTAGGACACCACCCTTTCAAGGTGGTAACGCGGATTCGAATTCCGCTGGGGGCATAGAATAAAAGACCCGTTGTCCCAGGAGCGGGAAGGTGTACCAGAGCCTCGCCCGCTCTCTTTCTGCCTCTATGCGGTCAACGAAGCTCCTCAGGACATCCCTCTTCCTCTGCACGCCGCCGGTGTGGAGTTCCTCGCGCATCTGCGAAAGGGCAACTGTCATCACCTCCTCGGAGACCTCTCCCCGCCCTCCCGTGAGCCTCCGGAGGCCCCGGAGAGCTTCCGAATATTGGAATAGCTATATCCCCACGGAACTGCTGAAGGGAAGAGCTTCCGGTGCGCTTGAAGAGGTCACCTTGCCCCTACGAGCCCTCTCGCCATGAACAGCCCCTTCAGAGTGAGGATGGGAGAGGCTATGTATGTTGCCCGCATGTGTCGCCCATGCCAGGAAGGGAAAGCGGGGTAACGAGAGCTTGAGGTTTGGTGAACGGGGCTGCAAAGCCGGCAGGTCGGTTGACGGCGCATGCGATGCGGAGTAGACTGAAAGGGACCACCCATCGAGGTATCTGCCCTACGGGTGAGGCCCTGGTGCAAGACCACCTGGCCGTTCGGCTGAACCCTCGGCGATAGAAATTGGCCAGTCCGGAAGAGGATTGTTTGCCAAAGGAGGAAGGTTGCCATGAGAGGGTCGATCAAACTGTTCAGCATCAAAGGGATTGACGTGAAGGTGCACTTCACTTTTCCGCTCATCCTCATCTGGGCGGCCTACCACTGGGGTGTGCAGGCTGGCCAGGGAGCAACTGGGGCGTTGTTCGGCGTCGTGGTCACGGTGCTCCTCTTCGCCTGCGTCACCCTGCACGAGTTGGCCCACAGCCTCACCGCCATGCGCTATGGGGCGACAGTGCGAGAGATCACCCTACTCCCCATCGGCGGCGTGGCGCAGATGGAGGAGATACCGGCGAAGCCAGCCCAGGAACTTGTGATGTCCCTGGTGGGACCGCTAACCAACATCGCCATTGCCATTCTGCTCATCTTGATCTGCCTGCCTCTGGGGGTGCGTTCCACAATGGGTGTGGGGGAACTCTTCCGAGTGCTGGGCACGGTGAGCTGGGGTGGGCTGGTCGCCTACCTGGTGTCGGCCAACCTGGCCCTGGGCCTGTTCAACCTGCTGCCGGCCTTTCCCATGGACGGCGGCCGGGTGCTGCGAGCCTTCCTGGCCATGCGCATGGACTATGCCCGGGCCACCGCCATAGCCGTTCTTGTCGGCCAGGGACTGGCGGCGCTGCTGGGGCTGTGGGGCTTCATGAGCGGAGGCTTCACCCTGATCTTCATCGCCATCTTTGTCTACCTGGGCGCGGGCCAGGAGGGCAGGATGGTGGAAGTGAAAAGCGTGCTGGAGGAGATGCGGGTGCACCAGGCGATGTCTCGT
>Ga0209979_1000368_pt1 | contig 63488 bp, 72 predicted proteins | sample AnhtaG_FD_183114 | JGI IMG/M metagenome (GOLD analysis project Ga0209979, IMG submission 183114) | Deep subsurface microbial communities from Anholt, Denmark to uncover new lineages of life (NeLLi) - Anholt_01485 metaG (SPAdes) (version 2) | ecosystem: Environmental > Aquatic > Marine > Oceanic...
CCAAGCGAAGTGGTTCAAGATTTAGATTCATTGGTGAAACTATAGCCGAGTTAAAGAAGGTGGTTTGGCTCACCAGACGAGAGGCTATTTATTTGACAGCTCTAGTGTTGGTTGTCGCTATCGCCATGGGTATATTCCTGGGAGCAATTGACTACGGTTTTACTCAATTCGTGGATAAGCTGTTTTTAGGTAGGTAGGACTTGGCTATTTCCCCAGAATGAGTTAAAGGGCTACCGTCCAGGAAATAACCTTTTTCTTTTTTGAAAATCTTTATCTGGGTGAGGTCGTTTGTGGAAGAAAACCAAAAGCATTGGTTTGTGGTTCATACCTACTCGGGGTATGAGGAACGGGTTAAGCGGAATTTAGAGCAACGCATCAAGTTCATGGATGCCGGAGATAAAATCTCCCAGATAATAATAGCTACTGAGGAGGAGATTGAGGTTAGAAATGGACAGAGGCGGACGGTGACGAAGAAGATATTGCCTGGTTATATCCTTGTTCAGATGAGAATGACTGACCAGAGCTGGAATATAGTGCGTAATACGCCTGGTGTCACCGGTTTTGTTGGTAGCGGTAATAAGCCAACTCCGCTCAAGGAAGAGGAAGTCGACCAGATTTTGAAACAGATGGCGGCTGAAGCACCCAGGGTTAAGGTTGGCTTCCGCAAGGGACAGAGCATTCGGGTGACTGATGGTCCTTTTATTGATTTTGTGGGAGTAGTTGATGAAATAAACCCAGGAAAGGGTAAGGCTAAAGTATTTCTTTCCCTTTTTGGCAGAGAAACATCAGTGGAGCTTGACTTCTTACAGATGGAGAAGCTCTAAACTTTAGGAGACACCAGTGGCGAAAAAGGTTAAAGTGGTGATTAAACTACAGATTGAGGCCGGGAAGGCAAATCCAGCCCCTCCAATAGGTTCGGCTCTGGGACAGCACGGGGTTAATATTATGGCCTTTTGCAAGGAGTATAATGAACGCACCGCTGCCCAGGCTGGCTCTATTATTCCCGCTGAAATAACTGTTTATAATGACAGGTCATTTACCTTTATTACCAAAACGCCGCCAGCCGGTGATTTGCTGAGGAAGGCATTAGGTGTGGAAAAGGGGGCTAATACCCCTGGTCATGAAAAGGTGGGGGTGTTATCCCGAGATAAGCTTCGGGAGATAGCTCAGCTTAAGGCCAAGGACCTGAATGCTACTAGTATTGAGGGGGCGGAGCGAATTATTGAGGGCACTGCTCGCAGTATGGGCATTGAGATAGAGTGAAAGGGCAGAATACTATAAAACTGGAGAAGCGTGTGTAAGGTATGGCACTTCTAGAGGAACCGATAAAAGAGGTATTAAGACTCAGGGACTACATCAATGGAGAGTGGGTCGAGTCCGAATCAGCTCAGATTTTGGATGTGGTAAACCCGGCCACTCAGCAGACCTTAGCCAAAGTTCCTATGTCAACCAGGGATGAAGTAAATACGGCAGTGGAAGCAGCCAGAGAGGCTTTTCCTGAATGGAGACGGACAACGCCACTTGCCAGGGTAAGGTGCCTCTTCAGATTGAAAGAATTAATGGAGGAAAATTTCGAGCAGCTAAGCAGAGTCCAGACAATGGAGCATGGCAAGACAATTGATGAGTCAAGGGGGGAAACGAGGCGTGGCATTGAGATGGTTGAGGTTGCCACCGGGATTCCCTCTTTAATGATGGGATATAATCTAGAGGATATAGCCAGTGGTATTGACGAGTACGTCATCTACCAACCTCTAGGGGTTTTCTGCCACATTGCTCCGTTTAATTTCCCGTTTATGGTGCCGCTCTGGTTTAGTCCGTTCGCTCTGGCTACCGGCAATACCTTTATCGTAAAGCCGTCCCCCAGAGACCCTATTAGTCAAGTAAGGCTGGCTGAACTGATAGACGAAGCTGGTTTTCCACCAGGTGTCTATAACGTAGTTCATGGCGGTGCTGATGCCGCATCAATTTTATTGGAACACCCAGATATTAAAGGGGTAACCTTTGTTGGGACTACCAAAATAGGGCAAGCTGTTTACCAAAAGTGTGCCGAGACTGGTAAGAGAGCTATTGTTCAAACCAGCGCCAAGAACTTTATGGTCGTCATGCCTGATTGTGATGTTGATAGAACCATAGCTGCTCTTATGACCTCTTTCTTCGGCAATACGGGTCAACGATGCTTGTCAGGAGCCAATCTTGTTATTGTCGGTAAAGATGATGCCTTCTATCGTAGTTTTCTAGACGCATTTGTCAGTGCGGCATCCAGGATAAGGGTTGGTTACGGGCTTGATGACTCAGTTCAGATGGGCCCCGTGCAATCGGTAGATGGTAAGGAGAGGGTCTTAGGCTATATAGAAAAAGGCATAAAAGAGGGGGCAAAGCTCATCCTTGATGGTAGAAAAGCAAAGATTATCGCGGGTTATCCTGATACATGTTTTCTTGGTGCCACTATTTTTGAGGGTGTTACACCAGGCATAGCAATTGGCAAAGAAGAAATCTTCGGCCCGGTAGCCAGTGTTATGAGAGCTGAAAACCTTGACGAAGCGATAGAAATGGCAAACAGCAGTAATTTTGGTAATGCGCACGCTATTTTCACCTCAAGTGGTAAGTCGGCCAGGGAGTTTCAGTATCGGATTGAGTCTGGGAATGTCGGCATAAATATTGGCATAGTGGCTCCGATGGCATTCTTCCCGTTTGGTGGTATGAAGGATTCTTTCTTCGGAGTTCTGCATGGACAAGGCAGAGATGCCATTCGTTTCTTTACGGAAAGTAAAGTCGTCATCCAGAGGTGGTTTTAAGAGGGATAGCGATATGAAGCTACAAACAGCTTCGGCGGCTATTAGTTTTGCTAAGAAGCTTGAAGATGAATCGGCGAAGTTATACGAAGATTTGTCTAAGAGGTACACTAAAGATGAAGAGGTTTGGCTCTCTTTTGCCAAAGAGAATAGGAAGAATGTAGTACAGATTGAAAGGGCATACTACGGCGTTATCACCGATGCCATTGAGGGTTGTTTTGCCTTTGATATAGAGCCGGCAGCGTATATGTTTGAAACCACGCTAGCCGAAAATGCAAGCTACTCTGATGCTTTGGCCAGGGCTATTGAGGTGGAAGAGCAGATAGGAAAGTTTTACTCTGATGCTGCCGACCAGTCAAAGTCTCTGCTGGCAGATGTTCCCAGAGTCTTTGTGATGATAGCTAAAAAAAGGAACGACCGGGTAGCCAAGTTGAGGTCACTTTAATATAGGGTAAGGGGAAATGGCCAGACACGGTAAGAATTATCAAGAAGCAGTTAAACTGCTGGATAAGACGGGAACCTATTCTCCTCAGGAAGCTATTGAGCTGGCTAAGAAGATGGCTCACACCCGATTTGATGAGACGGTTGAACTTCACCTTCAAATGGGTGTTGACCCACGAAATGCCAGTCAACAAGTGCGTGGCGTAGCCCTCATGCCGCACGGGCTAGGGAAGAAGGTGCGAGTTCTGGTTTTTGCCCAGGGTGAGGCGGAAAGGATTGCTTCTGCCGCCGGGGCAGATTTCGTGGGCAGTGATGAGTTGATTAAAAAGATTGAGGGAGGCTGGCTGGATTTTGATACTGCTATGGCTACCCCTGATATGATGGGCAAGGTGGGGAAGCTGGGGAAAATATTGGGGAGGAGAGGACTAATGCCTAACCCTAAGTCAGGAACGGTGGTGGCCACTGACGACTTGCCCAGGATAATTAGTGATGCCCGTAAAGGTCGGGTGGAATTTAAGCTAGACAGGACGGCAATTATTCATGTTTCTTTAGGCAAGGTTAGTTTTGAAGCTGATAAGCTGCTGGATAACCTGACAGCAGTGATAGAGGCGGTGGTCAAGGCCAAACCTAGCGGAGTCAAAGGGCAGTATGTTAGAACTGCCTTCTTGGCAACTACTATGGGACCGGGTATAAGACTTGACCTCAAACCTACCCTGTCCTTAAGTTCCAGTTGATACCTTTGTTAGTAGGTTTAAAATTTCTGGATGGAGGTTCAGACGGGCCTGAGATAGCGGGTGCCAATTTAGGCTTAAACTTGTGCCTGCCGAGGCAAACTTGGATTTGAAACTAACAATTTTCTCCATTAAAGAAAAATTCGGTTAGTAACAAGTCCTTGTGTTTCGGCATGAGGACTTGTTTTATTAATAGTGATTGTTGAGAGGTGATGAAAAATGTCTAGGGAAAAGAAGGCACAGATTATTGATAGTCTCAGGGAGGTTTTTTCTACGTGTAACATTGGTATCTTAACCGATTACCGGGGACTATCAGCCCCGGAGATGACTGAGTTGCGCCGTAGTCTCAGGGAACTAGGTATTGAGTATAAGGTAATTAAGAATACCCTAGCTCGGTTCGCTGTGGAAAGGGCCGGTAGGAACGAATTAGTTAGCTTCTTTGAGGGTCCAACAGCTATTGCTTTTAGCTATGGTGATATAACTGAGCCAGCTAGAGCCTTGGCTGACTACATCCGCACCTCCAAAGCAACCATGGATATTAAGGGAGGCTTTCTAAGCGATAGGCTACTTACCGCGAGGGATGTGATGACATTGGCTATATTACCACCGAGAGAGGTATTGCTAGCCAGGATTATCGGTGGGATGCAGACCCCTACTATTAGGCTACTCAGTTGTCTTACCACCCCGGTGAGGGGTTTTATCAACGTGCTACAAGCTAGGATTAAACAACTGGAAGAAGAGTAAACTGTCAGATTGTCACCCTGGTGAGGGGTTTTATAAGCGTGTTACAAGCTAGAATTCAATAAATGGAGGGAGAGTAATGTCGGAAAATGAAGTAGAAACCGCTGGTGGTGAAACAGCTACGGGGAAACAGCCCACAGAACAAGTTACCGAGAAGCCTAAGAGAGCTAAAGCAACGGCTACTAAGCAGGAGTCTCCAGCCAAGGTGAAGGCGAAGCCAGCAGTTGATGAGATAATGGCTACTATTAAGAGTATGACCGTGCTGGAACTGTCGGAGCTAGCAAAAGCTCTGGAGACTGAGTTCGGAGTTAGTGCCGCTGTCCCAGCAGTAGCCACTACTGCCGCGGCGCCGGCTGAGGCAGCGGCTCCAGTGGCTGAGGAGCAGACCGAGTTTAGCGTAACGCTTAAGGACATCGGGGCTAACAAGATTAATGTGATCAAGGCAGTACGAGAGCTCACTACCTTAGGCCTAAAGGAAGCCAAGGATTTGGTGGAAAGTGCTCCAGCCACAGTCAAGGAAGGGATTAATAAGGACGAGGCAACTATCATCAAGCAAAAGCTGGAAGCCGCCGGTGCCACTGTGGAGATTAAATAAGACTGGTTGAAAACAGGAACAAAAAGGCGTATAGTTATCACTAAAGGGCGCTCCTAGCGGGAGAAGTGGGTATGCCTGAGCATAACTACTTTATTTTGATGGGTATGGGTGGTTTGTTTGTTATCCTTGGTATAGCCTCAATTTTCTGGGGCAAGGGGGAGGAGAAGAGCTACTATGACGCCCTATCTACTCGCCCTGATGCCAGGGAGTTCCTAGAGCATGAGCCAGAGCGCCCTGAGCCCGGGGCGCTGAAGATAGGCGGCTGGATAGCTATTGCTATCGGCTTACTTATGCTGGTGATGGGTGGTGTTTTTTGGCTCTGGAGTTAAGACTCTACCAACCCCACCCTCTGGGCGTTTTTAAAATGGGAATCTATATGCCTAGCTCTTCCCCGACCAGAACAACATTTATCCGGCCCTTATCCTCAATCATGGCGCCTTCAATAGTCACGGTGTAATTACAGATTCTATAGTCGTGGCGGCAGTCAACGCAGCTACCTGTCCTGATGCAAGGTAGATCACCCCACTCCGGTCGGTGATGTTTCAGGTAGTGCCGCTTGGCGTTCATTGGTGCCGCCGTCACACGAATCCGCTCCAGTGCTTCGTTTACGTCCTTGACAATCTTATTGGCACCAGCAACAACAATTACTTTTTCTGGTCCAAATATCATTGCTGAAACCCGGTTTCCCCAGCCATCAGTGTTGACCAGTTTGCCATCAAGGGTGACAGCGTTGGTGCCGACTAAGAATATATCAGTGGAGAAGATTTCTCTGGCTATTTTCCACCTGTCTTCCTGTTTGGCAACAATATAGAAACCGTCGGCATCTCTCTCAAGCGGGTCAATGACCTTATTTTGATTGCGCTTCATAAGTTCAGGAATTACCCCTACCTGGTCTACACTAACCGAGTCCCCACGACCAACCACCGCCCCCGGGGGAATCATCTCCAGAATAGTGGAAAGCGCCTCTTGTCGACTGGAAACATACTGAGCGCTTATATTCTTCTTTTTGAGGTTGGTTACCACTATTTTGGCCCGGGCTTCATAGAGCCATTTCCTCTCTTGACTAATATCCGTCTCGTCTATCATAGTTCTCCTTTCCTGTAAGGCTTGGAAGATAACCCCCATAATATACCGGCTGAATTAGACCATCCGTCTTGGGCGATACTGGATGGCTTCAGCCAAGTGGTGGGCTTTGATTATATCAGCGTTTTCCAGGTCGGCGATGGTGCGAGCCAGCTTAAGGATGCGGTGGAAGGCACGGGCGGAAAGGTATAGTTGTTTCATGGCTGCCTTGAGTAGGCTCTGGGCTTGCTCCTCCGCCTGACAAAACTCCCTGACCTCGACTGGGGTCATTTCAGCATTGCAAGTTAGTCTGGTTCCCTCAAAGCGTTTCTGCTGCCGGGAGCGGGCGGCTTTAACCCGCGCCTGAACCGTTTCTGATTTCTCACCTAACCGGTCGTCAGCCAACTTTTCATAGTCAATGTGGGGCACCTCAACAAATATATCAACCCGGTCAATGAACGGTCCGCTGATGCGCTTCTGATACCGAGAAACCAGACTGGCCGGGCAGGTGCACTGTCTAAACGGGTCGCCATAGTACCCACAGGGGCAGGGATTCATGGCTCCTACTAGCATAAAGTTGGACGGAAAGGTTACGCTGCCATGAGCCCGGCTGATAGTAATCACCTTATCTTCCAGAGGCTGGCGCAATATCTCAAGCAGCGAATGACCAAACTCAGGAAGCTCATCCAGGAATAAAACCCCCCGATGACTGAGGCTTATTTCACCTGGCTTGGGCCAGTGTCCGCCACCTACCAAGCCAGCATTGGAGATAGTGTAGTGTGGGGAACGGAAGGGCCGGTGTCTGATTAGGGGGGTATCTGATGGTAGCAGACCTCTCACACTGTATATTTTGGTAACCTCCAGGGCTTCCTCAGTGGTCATTAGTGGCAGTACGGAAGGAAGCGACCGTGCCAGTAAGGTCTTGCCGCTGCCCGGAGGTCCACACATTATTACATTATGCCCGCCGGAGGCAGCTACCTCCAGGGCTCGCTTAACATGCTCCTGCCCTTTAATGTAAGCCAGGTCAGTAACCAGTGAAGCCGGTGGTGTGTATTCTTGAACCTCACCAGGCGTATACTCTGGGGCTGGTATTTCTCCACGGAAATAACTAGCCAGGTGGGATAAAGAGATAACGGGAATGATTTTAATGCCTTCTACTAGGGATGCTTCTTTGGCATCGGCATCAGGCACAATAATAGTGGATAGCCCCTCCTGGTGAGCCAGGGCAACCATCGGTAAGACGCCGTTGGTATGGCGTAAGTTACCGTCCAGGGACAGCTCACCGAGGAGGATAGTCTGGGAAACATCAGCACATACCTGCTCCGAACTGAGAAGGATACCAACAGCGATGGGTAAATCATAGGCTGGGCCGGCTTTCTTGAGGTCAGCCGGGGCAAGATTAACCACGATGCGCCTCATCGGGAAAGCAAAGCCAGAGTTGCGGATAGCGGCTCGTACCCTCTCCCTGGCCTCCTGGACAGCAGCGTCAGGCAGGCCAACGATAGTAAATGAGGGCAGTCCGGGAGAAATATCTACCTCAACCTCAACAATCGCCCCTTCCAGCCCGACTACAGCGCAGCTTATTACCTTAGCTAGCATAATTCATCTTACACTATATCATAAACCTATGGGCGTGTGGAATGTAGTTGCAATTTTGAAGGGGGAAGCCAGGTTCTCCTGAGTTTCAGTGGGAACTTCCTACGAGCTGCCACTTATCTAGCGGTTAGCTTAGCCTTTATTTTAGTCCCTTCATAAGCTGTAGTAAGCACCCAAGGTTGCTACTAACCAGTTGGCGTCTTTTTCGTTATAATTAAGGAAGAGTGTTTGTGAGGAGGTGTCAATCTGGTAAAATCCTTAACTAGCACAAAGTGAATCTTGCTTGAAATTCACCAGCATTTTATCTAGAATGATACAAAATTCATATACAATATACTTACGGTGAATATTAGGACATAGATGAATAGCCATAACCTTGAAGCCGCACAAGGTGAGGGTCTTGATGATGAATCTCTTAGAGGGCCGGGTAATGCTGGATATTTACGGAGTTGATGGTGTAAAATATGCTATATCACCTGCACCATTTTCATAGCTCAATAATCCTGATGTGGTGAAGGAGCCTATAAGTGTTGAAAGACGGTGATATAAACTTGACCTGCCGCCAATGCGGTAGAGAGTTTGTGTTTACTAAAGGTGAGCAACAGTTCTATGAACTGAAAGGTTTCACCACCCCCAGCCACTGCCAGGAGTGCCGCTCAACCAAACAAAACCAGCCCCATCATCTTGTTTGCTCTCAGTGTGGAACTGAGCTAGAGAAAGGGGCATCCATCTACTGTACTGCTTGCCTGGCAAGCACTCACCTTGAGTTTGAGCTAAAAACTAAGCAAAGCCAAAAGGCAGCTAGTGCGGCGCACACAAAGCTACTGGCTAGTGAATTCCAAAAAGCAGAACTCGCCGAGTTGCTTCGCCAGAAGGAGCAACTGGTAGCTGAGCTGGAGCTGAAGGTTAATAGTTTAAGCCAGGATTTAGATAAGGCGTATGAATTCCAAGCTACCCTAGGGTCGCTTCAACCAGCACTAAATGAGATAGAACAAAGACTGGAAGCCTTGGAGCACGCCCAGAATAAAATTAACGAGAGAATGCTCCAGATTGTTGAGAGAATGCACGAGATGTATGAGAATACTGGCCTATTGGAAATAATCAAACGCAGCCTGAGACACTCTCAAAGGCAAGGCACCTAGCCGAAATATGGCTTACTTTGGCACTCTATATCAAGTAAATACCCGGTAAAATCCCCAAAGGGCACCAGCCACCGCCATATTCCTTAGAGGTTTCAGTGCCTTTCATTCATCAGATTTCACCACCCAGCTGCTTCATTATCCGGCTTTCAGGTAATTTCAAGTGTTGGAACTTGTGTATATTCCTCTTGTAAGCCTTTGTAAATACCCATTCAAGAAGGATTCCGTTAATAAGACTACGATGGTTCCTTAGTATATTTAGTATATAAAGAGGGAGTCCCCGAAGGGACTCCCTTCAGTGATACGGTAAAGCGGTTATGTTCAGCAATTAGACCTTGCTAGCAGCCCATGTGCCCAATTCCCGCAAAATATACCTCGACCTAGGATCAATTACTTCGCCATTTCCTTTGCAATCTTCTCCATCTGGTCGACCGTGATAGCAGGATGTGTAGTGAAGTGGACAAATGGAATGTACTTCTGTACCATCTTGCCTATCTCTTCTTCACTCCCTTCAGCCACACTAAATCCTCTCATTTCTCCGATATAAGACCCCCATTCCTTAAGCAAACCACTTTGCATATCCTGTTTTACCATTTGGATCATGGGAAGCCACGCGGCTGCCCGCTCTTGAGGACTAATTGGGACCTTAGTTGTATCTAATTCCCATTCCATTAAATATCTCGGCATTTTTATGCTCCTTTCAACGTATTGCGATTATAGTTGAGGTGAAATAATTCATCGGTCAAGCCAAGTATCAAGCTCATCTAAACATAGGCACCACCTCCTTATCATATATTGCAGGACTTCCAACAAGCGAAAAAGGCACCAACCAACGCTTTATCATTTAGCGGTTCCAGTGCCCTTCTTTCATCACCTCAGCCTCCTAAACCACTCTTCTATTTTAGAGTTATTCTACATGTTGGAACTTGAGTTTAATCCTCTCCCAAGACTTTGTCAATACCACTAAGGGCAGCTTGAAGGGGCATTGCCCCTTCAAAATTTTCACTTCCCCCTCTCCTTTGAAGGAGAAGGGGACACAGGGGGTGAGGTTAATTAACAATCTCTTATCGGCTTGCTGTGCTTTAGGCCCAGTGCTACAATGGCAATTGTAGGGTAAAGGTGTTGTGAGGGAGATATGCCACTAGATTCTATAGTTGTTAAAGGGGCTCGCGAGCATAACCTCAAAAATATTGATGTGGTTATCCCTCGGGATAAGCTGGTAGTCATTACCGGTGTCTCCGGGTCGGGTAAGAGTTCGCTGGCCTTTGATACCATCTATGCCGAGGGGCAGCGGCGCTACGTGGAATCTCTATCCGCCTATGCCCGCCAGTTTTTGGGCCGAATGGAAAAGCCTGAGGTTGATTATATTGAAGGGTTAAGCCCGGCTGTTTCTATTGACCAGAAGGGACCGAGTCGGAATCCACGGTCTACGGTAGGCACGGTAACCGAAATCTACGATTACCTAAGGCTTCTTTTTGCCCGGGTTGGTCATCCCCAATGCCCCAAGTGTGGGCGTGAGATTGCTATGCAGACGGTACAGCAGATTGTTGATGCAGTTCAGGCACTACCTGAGAGTAGCCGGATAATGATTCTGGCACCACTGATTAGAGACCGCAAGGGTGAGTATCAGTCCGTATTTGATGACCTGCGTAAGGCCGGCTATGTCAGGGTTCGGGTTGATGGGCGAATTTATGACCTGTCTGATGAGTTTCAACTGGATAAGAACCGAAAGCATACCATTGAGGTGGTGGTGGATAGACTGGTAATGGGACAGAGTGGTGGCCAGAGTAGAATTGCTGACTCAGTCGAGACTGCCCTCAAGCTTGGGGCCGGGGTGGTGCTGGTATCTATTGTTGATGGGGAAGAACTACTGTTTTCCGAGCACTTTGCCTGTGTCCACTGTGGAATAAGCCTGGGTGAGATTGCCCCCAGAACATTTAGCTTTAATAGCCCTCATGGTGCCTGTCCAGCCTGCACCGGCCTGGGGGTTAAACTGGAAATAGACCCCGAGCTGGTTATTCCCAACAAGGAGCTGTCTATAGTTCAGGGAGCAATACACCCCGGGTGGTATTCCTCCTGGTACTTCGACCAGTTCGAGTCTTTAGCCCGACGCCACGGTTTTTCTCTTCGTACCCCGGTCAGGGAGCTCAGTGAGCATCAGCTGAAGCTGATACTTTATGGTGAAGAAGGTGAACTGGTAAGGTATCGAAGCCGGTATGGTCATGTCAGAGAATACTTCAGTGGCTATGAAGGAGTAATCCCGCGCATGGAGCGCCTGTACCGTGACACAGAGTCTGAACACTCCCGGGCTAACATAGAGCGTTACATGGTGTCCAGGGTGTGTCCGGTCTGTGAGGGTAGGCGACTTAAACCGGAATCTCTGGCAGTGACCATTGGCGGCAGAAACATTGTTGAGGTCAGTTCAATGTCGGTGACTCAGTCACTGGAGTGGGTAGTCAACCTTGGTGGTGAGGAGACTATCTTGAGTGAACGCGAGCAGCTCATTGCCCGCGAAGTCCTTAAGGAGATTCAGTCCAGGCTTGGCTTCCTCAAGGATGTGGGCTTGGACTATATTACCATTGACCGTCCCTCGGCTACCCTTTCTGGCGGTGAGGCACAGCGGATTCGCTTAGCAACCCAGATTGGTAGTGGGCTTATGGGGGTACTTTACATCTGTGATGAGCCTACCGTGGGACTTCACCCGGCTGATGACTTTCGCTTGATTGGGACATTGAAGAGACTTAGAGATTTGGGAAACACTATACTGGTGGTTGAGCATGATGAAGCCATGATGCGGGCCGCCGACCATATTATTGATATGGGACCCGGGGCTGGGGAGCACGGTGGTTGGATTATAGTTGCCGGAACCCTGAATGATATTATGAACTGTAGCGGCTCAATAACCGGTCAGTATCTTAGTGGTGTCAAACAGATTCCTTTGCCAGCCAAGCGTCGCCGAGGCTCAGGCGAGGAGATAGTGATAAAGGGGGCTAGACAGAACAATCTAAAGAACATAGATGTCTCTATCCCCCTGGGCAAGTTTGTTTGCATCACTGGAGTTTCAGGTAGTGGCAAGAGCACCCTGATTGATGAAATTATGTATAAAAAGCTGGCACAAATGTTTTATCGGTCACGGGAGAAAGCCGGTGATTGCGATGATATTATCGGTGTTGAGTACATTGATAAGGTAGTCAATATTGACCAATCTCCTATCGGGCGTACCCCACGCAGTAATCCGGCAACCTACACTGGCACCTTTACCCCGATTCGTGAGCTATTTGCCACCGTTCCTGAGGCGCGGATGAGGGGTTATGCCCCTGGACGATTCTCGTTCAATGTCAAGGGTGGGCGCTGTGAGGCCTGCCGTGGGGAGGGGTTTATCCAGATTGAGATGCAGTTTTTGCCCGATGTGACTGTTCCCTGCGAGGTGTGTCAGGGGCAGCGCTACAACCGTGAGGCTCTGGAAATTAGATTTAAGGGTAAGAATATCGCTGAGGTGCTGGATATGAGCGTAGAGCAGGCACTGGCTTTCTTTGAGCATTTCCCCAGGGTGAGGACTAAGCTTCAAACCTTAAACGACGTGGGGCTGGGCTATATCCGCCTGGGTCAGCCAGCCCCCACCCTTTCTGGTGGTGAGGCCCAGAGGGTGAAACTGGCTACCGAACTGTCGCGGCGTTCCACCGGCAGGACATTATATATCCTTGATGAACCAACTACCGGCCTCTCCTTTGAGGATGTGGCGGCATTACTAGGGGTACTACAGCGTCTGGTTGATGCCGGTAATACGGTGATTGTTATTGAGCACCACTTGGATGTAATTAAGAACGCCGACTGGATTATTGACCTTGGGCCGGGGGCTGGCGACCGGGGTGGCTATATTGTAGCCACCGGAACACCTGAGGAAATAGCTGGGGAGAGGTCTTCAGCCACCGGGCAGTATTTAGGCAGGGCATTAGCTAAACATACCGAGTATGCCCTAATCGGCTGACTATTGCTACCTGGTACTTGGTGGAAAATGTATAGTTAGCCTTCTTTATTTGCTACTAAGAAGGGGCTTGTTTTGATAAGTATGAGGCCTAAATTTTTCTATGGCTATGTCGTAGTTGCCCTTGCCTTCCTTATCATGGTGATAATGGGGGGGACAATGTATACCTTCGGTATTTTTTTTAAGCCATTGGCAGGTGAGTTCGGCTGGACCAGCGCAGCAACTGCTGGAGCATTCTCGCTGCAGATGGTTTTGCATGGTTTGTTTTACGTTGTTACCGGGAGATTAAACGATAGATTTGGCCCCAGGTTAGTTGTGTCGGCCTGCTGCTTATTACTGGGAGCAGGCTATTTGCTGATGTCACGGATTGGTGATATCTGGCAACTCTATCTGTTTTACGGGGTAGTAATAGGTGTTGGCATGAGTGGTAGTTTTGTTCCATTGGGTTCCACGGTGGCCAGGTGGTTTGTTAAGAGAAGGGGAGCAATGATCGGTATTGCCGTTGCTGGCATAAGTGCGGGTACAATGATTATGCCGCTGGTAGCTAGCTGGCTTATCTCCAGTTATGGCTGGCGCACCTCTTATGCTGTGATGGGTCTTATGGTTTTGGTAATTACTATATCGGCCGCTCAATTTTTGAGGCGTGACCCAACTCAAATGCGATTGTTGCCATATGGTCAGAGTGAGGTTCAGGGGGAAAGCTCAAATGTAGAAGTCTTAGGGGTTTCTCTTCAGGGAGCAATGCGCACCCGGCAATTTTGGCTACTTTGTGTTGCCTTTCTTAGTTTTGGTGTATCTCAAACAGCTATCATGGTACACATTGTACCTCATGCTACTGAGTTGGGAATTTCAGCCACAGCGGCAGCCAATGTTTTTGTTGCTATTGGTGGGCTAGGTATCGTTGGCAGGATTGTAATGGGTGGCACTTCTGATAGGATTGGCTGTCGGGCAGCTCTCATCATCTGCTTCGTTCTGTTGACGGCAACTCTGGCTTGGCTATTGGTAGCTAAAGAGTTGTGGATGCTCTACCTGTTTGCTGCTGTCTTTGGTTTTGGCTATGGTGGTACGTCCGCTTTGATGTCACCAACAGTGGCTGAGGTATTTGGGCTGAGGTCACATGGTGTGATTTTAGGGGTTATTACCTTTCTCGCCACCGCTGGATGTGCCATTGGTGCAGTTATGGCGGGAAGTGTATTCGATATAACTGGCAGTTATCAGGTGGCCTTCTTAATTTGTGCTGCACTAGGTGTTACAGGTATCATATTAAGTGCATTCCTAAGACCGCCTAGTAGTTGAAGGGGGAGCAAATGCTACGAGAAAAAGTTCTTGAATCTATCAAAACCAATGTAGAGAACCAAAATATGGTAAAGCACATGCTAGCTACTGAGGCGATTATGCGGGCTCTAGCTAGGCGCCTGGGTGAGGATGAGGAGGAGTGGGGGCTCACCGGGCTGCTGCATGATATAGATGTGGAGCTTACCGGAGGAGATATGAATGTACATAGTAAGCTGGGGGCTGACTTGGCCAAGGAACTGGGGGCTAGTGAGACTATGGCTCATGCCATCCTATGTCATAATGAGCGGCATGGCGTCTCCCGAGAGACGAAGCTGGATAAGGCTTTATTCTGTGCTGACCCATTGACTGGTCTAATTACGGCTGCTACCCTGGTTCGCCCGGATAAGAAATTGGCTGGGCTTGAAGCTAGCTCGGTAATAAAGAAATCTAAGCAGAAGAGCTTTGCCGCTGGAGCAAATAGAGAGCACATTGCCACGTGTAGTGAAATCGGGCTTGAGTTTGGTGAGTTTATCGAGCTGGGGGTAGCCGCCATGCAGGAAATCGCCGCTGACCTCGGCCTATGAACTAGTTAGCTCACTGATAGCGTTGAACCTTCAGTGGTTTTGATAACATCAATACGGGCGGGGAAGGCATCTTTAAGCTCTTCAATATGGGTGATGACAATTATCTTGTCAAAGTCATCTTGAATGGAATTTATTGCCTCTTTAAGTTTTTCCATACCGAAACTATCTTGAGTGCCAAAGCCCTCATCAATAATCAAGGTGGGAAGCGGTGCTCCGGCTCGCCTGGCCAGTAGCTTGGACAGGGCAATCCGAATGGCAAAGTTGATGCGAAAGGCTTCACCACCACTAAACATTTCGTAATTTCTCGTTCCTAGCTCATCCGAGATATTAATATCCAGGGTCTCTAGTAAATTCCCTTTCTTTGTTTCCCGCTGGGTTTCAATCTTCACCTGCATTCTATTATCAGTCATGCGTCCCAATAGTTTATTGGCTTCAGTTTCAATTTCAGGCAGTGCCATTTCAATGAGCAGAGCTTGTATCCCCTTTTTGCCAAAGGCTTGAGCTAGGTCTCTATAGACCTTCTCTTGTTTTGAGGCTTGCCCCAGCAGGCTTTCCTTTTCCTTCTTTTTTATCTCCAGCTCAGAGCAGCGCTGTAGCTTTGCCTTTACACTCCACGTTATCTCCTGGGCTTGCTTCTGTTGTGCCACTAGCGCTTGGTGCTCGGCTTCAGCCTGGGCTAAATCACTAACTAGTTGGGGGAGTAAGCTAAGTTCCATAGTCAGCTCTTGTCTTTTTTGATTATCAACCTCCAGGCTGTGTCGTAGTTCTTGAGCGGCTTGTTCAGCCCTAGAAGCCGCCTCCCTTTCTTGACTAACGAGCCTATCAGCTTCTTCTAGCCTTCGCTTTGCTGTTTCATACTCCCCTAGCTCAGTCAGGCGGTGGCGCACCTGTTCGTGTTGCTGTGAATCATAGCCAAGTTTAGCCAATTGACTGGCAACTTCATGCAGGGTTTCTTGCTCAATGACAGCGAAATCCTTCTTGGCTAGGTGTTGTTCAATTTCAGCCAGTTTTTCTCTCTCCTCTCTTAGCTTACTACTTGCCTCTTCAGCTTCAGTAATCCCTTTACTCAAGATGCTGGCTTTACTCTGAGCTGAGGCTTTATCTCGGTTTAACTTGGCTTCTAGCTGTGATATCTCACTCTCCAGCGACTCTAGCTCTATTTTCTTCTGAGCTCGCTCGGTCTGATTTGATTTCAGGGAATTGGATTTGCTCTCTCTATCAGTAGCATATTTAGTCTCAATTCGCCGTCGCTCGTCTATGCCTAGCTCGGTCTCACACAGGGGGCATTTGGCATCACTCTGGATTGACAGGAGGTTGAGTTTTTCCTCTATCTCCTCTATCTCCTTCTCCAGCCGGGTTTTGTTAGTCTCCAGGTAGTGAACCTGAGTGCGTAGTTCCTGGCTACTTTGCCGCTTCCGACGTAGTGTTTCCTCCTCCTCAGTCAACTGGTGCCACTCAGCCTGCATCTGCTGAAGCTCATTCCTGAGTTGAGATAATTTTTGAGAAATAGCCTCCAGTTCGGTGATTCTGTTTTGAGCTACGGCATGGTCAGTAAGCAGAGCCGCTTGAACTCTCTCAATAGCCCTGTCTAGTTCGCTTTTACGGTCGTTTAGCTTGACGAGCAATCCCAATTTTTGGTTCAACTCGTCATTTAATCTCTTGGCTTCAGCAAACTGGATATAGCCTTCTTCTATACTAGACCGCCGGCCTATTAGCTCCTCATACTCTTTAAGCCGAGAGAGGTGTTGATTAATCTGGTCATCCCAGCGCCCCAGTTCTCTCTCCATCTTTACTATGTGCTCTTCCAATTGAGCCAGTTGGAGCTTCTTATTTTCCAGGGATTCCTTCTCCTGCCGCCGGAGGTTAAGTCGGGATTCCTGCTCTTTTATTATTGTCTCTACGCGGGAGAGTTCACTTTGCGCTTGTTCCAGTTCAGCTTCGTAGGCTGGCTTATAAGTTAGCTCATCTGAAATGTCTGTAATAGCGCTCTCTAGCTGTGCCTTTTCCATCTCCTGCTCTTTAGCCAGATTCTTGGCTTGCTCCTCAAGTTGGTCATAGAAAGAAAGCTCAAGAATATCAGCTAGCACCTGCTTACGCTCACTAGGGCGCTTAATGGTAAACTCATCAGCGTGACCCTGTCGCAAGAAGACGCTATTAATAAAGGTAGTGTAGTCCATGTGTAGAATATCAATAATCTTTTGCTGTGTTTGGGTTACACTATTGCCGGTAATTGACCTGAAACCATCCCCAGTAGCTATCTGAAACTCCAGGATAGTTTGCCCCGAGCCTCCTCGTCGCCTGGGTTTAGAGTGCTTGCGTATGATGCGATATGGCTGTTCTCCCACAGCGAAGTCAAACTCCACCTCCATCTCCACCTGACCTAAGTGAATGAGGTCGTCATCACCTTTAGCTCTGGCTTTTCCCCACAGTGCCCAGGTCATAGCATCAATTAAGGCTGACTTACCGTTGCCATTGTCACCACAGATGCAGGCAGTGTGGATGCCAGCAAAGGAGAGCGGTGGCACATTGTCCCGGTAGCACATAAAATTGCGCATTGAGAGTTTAATGGGAATCATCAAAAGCTCCAGATAACCACATTCGTTATCTATTTTAGCATAATTGGAAGATTACTTATCTACCTCACCCCCTTTATCCCCCTCTCCTTCAAAGGAGAGGGGGAGGATATTAAAAAGAGGGGCTTCGCCCCTCTTAGACACCCCTTGACGGGCAAGAGGATAGAAGTCTTGCGACCTGTCCAGAACCGTTCGGAGTGCACTTTGTAGTATTGAGCCTCTAGGCGTGCGGAATGCAGTTACAACTTTAGAGAGGGAAAGTCAAAGAGAGGCTTTGCCTCTCTTATATAACAAGTTCCTCTTTGGTTTTACGATGAATCATGTGCTGAGAAAACCCTTTTCCCAGTTACCAAACGGTATTTCTAGCTTTTACATGGGGAAGCGGGGACTCGAACCCCGACGCATTGCTGCACCAGATCCTAAATCTGGCCCGTCTGCCAATTCCGGCACTTCCCCAGGAATACAACATGATCCTAAGTCATGCTCGTCTGCCAATTCCGACACTTCCCCGTATCTAAAACGACGCAATATTTTAGCATATTGCGTAATATTTTGCCTAACACTTAGTTTGTGGATATGGCTAAACAAGGCTAGATGAACCTGGATGTCGGGCGGTTAAACAACCTAGACAGTACTAGATTACTCTCCCCATATATTACTATTGGACTATTTACAACAAATCTAGGTGAGTCACAATTAGCTTACAGATGGTCAAGAGGGGCTTGGTATGAGAATGGTCAATTGCATCAAGGGGATTTTGTTTCATCTGCAATGGCTGACTATGTCTCCCGGCGAGAGGTATGCCTACCTGTGGACGAGGGAATGCTCACTGCGGAGAACTATGCACGTCTGATATTCCGGTGTCATGAATCGGACAACTACTTAGCAAATGGATATCTGTGACGTGAGTACCTAAGTAAGCCTCAGGGGTGTTCCACCAGATTAGCGATAGAAAACACACCCAACATCGGAATATAGCTGAACAGTCTCGCTATCTCTTGTTGCGTATCTCAGTTTCAAATAGACCAACGGTTACAATAACGGCGGTATCCAATTGGGTGGAATAGCCAAGTTTTCACTAGTTGTCAGCCAAAAATATTCATCGATAAATCTGGCAAGCGATTTCTCACAGCCATAATTACTATGACCCAGCTTCTCCGAAAGGAACGCCTCAGGCGAACCAGTAAGTCCTAGCGTATAAAAGTCCCTAGTAACCTCTTGCGCATGCTGCTGCATGATGCCTAGCCACTTAATATAGTCGTCAGCTCCCCCACGCAGGCCGAAGTACTTAGATGTTCTTAAATCGAGCACCACAAATAGAGAGTCATTAAGCACATGAGCAATTTTACTTATTCCAGTTACCCAGAACCCATCAACACTACTAAGCCCGTTGTAAATTTGCCTTATATTTTTCAGCAAATCCTCATTTGACAAATCACAATCGAGCAGGCGTAAACCTTGAAGAGAAGATGTACACTGGCGCAGCTTAATTATTTCAGCGAGTATGTTACCACCCCTCGTCCCCACTGGCAGCCGTAGACCAATACTATTAATAAAGCCAGAGAGAACTTTGGTTTCGAATTCTTCGTAGGGAACATCCCACGGTGTTTGCCGCAGTTTAGAGACAAACGCTGTATCCCTGAAAAGTTTCACGTATTTTCTATCTCCGCTTGATTTGTAGTAATGAAGAAGTGCTGCCCAGGCAAGGTCACTGAATTTCACATTACCTCCTCGCTATGCCTTTCTGGTGAATACAGTTTAGCTGAAATGCTGGCTGTCCTTGAGTTAACATAATACTTATACACTGGCCGCTAGGTCCTTCAGAGGTCATAGCTTAATAGACCGTTCAGGACAGTGGCCAAATAATAGGCCTAATGGTTAACTCTAAAATCAAGCCAATGATGATAAGCGGGATAGCGACGGTTAGCACCTTTTTGATTCTTACCAAGTGTGAACTGCGTTCACTATCTATGTACACAAAGGGGAATACTCTTCCTATGTAGAATACATACGCCAAAAGGATTAGCCACCCACAAGAAGTCACCACGAATGTTAACAACACCATCTCAGAAGAAGTTAATGACCACCTGTCCGTAATTGCTTTTGCCCCCCGGAATAGAGGCAATCCTACCAACAATAGACCATGCAGGGAAGTCAGCAATTTCCCATTAAATATCCAATGAATATTTCGGTGAACTGAAATAAAAGCGTCAATCTCCTCGGCTATTGATGCTACCCAGTCGCTGTCAAAACCGCTAACCGTTATTTTGTTGTAATTTGGGCGTGAGTTGTCAAAATTCACTGCAACCCACTTGTTATTCTTGTGCGAACTCACCAACAGCCGTACCTTTTCAATATCCTTTGGCCATTTTGTATTCATCAAGTCCTCTACACTTTGTGACGACACAGAAGCTCCCTTGGCTGACAAAATAAACACCAAATCAGCGTCCGGGTCACCCTCTGTTGCTTTGCTAACGATTTCGCAGAGCCTCTTGAGCGCATTTCGGTTTAGTGTCAACGACCTTGGTGGCAGGGTTATTTCTGTTTTATGCATTTCTGATGGCCTTACTTATTCTGTTTGAATCCTAGTGAAATGTAATGCATTTGTCAATATCTTCGTCCTCCCGACATACTATTCTTCACCTGGATAGCGTGAACAAGGCATTTGACATTGTTTCATAAGTGTGCTTACAATAATAAAACAATTTAATACCGAGGTGAGAAATGAAATTAGTAGTCATAGGTTTGGGACAATGTGGCGGCAGGGTTGCCGATGAGTTTGCCCGAATAAACAGGAGAGCTCGTAGTCAGCGGGGGATTGAGATAACCCCTGGTGTCTTTGCCGTAAATACTGATTCGGCTGATTTAAGTGGACTGCAGATTATAAAGTCTGACTACCAGCACAGAATCCTCATCGGAGGGCGAAAAACCAGCGGTCATGGCGTAGGCAAGATAAATGAACTGGGTGCTGAGATAGCCAGGGAGGATGCCGATAAGGTGGTAGATGCCATAAGAAGCACCAAGCGATTCTTTGAGACTGACGCTTTCTTGCTGGTCGCCGGTGCTGCCGGCGGCACTGGCTCGGGAGCAATACCGATACTGACACAGCACATAAGAGAGCGCTATGGGGATAAACCAGTATATAACCTTATTATCCTCCCCTTCCAGCACGAGGAGGACACGGAGGAAAGAACTATCTATAATTCGGCAGTATGCCTTAAGTCTGCTTACTCAGTAGCTGATGCCGTATTGCTGATTGATAACCAGAGGTATGTCAGAAAAGACTTCTCCTTAAGAAATAACCTTGCCAAAATCAATGAACTAATTGCCGAGCCATTCTACAATCTACTTTGTGCTGGCGAAGAGAAGAAGGCAAGGCACATTGGAGCAAGGGTACTTGATGCTGGAGATATAATACAGACTTTGGTAGGGTGGACGGTAATCGGCTACGGTAAATCGCAACTGTCACTAATCAGGCTTCCTCTTGAGCGAACGCGTAATTTCAGGAAGAAAAGTACCGAAACTCATAAGGGAATTCAGGCGATGGACGAGGCACTGAGTGAGCTCTCACTCAAGTGCAATCCGGCCGATGCCGGCAGAGCCCTGTATCTGCTGGCTGCTCCAGCTAAGGAAATGAATATGGACCTGGTTAAGGAACTTGGAGACTATCTAAAAGACCTGGCCTCGGAAGCCATCATTAGGAATGGTGATTACCCCAGGGAGAGGGGTGTGATGGATGTCACGGTAATCCTGTCTGAACTTAGTGATGTGGTCAAGGTCAGGGATTACTACAGTGAATCGGCCAGCTTCATCCACGAGGTTAAACGGAAGCAAGGGGAGGCTGAGAGTAAACTTAGAGTCATAGACGAAGCAGCCAAGGATATACCAACACTACTATAAATTAGCCTATTTAAGTTATCTTGACTGGAACCGCCGGGCATAAACAATAAAAGGCGGCGTAAAAGCCATGGAGTTTTGGGCAAAAGCAGTTGTAATTGCCGCTGAAAAACATTATTTTTCAGCGGCTTTTATAATATGGGATTCTGTTGACTTTGTTCCCTTTGCCCTCAGTTGCCACAAGCCAGGTTGCTGATGTTGTTAAGGTCTTAAATTACTTAAATGAAGAGAATTGGCACCGTGCCATCCGTAAATTTTACCAATTTCAATACTCACCAGTCTAAACCCCCTTTGGAAACCAGACAATATAGAGTATAATATGAGCAGACGAAAATGACATCTCAGGTCTTTTATCGTAAGTGGCGTCCTCAAACCTTAGCTGAGGTAGTTGGTCAAGAGCCAGTAACCCAGACGCTACTCAATGCTTTGAGCAGCGGGCGGGTGTCTCACGCCTATCTTTTCTATGGCCCACGAGGCACCGGTAAGACCAGCACCGGGCGCATTTTGGCTAAGGCGGTAAATTGCCTTACCAACGGTAAGGGCGAACCGTGTAATACTTGTGATATGTGCCAGGCAATAACCCAGGGTAGGGCTTTAGATATGGTAGAGATTGATGCTGCCAGTAATCGTGGCATTGATGACATCCGAGACCTGCGGGAGAAGGTAAACTATGCTCCCAACCAAGCCCGTTACAAGGTCTATATTATAGATGAAGTCCATATGCTTACCAAGGAAGCCTCCAATGCCTTACTCAAGACCCTTGAGGAACCTCCTCCGCATGTTATCTTCGTTCTAGCTACTACCGAAGCCCATAAAGTTCTGCCTACCATCCTGTCACGATGCCAGCGCTTTGACTTCCGGCGGCTCTCTCAGGCAGATATAGCCGCCAAATTAGCCCGTATTTGTAGTGCTGAGGGTTTTCATGTGGAGCTAAAAGCACTACAGCTTATCGCTAAGGCAGCCACCGGTAGCCTGCGAGATGCCGAAAACCTGCTGGAGCAGCTAACCGCTTACTACGGCTCTGAGATTGAACTGGGTCAGATTCAAGCTATTCTTGGCATCACCGGAGACTGGCGAACCAGAGAGTTGGTAAAGCATATGGTAAATAATGATGTCTCCGCCGGGATGGCAACCATAAACAGCCTTAATAGAGATGGCTTGGATTTACGCCAGTTTAATCGGGAACTGGTGGAATATCTCAGGGGACTGCTGCTGGTAAAAACTGGTTCCGACGATGCTGTAGACCTCACCGCTGAGGATTTGGCAGAGCTGAAGGATTTAGCGGCCAAAGCCTCTCTACCTCAGATACTCAGGGCGGTCAAGCTCTTCGGTCAGCTTGAGCTTGGTTTTGATAACTTCTCTACCTTACCCTTGGAGCTAGCCTTAGTTGACTGTGTCTTGTCTTCAGGTGAAGAAAAGGGAAGCACCATAAGTCAAATTGAGGATGAATTTCGTCAGCCCCCCAAAGCGGTTACCCCACCCCCTCCCCAGCAACCGGAAGCACCATAAGTCAAATTGAGGATGAATTTCGTCAGCCCCCCAAAGCGGTTACCCCACCCCCTCCCCAGCAACCAATAGCTAAACCTGAGCCGGCTAAACCCCAACCATCACCGGTAGAAAGTATGCCTGCTACTCCTCTTGATAGTGAAATTGAACGGCTGAGACTAAATTGGAGGCGGGTTATTGATGAAGCCCCGGCAGATATTAAGAGAACCAATGCCATTGCCCTGCTGAGAAGTGCTGGCGTCAAGCCGGTGACAATTGAGGATGATACGGTAGTATTAGTCTTCAGGTATAGTATCCATAAGGAGAATATGGAGAAGCCGGAAAATCAACAGGTAGCCGAAAAAATCATCAGCACCTTCCTTGGGCGTCCTTGCCGGGTGCGCTGTGTTTATGAGCCGCAAAATAATCACCTGGTTAAGGCAGCACTAAGAATGGGCGCCCAGGTTACCAGTGTGGAGGAAAAATGAATAAGTTTATAATGCGTCAAGCTCAAGAACTTCAGGCCAAGCTAGCCAAGGCGCAGCAGGAGTTAAGCAACACTACTATAGAAGCCAGCTCCGGTGGAGGCGCCGTTAAGGTTACCATTGATGGTCAGCAAAAGATACAGTCAGTAAAAATATCACCCGAGGTGATAAACCCTGAGGATGTGGAACTCTTGGAAGATTTGGTTCTGACCGCAGTAAGAGAAGCCATTGCCAAATCTCAGGAAGCTGCCGCCCAGCGTCTTGGTGGACTAACTGGCGGCCTTAAAATCCCCGGGCTAACCTGACATAGCGGAACTTTTATCAGGGAAGTTTGAAGGAGATTAATCTAACAGGTGTCTAAGAGGGGTTTCGCCCCTCTTAATAAAATTATCTTCTCCTTCCCTTTCTCTTTGAGAGGAGTAAAATATCAAAAGAGAGTCAAAGAGAGGCTTCACCTCTCTTAAAAACCAATTCCCCCTCCCTTTGCAAGGGAGGGGGATAAAGGGGGAGGGTTAGTAAATAAAAACTAAAGGGGGTGAGGTTGAATCAGGGTTTCATTCCTACTTCGGAAGCAGTCTATAAACTTATTCAGGAGTTTAATAAGCTACCTGGCATTGGTCCCAAGAGCGCCCAGCGACTTACCTACTACTTGTTGCGCGCCTCTGATGAGCAAGCCAAGCTGTTAGCTGAGGCACTACTATCCCTGAAACAGGAGACCAAGCTATGCTCCATCTGTTTTAATGTTACTGATTCTGACCCCTGCCTCATCTGTAGTCGCCAGGAGCGCGACCGCAGTAAGATTTGTGTGGTAGAGCAACCGCAGGACATCCTGGCTCTGGAACATACACGGATTTATAACGGGCTATATCATGTGCTCCACGGCGCTATCTCACCCACTGAGGGGGTAGGGACTGATGATATCAGAATCAAAGAACTACTAAACCGGCTCAAGGACGGTGTCGTAGAAGAAGTCATCCTGGCTACCAACCCCAATCTTGAAGGTGAGCAAACCGCCATGTATCTAAGCAAACTCATTTCCCCGTTGGGCATCCGGGTTACTCGCCTTGCCCAAGGGCTACCCTTCGGCACCGAGCTAGAATACGCCGATGATGTTACCCTCACTAGAGCTATTGAGGGTAGGCAGGAATTTTAAACCCTGCTCAATAGCTTAACTTTGATTCAGAAGAAACAACAGTAAACTCTCATTCGTAGCAGCCTATAAAACTTGTTTTGGTAACTGAATTGCTATATTATTCTATCAGGGCACTTGCAGGATAAATTGGATTGCTGTTGATCCTGCGGCAGTATTCTTGACAAGGTTATCCATACGCGCCCTTCATGTGCTCTTGCACATAATGTAGTGCATATGTGTACTGGCTTGCTGGGGCGATAGGCGTGAATTACCTGCAAGTGCCTCGTAACAACAAATAGAGAATTGCTATGAGTCTTACATTACCAGCTAGCCCTGAAGAATTAAGAGAAAGTTTTTCTTCACTAAAAAACCGACAGGATATTGCGAAACTACTGGATATCGATGTAAAAACCCTCATTTATCATTTATACCGAGTCCCTGAATCTGAGCGCTACAAAACCTTTGAAATTCCTAAGAACCTCGGTGGTACTCGCACAATTTCTGCACCAGTCACGACACTAAAAATTATTCAAAGAAAGCTAAACCAAGTTCTACAAAGCATTTATAAACCAAGAAATGCAGTTCATAGTTACATACATAATAGAAGTATACTTACAAATGTTAGTAAACACTCACCAAACGTTCTTATATTTAATGTTGATTTGAAAGACTTTTTCCCGTCGATTCATCTGGGTAGGGTCATAGGGCTATTCAGCTACTTTAATCGTGAGCCGGATGTAGCAACGACTTTAGCCCAGATCTGCTGCTTTAACAGAGCGCTTCCCCAAGGAGCACCAACTTCTCCCATCATATCTAATATGATTTGTGCAAAAATGGACAAGAAACTATCTCAACTTGCAAGGAAATACGACTGTAATTACACAAGATACGCAGATGATATTACATTTTCTACAGAAGATAGTTTTCCTACCGCCATAGTAAAATTCAATACAGATGGACAATTGGAAGTGGGTGACGAACTTGGAGAAATAATTAGCGCTAACAGTTTTGAAATTAATCGCGATAAAGTAACATTACGAAATAAGGATAGGCGCCAGATAGTGACTGGTCTTGTTATAAATGAGTTTCCCAATGTAAGGCGCGAATACGTACGCAAAATACGTGCCATGCTTCACGCATGGGAGAAATTTGGTTTAGAAGCTGCAGAGACTGAATTTCTAAGTCGCTACCATAATAGTAGACTTCGAAATCCTTCAAGAGAACCACCTAGTTTCAAACGAGTTGTAAAAGGGAAAATAGATTATTTAGGAATGATAAGAGGAAAGGACAATCCTATCTATCTTCATTTCCGTCATAAATTAAGAGGATTAGCTCCGGAGCTTGTGAAAGAACAAGAGACCCCACTAGAGTTTCTGATTAGGACTTCAAGGACAACTCCTGTTAAACACGCGCTAAAACCTATATCAACAGGTGAGCATAATACACAAGAATTATCAAATTGGTTATGTTCAATAGACCCGAGTTTAGAAGATAAACGTTTAGGAGCATGGATTACATTCAAAGGTAATAGTCCAGACAAAATTCCTCAAGCAACACTTAGCATGAGAGAATTACTGAAACAATTGCTAGACAAGTTAGCTCCAGATGAGGATATAAAGAGGGCATCATGGTACTCTAAACCAACTAAAGGCCCTGACGTAATTAGAAGAATGAAAGTTCGTTACATCTTGAGTGGACACAGTGGTACAACGAGTAAATCAACAGTTGATTTCATCGATTCAATGGCTAGTGCTATAGAAATGACCCATGCCAAACTAAGTAGCGAAGTACATAAATACGGGAGTAGCATTGAGTCTACAGCAGAAACTTACCTTAAAGCATGTGAATTTTTAATTTTGTTAATACTGTTACATAGAAATGTCTAAGCCACGAAATTATCAGACGGAAGCTGTTATAGTTAAAAAGTTACTTATCAAGGGGTAGTTTGAAGGGGCGAAGCCCCTTCTTTTAATCCCTCCCCCTCTCCTTTCAAGGAGAGGGGGACACAGGGGGAGAGGTTCAATTTAGATAAGGCGAACTCTGAGTTCGTCTATGTGGCGGCACACGCCATTTCAACTGAAAGAGGCAACAAGCTATTTTAATTTTTGGAGCGGATTGGCTGTTATGAAAAAAGGGAATCTTATTTGTACGAAATGTAAAAAAACCTTTCCTATTGAGCGGGTTTATCCTCGTTGTGATATTTGTAATGAGCCTTTGGAAGTAGAAAAAGTGGTCACAGGAAAGATAAATGAAGGTAACGTTCTTAATCAGACTATTCTGGAAAGGTACGCTGATTTTTTCCCTTTTACAAAAATAGATAAAGCAATATCGCTTCACGAAGGTTTTACATCATTGGTCGGGTCCTCAAGACTTGCCTCTGAGTTAGGTATTAAAAATATCTACTTTAAGAACGAAAGCCAGAACCCTACCTGGTCTTTTAAAGATAGGGGCACAGTTACTGGCATTCAACATGCTATCAGTCTGCGATATAAGAAAATCGGAACTGTATCGACTGGCAATATGGCGGTTTCAGTAGCTGCCTATGGCGCTAAAGCAGGTTTGGAAACATTTATCTTGGTCAGTACCACTCTGCCACTGGAAAAGTTCAATCCCATTGCTATTTATCATCCAATCTTGATAAAAGTAGACGGGGATTATGGCAAACTTTTCTTTGAGAGCCTTGAGATTGGAAAGCAACATGGCATTTATTTTATTAATGCTGATGTACCTTTTAGAGTTGAGGGTTCCAAAACAATTGCTTTTGAAATTTGTGAACAAATGCATTTTGATGTTTCTGACTATGTGGTTGTCCCAACCAGTGCCGGGGGGAACATAAGAGGTATCCTAAAGGGATTTGAGGAGTTTAAGCTCTGTGGGCTTATCGATAAAGTGCCCAAAATGATTTGTGCCGAAGCCAGTGGCTGTTCGCCAATTTATGATGCCTACATCAGTAATGCAGAGGTTGTATCACGGGTGGAAAATCCGCATACGATTGCCCACGCTATTGAAAATCCGTATCCTCCCAGTGGGAATGAAGTTTTGAGACGAATAAGAGAGAATGGGGGAACAATCGTTGCTGTAGCGGATGAGGAAATCCTCCAAGCACAAAAACAACTAGCTAAAATAGGCATCTTTGGGCAACCGGCTTCTGCCGTTCCTTTAGCCGCTGTGAAAAAACTTGGAGAAAAAAACTTCTTAGACAAAGACGATACCGTGGTTTGTATTGTAACCGGCGGTGGCTTAAAAGATACCGCTGTTTTCAAAAACCATGAACTAAGAATTCTTAACTGCAGGCTGGAAAATTTGAGTAAGCTGATTGGAAGCGGGCTTTGAAGAATAGTGGAACAGTGTCTGACAGCGGATAGTAGCTCATATGACTAGAGCGCGTAATTATCAGACAGAAGCCATCATTATTAAGAAGATTAAGCTGGGGGAGGCGGATAGAATCCTTACCCTCTACACTCCCTACCTGGGTAAGATTAGAGCCGTTGCTAAGGGAGTAAGACGCCCCAAAAGTAAGATGGCGGGGCATCTGGAACTGCTCACCCATAGCCTGGTTTCACTGGCTCGTGGACGAAACCTAGACACCATAACCGGGAGCCAAACTATTAACAGCTTCTTGCCACTAAAGAGTGACCTTAAGCTTACCTCCTATGGCCTTTATGCCACCGAGCTAGTTGACCAGTTTACCGCTGACCATATTGAAAATCGCCCCCTCTTCCAAGTACTGCTGGAGACAATGCAGCGCTTATGCCGGCGTGGCGATAATGAACTGGTTTTGCGTTACTTTGAACTGCACCTTCTTAATCAAGTTGGTTACCGTCCTCAGCTTCAACAGTGTGTCTCCTGTCGCCAGCCTTTGGAACCCACCACCAACTCATTCTGCCCCGGTGCTGGTGGCATGCTGTGCCCCAGTTGCTGCCAGAGCCAGCCTTTGACTCGCCCCGTCTCGGTTAACGCTCTGAAGGTGCTACGACTTTTGCAGAGTAATGACTATGACACGGTAGTTAAATTAAAAATGGACTCGGAACTATCCCACCAGTTAGAAATGGTGATGCGGGACTACCTCAGATATCTTCTGGAACGAGAGGTAAAATCAGCTGCCTGGCTGGATACCCTACGGAGTGAAGTGAATAGTATTTAGGCTCCGTGCCTTTACCATTCAACCAGTATTACGGTTAATACTCACGCCAACCCTTGTATACTTAACTGAGCAACCGACCCAACTGTTTATCTAAGAAAAAGATGGTATAATTACTAGACAGGGAGAGGTGTCCGAGTGGTTTATGGTGCCGCTCTCGAAAAGCGTTGTTGTCTATGCCACCTAGTCCCGCCAGATACGATTTAGCGCTATCCTGTCAATGATGCCGACTTAGTTTGTGCCTGACTGTGCCACCCTGTACCACTGGGTGCTATGCTCAAACCCCGGACAAAAAACCGGGAGATGGCCGCTCACAGGACAAACGAGGCAGCCACAGCTCCTCAGCCTGCAGTTGTGCTGTAACCATCTCCCAAAATCAAGTTTAACCGAGAGCAGCTGAGAGGTCAACAAGATAAGATAACGCTTGACAAACATTAGGAAATCTAGAAAGTTCAATTTGCTGGTATCGAGAGTGGCTGAATATCTCTCGCAGATGTGTGACTCTGTCAGCTGCCCTGCCAAGCTCGCGGAGACCTCAGTTCAAACGCCTTATAATCATTAAATAACCAACCATCTCGCAGCACTTTCACAGGTTGGGCTACATCCGGTTAATCCTTCCCCCATCAACAGGAATAGTCTGCCCATTGATGAATGAGGAATCTTCTGAAGCCAAGAATAAAGCCACATTAGCTATATCTTGAGGGTCACCTACTCTACCAACAACTGCGGCTCTTTTACGGTCGTCTATAAGTTGCTCAAGCTGTTCAGGAGACTTTCCTCCACGAACCATAGGAGTAACGATTAGTCCTGGTGCGACACAATTAACGCCTATACCATATGCTCCGAGCTCATATGCAGCATTCCTGGTTAGTTGGATAACACCTGCCTTCGAAGCGCAGTAACAAGCGCCATCCCCCAAGCTACCACCCCGCCCACTAATCGAGGAGATGTTGATAATCTTGCCATATCTCTGCTCTATCATATACTTGGCAACAGCTTGAATGCACAGGAACACTCCCTTAAGGTTTATATCGACTACATAATCCCAATCCTCCTCGGTCATCTCGAGTAAGGTGGCAGCGCGTATGACACCGGCATTGTTTACCAGAATATTAATTTTACCAAACTCATCTACTGTTTGCTTCACCACGTTCCGTACCTGTCCCTTCACGCTAACGTCAGTAGCTACCGCCAGAGAACGCCTCCCTAAGGCTTTAATTTCCTCAGTCACCTTCTCCAGATTAGCCACAGTACGACCACACACAACTATATCAGCCCCCGCATTAGCAAATGTCAGGGCAATACTTTGCCCGATCCCAGTGCCACCACCGGTGATGATGGCCACTTTTTCATCTAACTTTCCCATAATATTAACCTCCTTTTTCTTTTGTCGTGACATTATAGCATCTCTTAAACAATCGAGAATTCTGGCCTTGCTAACTGATGACGTACCATAGCTGAACCAAGCCACTGGGCGAAACGGCAGGTTGTACTTCACCAATGCGAACTTCACAGAATGTAGTTATGAATGTGGGGGTGGTGTTGGTAAGGAGACTAGTATACAGCGAACCAGTTTAGTCGCGGTGGAGTGAACCCCTGGGTGTCCTGGGTGTGAAGAATGTAGTTACGACAGTTAAACGGGAAATAGTGCTAGCCAGAAACTAGGGTAACATTCTGTCATTTTGTTACTCGTCTCCCCGTGTAAACTCAGCGCAGACTACCTCTTGAACGTAAAGCGGGATAAGAATATACTCTTTGTAGGGCTAAGGAAATGTGGACAGTCTATTTAGTGCTAAATAAGCGGTCACCTGTGGAAGCGAACGCTGAGATTGACGGACTGACGGTGAACGTTCAGATAGATAGCAGTCAAGTTGTCGTACATGGTATCGCTGCCGCTGATAGCGACAAAGCATGCAAAAAGGCAGTTTCCGTAGCCAACCAATTTCTAAATACGCTATCCTATAAGTACGGTACTGACCTTGACCTTCAGCCTGAAACATATAGCGCCGAACATGCCAGCCGTTCCGGTAAAAAGGAGGTAATCGTTAAACCGGCTCCTGCCTCAATCGGTATAAGCGTGAGGGCCACGGTAGTTAAGAGAGACGCTCCTGGCAATATCATAGAAGTAGGTGATTCACAAAAACTTGGCAAAATAGATGGCAGGCCCTCTGATGCTGCCGCCTACTACAGGCATGCTCATTTAACTGATGACCCCTTCGGCAGGTTTCGCGACCTTTACAACGTAGTAGAAAACATCGCTGATAGAATAAGAACGACAAGGGGACTAACCAAAAAGGAGCTCAAACAAAGCTATTACCTGGGTGACCAGAGCTTCTTGCAGCTAGCCCTAGACGAGTGCTTTGCCAATAACCAGCAGGCTCTCATAAAAGCTGCAAATAATGTTTTCACCCTTGATACCAATCAACCGGTAATCCCACAGGTAGCCGGAATACTTTACAAAGCATACAGATGCCAATTAAATCACTCAAAGGCTTCTGAGAATAAAAAAGTCCCCTTTAACCCTCAGGACGAAAAAGAGGTGCAAACTGCCCTTCCCCTAATGGACATTGTAGCCAGGTCGCTCTTGGGGTACGAGGAGACTAGGCTCGCGTAATGGGGCTTCATTATGTTGCTTTCCTTGCCCAACAACTGCACAAGAAGCCAGAATATGACATTACGGACTCCTATGATAGATTCGATTCTTCACCATGCTTTGCACCCGGACAAAGAACATCCTCTGCCTCAAAAAGTTCTTGAGATCCCTTGTCTGTTTATTGGGAGCATAGGCCCTCGGCAGTAAGCCGGCACGGAGAAGGTCCGCCAGAATATCGGCGCTTATCTTATCTGTCTTGATCCTGGCCTCGGCAATAGCCTTGACCTTCAATGGGTGAGCCAGAGCAACGTCATCCAATATCTCTTCCAACCAGTCGTAAATCAGCCCCCAGTTGCGCGTTGCCTCTATCACTGCTGTTCCCGAGCGGTATGGCTGCAGAAATTGCCGAACCTCTTCCTTATTGTTGCTCACCGAGCCTCTTCCCTTGACCTCTCCATCTTCATTCTTCACCACCATGTAGGAATACCGCTTATGATAATCCACACCGATGTAATGCATAGTGCCCTCCTTTAACCTTTTGGCTCTATTATGCCTGAGCCGGAGTGCACTATGCTTTCATGTTACCTTCTGTTACTTGGCTGAATGTAGCAGGCTCTTGTTGCATATGACCGCCTGGGACCAGTTTTGAATGTCAACTTGGGGAAACTAGATGATAAATGCTGGTGGAAATGTGAATGGAGATAATGTCCAGGTCTTCGAATAGAGCGATAAAGCGTAGGTTGAAGTTGAGGTAAAAACTGTGTCACCTGATGGCAGTTCTATCGGCACATCTATGATGACTTGGGTTGCACTACCCCATTTCTACAAGGTGATCAAATTGATTGTACTGTATGTTGGCGAAAGTGATGAGTTAATAAAGGTATTAGAAGGCGTCCTCGGCTCACAATTTGCTGGCAGGTAACATTAGGATTTAGCCCGCAGCTCACGTCACACCAACTCTTTACTTAGCTGGTCAAAGAATCGACAACCTTACTTTCACGATCTATTGTGGCTTACGAATGAGTTCGTAACCCTGTTTCTCCCACCCCGCCATGCCGCCATCAAGATTCCAAACATTGGTAAAGCCCAACTTAACTAATGTCCTAGCAGCGATAGCACTCATTGAGCCAGAACGGCAGTAGAGGACTATCTTTTCCCCCTTACCTTTGGGAAATTTTGAAAGGTTTTCCTCAATCTCATTGTACGGCACGAATAAGTCTGTCTGTGGGATTTCTCCCTCGTAGGGAATGTGCACATTGACTAAAAGAAAATCCTTGTTCTCGAGCATTGAGCTGAGCTGTGCCGGTGTGATGTTGAAATACGAGCCTCCGTTCACCTGAATCTGCTGTAGTCCTGCCTTTTGCACGGGGCTCGTCTGCCCACAGGCAGCCAGAATAACAATCGGGAGTATCATTGTGCCAATCATTAGAAACCGTTTCATGCCACCGTACCTCCTACTTTTGTTTTTATATTTTGAGACAAAGATACACTTTCATGTACCACAAGGTCTTTCCAACCTATTATTACGCGCCACTATTTTTCTTTCTGAATTGAAGGACAAAAATATCTAACCAGGGTGAACCCTAAGTAAACGAAATAGGCAACTACCTCCCAATAACTCCAGAGAAGCCCAGCCAGCCGCTCAGGTATCTCTCTTTCAAGAGTAGAAGAGTCTGTAGGCACAATGCTCCAAGAGATAATGCCACCACTTCTAAGGAATTGAGTAACTGCTTCCACGTATCCTTTTGGCATGAGTTCCACTTGGTAGGCATCAAGAGAGAGTAGCTCGTACCCAGGCCTAAGAGATATGGTCGGTTAACGTTAGCATAAAAGTGCAATGCCCTTGGGCCATACAGACTACTCAAGAAGTCCTGATATTCTCGTTTGGCACGCAGGTCATTGTATCCCGAAAGACCGCTGAATACCCATCCCAGCCCGGGTTCATCTAACCAAACAAAGGCATTCTGGTTCTTCTCCCTCAATTCATAATACTGGGTATTGACTTTTCTTTGAATGAATAACTGGCTTTGGAGCTATGTATTTAACATCCATATCGATACATTTAAAGCTGTTGCAAAACTTACCCACAGTATATAAGGCAGGAGAAGTGCTCCTGCCGGTGTTGATATCTTAAAGAAACGGAGTATTGTAAATAATATTGCAATCCACAGAGCTACAATTACGATGACCCCATAAAGAGGAGATTGAAGCCCAAAGAAAGTCACTGACCACAAGGCATTTAGATCCAACTGTATTAGGAACACGAGTAGCGCTACCTTGATTCGCCGACTTTCTAATCCCCTACGCCATATGATAAATGCTGATATCCCCATCAGTAGATACAGCGTAATCCAGGCAGGAGCGAATAACCAGTTGGGTGGGGTGAAAGGTGGCTTTTGGAGAGCTGCATACCACGTCGGAATCGCGGTCATTGTAACTAAGGAACCAATGAGCCCAGCGCATTGGCAGACGAAAATACTTATGATCAGTTTGAAGATATCCTTGAGTTTTCTATTTCCCATGGTGTGCTTCCCCAAAATTACCGCGGAAGAAAGCTGCCCATCGCAACCGGCTTTCCACCATACCCCAATGTATATTGTTGAAAAAAGCTTCTATATAGTCAGCTCGCTTAAGCCCGTAATCGGTGATGAAAGCATGCTCAAAGACATCCATCACCAAGGTGGGAATACAACCCGCAGGATGCCCTACCTCGTGCTCGTTGATCCAATGATTTAGAAGCTTTCCGCTGATATTGTCCTGGTACAGAATAGTCCAGCCAATGCCGCGCATTGTTGCTGTAGCCTTAAAATCCTGCTCCCAGGTATCATAACTACCAAAGTTGTCAGAAAACTTTTTGGCCACCTTGCCCGACTTGTCCAAAACTCCTTTCCCGCCAAGGTTTTCAAAGTAGTACTCGTGAAGCCTCATACCATTGAACTCAAAACCCATGCGCCGCTTCAGCTCAGAGTATTCAGGTGTTCCGACCTTCCCTTCTTTTAGCATGGCGGCAAGCAAGTCTAGCAACTTATTGGTATTGGTCACATAGCCCTGGTAGAGAGTAAAGTGGTTTCTTAGAAGGGTTTCACTGAAGCCTTCCATCCCGATGAGATTGGTGTAGTCTTTTGCCGTATAAGCCATTGTGATCTCTCCTTTCATCTCTACAGAACTAGCTTGTGCTAGTCTCTAAGAGCTTCAATTATTGCTTTATTGAATCTCGGCAGGTCGGCTGGCTTGCGTGATGTGATGAGATTTCCATCTTGAACCACAGGCACATCGACCCAGTCCGCACCAGCATTTCTGAGGTCTACAGCTACCGATGGCCACGAGGTAACTCGGCGTCCTTTTACTATTTCAGCTGAGATAAGGAGCTGCGGTCCATGGCAAATAGCTGCTACTACCCTACCTAAGTCATGCGCCTTCCTCACCAGATCGACCATGGATTGGTGCAGACGCATCTTGTCGGGAGCATAGCCTCCGGGCACGATAATAGCGTCAAAATCCTCTGCCTTGACATTATCAGCAGTAGCATCAACACGCACGGTAGCGCTTCCCCTTTTACCTCTGTAACTTTCCTGAGAACCACTGCCTACAATCAACACTTTGGCACCGGCATTTTTCATGGCCCGCACTGGTTCAATGAGCTCGGAGTCCTCAAAGTCCTCTTCAGCCAGAATGGCAATCTTCTTTCCGTCAAGCATCTCCTTACTCCCCTTTGTTAGCTACTGAGCCTATTCAGACTTCTCTTTTAGCCTTGCTCCTATTCTTGCCTCTACTCTGTGAAGAAAGCTCTGAAAAAGCGCCAGCAATCGACCTATCTCTTACTGGAAGCAAGCATACCTGCTCGGTCAAGGCGTCCACTGTGGCAAGAGCCTCGACGGTCCATTTTGCTAGCTGCTCTCGTGTAGGTGCCCCCATCACTATGACCACGTCAGGGGGGCCCTCCACCGTGTCTGCGTTAACTACGCCAGGACTTTCCCGCAGAACCTGGGCTACCTTCTCTGCCTTCCCGTCGGCGATATCCAGTAGTACGTAGACTTTATCACCCATCGCTGGCTAGCTTCCTTTGCCCAAGGCTCCCACTCTTATCTTTCTACCCCTTCCATCCCAGGCCCGCTGTCCTACCTCAAGCATGCTTTCTAAGTCGCGTGCGTAGCCACACTGAATACAGTACTTGTACCAGCCGTAGTGGTCTCTATCTACGGTGACAACACCGTTTTTACATTTGGGACACCTTTGTAGTTTGAGCACTATGGTACCGCCCCCTCTTCTGCTAGAGTATGCTTCGTTGGGTAACCATGATTCTTGGGGTCATTTGGTAAAGGGGAAGTCACACCCAGTGTTTTGCCTCCCTACTTGGCATCAACCGCTCTTTTCGCAGTTTATCCAACTCCTGACGATATTCGATCCCAGTCGCTTTGGCTTTTTGTTTCTTTGACTCTAGTTTCATTCTTACCTTGAACTCTAAGGATTTCCCTCCCCATTGATGTGAGCTGATATCCCTTTGTCCTATTTCCCTTTATATAACCGCGTCTAACCAGTGAGTCGCATAAATAACCAATATATTCGTTAATAATGTCCATCGGCCGGTTTACTAGCTGTTTACCTGACTCTTTGTTCTTCGCAATATCCATCAAAATTACCATTTCACTGGGAAACATTCTCTTGCCCCCGCCTCTTGAAAGTGCCAATTAGCAATATCGTGGAAATCATTCATTTCTTATTTGTTACCCTTAGGCATTGTCTCTAATGACTTGACAGTTACCCGCAATTCTCATGCCGAATTACTATGGCTCACCAAAAATTTTTCTTATTAGCTTATCCTGAGGAGTTACTTCATCTAAACGCTTCTCTTTTAAGTAGGGCTTTAGTTTATGTGACCAAGAATGATGCTTTAATTTCCCCAGAGCTTTAGCCTCGATTTGACGAATGCGCTGTCTGGTAACACTAAATTGGGTTGCTATTTCTTGAAGGGTTTTGATACGACCATCATCCAAACCAAACCTCTTCTCGAGGACAGTTCGTTCCCTGTCTGTTAAAGTGGCAAGAATTTCCTTAAGTGGTATTCTGCCAGCTAGTCTATCTAAAACGTCTTGTGCTTCTTCGCTCATCGCTTTCCCGAGGTAGCTTGCTTGAAAACGTGCACGAAACAATAATAATCGGCTAGCAGTAACGAAGTCATAAAATGGGAAAGGAAAAAGTTACAGAATTATGACATTTCGAGTTTTTGGGGTCTTAAGAGACCTGTGGTACTACCAGGGTACTTTGGTAGCACTCCAATCTTTTCAGGCGGGGGGCTGGTCTATGATGTAGCCCGTCCTGGGGATAGTGCGGATCAGCTTGGGACTATTAGGGTCACTCTCCAGCTTGTGTCGTAGCCGGCTGATACAAGTTCTCAAGAGCTGAACGTCGTCGCGGTATTCTGGTCCCCATACCCGGGTAAGCAACTCCTCGTAAAACATAAGGCGACCAGCGTTGTTGATAAGCTGACTAAGCAAAAGCCACTCTGTTCGCGTCAAGTATTCTTCCTCATCCCTCACACGGACACTGTGCCTCTTAAAATCAATGGCTACATCCCCCAGATTGAACACCTCTGGAATTCTCAGTCTTTTGCTTGGCTCAAATCGGCGTCTAATTGCCTCAATCCTAGCAACCAACTCATCAGGATTGAATGGCTTAGGCAGGTAGTCATCAGCGCCCAATTGCAACCCTTTGATTCTGTCAACATCAGTACCTTTGGCAGTAAGAATAATAACCGGCACCGCTGAAAAGCTACGCAACTCCTTAAGCATCTCGAAGCCATTCATTTTGGGCATAAGGACATCAAGCACAACCAGGTCAGGCTCTTGAGCCTGGGTTTGCTCCAGGCCCTCAATGCCATTACTGGCAGTCAATACCTCATACCCTGAAGCTTTCAGCTTGGACCTGAGGAAGTTTAAGATCCGCTCCTCATCTTCAACCACTAGTATTCGGAAGCGTTTCACAGGGTGTCTCCGATTCCGCCGTTCTCAATTGCAATAGTAATCCAGCGCTCGGTGAATGTCAAAGGCTCTTCGCGGTAGGAGGGCTAAAGTCCTGTTTAGATTGGATATGTGTCTGCGGTTCACAATACACTTGAAACATGCTAATATTACGTGGTAGATGTTTAGCGAGCGTGAAAAGGGATCATAAGACAGTGTAACAACCCTGGATTTCGGAGGCGGTAGATGGGAGATATTGGGAAAATAAATGACAAGCGCATAGAGGAAGCTGAAACATCACAAACCCAGCGCAGCCGGGCCGAGAAGACGCCAGCAGGGTTGGAGAATAGACTAAGCCCTCTTATGAATAAGATAATCGAGTCGGACTACAGCTCAATGGAAGAGTTGGTAGCGGGCTCCGAAAGCTACTCAATTGGTGAGATTCATACCTTTATCAATGAGATCATAGTAGCGTGGAGGGCAAAGGAACTTACTCCGGCGGCTATGTACGCATTATTGAAGTTCGCACATTTGTACTTGGAGCAGCCTAAGACCCAGATCAGCTTCAAGAATCGACCACCCATTCCGATTTGCTATTTCTCTTCGTACTTGCCTGCGGGTGCTTCTCTTGTTCACTCCTATCTGAAGACTTTGTCCTTCGCTGTAGCGCTTTTTCCGCTGGGCGAGACAGATAACCATCTGCGAGAGTTTATCGAAAAGAAAAAACCACCTGCGATTATCTTTTCCGTCTCGCAGTTCCTGCACATATATCCTTTGAGGCAACTGGTTCCATATTTACACGATAGGAATCTGAAGACCTTTGTCGGCGGTATCCCGTTTATGTATGATGAGAGTCTGAAGCAGGCATTTTCAGGCTGCATCTTCCCACACGATTTACCCGAACTAACTCTATTGTTGGAGAACCTGCTTAAGGAGGAGTGAAGATGAATAACTTGAAGGTAGGTATAGTGACTTGTGCCTCCATGCACGAACAGATTCAGGAATGCCTGGCGTTGCTTGAGGGCTCTTTGTGTATCTATCCGATAATCCCCTCCTGTACGTTTACGATTAAGATTGATCTGATCAGACACTACCTTGACAGGTCCCTAGGCGAGAACGATGTGACATTGTTAGCCTACGGCATATGTCATCCGGAGCTTTTGGCACTGCTTGCAGAATATGGTAATCGCGTGGTCAAGATTGGAGAAAGCAACTGCTATGAAATGTTCCTAGGTGCTGAGAAATATGGCGAGTACCATAGAAAGCGCTACTGGATGCTCAACAAACCGTTCTTCACTAGGTGGAAAAACGAGATTCTCACGGGATTCGGGGCAGGCACCAGCAACGGTGCAGTGCTGATCGGAGACACGTTTAGGAAGCTCTTATACGTCAAATTTGAGAAGGATCAGCTTAGCTTGGACATTGTTGAAGATTTTGCCAGAACTGTCGGCTTAGAGTGCGAAATACATTCGGCAGATACGGCAAACCTCGAGCGACTGCTTGAGGACGGACTCGCTTTGGCACGCTGCACTGCGAGGCTGAAGGTACCAGAGTATTCGATGAGCTATCCGCGTGAGTCTGAAATGCAAACTATAATTGAAAACATCGGCGAGGTCATCTATAAAGTAGATGTACATACGAAACAGTTTACGTTCGTGAGTCCGCAAGTGAAAAGCATCCTTGGCTATACCCAGGCCGAGTTCCTGGATGCCGTGAACGACTATCTTCGGGCACCTTTCTATCACGAAGACGATAGACAACGGGTTGTTGCTGGGAGGTACAAGTTTCTTGTCAAGTGCTTGAATGAGGGTATGCAGGAGCCCTACAAGGCGGAATACCGTGTGAGACATAAGAACGGCGATGTACTCTGGGTGAGGGAAAATATCTATCCCAGCTACAGTCCTGCAGGTATCATTGAGTCCTTTGTGGGAAAGATTGCAGACATTACTGAGCGCAAGAAGCTAGATCAGCTCAAAGATGAATTCATTAGTCTTGTCTCCCACGAGCTACGCAGTCCGCTCACTGTGATCACAGGAGCAGTCAATACTGTTCTGACCGAAGGAGCACGTCTATCTCCCGAAGAAACACACCAGCTACTCCAGGATGCGGCTCTCGAGGCAGACTGGTTGTCCCATCTACTGGGGAACCTCCTGGAGTTGTCTAGAGTTCAGGCCAACCGCCTGTCGCTCCATGACGAAGCAGTCAGTGTGACAAGAGTAATCCAAGATACCATTGAGGAAATTAAGCGCCAGTCTTCAATGCATCAATTTATTCTGGACATCCCGAAGAAACTTCCTACAGTTTATGCTGACCGATTGAGATTGGAACGAATTCTCTATAATCTCATTGACAATGCCGTTAAGTATTCACCGCAAGGGGGAGAGGTACGAGTATTCGTCAAGCCAGAGGAGGAGCACTTGGTTATTGGCATCAGCGATCAAGGAATCGGCATATCTCTCCCCGATCAGGCCAAGTTATTTGGGCCTTTCCAGCGTGTTGAGGAATCCAAGCTTGAGGGAGTTAAAGGATTAGGATTGGGACTACTAGTGTCTCGCAGATTGGTGGAAGCACACGGCGGCCGGATCTGGGTTCAATCGGAACCTAACCGGGGCTCCACCTTCTTCTTTACACTACCTCTGAGCAGACGTTGACCAACTCAGATTCATCCATGAAATTCAAAAAGAATCTCAGCATTGAGCCGTTGTTGAACTCATTATCTTTGTCATCGGTGATCCTAACAATCCTGAGTGGACACCTACCATATCAGAGACAAAACACATAATAGACCAGCCCTTTGTCTGAGCAACTTCAAGACTCTTACACATCTGACTGCCACAACATTCTAAACCCTCTCTGGAAACAATAACCCGCAATGTCATAATTTTGTAACTTTTTCTCCATTCATTTTATGACTTCGTTATTGCTGGCTGGTTATTATAGTTGGTGTCCCTAAACGTCCGGGAAGCAGGCCCTTTGTCAAGAAAATATGGCAAAAGGAGGATAAAGTGAGAATAAAGAGTTTGTTAGCTATAGGTCTGGTCCTAATGCTGGCCCTGGTTGGATTAGTTGGTTGTACATCTGAAGGTACAAGCGGAATAGAATTACCCTCTGGGTTAAGAATTAACGTGGGTAATCAGCAAGAGGGTCTGTGGGTCAATGGACACGGTGAGGTGAATGCTGCTCCCGATATTGCCACCCTGCAATTAGGAATATCGGCTCAGCGGGCAAGCGTAGCTGAGGCTCAAGCCGAAGCAGCAACAGCGATGGACAAGGTGATGACGGTTCTGAAACAGGGCGGAGTGGCTAATAACGACATTCAAACCCAGTATTTCAGTATTCAACAGGTAACAAGATGGGATAAAGACAAGCAACAGGAGATCGTAGTTGGTTACCGAGTAAGCAATATGGTGATGGCTAAGATTCGTGAGATAGCTAAAGCTGGTTCTATTATTGACGCTGTGGCTGAAGCTGGGGGAGACCTTACCAGAATAGATAACATTAGCTTTTCCATCGATGACCCTTCGGAATACCGCAAAGAAGCTAGGGATAAGGCAATGGCCGATGCTAAGGCTAAAGCTGAGCAGCTGGCTAACTTGAGTGGAGTCCGATTGGGCAAGCCGACCTACATCTCGGAAAGTATTTCCTATCCTGTATACCCACCACCTGTCAGAGTGGCAGAAGCGGCACCAGTGCCGGTGACTCCAATCAGTCCCGGAGAAATGAAGATTAGCCTTGATATTCAGGTAGCTTACGCCATTTTGGACTGATGGAGAGGCTTTAGCCGGAAGAGCAATTAGTAAATAGGGTTAACTTTTTTGGAGAAAATAGCTATTTTGACGTACTAAGGCCTGGGAAGCGGGACACTTCTTGAAAATAATACATTAAAGGAGGTTAGCTATGACAATGGAAAGATGGAGGCCGGGCTGGGGGATAATTCCTTGGAGGCCGTTAAGGGAGCTAGAGGCGTTAGAACGGCGTTTTGATGATATCTTTGGCCGACCATTTCTGCCATCAATTTGGAGACGCACCCCGATGGAAGAGCGAGGCTGGGCACCGGCAATAGAGGTCTTCGATAAGGAAGATAAGTTTGTGGTTAAGGCCGAAGTGCCGGGGATCAAATCGGAAGACATAGACGTCTCGGTTGTTGGCGATACATTGACTATTAAGGGGGAGAAGAAGGCCGAAACTGAAGTAAAGGAAGAAGACTACTACTGCTGTGAGCGTTCCTATGGCAGCTTTTACCGCTCGATAGCCCTGCCCTCCAATGTAAACGCCAGCAAGATTGAAGCTGACTATGAGGATGGAGTCCTTGAGGTTATCCTTCCCAAGGCACCTGAGGTTAAACCAAAGAAGGTTGCAGTTTCGGCTAAGAAGAAGGAGAAAGTCAGTAAGTAATCTGTTGAGTCTCTGTTGTCCCGTTTCCCAGGCTTCCTGTTAAAGAGATTCGTCTTTGTGACTAGTTAAGAGTTCCGTATCCAACACCAGGTTGTTCTGCTGGATGGGAAAGTCGAGGAGGTAAACGACAATGGGAGAAGTGATATTAGCATCAAACGCAAGACACTAAAAGTAAACTGGAGGTAGAAGAACATGCCAGAGAAGATAGCAGCTGCCACCAGCGTGTCATCAGCATTATTGGACAAGTTAAATGAGGCAATAGCCAGTGAAATGCAGGTAGTGATCCAGTACATGTGGCAGCATGTCCAATGGAGCGGAGTGAAAGGATTTGCTGTGCACGATAAGCTGAAGTCCATTGCGATAATGGAAATGAAACATGCCGAAGCTATTGCGGAAAGGCTATTTTACCTAGGCGGAATACCAACCACCAAGCCTAACCCCATTTTTGTTGGCACCACCCTCAAGGAGATGATAGAGAAAAATGTTAAGGATGAGGAGAATGCCATAAAACTCTACAAGCAGATTGTGGAGATGGCGCGCAAAGAAGGTGATGAAACAACCAATCGGCTTTTCCGGGAGATACTGCAGCAAGAGGAAGACCATCACGACACCTTTAGCACTTTGCTTGAAGACTTGTAAAGATTATTGCGCAAGGTAGATTGTTGCAGGCTCGGCACGGTTTTTGCTCCAAGTGATGTTGGCTTGCTGGTTAGTCGCCGGCGTACTAGCACGATTCTGGAGGCTCAGAAAAGGAAAAACGTAAAAGCCATACATAATTCATAGCGTAGTTTGCAGCTGATAATACTCAAGAGTTACGCGATAGGAGGTATCTATGAAAAAAGCAATTGTGGGAGTATTGGTGGTGGTACTTTTGACCTCGGGATTGTTAGTGGGTTGCGTAGGAGGTGTGGTAAGGGGTTCCGGGAACTTAGATACTCAAGAATTCAATTTCAGCGATTTTAGCCGCGTTGAGGTAGGAAGCGCCTTTGAGGTTAAAGTTGTCCAGTCTGATTCATATAGCGTTAGCGTAACTGCGGACGATAATCTATTTGACTATATCAAGGTTTCCAAGCAGGGCGCGACACTGAAAATATACCTCAAGACGGCGCAATACATTGCTACAACCACGAGGGCCGAAATCACCATGCCCCAGCTTCGTGGCTTGGAACTTTCCGGGGCGACACGGGGTACTGTTTCCGGCTTCAGTTCCACGGAGAATGTTGACATCGAGGTGTCCGGGGCTAGCTCTCTAGATATGTTTGATATGTCAGCCGGCGATATAGACTTTGACATATCTGGAGCCAGCCGGGTTACCGGTGACATAACAACCAGGGATGCCAACTTTGACGTATCAGGAGCCAGTACCGTTCAGTTGGAAGGCTCAGCCAGCGACATAGTAGTCAAAGCCTCAGGTGCTAGCCGTGTGGAACTGGCTGGTTTCACGGTTAATAATGCCGATGTCAATTTCAGTGGTGCCAGCACTGGTACGGTAAACCTGGACGGCAGACTAGATGCTGACCTGAGTGGTGCCTCAAAGCTTAGCTACATTGGCGAGCCCACCATGGGCACCATCAATACATCTGGTGGGTCTACACTTAGTAAGAAATAGAATAGTTGACCGAGGTGGTGGGGTAACGTAAATGCGAGGCATGACTTCGTTTCTTATTTGGAATGAGGTTGAAAAAGAGACCAACGGTAGCATGAATATCTCATCTTAAATCAGGAGGTACCGAAATGACAACTGGTATGACTGAAGAACAAATCTATGAGGAGGCCAAGAAGAGGGTTAAGGCAAAGAGAGACTTTTGGGGTCACTTTGGAGCTTGGGCAACGGTAAATATTATACTCGTTATTGTATGGGCGTTAACTGACCTCGGAGGGTATCCCTGGTTCCTCTGGCCCTTAGGAATTTGGGGTGTTTTCGTTTTGATTCACTTCTTACGTGTCTTCGTCTTTGAACGGAAAACGGACATAGGAGCAATAGAAAAAGAAGCAGAGAGGATAAAAAGGGAGCAAAGCTAGCCCTATTAATTAATGAGTACGTTACTGAGTTGTACTACGATTATTGACGACATACAGTCCTAAGGAGAAAGCAAAATGGCAGGTAAAAAAGAAGCACAGGAACTCCCGGCAAAGAAGAAAATCGCTAAGGGCGACTCCTATGTCTGCAAGGTGTGTGGTCTAGCAGTATCAGTGGATGAGGTCTGCGGCTGTGTAGATGTCTGTGACATCATTTGCTGTGGCAAGCCCATGAAGGAAAGGAAGGTCAAAGTTAAGACCGCGAAGAAATAGTAATCACAGTCTGAACGATATGGCCTATGTCGCTTGCATTGCCGGTCTTGGTCGACAATGGCAATCGTTGTAAAGCATGAAATCGTAGCTTCTTGCAAAAGTCCGGGCATAATTCGAGACCGAACCACAAGGTTTGGGGGGTTCTCCCTGATGTTCTGGAGATGTAGGAAGCTCAATATGGGATGCGGGTAGGCGCTCACGAGTGAGCGAAAACCAAAGAGTCCTGCAGAAAGGAGGCTCTAATTATGGGCGTTGAGAAAACAGGCGAGAAGCATAGGTGTAACGTCTGCGGCAATGAGGTGACAGTCACTAAGGTGGGTGGTGGCATTCTAGTCTGCTGTGTGACGAAGAGATGGAAAAAGTCAACTAAGTGTTTCGACTTGGACGGAGTACGGTAACAAGACTAAGCTTTACTAGCATGTAAAGTGACATGATGAGGGAAAAAAGGGGGCAGCATATCGGAAATGCCTAGACTTCAGTCGCGATTGGGTGGGGTTCAAATTTATTGCCTATAAGAACAGAAAATAGCTTTTGAACGGAGGTAGTAACTGTGAAATGCGAAAAATGTGAAATGCGAAAAATGTGACCGTGAATTTTCAGAGGAGGAAGCCCGCAAATACCCAAACAAAGTCCGTGTACACCACGGCAGGTTATGTGTGAGGATTGTCTCATAGATATGGGGGTATCGCTTGACGAGGCTGACCCATATTGGACTTACATAAAGACTCGCACAGACCTGCGCAATGTATGAATACCAGCGCGTGTTTAGGATTGGGGACGTGTCTTGGGCAATCACTCTGTAACAAGCACTTGACGTAAGCAGCAAAAGGAGGAAAGCAATGCGTAGGCGCCTATTAACTAGTATAGGACTAATCGTACTTGCCATTTTGACTCTGTCTTTGCTCGCCTGCGGTCAACAATCTATCCCTAATAATCAAGTACTCTCACCACCCCCGAATGGTACATCAGCTCCACCACCGATTCAACAGCCAACGTTGCCCACTATTACTGAGGTGGTAGCCAAGGTCAAGCCTTCGGTAGTAGCCATAAACGTTGAACTTGTAGCCTATGATATCTTCAACAGACCAGCCATACAAGAGGGTGCCGGGTCGGGATGGATTATTAGAGAAGATGGGTACATCGTAACCAATAACCATGTTGTACAAGGGGCCGAGAAAGTCATGGTAATCCTCGACGATGGTAGTACTTTCTCCACTGAGATGGTAAGAAATGATCCTCTTACTGACCTAGCCGTGATAAAAATCAGTGCTCATAACCTGCCGGTGGCTAGTGTTGGTGACTCTTCTAAATTGGAGGTCGGTGACTGGCTTGTGGCTATCGGTAATGCATTGGGCCAAGGGATTAGTGCCACCACCGGTGTTGTTAGTGCGCTGAATGTCTCATTAGCTGCATCTCCTGGACAAACCCTGCTAGGTCTCGTTCAAACTGATGCCGCCATAAATCCAGGAAACAGCGGCGGACCTCTGGTTAATATGGCGGGAGAAGTTATTGGCATTAATAGCATAAAGATTGCCCAAGTAGGTATTGAGGGCATGGGCTATGCAATAAGCATTAATGAAGCGATACCCATTATCGAGAAACTGATAAAAACTGGCTACGTGGTTCGTCCCTGGTTGGGGGTAGGAGTCTTCACTGTTGATGAGTCGGTGGCCAGTAGATATGACCTCGCTGTCGATAAAGGAGTATTGATTACCGAGGTTGCCGATGGCAGCCCCGCTGACAAAGCGGGACTGCAAGCCGGTGATGTTATTACTATGGTGGAAGGCAAAGAAATCGCTGACGTGAATGAATTAATACGACTGATAAATTCCTATGAAATTGGACAGACGGTGAAAGTAACCTTCTGGCGAGGTGGCGCCGAGAACACTGCTTCTCTCACTCTTGCTGCGAGCCCACTACCTCAATATTGAGACGACAAAAGGTAATACTGCAGGCGCTAAATATGAGCTGATGGCAAAAATGAAATCGGGCATCGTTTGGTAAACCTCGATAAAGGAGTCAGCAAAATGACGAGACAGGTAAGCCTTTTGGTCAACGATCAACCTGTCGAACTCGACTACTTCGTCCAAGGGTTTATTGACCATACTATTAGTGGCATGCTGGCCAGCCTGAAGGGTACCGGGGAAATAAAGAGCGTGGACATTTCTATTGAAGGAGACAAGGTTACCATCATTCTAAATGATACCTTGGTTCTGACTAATCCCTTCGTCAGCAAAATCACCAGAAATACCATTGTGGCCATGATTTCCTCACTGAAGGGAGTGGGCAAAGTAAATAGAGCGAATGTAAGCATCAAGAGGTAACCACCGACAAGTAGAGGGTTTAGTAATGGAGCAAGATGACGCATATTGGTGAAAGTGGTCTTACGCCAGCACAATTCCTAGTGGAGAATGTAGAGCTCCTACCTAAAGGACGAACTCTCGATGTGGCTATGGGTACTGGGCGAAACGCAATCTATCTAGCCAAAATGGGCTTTGACGTAGAAGGCGTTGATATTTCACCGGAAGCAGTAAATTCTGCGTTGAGGGCGGCACGTAAGGCTGGGGTTACTATCAAAACGCAGGTTGCTAATTTGGAGGTTGGGTATTACTTTGAAAAAGCTGCCTTTGATGTGATTATCTGCTTCAATTACCTGCAGCGCTCCTTTGTACCACAGATTAAAGATGGATTACGAAAGGGAGGAATGGTGGTATACGAAACCTTCATTGTCGACCAAGTGCAATTTGGAAAGCCAAGGAATCCAGACTACCTACTGAAGCATAATGAGCTTCTTGACATGTTTCGTGACCTCCGATGTCTTCGCTACCGTGAGGGAGTTATGGAAGGTCGAAAGGCTATTGCCAGTATAATAGCTGAAAAGGTATGACTAGTCATTATTAGTGTATGAATCGGCAAGTATCTTAAGAAACGAGGAGGCGTAACCATGAGAAAACTAACTGTTGGCGCTGTCGCTTTATCTGTTGTTCTTTTAGTGATTTTAGTAGCTATGAATGGTTGTGGGGTAGATAGGAGTGTAGATAAAACGGAGGAACTTGAGCCTGTGGAGATTAGAGAATATGAAGGCACAAAACTCTCATCAGTAGATGATTTCAGAGAAAATTCCATCAAGGGCCCCCAACACATAGATATGAGAGGTTATCGGCTTACGATTACCGGCCTTGTCCAGAATCCGATGGCCTATACTTATGATAAAGTTATTAACAACCTTCAGCTTTATAAGAAAGTGGTAACGCTGGACTGTGTGGAGGGGTGGAGTGTAACCATTCTTTGGGAAGGTCTGTTGGTTAGAGATTTGCTGGCTGAAGCAAGTCCTCTACCAGAGGCCAAGGTAGTCATATTCCATGCCTATGACGGGTATACAACTTCTCTTCCCCTCGATTACATAGTGAACAACGAGATAATAATGGCTTATAAAATGAATGAAATTAATCTCCCGCCGGAAAGGGGGAGCCCCTTTCAGCTGGTAGCAGAAAGCAAATGGGGCTACAAGTGGATCAAATGGATAACAGAAATGGAATTATCTGACAATCTTAGTTACCGAGGTTACTGGGAAAGCAGAGGCTACTCAAACACTGCCAACTTAGGCGAAAGCTTCTTCGGCGAGTAATTAAGATGACCAATTGTGACTTGATCAGAAGGATAATACACTGGCTATTACTAGTTGTCATAATAATCCATATTGTGACTGGCTTTGGTATTACCGAGTTCAGGACTGTTGAAACTTTGACATTTGGCTTGTTAACAAAGAGCTTGGCTTTTAAGACTCATATCAATCTGTGGATTCCTTTCATAACCCTTCTAGTGTTGCACGCTTCCTTCTCACTCCTACTTAGGGTCATATGCAGAATCAATGAAACTAGGAAAAAGGCTATGTCTTGTTGATGCTTCTACCCCAGAATTCATATAAGAAGAACAGGCCAATTTTGAGAAGTAATAGCTAGATTGGTTAGCAAACTGGTCTAAGCAAGGAGGCGAGAAATGGAGACCTTTCGTGGCAAGGCACACTTACCTGGAGCTGATAAGGAGTGGAATATGGAACTGGAGATAGACTGGGGTAAGAAGGAGGTTAGTGTTCACATAGATGAAGCTCCTGACGGTGTGGCTGATTGGCCTGGCTTGGTTGTGCAAACCTTTGGTATGGAAGAGATCGCATTCAGAACTAAGGGCATACCCTCGCTATTTACTCACTGGTGGCATTTTGTCCGTAGTGGCAGTGGCGATCTCTGGGGCATTATCTTGGGACTGCCAGACGTATTAACCTTTTGTAGACCAAGTATGCCGCCTAGCCTTTCTCCGACTTGTCTCCTTTTCTTTCATCTGACGCCTCTCTGCTTGCTCCAGCCATCTCACAATCGCGGTTCAGGCTCAGAATCAGTCAATAGTTCAGAACGTATGGTCGAAGTAACTAAAGCTTAAAATGTGTGATTAGATACAAAAAAAGGGGCTGGACATCCACTCGGAGTTACTATCCAGCCCCCGTTCAATCCCTATAGTAGTATCAGGGTTATGCCTTCCCTATTCTAAACATTTTGATGTTACGGTTAGATTCGACAAATCATCAGGAATTGGAATCGAGCCCTCCATTATTAGCTCGTTATGATTAATCCAGACCTTGATGTCTAGTGCCTCTATGGCCAATCGTTTATCCTCGTAAGTCAGACTACCTAAGCTCTTACTTACCATATCACATACCAGCTTGATATTGTCCATGTCGACTGTAGCCTGCTGTGCCTGCTCTATTTTGGCTTCCAGTTCGGCCTTGCGCTGCAGAAGGACGGCACGGTCACCGTTGATTTTCTGGTTTTCTTGAATGACAAGCTCTTCTGGGAATCCCATTAACGATTGTTTCAATAACTGCTTTTGCTCTTCTTCCAGTTCTGTCAGCCTTGCTTCAACATCTTCCAGTGTCTGCGTGAAATAATCTGCTTGTGCCGAGTCGGCTTCTACAGCTTTGAGGCCAGCCAGCACCACCTCAGGCTGGGACAACAGAGTCTCTACTTTATCCCAGAGCAGTTTGTCTAGCTCCTCACGCCTCCAACTGCGGTTGGGGCATTTTTCGGCCGACACTATCCTGTTCTTGCAGGGGCACTCATAATACTCGTAGACAACTGCAATACCGTTGTTATATACAGTCGTGCGTTTGCCCCTATATCGGCGACCACAGAAGGTGCAGAATAAGTGACCGGCCCAGAGGTATTTCGTTTTTGCGTTCTTACAACCGCCCAGTTGCTTATTTAGCGTCAGCTTTGCCTGAATCGCCCAGAAGTCCTCCTCCGATATGATGGCCGGCGATGCGTTCGGTATCTCGACCCATTCCTCTCTGGGTTTATTTATCAGCCTTTTCTTGTGTGTACCGTCAGGAGCAACGTATTTCTCATACGCACAAGTGTATGCATATGTTTTCCCCATGATTGCAGGGTTGGTCAATATTCCCCTGATGGTGGAGGGAACCTTCGGTATTCCCTCGGCCCGCATCCTGAGGGATATTTTGTTGAACGTCAATTCATCCTCAAGAATCCAGTCCCGCCATTGTCCTATCCATTTTGCCTCATCCTCGTAAATAACCCGTATGCCTTCCCCTTCGCCGTTGCCTTTTATATACGAGAAGCCAAACATTCGTGTGCCAGTTGGTAGCTTACCCTTTTTCACCCTCTTTCTTCGCCCCTTGATGGTGTTCCTTCTCAGCGTGGCGATATAGTCTTGTGCCGCTTTCACCTTGTCCGTATAGCGTTGGACAGAGTCGGGGTCATTGGGGTCGAGGAATAGTTGTTCTTCAGCAAAATAGACCTCCAGTCCCGCTCCCATCATTTTGTTCAGAAGAGGCACAGAACTGAAAACGAAGCGCGTCTCGCGGTCAACACGGGGAAATAGCACCGCCTGAATCTCTCCCTTCTTGTACAATTCTACTGCCTCATTTACTGCGGCCTCAAACTTGGGCCGATTCCAGCCCGAAGCTGACTCCTGTACCACTCGCCTGTACTCTTCATTTACTTCAAGTTCCAGCACTGGCGCATTGGGCAGAACATCGTCTTCCCACTGAGCATCTGGCCCATTCCCCTTTAACTGGTCTTTCCCGCTCACTCGAATTATCACGAATGCTTTTTTCATTGATGACCTCCCTCTCCGAGTCTTCAGTCGATACGCGGCAATAGATAGCCGCGGTTTTCATTATTAATCCCCTAGCATTCTCATAGATATCTTCTCCCACTTCATGAATGCATCATCAAGTTTCGTAATAGCCTCTCCGATTTCTTGCAAAACTTCCTTGGTTCGTGTTTCCCCAACTTTGATTCGCTTACCATCTACCGTAGTACGCACTGGGAAATATTTTTCCTGGAGTTTCCAATAGTTGTCGCTGGCGTTCACATATTCTCGGCGTGCTTTATCCTCTTCCGTCCACAAATCGTAACCCATTTTTACTCCCCCTATTCTTAATTAGTTCATCTAGTTTTTTCGGTGAGTGTTGCTCTTTGCACAAATATTTAGCAACTCTCTGCTTGACTATCCAGACTGGTGCCTTCACGTTCCTGTTCTTCGGTTGATACCCGGCAATAAATAGCTGCGATTTTCATTTTGCTACCTCATTGAGTACCAAACTTTGCCATTGATGATTTTTCTTTCGCAGTGAGTGTCCAGCCACTGTTTTGCAGCCCGTTTTTGAGCTTGTGTAATGCTTCCACCTTGACCTCTGCCATCGTATGCGGTGAATGCTAATCGGTGAACGACTGTTGCTAAAGTAAATAATCCCGGCGAAGAAGAAGCGGCATCTAGAGTAATAGCCTCGATTATTTCTTTTAGAGTATCTCCTAGATTCATGATTTTTTCCTCCGTGGGCCAGATTGCTTTGTCTTAGTCTTGTTCCAATAGGGTGAAGTACATTTAGGACAATGCTTGGGCTCAACCGGTCTTCGCGGTATCCACTCATGACCGCAACGCAAGCATTTCATTGCTGGTATTTCAATTCTCTTATTCATAATCGGATTATACAACTATAATTGTATAATAGTCAATAGATAATCGAGGTAAACAATGGTTCCATTGTTTGGCTTCATAAATCTAGCCTGATCAGCTACTAAAAACCCCCGCTGTTTTTTGATAGCTCTTTATTTGCTATGCTTCTGGCGCAACTCCACATCGGCATATTTCAACAGATAGCCAGAACGCCGGCGTTTCTTCTTGTCTCGACTGTCCTTCGGTCTACCGAGTCTTTTACCCTGCGTTACAGCCCTGACCAGCCCAGCCTTGGTGCGCTCACTTCTGCGACTGGACTCGAACTCAGCCACCCAAGCGGTAATGGCATAAAGCAGGTCAGCCATAGGCCCGGTCTGCTCAGTCCACGGCTCCTGATAGCTGATAACCCGGACACCGTGAAGCCTGAATCTGTTAATCAGCTCAAAGATTCTGGCGATGCCCTCTCTGGTTAGCCGGTCTATAATGCCCATACCAGACATATATCGACCTTCCATTTGTGAAGGTTGGCAAACAGCCGTGCCAGCTCCCGCTGGTGGCCTGACCTCCATGCCGATTCATTCTCGGAGTAGACCTGAGCAAGCTCCTGTCCTCTATCAGCTATCCACTTCTGCAATGCTGGTAGTTGGTTCTCGGTTGTCTGATCATTAGAACTGACCCGCAGGTAAATTACTACCTTAGCCATATTACCTCACCCGCCAGAAGTAGGCTTGTTATACTTGTTGATAACGTCCTTTAACCCTAGTCTATTGGCCTTTAACACACCGAAGATATAAGCCTCGCTGCACCTAAGCTCTTGGGCAGCTGCCATAACGCTACGGTGTGCTTGCAAAGACTCACAAACATTTTTGAGTGGGATATTTAGCGGTTTGCGTCCTAAACCATGCACTATCACAGGCTTGCCGCAATGAGGACACTCGACTATCATTTGCCATTACTCCCTTCCCGTCTTGAGTGACAGTGCTCGCTCGCAGTCCAATATCTCGTCGACCATTGGTCGTACGGACCTTATTACGTTAGCCAATGCATCCTTTATTTGCTTCTCGGTGCCCATATACACCAACTTGCCGTCCTTGAAACCGAAGGCCTTCCCAAACCACTGGTAAATGCACCGGGGCTGGACTCCAGTATTGCAATTCACTCATTAGCATGTACTTTATTCCCTATGGGAAATATGGAAACGGTGTGAAATAACCACCTCTACCGTCTACATATTTAACACCGTATACATAAATACCTATTTCTATTAATTAACTCTGTTTTCTATGTTCCTATTAGAAAATGCCGTCTTCGCTAGTCTCATCATCCAAGATGGGCTCGTATATCAACGTGTCTCTATTAAATTGCAGTTTCAACGGTAGAATTTCCGCCGGTGCGTCTTTTACCTTGCAAAAGTGCAATACTCGATCATCTGTGTTACTACCGAAGCGTCCATCCTTGGTTCTAGGTTGTCGGGCGCGTTCTAGCAGTACCACTGTGGCTGCTGCATCGACGTAGTCCGTGGCTCCTTTGACCTCGAAGGCTAAATCTTCTGGGCGTACCGTGAGTCGTCGATCAGGCTTTCTTATGTGGTGAAGAAGTATGGGGATAGTTTCTGTCTTACCGCAGCACTCTTTCAGGGTTAATATGAATGCACTGGCTGCCTCAGGTTTTGTGTAGTCGTCGGGGACTATGTAGCGCAAGGGATCAATAATTACAATATCTAATCCCTCAATGGTTCGCAGGAACCTATCGACGCCTGCCTTTATCAGCTTGAACGGCAAGGCTCGTTCGACTAGTAGATATTCCCCTGGGTCACCAAAGGAATCTTGGAGCTTGTCGAAACGCGTGAGAAGTTTCCTGGGAGTACCCTCAAAGCCCAAATACCCTACACGACAGCGCTTCGTTTTGTGTGAGAACCAAGGTGTTTCGGTGGCCAAACAGAATGCTAAGTGCAAAGCCAGATTCGTCTTGCCGATACCAGCACGGCCACAAATAGCTAGATATTCGGTACTCGCATTTGGCAACAAATCTTGGATTATGTCCTCAGTAGGTGGATCTGCAACGACCTTGGCTCGCCAAGCCCCGAGTGGTAACATTCCGACTGGCGGAGGCTTATACTCCGGTGTTTCAGGGACAAGTCGCTCTAACTCTTCAATAGTCCCTCTAGCATCTAGCCAATCTGATACGTCACCCTTCTGCGGTAAGTTGGGCAGTTCTACAATTTTAATGCTTGCAGCTTTGTCGTGAAGTGACGTCGCTATGTGCTGGCCATGCTGTTTGCCAGGCTCATCGTTGTCTGGGATAATCACAACCTTGGCTCCAGTCAAGGTTGTGCTATATTCCTCTTTCCACTTACCAGCACCGCCGGGATTGGTAGTGGATACCAGACCGGATTGCCACAGCCTATCAGAATCGACCTCGCCTTCTACAATGTAAATTGTGTCACCGCAGCTGATAGCCTTGGCGAGATCTTGTTGGTGATATAGAGTGGGTACGATGCCTTTAAGGTTATTTGTGTAGCCGCCGTTACCATCTGGCTGTCGCTGGAAGAAGCCTTTGGGCCTTGTCCTAACTACTTCGTAGGGCTTGCCGTTGGCGTCCGTATAGTGGTAAACGGCCTCGATTTCCTTCTCGTATGGCCTAATATTATGGCTATTCAAAAACAAGTCTTTAGGCTCTAAGCCCAATGGCTTGAGAATGTCATCTAGCTTGCACCCGGCGAAGCATCGGACTAAAATCTTGCCGTTAGCTTCTTTAACACTAACGCTAGGCTTAGTGTCATGATGTCCAGGGCATAACGCCATATACTGGCCGTCATGCCCTCGCTTCACGCCTTTAAGCATAGCCAAAAAGTCATTCAGGCTGCGCACTTTAGCGCTCACCGGCTTTCACCTCAGCAATGATTTTTCTCCAAAAGCGCCTCCAAGCCTCTCGCTGCCCCCTTGAAACTGGCCCGGGTCGGATGTTAACTTTTAAGTTGAATGACTCTTTGGCAACCGGCTTAGACACTTTCCGCCCCTGTTCTCTCTATAATCGCGCGCCTGAGCAATGCCTCGTCCACCTGCGTACCCTTAGGCACGTACAGGATAAAGCCATCGTAGAAGGCGATGACCACGTCCCCAGGTTCGAGTTTCACATCAGACGGGATGGTAACTTCTTTGCCTCTTACCGCAGCTCTCCGAACCCTATAGGGACGTTTGTAGATTTCACTCATAATTTCAGTGTATACTAACAATTAGGTATTTCGAGTCCCAAAAGGTTCTGAAAAATTCTGGGAGCACTTTTATTAAATGGAATTGCCCACTTCACCAAGGAGATGCTTGGCAATTGCAATGTTGCGAGCGGTAGGCGTTGATCAAAAAGTCACTGCAAAATACGTCCGATGCGCCAATCAAACTGTTGGCGATGTAGATAAGTGGCTTAGGGAAGAGGATTATCATAGAGTGGCTCACATATGTGATGACCAGAGTATCAAGAAGATGGTGGCTGCAGAGGTAATCTATTGGGGTTTAGAACAGGAAATCGTGGTGAAGTTAGACCGTCTCACACAAGACGATATCCTTCGCCATTATAGACATGACTATCATGAGACGATAGACTTTTCCTCCCCTAGTTTTCAGAAGCACACTTCAGGTGTTCTGAGGCTTCTTGACACGTATGCCGGTCAATTGGCAGTAACCTACGAACCTGAGGACTTTATCACTCCACCCGAAGGAGGAGCACTGCCAAGTGAAGAATCCGCTTTATGGTTTTTTGCCAAGAAGGCTGTCCCTTCGTTAGAGACCCCAATCGATAGGCAGATAGTTTCTGAAAGTTTGGCCATAGCACCTGAACTGGAGCGTGAAACATTATTTGTAGCGCTGGAAGGTCACTATAAGGGTACAAACCTGTGGAAAGACATTGGGATGTATAAGAAGGTAGCCGGCAAATATGTAAGCATTGGTCTGAAACTCAATAGAGCCGTGAACAAACTAATTGATCTGGTCTCTGCTGAAGAGACAGAAGCTCATACGTTCCGCAGCGCACTAATCCAACTGATCAGAGAAGACCTTGCACTGGTTAGAGTGAAACTAAATTTGAAAGGCATCGAAAGGGACAGAACAGCCATGTCAAGCAGACTTCCAGATGTGGATTGCACGTCGCTTCTGCAAGGGGAAAAACTTCTTCAAAGGTATCTTAGCGTTGAGAGGCGAGCTAAGGTGCGGGAAAACGCTAAACTGTTTGCTGATCTGCAGAGTTTGCTGGCCAGAATCACGCAAGTCTATCAACGTCTAAAAACAAAACAGAGGGATATTCTCCGAAGCGTCAAGGAAGAGAAGTTCAAAGGACAATTACCAGCGGGCTCTAAATGCAAGTTTTGTCCTACTTAGAACCAGCCACTTTGGAGCCAGATAGCACCACATGCGATCAGTCGGCGAACTTCAGTGAAGCCGTGCCTCAACGCGGTGGCTCTCCCGTTTCTTCCTTAATTTTCCTCAGAACCGCATGAGCCATAACATCGGAAGAATTAGTCCGAACTGCCTCTTCGGCATACTCCCTGGCCGAAGTCATATCACCAAGTGACATATATGCCGTTGCCAGCTCTGCCAGCATTCCCGAGTTTTCGGGATAAAGGGGTGCAACTTCGTGCAGATATTCCAGTCCGGTCTGCTTGTCACCAGAATTGAAGGTAGCCTCCCCCAGGGCGCGCAGGTACTCCCGATTCCACGGCTCCCGGTCGAACGCTAGCTTGTATTCTTTAACGGCGTTCTTCCATTCTTGCCGCCTGTAATAAACGAAACCTAGCGAGTGGTGATAATCAGGATTCTCGGGATCATAGCCTAGCGCTTTCCTGATGTGGTTCTCTGCTAAGTCGGTCTCACCAAGCATCAGAAGTATGTCACCAAGGCGAGCGTTTGCGTACTCGTTGGCAAGATTGTTGTCACCATATCTGACGAGGATATACCTGTATATTTCTATGGCTTTGTCGAAGCTACCATGACCAATATGGCCATCGGCCTCGCGCCAAAGGTCATCCAGGTCAGGTACCATGTCCTCTGCCATAACGTTATTCCCCAATCGGGGCTCTACCCGTACATCAAATGATACCATTTTCAGAACGGCAAGTCATTGTTCATATTCCGCTTCACAACCAGCTTTTAATGTCCAACTCTTAGATGGTGTGTCAAACATGATACGTTGAGCCTTGTACGTTGTACTGATGCAATTCAGCCTAAGCTACGGCCCATAGAACCGCTGCGTTACGGTGACGATATCACCCTCCTTTGAAGGCCTGATATGCAACTTATATTCGGTAGTACTCCTATCTCCGGTACCAGTCACTGGGGTGCCCCCATTTTTAGTACCACCTATAATGAGAGACTTCCTGCCATTTCCACTGGTTGCTTAACCTCTTCTGCTTGCTTATTTTCGTAGTATCTTCTGGCAAACTCGGTTGGTGTCAAGTAGCCTAATGAGCTGTGCGGACGGTAGTTATTGTACTCCTGCCGCCAGTTTTCCACAATAGCCTGGGCCTCCCGACCATTATGAAAGACCTCACGGTTCAGGCACTCGTCCCTTAACTTGTCAAAGAAACTCTCAATGTAGCCGTTCTCCCAGGGACTGCCAAGGTTGATGAACAAGGTCTGGCAGCCGGATGTCTCCAACCACCGGCAGACTGCCCTGGCAACAAACTCAGGCCCATTGTCACTGCGGATAAACTTCGGTACCCCACGCGTCAGGAATAGTCGCTCCAGCACCTCCACTACTACCGAGGCCGGTATTGACGGCGCCACCCTGATGACCAGGCATTCCCTGGTGTACTCGCCGATTATGGCCAGAATCCTCAGCTTCCCACCTCTTTCAGTCCTGTCCTCAACAAAGTCGTAGCTCCAGACATGGTTCGGGTACTCTGCCTTATTTACTATCTCACCCATTTGGCCTACTCTACGCCTCTTTGGCTGTCTCCTTGGCAACCCCAGCCCTTCCGACTTCCATATACGGTGCACCCTTTTCCTGTTCACCTTCCAGCCCTCTCGCCTCAGTAACACAGCAATCCTACGATACCCATATCGGCTGTGACGGATTGCCAGCTTATGTATCTCCTTGATTAGCATTGCCTCATTTTTACTCCGCCTGGCAATATACCTCACCAGGGATCTGCATAGTCCCACAACTACACACGCCCGCCACTCTGAACACTTGCCCGCCTTCGTCAGATACTTCACTACTGACCGCCGAGCGAGAGGGCTTACCATTTTTTTGAGTTGATCTCCTTTAGCAATTCAATATCTAATACCTGCTGGGCTACTATCCGCTTCAGCCTGGCGTTTTCTTCTTCTAATGCCTTCAGCCGTTTGAGCTCAGAAAGGGTCATCCCGCTATACTTGCTCTTCCAGCGATGAATGGTCGCCGGTGAAACTCCATGCTTTCGGGCAACATCAACTACCTGGCTTCCAGCGTCAACCTCCTGAAGAATCCGAAATACCTGCACCTCCGAATACCTTCTTGTTTTCACGACTGTTTCCTCCTGTAGTTATTCTACAGGAATCTCGCATTTCAAGTGGTCCTATTTTCGGGGGGCAGGTCATTGACTTGATAGAACTCTTCCAATTTAGGGAGTAAAAAAGTTCTCGCGCTTGATAAGCCAGGCTAGTAACAAAGCGCTATGATCAGGTATAAGTTGCACTTTCAATGATTTGTTCAGTAGTCATTACTCAGATACATCTTCGTCTGGTAATGCTTTCTGAGTGGATAATTCTCTAAAGGGTAACTGTAGAGTCCTCATCATTGATACAGCGTTGCGAGGCACATATCCCTGCCAATGATTGTTAAAGAAGGCAAATAAGAGTTGAGCCTCATCACTAGCAAACTTCAGCACTCTCATTGCGAGAATCAGAGACGCATTCCCGCAGGCCGTTTTCGATGACAGGTTGACAGGAAATTTCGGGATAGACCTACCTTTTACTACGCCTTGGCAAACAATCGACATCATCTGCAAGTTGATTTACCTATTCGACAAATCCTCAAGTAGTCTCGATTAGTCATGATAGCCAACTTACGTGTAATCATAGAAAGTCATCTGTTAAACCAACTGGAGCAAATGCCATCCAATCACACTTTATGACGAAAAGTTTAGTAAGAAGAAAAACGCTTCAATTGATGCTATAATCAGGACAAGCGACTGCTCGAATGCCCTGGAACCGAGAGGTAGCTGAGACTCGAGGAGAGGCAGCATTGATCGTTTGGAATCAAGTGCGTCGCCAAAGGAGATAGGGTAATGACTGACATAAATGCCAATGAAGATAATTTCACACTAGCACCACCCAGAGTTACTGACGAACAACGGCAAATCATTGACGAATTAGATGCAGACGTCGAAGAAGCGGCTCCCATGACTGAGGTACAAATTGAAGATAAATATGTTAATACCCAAACAAAAATCTATATTCAACGTAATGACTTTCTAATACCCAATATCCTTCAGATGGTGCAAGACCGCGAGATTCTAGACCTTTCTCCTAGTTATCAGCGCCGGATGCGTTGGACCGAAAAAAAGAAGTCACACCTCATTGAGTCGCTGCTTATGAATGTGCCCATACCTCCAATTTTTCTGTATGAGAAAGAGTTTGCTAAGTACGAGGTCATGGATGGTCAGCAGAGACTGGCTACAATAAAGACATTTTACAACAACGAGTTTAAGCTAAGAGATTTAAAAAAATGGCCTGAATTAAACAGAAGATATTTCCGTGATCTTCCTCCAAAAATTCAATCTGGATTATCCCGCAGAGGATTGGCAGCCATAATTGTTCTTACAGAAAGTACGCACGACGAAGCAACCGCGATGGAATTGCGTCAATATGTGTTTGAGCGTCTGAATACGGGCGGTCAAACGTTAAATGCTCAGGAAGTCAGGAACTGCATTTACTCCAGTCATTTCAATGACATGCTGGCAAGAATTGCGCGTAATCCTCTATTTACTTCAGCGTGGGGAATACCACCTAAAGAGTCAAGTGAACCTCAACACATAAGTCGTAACTTAGCACGGAATACTTTATATAGCACGATGGCTGATTGTCAGATAGTTCTGAGGTTTTTTGCCCTGTCGGACCTTTCGACGTTCAAAGGCGGTATGAAAAGTTTCCTAGACGATTGCATGCGTAAGAAACTCCCGGTGCCAAAAGAAGCCTGTGAGAAACTTGAAAAGGAATATCTTCTTACTTTGAAAACGGCTCACGAAGTGTACCAGGACAGCTTGTTTAGACTGCCTAAAGATCCCGGCAAGAATGATGAGTTAACAGGGCGTCGCTCAGTCCCGTTAGCGGACGTAGTACTTATGTCTATACGTAAGCACCTAAGTAAAGGTGCAAAACTGGTAGAAAACAGAGACCGCATAGTTGGTGAAACTCGCAGCGTCCTATCGAACCCAGATAATCGATTGGCAATTGTTGGTCGTCTTGGTGTTAGTAAAGTGGCGATAGAAAAGCGTATTTCTATTTTCGATGAACTGATGCTGAGATCCCTGGTCTAGAGGCAACATAATGAAGAAAGTATCAGCACAATTTACGCTAGACATGGGTAAAGCTGAAGCGTTTGTAGACCTGGTTGCTTCAACATTTGACCTAGCGAAGCGTGACGTAAAACAATTGCGTTCGAAACACCCAGTGGCCATAGGCGCACTTGACGTTCATTCGAAGGCGAGGAAACTGGGTAATACAGCGGACGCTTATGATGGGGCCTTTTTGACGATCTGCGCACAATTCGAATTCGTCGTACGCGACTTGATTGAGGTATTCATTGACCATCTTAGCATCAAAATACCTATATTTCGAAATCTGCCAGATACAATTCGAACATTTTATCCCAGAGGTTGCGCCACTGTCCTGATTAATCTCGAACAAGACAAATTCCAGCATCTAACACAGGAAATGGTTCTATTTAGTTTAGCTAGCTGTGTGAGGTGTTCAGCTAAAAGACCTTATCATTTTATAGGAGAAGCATTCTCCAACCATGAGCGCAACCTCAATGCCCGCGTAATCGATCAGATATGCAGGGAGCGGTTGGGCCTCGACGATGTATGGAAGCGACTCGCGCGTCAGAATGCACTAGCGTCTTGCTTGGGTAGCAAAAATGAGGATACTACCGAGAAAAGGGCTAGGGAGACATTAGACGCTGCAATCAGACATCGGAACAACATTATACATAGAGGCAAGTCTTTCTACCACACGGGCGAGTCGGAGGTCCGTGACAGCGCTCGCTTTTTTACTGTTTTAATAGATAATCTAGCTACCGTGATGGATAACTTTTTACAATCGTTGTGAATAATGAATTCTTGGAATAGCGGGTAGTCAATACGTAGAATGCTATCTTTTGCAGTTATGGCTGCCAAGGGTACTCACTCGGAAGTAATTGGATCAGGTTAACCTCGTTGTCGAATCACAGTAAGTTGATTCAAAATCTCTTAGAATGTATACTAGCATAAGATCGGACAGAATAAAGATGACCAGTAAGAAACAAGGGGACCATTCAAGGAAAAACGGAACGCAGACAAGTGCGTTTGGCTCTCCAGGTAGGATCGCCCATGATTCCTCCAGATTCTACAGTGGCAAGCTTTACCATGGTTTAAAAGAAGAGAAACAAGCAGAATACTTGGAAAATGAAATAGACCCATCTATTTTAAACAACATATTTTACAAAAGTAGCGAAACCATGGATGAGATACCAGATAGCAGCATCCATCTGATGGTCACATCACCTCCATACAATGTTGGGAAAGAATACGATGAGGACCTTTCACTAGAGGAATATCGGGATTTGCTAAGACGGGTCTTATCTGAGGTGCACCGAGTACTCGTTCCTGGAGGAAGAGCTTGTATAAATGTTGCAAACCTTGGCAGAAAACCCTATATACCGCTTCACATATATATAATAGAGGATGCTCTAAAACTTGGCTTTCTGATGCGGGGCGAAATAATATGGAATAAAGCATCAAGTGCCAGCCCGTCTACAGCTTGGGGAAGCTGGCAGTCACCTTCGAATCCCACGCTTCGAGATACTCATGAATATATATTGGTGTTTTGTAAAGATACTTTTAGTCGGAAAGCAACTAAGGGAAAGGTAAGTACAATTTGTCGGGACGATTTCTTGGAGTCCACGAAAAGTGTTTGGACTTTTTCTGCAGAATCTGCCAGAAAAATCGGGCATCCGGCTCCTTTCCCCGTAGAACTTCCATATAGGCTTATACAACTTTACACTTTCGAACGGGAAGTTGTATTGGACCCATTCATGGGTAGTGGAGCAACTGCTATAGCTGCTTTAAAGACTAATAGATTCTACGTTGGTTATGACATAAAGGAAGAATATATAAAACTCGCAGGTCAAAGGATAGGGGACTTTCTGAATAATAACCAAGTGCCTTCGCTTCCGCCTCTCGAGGAGGTCAAATCTGGATTGGTATAAGCACATTCCAGTATGGTGTATTGCACTGAAGTGGTCATATTCATATGAATGAATCTAGTTCAACAATAGAGCAACCACTCTGGAATGTCGACGTTGAAAGAAACATGCTTACTGATAGCATGTTTGCCACTGTATATTGCGACTCAGCCAAAGGCGGCTGCGGCTACACCGAACGAGCGATCTTTAGGGGCCATTCTGCCAAATGTCCCGTTTGCGGGAAAGCGACACTCGGCGTTTCGACCTTCAATCAGAGAAATGCCATAGTAGCTGATCTTACCGAACACTTTGCAGTCAGCGTCTTTGATCGTGCAATCAATAACTCTAAAACGCTGTCTGGTAAGTTCTTCGTTAAACGTAATATCGTAAGTCCGAAGCTGGAATTACGAGGGACAACATCAGCGGATATGGCAATCCTAAATCGAGACACAAGTGGTCCTGTTCCACCTGAAGCGATTGAGTGTATTTTTGAGGTAAAGATGTCCATCATCTGGAATTGGGCGGAGAATAATAGAAGTAGACCTGTTGCTGACTATGACGCTCACGCTGGTCGCCCGAGCATTTATCGCACAGATAGTATATTGAAGGCGATAGGTAAAACCGCGATTACCAGAAGCTGTCTGGGGAGCGAAAGGATTCCATTTATTGTTGTTGGAAACACACCTCCGCCACCAAACTATCGAGACAAAGTTGACGGTACGGTTAGAGCTGGCCTAGTACAGAAGTGGATTTCTCTAACGCCTAACCCGTTGCTTGTCTCCCCTACTAACTCACCGGCAAGGCGCAATCCTAAGGAGACCGTGGGTTTCCTCAGAATAGATAGTATTACCGAACTTCAAGGATTGCTTACAGCGATACTGGCTAGAGAGTGGCAATATGTGGGCGCAATGGTTGAGGCCAAAATGATCGGAGAGATCATAAAATCGTTAAATTTGAGTCAGAAACCCGAAGACGTGGGATACGAATTCTTAAAACGGTTACCTTCCGCTAGCGCTCTATCGGAGCTTTAGTCTCTCAGCCATCAAAATAACGAGTAGCCGTATTCGATTGCGCAAATTCAAATTTCCATATTCGCGACAATGACTCCCAAATGACGTACGGGACAACAAAATAGCGCATTGTTCAACCACGGAGCGCCTTTGTGCCTTGCATCAGGGAGTGTAGCTCATACATATCTTTTTCAGGACACAACCTCGGCAATTAGGGTGTCGTGCCTGGCAAATGCTTCTTCCATGCTCTATTACAAGGATGTGGAATTGGTAGACATCTGCTGGCGGAACGACTTGCCCCAGTGCGTAATGTGCCTCATGCAGAGAAGCTTTGGGACTGATTAGCCCTAATCGCTTGGTTACTCGCAAGATGTGTGTATCCACGGGTAAGGCTGGCATCCCCAGTGAAAAAAGCAATACACAGCGTGCTGTCTTTACTCCTACTCCAGGTAGCTTCCGAAGCCAATCCTGAGCATCGGACAAGGTAAGATCGCTCAGAAAATCCAGTTCAAGTCGGCCTCGCTTCCGCACAGTTTCTTTAAGCGCTTCTCTGATCCTTTGTGCCTTTATTTTTCCCAACCCACCAGACCGGATGCAATATGCAATGGTGCCAACATCGGCGTCGGCAACGTCCTGCCAGTTATCAAAGGCATTCAGGAGTGCTAGGAAGGCACCTCTTGAATTTGCGTCTGATGTATTCTGGGAAAGGATGGTTTGAACAAGGACTGAAATCGGGTCATGGCGAGCTTGCCATTCAGGGACACCATATTCTTCCCTCAGGAGATCGAGTATTTGTCTAATCCTTTGTTTGGTTGGAGTGTTAGTCATTTCTTAGCTGGGTTACCTCGTGGTCTCTATTATATCTTTTGAAGCACTATCACCATAGTATTATAACTAAGTATAACTAAGGCGGCGTATAAATAGTCAAAACCTAGGATGTCAAAATAGCAAGCCGTGTGGCATTTGCTTCTGCGGCTAGAAGCTTTTTGACTTGTTGATGTCAGGATGTTAAACTTTTCCTATGTTGAAGAAACGTGGGCAATCTTAGCCACTGCGGGAGGTGAGAGATGGAGCAAATAAAGGTGCTCTTAGCAGATGACAAAGAAATCTTCCGAGAGGGACTAGCTAGACTATTGGACGAGCAAGAACACATCGAGGTAGTTTCTCAATGCTCTAATGGCAACCAAGCTATCGAGAGGGTC
>Ga0209979_1000369_pt1 | contig 63395 bp, 57 predicted proteins | sample AnhtaG_FD_183114 | JGI IMG/M metagenome (GOLD analysis project Ga0209979, IMG submission 183114) | Deep subsurface microbial communities from Anholt, Denmark to uncover new lineages of life (NeLLi) - Anholt_01485 metaG (SPAdes) (version 2) | ecosystem: Environmental > Aquatic > Marine > Oceanic...
CAATTGGACACTTGGTGAAAACAAACCCAATTCAAACCCAATCAAACCCAATTTCCGTAAAGCCCAAATGAATGTAAACTCACTTATAACAAAGGATTACAGAAAAAAAGATGATTTCGCAGTCCAAAAAAACAAACCCAATTCAAACCCAATTTCCGTAAAGGCCAAAATGAACGCAAACTCTTTTTCACAAAAGGATTATGAAAATGAAACCGCCCTCAGGCCCCAAAAAAACAAACCCAATCAAACCCAATCTCAAAACAGAAGTCAGAAGACAGAAGTCAGAAGACAGAGTTCGGTCCTCTGCTCTCGGTCCTCTTGCCACGCCGCCTGCTCATTAACCCGATGTTGCCTCTTTACAAACCAGCCAATGTTCAGTATTATAGCCGACGTAAAGGCCGATGTAGCTCAATGGTAGAGCACAGCTTTCGTAAAGCTGAGGTTGAGGGTCCGACTCCCTCCATCGGCTTTGTGAATCTAACGGAAAAATACAATACGCTGCAGCAAATAGCCACATAAAGTAAGATTAGTTAATGAAGAAAAAGGTGCTTATTATTGGATTGGTGTTTTTTGTAGCCACACTGATAGTTGCAGTCGTAGTGAGTTATAATCGTGTCATAAGCAGTAACGATCCTCCCAGTTTACCTTTAAGGTTCGTGGCCTTCACATTAGCTGTGCCAGTATTTATCGCTATTCGTCTGGCGCCTTCTATAACAGTTCCTTTTATAATATTAGTGATCATATTAATTTTACTGTCCATTAAAAGGCATAACCTGTTTTTGGTACTTATTGCTTATACTCTTCTTGCTATATCGTGGTTATATTTAGTTTATGTTGGCACAATGATACCCTTTGATTAAGAACATCGTTTAATTAGAGTGTAGTTCTTTTCCTAATATATATGGGCATCCAGGAAAAGTACAGTTCGTTGAAGCGGATACTCAAAGAGCTGGGTAAAGTCATTGTAGCTTACTCCGGCGGCGTGGACAGTGTATTTCTTTTAAAAGTGGCTTTGGATATCTTAGGAATGACCTGTTGTCTAAAGACTTGTTGTGTTTCTTGAGCGCTGGTCTTTAATAGTTTTCGGCACATTGCTAAGGGCTCCGGCGAGGACCATATCCCTGAAATCAGCCATTGGATCGTAGAATTTCCTGCTCAAAACAATCTTGTTAATCATCAAGCCGGGGCGATTTTGTCTGAGCTGTTTTACGATTCTGCCATCCGGCTGAATAAAACACGATGGGTACGGGCAGTAGTACCCACTCGAATTTGACATACTCACCCAAAAATGATTCGTCGCTGCCCGGCACTGCATTGTCTGTCGCATAATGTGCGTATGTACGCTTGGCCCTTTTTGCCGGGCGTTGTAAAACGACTGGAAAATGCAGTTGACTTTTTGCTTATACAATTGGCGATAAATCTCCGGAAATCGCAAATCAAAACATATCAGCAGTGAGCATCTCACGCCATTGATAGTGAATTTCACAAATCTGTTACCCGGCGTCAGCCGTCGCAAATCGCCCGGCGTACAGAATCTTTTGTCGTAGCGGTCAACAATTTTTCCCTCAGGATTTATAAGATACAGGCTGTTGTGCGGCTTGTTTGGCTCGGTTAATGGGTGCGTGCTGCCCAGAACTACCCACAGGCGCAGCTCAGCGACAAGGGCCATAACCTTTCGCATCTCTTGCCTGAGCATGTCCCAATCATAGCCCTCGAAGTTCGGAAAGTCCGTGCCCACATAGCCGCTAAGAGCGCACTCGGAAAAATGAACAATGTCAGCTTTGGCCTTTTTTGCTTTGTGCAAAAACCCACAGATTGTCCGGGAGTTTCGCTTTACCGAAACCCCCACGGCAAATTGGCAGGTCGCAATTTTAAGTACACTATCAGCCATCACATCTCCAGCCAAAAATCTAAAGGCCAAGTTGTAGTGTTGTTTATCATCGCACTTTCACTAAACTGTAATTCAAAATGAAATTTGTAACAAAATACTAACATTAATTACGTGAGCACTCTATTGTTGGAGAGGAAAGTCACCTGAAGCATCGTATCGGTTTATTGTTCCAATAAACTGTTGAACTTTTCTAATATCTCTCTTTGTTCTGAAATCTTGCTAAACTCTAAAAGCCATTTTTTGATATATTCAATATTAAGGGAATTTTTGTTCTTAATTAATATATTTTTTATGTCTTCGACATCAATTGCTCGGCCCGCAATCATCTTGTGAATAATAACATCTTCGCAGGATGCAAATTTCACCGGATAACCATCCATCAGGACACTTTTTGTCCTGTCCATAGCCTGTGATTCATATTCGGTGAAAGAAAAAATGAAATCCACGCGTATGCCAAGTTCCGTGTTTTCCGCAGGAAGTACTTTGGTTTCTGCCGCAAAAGCCTTCGGATCTTCAGGGAGGATTTTTAACCCCAATTTGTTGCATATATTCTCAACCAACGGGAATTTATCTGTATCTATCCCCAAAGTTATGTCAATATCTCGTGTCAGGCGTGGGGAGCCGTATAATAGGACGGCCTGGCCACCGATAATCATATAAGGAATGTTATCTTCGTCTAAACACTGGGCTATCTTTTTTATTAATTCTTCTATCACGAAGTTAATCCGTTAACTGTTTTGGCAATCCTCAAATCAACTTCCAATCCCTCTAAGATATTTTCGGAATTGATAATCCCTAAAGATACCGCTTCTTTGTGCAGTGCTTCGTATATAGACAGAGCCTTTTTGTAGGAAAGGTTTTCTTCCTCGATTAGTTTTCGATGAAACTTATCCAATTTGGGCTTGTTTCTTATCATCTAAAGCCAAACTACCTCTCTAAGAACGTGGCGAATCCACGGCATACCTTCCTGTTTCATTTTCTCTATTTCCTCGTTTGTGTAAGGAAAAACATCACAGCCTACAGAAAGGTTCTCCGGAAGATAATCAGGAATTCTGTCCAGGAAACGCTTGGAGCTTTCGCGCAGAATTATCAGCAAGTCCACATCACTGGCCGGTCCGAAAGTATCGGTAGCATAAGAGCCAAACAACCCGACTTTTTCCACTTCCAGCCGGCTCCGCTTGACTTTTCCGGTATAATCCGCCAACTGACGCAAAATCTCGTTTTTATCAGCGAACACTACCTTCACAAAATTCGATGATTTCTCGAGCATTTTCGATTGCCTCCTGCGCATCTTTCTTGGTGTAATACTCGCCGGGCATCCCACTGTCAAAACTATTAGGATAACGCGTTGGAATATAGTGTTTGTCCAGGGCCTTCGCAGCTTCTATGAGCCGCTCGGAAATTTCTATCTTGTCACCAAGGGCTTTGAGCAAGGCAAAAACAGAATGTCCCCAGCTTTCGCCGTGCAGATAAAGGAAAACCGCCTTAACCGCTTTTTCGGCTCCTTGCTGCGCGCTGAAACAGGACCACTCAAAGTCCTCATCTTCACAAGCATGTACTGCGTGATTCAAATCCCGTTTAGCCTGTGCAAGCCAATCTCTCCATCTATTAGGCATTTTTCAGTCCTTTAACAAACAGAACAAAATAGCATAAACGGAAATGACTACTACTTAAACTTATTATAATCTAAACAGCTCTTTTAGCCAAATATGTAATGAGCGCAATGGCCGATTTTTTCTTTTTCTCCAATCCTCAACAGGAACACAAGGCAATGTTATTTAAGCCCTAAAGTCTCTTCAAGGTTGAAGATAATATTCATATTTTGGATTGCCTGGCCGGATGCGCCCTTTACCAGGTTGTCAATAGCTGAAAAGCAGACAATCCTGCCCTTGACGTTGGTCGCGAATATATGGCAGTAATTTGTCCCTGCAATATCTTTTACAGCAGGAGCATCTTTGCGTACCTGTACGAATGGCTCGTCTTTGTAGAAATCTTGATACAACTTTGATAGTTCTTCATTACTAATATTCTTCTTAGGCCGGCAATAGACCGTCGAGAGTATTCCCCTGTCAAAAGGTCCCACGTGCGGCTGAAACAGCACAGTAACGTTCTTGCCTGCGACATCACTTGCGATTTGTTCGATTTCCGGCATATGGCGATGATTGACGATGCCATAGGGGAAAAGATTCTCATTCATATTGGGAAAATGAAATTTACTCGAAGGTTTCATCCCCGCCCCCGATGTGCCTGTTACCGCATTGACAATAATCGATTCGGTTTCTATCAGGTCTTCTTTTAGCAATGGTGCAATGGCAAGCGATGCCCCTGTAGGGTAGCAGCCGGGATTAGCGACGAGCTTGGCGCCTTTTATCTGTTCGCGGAAAAGCTCAGGCAGGCCGAACGCGGCGTGCTTTAAATTCTCGGTATCAGTATGCTTGACGTAATATTTTTCATATACCGTGACATCTTTAATGCGGTAATCGGCGCTAAAGTCGATTACTTTCAGCCCCGCATCTAAAAGTTTCGGCACGAATCCCATAGAGACCTTATGCGGCAGACAGCATAGAGCGACATCGGCAAGGCCCGACAGTTTGTCTAAATCTAACGGCTCAATTTGCAGAGCGCACCGGCCCTTAAATTGCGGGAAAACATCCTCGACCGCTCCGCATTCTTCCGGCAGCGCAGTCAGATAGGTAAGCTCCGCTTGACTGTGCTGCAGGAGAATCTTTATCGATTCGGCGCCGGTATATCCGCTTGCCCCGATTATTGCAACTTGTATCATTATGTCTTCCTTTCTTTTCTCAAGTATTGGCCAAGAATATCAGTTTAACTTTTAGTGGTCAAGTTTCCTCCTCACCAAGACGACCGCACAAGCGCCAATAACTAACACAGCACCCAAAAGGCAAGGCGCCGTCAAAGGCTCACTGAATATTGCCACGCCGGCTACATAGCATAATACTGTCTCGAGCATAAGCAACAACGAACCGGTCTTGACCGGCACATACTTAAATCCTTCCGTCATCAAGAGCTGACCGATAGTAACGCTGGCACCGATGCCCAGCAGGATGAAGACGCCTTTTAAACCGATGGCCCCTTCGCTACTGAAGGCCGGTCCTATGACCAGCCACATCCCTACCGCACACTGGGAAAAGTAAATCGCCAATGAGTCATCCGTATCGTGGAGTTTGCGTATCAGCGTGACAGCTATCCCGGCAATCACCGCTCCGAGAACCGCTAAAAGCTCATATCTGCCAAAGACCAGCAATGAAAAGCCCTGCTGTTTTTCGTACGCGATAAAGTAAATACCCACCATAGCCGTCAGAATAGCCCCGATGTCGAACAGCTGCAGCCGCTCTTTCAGGAAAACCGCACTGATAATACTTGCAAAGATCGGGTATGAGTTTATCAGGACCATGCCTTTACCCAATCCCAGCTTAGTAATACACAAAAGTGTTATAAAGACAGCCGTCCCGCCTGTAAGACCTCGCAGGAACAGCAGCTTTTTATTGACAAAGACAAGCTTGGCTCGACCTGACATAACGGCAGTTGCGATCAAACCCAGCCCTATGACGAATCGAAAGAACGCCAGCTTGTAGGCGCCTATATATGAGCCTCCCTTGACCAGGCAGCCGGCTATACAAAAAAAGACGCTCGCCAGAGCCATTAAAGCGGTTCCCTTTGTTATATGTTCTGCCCTTGACATCGCAATTTATCTCTCCACAAAAAAAGCCACCGGAAATTCCAGTGGCTCTTTCAAAATTCCAAAAATTATTTGCAAATTAACGCTTCGAGAACTGGAATCTTCTCCTTGCTCCTCTTTGTCCGGGCTTTTTCCTTTCGACCATCCTGGGGTCGCGTGTAAGATGCCCGCCGTCCCGCAGCACCTGGATATAATTTTCATCATATTTCTTCAATGCCCTGGCAATTCCCAGCAGCGAGGCACCTGCCTGTCCGGTAGTTCCGCCGCCTTTGACATTGATGAAGACATCAAAAGATTTTTCCGCATCGACTGCCGCCAGAGGCGCCAGAACCGCTTTTCTGTCCTGCTCCCGAACAAAGTACTCTTTAAGCTCTTTTTTGTTGACCAGCAATTTGCCCTTGCCGGGTTTGATTCGTACCCGGGCGACGGAGCTTTTTCTTCTGCCAGTACCCCACCAGTAACCACTCTTTGATTTGCCGGCCGGAGTCGATGCCTGCTTGGTCCGAGTACTTACTTTGACATTAAGTTTATCAGTTTTGGTCTCTGCCATAATTTGTGTTCTTCACTAAAACAATTCTATCTTTTCAGGTTTCTGGGCCTGGTTCTCGTGTTCCGGGCCTCTATAAACCTTCAACTTTTTCAGCATTTTTCTGCCGAGCTTGTTCTTCGGCAGCATCCGCCTTATGGCCAATTCAATGACCTTTTCAGGCTTTTTTGCCATCATATTGGCAAAGCTGACGTATTTATGCCCGCCGGGGAAATGCGTGTAATAGTCGTACTCCTTCGTCTGGGCCTTTTTGCCGGTAAGCTGTATTTTCCCGGCGTTCACCACAATCACATAATCGCCTGTATCGACGTGCGGCGTATATGTGGGCTTGTTTTTTCCCATAAGTATCGGCGCGATTTTCGCAGCCATTCGGCCGAGAACGGCCCCGTCGGCATCCACGAGGAGCCATTTCTGCTCGACCTGCTCTTTTTTCGCCATAAAGCTTTTCATAGAAACACTCTCTTTCACTATACAAAATGGGCCATTTTACTGAATTTAGCCAAACTGTCAAACTATTTTTGAGGAGAAAATTCAATAATTTGGCATTGATGACGCGCGGATAATTCAAACTCGGAACCTTGCTCATACCACTATCTCTAATTGTTCAGAATCTACGGTAAAGCTCGAATCATCCTCCACTGGTTCTAAATAGAGCTCGATTGCTTCGCGAATATTCTTTAGAGCCTCCTCGCGCGTGTCGCCTTCGCTGAGGCAGCCGGGAAAGGAAGGAACAATAGCAGTATATCCATCCTCTTCACTTGGTTCCAAGACAACCCTAAGGTTCATATTACCATACCTCTTAACAAAATTGCTGAACATCCAACATATATAACATTTTACCGAATTCCGCCAAGCTATCAAAACTATTTTTGAGGAGAAAATCCAAGAATTTGGGCTTCATCCGGTTAACGAGTAGGTGCCCATGGACAGAAGACAGAAAACAGAAGGCAGAAGACAGATATCTGACCTCTGACATCCGGCATCGTACTTCTGTTTTACCCCTTTGGGGGTAGGTGAAATTGGCTTTGTTTGGGTTTGTTTTGTTGGGGCCTGAAGGCGGTTTCATTTTCATAATCCTCTATAACATATAAGTTTACGTTCATTTTGGGCTTTTCGGAAATTGGCTTTGAATTGGGTTTGTTTTTTCGGACTGCGAAAGTGTCGTTTTTTCTGTAATCCTTTGTTATAAGTGAGTTTACATTCATTTGGGCTTTTCGGGAATTGGGTTTGATTGGGTTTGAATTGGGTTTGTTTTCACCAAGTGTCCAATTGGATTTATTTTCATAATCCGTTGTTAAAATAGAACTTACGTTCATTTGAGCATCCAGCAAATTGGGTTTGTTTTGCATAAAAAGGAGCTGATTTGTAGAGGGTCCTCGACAGATGTAGTGCCTTATAGGCACGTAAATAACTGGATTCTCGATTCTCGTATAGCGTATAGCGTATTTCACGGTTATTCGACATTTACTAATCCAAAGAATGCCTGACGGCAAGATAAAATTTGACTTGGGCCTGCTGGGTGCCTTATAGGCACGTAAATAACTGCTGCCTTATAGGCAGGTAAGTAATTCGATCGGAAAGCGACAATCGCGGTTGCCAGGTGCCTTATAGGCACGTAAATAACTGGATTCTCGATGCTCATGACTGGTAATTCCCCTAAGGTTTTTCCGTTTCGCTCCAAGACTATTAACGAACGATGCTTTTTGGCGTGTATCTGCTGATACGAAAACGTGCGGTTCTCCGCTATATCTATCGCCTGCTGGCGGTTTATGTTAGCCTGCTGGCTAACATACGTGTATTTTAACGTATCTACAAACAATGTCAACAAAAAAATGACCAAAAAAGCACTTTTTTTAGCCACAGAGGACTCAGAGAACGCAGAGAATTCAATAATATTTGACTACGGATTGCACCGATTTCGCAGATTTTGTTTTAGCCACAGAGAACAAAGAGAGCTATTAGCCGGCTTTGGCGTCTTTGTCCGAATCTTTGTTCGATGCAAGCATCTACAGAAGCTTCGTCCACAGTCGCCGGGTTCCGTCGAAGCCGGACCCCATTTTTGAAGCCGGCGAAAACGGTGTTTTATTAGCCACGGATTTACGCAGATTGACACAGATAGTTCAATAATAATTAACCGCGGATTAGCACGGATTAGCACGGATTTTTTAACCTCAGATAGCGCAGATTATTACAGATTTACCAAGCGAGATGCTGGCTGCGGATAGTCAAATGACTACGAGCTTTTTCACGCTCCGGCCGGTGAAAGGTTGGGAAACGAACCATAGTCAAATGACTACGGGCTTTTTCACGTTACAAAGCTGGATGGTTGATATTAGATTCTGGGTGCTGGATTCTCGATGTTCGCATTTCGCCTCTCCCGTAGGGGATGGCTTACGCCACTGTGTCCTGTATTCTCTATCAGTCCCGTAAGCCGGAGGATTTTTATTCTCTACCAACATATTCGGAAATCGGTAAACATCCCCAATAAATCGGGTTATTGTTTTAAGAAAACTACCATCCACTTTGCTCACTACGTTCGCTCAGTGGCTGCCACCCGTCGAATATCGAACAAAGAATACTGAACGATAAAGGGTGAGTGGAGACAAAAGACTACAGACTCAAGACACAAGACTGAGAGCGGAGGACAGAATTAGTGAATTAGAGAATTAGTTAATTGGTGAATTGGTGAATTGGTGATTAGTTGATTAGAAAGCGAAGGAAATCAAAAGGTAAAAGTTAAAATGCAAAATTGCAGTAAATGCTTTTTCTTTTCCTGTCTTTACAGGTGTGATATTTTGTAATTCGCTAAGTGGCAATGCCACCTAGCGCTGTCAGGTCAAACCAAATCATTATTCATCTTTCTTTATTGGTTTAAAATCCAGTGCAAGGTGCTCGTAAGATGGTAAGTAGCTTATCAGAATATCAGGTTATAAAAATTCGGAGGACGGGGGCAGGATAGACCCTTCGGCTTGGCTCAGGGTAGAATTTTTTTAGTCGAGCTAAGATAATTTTTGTTTATTGGCCGGCCGTAATATTTAAGGCAAAGAGCGTGCATAACAGCTTTACGGCTTTTGCACCCGACAGCCTTGTCATAGGTCACTCGATATAGCTTAGGAATTTGTGCCCGGCGTCTTGCTATCTGTTGTACTCGACTCACTGAATCCATGACAGCCATCGAAGTTTTTAACAGCAAGGTACTTTTTCAATGTGCTTTCAAAAAGCCGTAAGGCTTGCTTGTATTCCGCTTTGCACAAAATGGGACTCTGACAGTAAATCCATATTGCTATTAACTCGGCAGCAAGTTCTTCCGGCAGAGATTTTTGGGTTGACAAAATCTTTGCCAGTTCCTTTGCACTGATAAGTTGACAGTTTTGATTTGATTCTTGTGTGTTCATTTTAATTGCTCCTGATAAAGTAAAAAAAATGTTTCGTCATTAGGAACAATTAAAACAGTGGACAAAAATTAGCACAATTGAGTTGTGTTTATTGTCTCTGATATAACGTGCTATTCAATATTAGTACACTTTAATCACCAAAGTAAAAAGGACTTACGCTGAAGAAAAGTTTTATAGAATTTTTGAAAACATTTTGAATTTTTAGAGTGGATAAAAATGGAAAAAATTAATTATGTACTTTTTTCCAATTTTTTTTTGTAATTTGCACAAGCTTTTCTAGCAGATTCACCGTTTTTGGCTCCATACAGAGCAGCAACCTTATTCCAAGCAGCTTTTGAATCTTGAGTTTCCTTATAGAATTGGCTATGTGCCTTGATCATCAACTTTCGTGTTTTATCTGAGTATTTCGTTGGGCGTCCCCGTTTCTTTTTCTCCCCCTGCTCTGTTCTCGCCGAAACGTACGATTTTACCTTTTCCAAATCTTCCAAAAACTCATCACTTGAAAGTATATTCAGTAATTCTGAATAATAACCAGCATCACTCCGTACTGCTCTTCTAAGCTGAATAATGACATCTACTGACTTTTCGGTACACTGATACTTATATTTATATAAAAGATCAGACAATGAACGAATTGGCGGCAATGCTGATTTATCCCCAGATTCCTTGTATCGCTTTAATGAGCTTATTATTTCCTGCAAACGTTTTTGTTCGGTTTTATCTGCCTCCCGCAATTCTTGCCTTAATTCCTTTATGTTGGATAAATGGATATTGAACCATCTTTTATATTCCTCGATATTATTATCTACGATCTTCCAATCATATTTATCCCTGCTGAGTTCCAAAACACCTGTATAACTCGCAATATCAAAAACTATTTCTTGTAAATGATGCAAATAATGATATTTTGCAGCACATTCGGAATATATTTTTTTTATTAACCTCATAAGTAATTTAATTCTTTCAGAAATTAAGCCCAACCTCTCGATTTCTCCATTCTGCCATTTGAAAGAAGGGGTTGGCGGATAGTCTATCGCATATTCATAATTTTGAATGTCATTCAGTAATTGTTCGATACTTGTCTGTCCGCCGGAGATCAGTCTTTCTGGGATGTGGTCATACAACTTTTCAGTAAGACTTTCCTTTTGTGCTTTTAACCTCTGATGTTCAATGTCATCAAGTTGTCCTTTTTCTTTACCTTGCTTTAACCATTCATACAAGCCCTTTATATAATTATCAATTTCTTGTAATAATTCCTTATCACCATCCGCTCGCCGATAAGCCCACTGTCTAAAAAAATCAATATATTGTTTGATAAACTCTAATGCTCTTTCCTGCTGTTCTATCCCATTTTTTAGAGAATTAAGGAGAATTATCAGCTTGCTACCCCCCTGTCTCATATAGTATTCTACAAAAATTGAGGCTATTTCGTCTGGGTATGCTGCGTATATCCCTCCTGTTGTACCATACCTGATAAAATCATCAGTCATTTTTCGCTTGCCCTTTGTTTCGGGTCGGCCTGAACATTGGCAAGCGGACAAGCAAAAACCTGCCAACGTCCAGACCGCTTAGCGGTTAATTACGCCGCTTTCCCTGATTATGCCTTTATCTGCTCTATAGTCCGCTTTGAGCCTTAATTTTAGCCTGTATTTTAATTCTTGAGGGTTTAAAAGGCAATGTTCGGTTTGGGTGCGGTGATGGGGAGAAAAAAAACGGTCAGAACAGCCTCTTTTACCCCTTGCTTATCTGCTAAACGAAGATTACAATTTTGCCAAATCAATTTTGGGGTACTTTTAAAAAGGAGATACGAATGTGTGAATCGTGTGGGTGTACACCGTGTGAAGAACCCATCGAGGATGAGGTCTGTTCAGGCTGTGGTAAACCAACAGCCGAATGTATATGTGAACCAGAAGAAAAGTAGTTTCCTTTAAGTCTTGATGGTGTTTTTTCAGGCTAACGGCTTCCTCTGAGCCAGCGAAGTGAGTCTTTTAAAAATTCCTTGCCATCTGGGTTGTGCGATACTCGAACTGCTCGGCCTCGGTGCGGTGATGTCTAAGAAAATTCTGAGGAAGTTTTTGGTAGAAAAGAAATGAAAAAGAACAGCAATTTTTGTCTTTTATTAAAGCAAGTTTTCAGGGCTATTGGCCGATATTAATACGTCGGATAGCGAAAAAACACTTGACTGAACTGTTTTTTTCTGTTATCGTATATTTAGAAGTAAGGGTGTGAGGAGGCATAGGACGGCAAGATGGCTAAGTCAGGTAAACAAGTTATATCAAAATCAATGTCATTCAGGATATGTGTATATCCGTCACAATATGACAAAAGCTATTTTACCGCTCATTGCTTAGAATTGGATATATTTGGACAAGACAAGACTGTTGAGGGCGCTGTCGGCGAATTATTGCAACTGATTGAAAATCAAATCGAGGTATGCGAGGAAACTGGTGCACAGCTGCAATTTTTTGCTCCTCCAAATGTATGGCAAAAATATGAGCGAGCCAAAAAAGCTAAGCAGAAACTTCCTGACGACGAGGTCAACAGAGATTACCTTGCTGCGCTTCGCCGTCGTTTTGGCTTGATAGGTAAGAAGTGGGCAAATTTCTTCTAATTTTTTTGGGTTTAGAAAAACTGGTGCGAAATATCACACCCTACGGGCTACGGAGTGAGCTAAAGTGAACTAAAGTGCCTAAAGTGAGCTAAAGTAAATTAAAGTGCCTAAAGTGAGCTAAAGTTGGATGCTCGATGGTTGTGAGTGGTTAAATGGTTAATTGGTTAACTGGCCCAGCACCAATTAGTCGTGAGCTAAGCTCAATTGGTGTGGGGTCTGCGCTGCGCTACGAGATTCTCGATGTTTTTTATTAGGGACAATCACCGTTTTTTGTGCACTGCCCCAGCTATTAATAGGTGGCTGTTTTTAGTTTCGTATCAGAGAGGTCCGGCAATATCGGGATCGAGTGTTCCGGCCAAGCATTTCTCTTTTCTTCAGCGCGCGGGATTGTATCCTCGCCGCATGAATTCCAAGTCGTCGGTGCCGTCGTTGACGGGCCAGCGAATAGCATCGGGATAGTCCACATAAGTCATTTCCAGGGTGCTCTTCTGCTTCCACTTGTGCTTAACCGCATGGCTGTCGGAGAATGCCAGCACACTGAGCTGCCCGTGCCGCACGACAATCGGGTCCCACCATCGGTCTCCTTGGCGCTCCAGATTCCACGACCCCCAGTTCCAGCCGCCCACGTCGGTTTTTTCTTCGAGGAATACGTACTTGATGCCGGGATTCTTGATCTGCGTGAGCTTCTTGTAGGAAGGGTATCCCCACTGTTGTGTCAGCCAGCTGTCGGCGCCGGTGCCGACATCGCCGTTCATTCCGCCGGGAATGCCATAGCTGCGATGTGTCATTTCGGTTCTGTGTCTCCTGTCGCCCGGGCAGTGATAGAGATCGACATCCAGCACGTACGGGAACAGGGCCCCGCGTTCGCAACCCCGTTTCTTGTCTTGAAGAGTGGCCGCGGCGCCCACAACTACGGTGCCGTCCTCTTTCTGCGGCAGCTCGACCCAGTCATAGCCCCGGCTGGGCGAGGATGAGTGCCCGTCATGCCCCCCGATCAACCTGTCATCGTTGTCCTGGGCGTACAGGATCCAGGCCAGGACCAGTTGATGTTGATTGGACAGACAGACGCTTCCCGCCGCCTGTTTCCTCACCCTGCTCAAGGCCGGTATCAGGATACCCATCAACAGGGCAATGATCGCGATGACCACCAACAGCTCTATGAGTGTAAAACCGTATCTTCTTTTCATAACGGCAGCCCGATACAAATATTAGTCCGCAAAAGCCTGCCTTCCACTAAATAATAAATCATCCTTAATCAATAATCAATTGAAAAGTCACGAAGGATGGACAGTTTCTTCTGCCTATGCGGTTTATTATTCTCCAATTGACATCTTGCTTTCATTCAGCATGGGCAAGCGAGGGCTTCGGCTAAATCAGGACGGCATCCGTAAGGTTTAGATTATCAGACGTGAGTCTGTTTGTCAACAAGCTTTCTGTGTTTATTTTTGCCACAGAAGGCAGAAGACAGAGAACAGAAGACAGATGACAGAGAACAGAAGACAGAAGAAGCGGTTTTTAGTTCTTGGTTTTGAGTTTTGAGTTGTTTCGAGGTACGAGTATCAACACACAATAAAAATTCGCTACCCAGGCCAACAACTTGCTTTTCATACCACTGATATGCTTGGGCTAAATCACCCTCTGCCTCAGGTAGAATGATAACTTGATTCATTTGGTCGAAGCCTTGATGCGTTTTTTCACGATATCCCAGGGGTCACCAGTTGCAGGGTCAGAATGGTAGGCCTGCAATCTGCGGTCTAACTCTTTGCGTTGCGAATCAGAAATTGAGACCGCATCAGGAACATTGGCAATACTATCCCAAATGTCTTCAACGAGAAGTATCCGCTCTGGAATATCGTACTGTAATACCTCAGCTATTATCGATTTTTTCATAATAATATATAATTAATCTCATAGGATATTGCAAGATAGGATTTTAAGAACATAACCCCTGCGCCGAGATATAGGTGAAGAATCTCAATAGTCGATCCTATGAGCAACCCATTGAGTTTCCGCGGCTCAATCCTTTGCGAAAGTTGACATTACAAATAAATGGTGGTGGTCTTCTTCTTCAACAATTTTATAGTTCATGACTATCCTTTTTTCATCTGCAAATAAGATTCTTTTGCGTTCCAAAAGCATTCGTACATAATCCTCGAATTCGTGGCGTGTTAGCAGAGCGGACTTGTCGAGTTTATTGACGATAGCCCGCACCTGCCGTTGCTGCTTCTTTTCCTGTAAAAAAGAAAGATTCCAGCAAACTACAGCACAGCCGATAGCCTTTTCGAAGAGTTCATCATCGTCAAGGGCATCCAACAAAGGCTCAGCGAAATCAAGTATGACTTCCGACATTTTCCTGGCGGGAAAAGATTGTTGTGGCCGCAGAGGTTCAACTTCATATTGCTTACCACGGCCCCTCCTCCTGAGTTTTCTCATTCCACCCATCGTGCCGAATCCTTTCGACTAAGTTTCGGTTCAGGATAGTCAATAAAAAATAATTGATTCTATGAGCAGCCCATTGAGTTTCCGCAGTTGAAGCATTTGTAGCAGGAGCCGTTGCGGACGGTGATTGAGCCGCAGACATCGCAGGCGGGGGCATCGTCCGGGAAATGCGCAAACTGGGCGTTAAATTGCTCTAAAAGTTTCGCTTCAGCCTGTAATGACCCGGATGTCTCAGCAATTGCTGAGCCGACCAGAACACCAATTCGATTGGCAGGGTCAGTGGATATGTTCGTTGGAGTTAAAGAGGGCTGCTTAGTTCCCATTGAGCCCCCGCTTGTTGCCGGCGGGGGTGGTTTTTCGGGAGCGACTGCTTCTGGTTTGATTTTTGTTCCGGCTTTTGCCTCGGCGATTTTTTTGGCGAGGTCCTTGGTCTTCTCAACCACTTCTCTGGCGGTTGTCGTATTTTTGTTCTCCGGCAGGCCGGACATCGCCGTTCTGTTGGGGGTATTTTTGTCGGCGTAGCCGGGTATAAACTGACAGCCGAGCCAGCAGAAAATATAATCAATCAGACTCTTGGCAAATGGAATGTCCCTGTTCGAGGTCATACCCGACGGCTCAAATCGTGCGTGCCGGAATTTGTCCACGAGCGTGAATAGAGGCACGCCGTACTGCAATGCCATCGAAGTACAGGTGCCTATAACATCCATAAGGCCCCCGACGGTGCTGCCCTCCTTGGCCATAGTGATGAACAGCTCACCAGGCTGACCGTCCTCATACAGCCCCACCGTCAGGTAGCCTTCATGTCCTGTGACGGAGAATTTGTGCGTTATACTTTGTCTGGTATCCGGCAGCCGACGTCTGAACGGCCGGGCCGGCGGGGATGCCTCGGCAGCAGCTTTGGCCTTGGTATCCTTGTGCTTTTTTGTAGAGACCGGCTGAAGCTTCTTCGAGCCATCGCGATAGATTGCGACGGCCTTTAAGCCAAGCTTCCATCCTTCTATATAAGCGACAGCAATATCTTCGGTCGTGCTTTCCTTCGGCATATTGATGGTTTTGCTTATGGCTCCGGATATTAAGGGCTGGGCGGCGGCCATCATTTTGAGATGCGCCATATAATTGATACAGCGTTTACCCTTACGCGGCTTAAAAGCACAATCGAAGACCGGCAAATGGTCGGGATTAAGATCTTCGGCCCCCTCGATAGTTTCCTTTTCATCTATGTGGTCACAGATGGATTTGACCTCGTCGGCGCTGTAGCCGAGCCGTTCAAGAGCCATCGGCACGGTCTTGTTGACGAGCTTGAGCATTCCGCCGCCGGCCAATAATTTGTACTTAACCAGCGCTATATCCGGCTCAATGCCGGTGGTATCACAATCCATCATAAAACCGATAGTTCCCGTAGGTGCAATAACGGTAGCCTGAGCGTTACGGAAGCCTACCTTGGAACCGTCGTCAAAGGCCTGGTCCCAAGCGTCCTTTGCAGCGTTGCGCAAATAGTCCGGACAATGGGACTCCGGAATATCATAAGCGTGCCGGCGATGCATATTTATAACCTTAAGCATCGCATCTCGGTTGTCGCTGAATCGCTCAAAAGGCCCCTTCATCTCAGCTATTTCGGCACTGGCTGCATAAGCGGTGCCGGTCATTACAGCACTGATTGCGCCGGCGATAGCCCTGGCCTGGTCGGAATCATAGGGAAGGGCCAGACTCATCATAAGAGAACCGAGATTGGCAAAACCAAGACCAAGCGGGCGGAACAAATGACTGTTTATCGCGATGGCCTTGTCGGGATAGCTTCCGTTATCAACCAAAATCTCCTGAGCAATGATGAAGAGGCGAATCGCCCTTTTGAAGTTTTCAATGTCGAAAGAGCCATCCTCTTTTTGGAACTTCATAAGATTCAGTGAAGCCAGATTACAGGCCGAATCATCAATGAACATATATTCACTACACGGGTTCGAGGCGTTAATCGGCCCGGAGCTCGGGCAGGTGTGCCAGCGGTTGATTGTACTATGGTACTGCAGGCCCGGGTCGCCGCAAATCCTTGTACCCTCGGCAATCAGCTCCATCAGCTCTCGTGCCGAATGCTCGCCTATCTTCTCGCCTGTTGTTACGGTATAGGTAGCCCAGGTGTCATCTTTTTCCACTGCCTGCATGAACTCATCCGTTATACGTACAGAAAGATTTGAATTCTGAAACATTACGCTGTTGTAGGCCTCGTTGTTGTGGTCCCCATCGTAGCCAGCCTCGATAAGTGCCCATGCCTTTTTCTCCTCCTCGGTCTTGCAGGTAATGAATTCCTTAATATCAGGATGGTCAACTTTGAGCGATTGCATTTTTGCGGCGCGCCGAGTTTTTCCTCCGGATTTAATTACCGCCGCTATCTGGTCATAGACCCTCATAAAGCTCAAAGGCCCTGACGGTTTGCCTCCGCCGGACAATTTTTCTTTACTGCTTCGCAGCGTTGAAAGGTCGGTTCCTGTTCCCGAGCCGTGCTTGAAGAGCATTGCTTCGCTCTTCGCCAATCGCATTATATCTTCCATCGAATCCTGAACCGACTGGATAAAACAGGCCGATGCCTGCGGATATTCGTAACTGTTTTCACAGGCAACGGCTTCTCTGTGCTGCGGGTCCCAATGGAAATTGTGTTTGCCGCCGGCAACGCCATAGACGTCCAAAAGGCCCACATTGAACCATACGGGCGAATTAAATGCTCCGTATTGATTGACGCAGAGCCAGGTCAGCTCGTTGTAGAAAACCTCGGCATCTTGGTCAGCAGCGAAGTAGCCGTCTTTTCTGCCTCGGTCGGCAATCGCTTTGCAAACCCGATGTACAAGCTGTTTTACTGAATTTTCCCTCTGGCCGGTCTCGATATCACCGAAAAAGTATTTGCTGGCCACGACCTTTGTTGCCAATTGACTCCAGGAGTTCGGGACTTCGATATTGTCCTGTTCAAAGATTGTCTGTCCGCTCTCGTCGGTAATTTTGGCCGAACGTGTTTGCCATTCGAGCTGCTCAAAGGGATGTACGCCCGGAGTCGAAAAGAAATGCTCTATCTTCAAACCCCTTGATTTGGCTGCATTTACAGCCGTTTCTGGTTGCAACGGCTTCGTTGTGAAAGGATTCTCGGGGTCGAATCTATACGACATTTAACGCCTCTCTGCGAAAAAAAGACTACAACATATAGAAAAATGACCGGGAATTAAGCCAGATATAGTGGTAAAACCCGTAAGAAATAGTATCGGCAAATTAATGATAATTTGATAAGGTGTAAAGGCCAAATTTGGAAATTTTTAGATAAATTTTTCTGCCTTGCTCTTAGTCCTTGTAGATACTGAATCTATGAAGAAAAAAAATTTTTGTATGGGGGCAATCTGTTTTAGATAACTTTACAATGTTGTTAAGATAAAGATATGTCAGCCAAAACAAATTGCAAATTTGAAGCGATTCGTGAAAAGATAAAGGGTTTTCCAACAGGGCCTGGACTCTATTTTATGAAGGGCCCGGCGGATAAAGTTCTTTATATCGGCAAGGCCAATAACCTGCGCTCGCGAGTGGCCAGCTATTTTCACCCCGCCCATCGGATGGGCGGGGTTCAGCCAGGCGGCGACCTTACCACATCACGTGGGCCGAAAATCACCGAAATGCTCAGCAAAGTCAAAACCGTTGACTTTCTTGAAAGTCCGAACGAAGTGGATGCAGTGCTCAAAGAAGCCCGTTTGGTTAAAGATATTCGTCCGCCTTACAATACGGACCTTGTCGATGACAAGACATTTCCATATCTGGAAATCACCAGCAGCGAAGATTTTCCGGGCATCTATATCACCCGGAAACCTCGGCCACACGGCAGCAGATTATTCGGGCCTTTTGCCGGTGCAAAGGACCTGCGGGGGGTTCTGGTGGTACTACAGAAGATATTCAGGTTTCGAACCTGTAAGCTGAATATCAAAGAAGACGACCGGAAACGCAGATTCTTTCGGCCTTGTCTTTTGTACAGCATAAAGCAGTGCGCCGCTCCGTGCGCAGCCAGAATTGACAAGCGTGAGTACAAAAAAATCGTTACAGACCTTATAAAATTCCTGCGGTCGAAGCGTTCAACCATCCTGCGGCAGTTAAGAAAGCAAATGGCAGAGGCATCCGAGGCGTTTGCATACGAGAAAGCCGCTATGTTCCGCGACCGTATTCGTCTGATTGAACGGCTCGACCGCAGGGGCACGCCGGATGAAAACGTTCAGCCGGAGGTCTTTGCCGCCGACCCCACTGAAGCCCTCGTACAATTACGAGAATTGCTGCAGAGGCCTGAGCCGGTCCGGATTATCGAGGGGATTGATGTGGCCAATATTGCAGGGGCCGAGGCAGTCGGGTCATTAGTTAAATTCATCGACGGCAGGCCCTTCAAAAGCGGCTATCGAAGGTTCAAAATAAAGACAGTAAAAGGTATCGACGATTATGCAATGATTGCCGAGGTGGTCAAACGCAGATACAAATACGCCCTGCGGGGTGAAGAGCTCTGGCCCGACCTTGTTCTAATTGACGGCGGCTTAGGTCATCTGAGAGCCGCTGAAAAGGCATTGAGAGAAATGAAGGCACCGGCCATAACAATTGCCTCGATAGCCAAGAAAGAAGAAGATATTTACCTGCAGGGTAAAAATAAACCGTTGAAGCTGCCTGCCAATTCGCCTGCCCGCAAGCTGCTGCAATACGTCCGGGATGAGGCCCATCGCTTCGCCCAGCACTACCATCACATCCTGCGAGGCAAAAAGATGCTGAGCAAAAAATCGTGACTATGCGCGGTGACACCAATCATAAAAAGTATATGCGATGTTATTAGAAAACCTGCCTATAAATCTGGAAAAAACCCCGTGTAAAACACGGGGCTAAATATTTTTAAAGTGGTGACTAATGATTATATCCACTTATTTCAAATAATTTACGTGAGTTATAGCAACCTAACGTCGGGAATAAGCAGCCCGAAAAGACGGAGCCTTTGAGGGTCAGCTTGATTCCCTGGTTGGACACTCATTCCTTTCCCAAGATCAGCTTGACTTGATGCACAAGAGTCTTGAGTTCCTGTCTCTTGTACTCCAGGAAGTCTTTCAAGAGTTGTGAGATGATCTCCTTCGGTTCATCACCCTTCAGCTTCGAGAGGCTATTCTGTGGTGAGACCTGCATATGTCCTCCCTCATAATTCAAGCTCGAATAGAGAGCCTTGTCAGGCTCATTGTTCTTGCTAAGGAAGACAATGTGACGCTCGCCGATACGGAAACGGAAACCCAAACGGATTTTGGATTCTGATTTCAGTAAGCTGACAAACGGGAGGAAGCGCAACGATAAGATCACTTTCTTATCTTGGGCTATCTCTCCTTTGATGACCTTTCGAACATAAACCTCATAATCTTCGTGAAGTCCAAAGGGGCTCGAAGACTTCTGCTTAAGCAGATCGACAACCAAAATGGCGTCAGACCTGCTGATGAGCTTGTCAAGGCCGGGGAACGTCCCGAATATCGGTGCGAACGTAGGCTTCGACAAGGCAAGCAAGAGGATAATGACAACTGGAATCATCCGGCCTTTCTTCATATGGCACCTCCTTTTCGCGCGCCTAACTATGTATATATGGTTTCCGTATAAAACACCTGACCTCTGTGAGTGTCAGTATAACACCCCTTTGCCCAAAGTCCATAAGTAATCCCCTGGAAATGCCTTAGGCCAACTCTCCTTTTTATTAGGGGTCTTATATGGTTTGCGTATAAGAACCCAAACAACGCTGATTCTGTAGTATAAAACATTCGTAACCGTCCACAGGTATTTTTAAAGTATCGGGCAATGCACCCAACATCAAATACCCATCTATTAAATTTGCAATTCACTTTATAACACATTCAAGGTTGCAATGCAAGTGGACAATATCTGTTTTTTTTCAAGCGGAGGCCCTCACCGGTTCGCTTTGCCTTTTTTCTGTCGCCATATTGCGTCTTCATAATATATAGATACTTGAGAAGGGAAGTTCATACATAAATTGTGGATTTTTTGTGGGAATTTCGAGGCGATGTGTATGGTTTTGTTTAGTTAGTATCTGTTGCGGAAAACGAAAATCGATGATGTCACCCCTGCGAAAGCAGGGGTCCAGAGCGAAAAACTGGATTCCCGCTTTCGCGGGAATGACAAATACTATTTCCGCAACAGGAACTAGTTAGCTTCAATGCGCTTAAGTAGAACGGCAAAAAGGGCAAGGCTTAATAATACAATACATGGAATTGATAGCTTTTTTGGTGTTTTATTCAGCGATGTAACCTCCACCCGACAACGACATACTTGCCTGCGGTGTTCCTCCATAGGCGCCCATGTTTATGCGTTCGCCGTTTGGTAATAATTCCGCGGTCCAATCTGAATCCGGATTTCCGGCGTCAATGCAGGGGCTGGTTACAACATCAGAAACCCAGGTTTGTCTGTTAGGGTCCCATCGGCCTGCATGCGAGCGCAAGTGGTAATCACCCTGAACCCAGAAATCATCATTCACATCTTCAAGTGTTCCATTCAGGTCCCAGAATCCGGGCTCGACAAAACAAGGTTCTGCATCGATATTTCCCTGGCCCTGCCAACCACCCTGGACGTCGGTATAGGTTACAGTAGTCAAATCACCTTCTATCTGGACGGCATCGGAGCCAAAGCCGTTGTAATAAATGATGGAGCTGGTAACCGTCGGTTCGAGGCTGGAAATGCCGCACGGGCTGTTTGCGACAATAGTACAGTTGGTAATTGTGGGTATGCCACCTGCGATACCGTGTTGGTAATTTGCGGCAACGATGCAGTTTGTAATCGTGGCGTAGTTGTAGAAGATATACCGTCCCTTTGTCTGTTTGGACATCTCGATGCCGGAGCCGGCGTTAGCATTAATGCCGCAGTTTATGATTGTAGGATAGCTGCTGTTGGCCAATTTGATGCCGGCGCCGGCATTTCCGGTAATGCTGCAGTTTGTAATTGTGGGGGATGCTTCAGAACAATAGATGCCGTTGTTTGCGCCGGTGATGGTAAAACCGGCAAGCACACAGTTTGCATCTTCACCGCCGGCAAAAGTTACCGCCTGGTTGTCGCTGTCGATAACGGTAGCCGCCACCACGTTCGGGTCGTTGGGGTCGGCTGAGGTAAGTGTTAAGTTTTTGCCACTAAAATTGACGTTTTCGGAATAAATACCCGGGCCGGCTACTATCTGGTCGCCGGGGCCGGCTTCACTAATGGCATGCCGAATATAATCGTATCTTTTGCCGGTGGTCAGGTTCTCAACGGGTCCATCCGCAGTGGCAAATGAGGCGACCACCAGCTCGATGCCGTCGCCGGTTCCTAAATTGCGAGAATACTGCTTGTCCGTTGGATTATTCCAGTGCTCGTGGACGCCGAGACTGGCCAGTCGTGTTCCGTCACCTTCCGGGTCATAAAACGTCCCTGAAGGGGGATTATCCGCCAATGCCGCCTCGTGCATATAGTTGTCCGGATTACCACTGACATCAACCATAGCTGTGTTCAATCCATTTTCGTATGCCAGAAAGTCCAATCCAACAGAATCAATAGCCACCGGGTCCTGCGAGGCAAATATACTGGAGCACCAGTCATCGCCGAAAGATACGTATTTTATTACATTGTTTTCTTGATTTCTTGCCCCATACAATCCCTCAATCATATACAGCATCGTCTTTCCGCCCAAATGCTGATGTCCAATCAGGTCAACAAAGCAGTTATATGAGTCCATGCTCCTGTTTCTGCCCATGTAATTGTGCATCGGCGCAGGTGTCCAGTCATTACTGGACGGAAAATATGTAGAACCAAAGTGGTTCTTTGCGCACAATGTGACACCAGCGAGACTATGCGGCCTGAGCAGTGCCATATTGATGAAATACTTGGCCTGAGTATAGCACTGTGGTATATTTACATTTCCGCTGTTCTGGATGCTCGGATTGCCAAAATGGATTGGATTATTTAGGTCCCGAGCTGCTGCAATACGTCCGTTGTATGTTCTGTCGGCCACGAACCTGACATTCTGAAAATTTGGGTCGGTGTTGCCCCGGACCTTGTCGTAAAGCGGGTCGCCAATGTACCGCGAGGCATCGCAAATGGTAATCGAAGAGCCAGGTACGCCTGCCGCATTTATAAGCTGGTCCAGGAGAGAGTAAACCGCATGAGGGCTGGGCATACCTTGACCTTTACTCCACGCAAGCGAACGGTTTTGGTTCATATTGATCTTGATGACGATTTTTTCTCCCCGCTGGTAGCCGATGTCTCCTAAGCCTTTGGTCTGGTTGAAGTGTCTGAAAAGCGCATCCCACGCATTTGCGTCGTTTGGCTCTCCCGTCAGCTCCCGGATGGTTTTGGAGACCATATAACCGACTACGTTCTGGTCGGTATTATCATCGTCCCACCATTCGCCAGCGGACTCGTCCCAACTGGTCGCGGCCGGGTCGTGGACCCACACGACACGCCCGGGATGAATCCCTTTTGCTACGCCCATCGGGCTGTTAGGCGGGTCAGTCGAAGCAAATGCTGCTTCTGCAGGGCTTTCTCCGGTTACGTTAAAAGACCACCATACTGCCATAACACTCACAGCAATACAGATACCGGCAACCACATATCGCGATTGACCAAGGGTTCGCCTTGCTTTACGGTATGCCAAAGTTGAAGCAATCAGCCCTGTAATCCAGATGACAAAGCCGCCGGCAAGCGGCGCCGCCACTCGCTGGCAGGGATATGTCGCGCGGGAAGGCTTCGGCAGCACGCGAATGAGGAACCAAATCAGCGACAACAGCCCGGCAATGGGAAACAGCCATATCAGCCAGGGATACTTTCTGCTGGGCCTGAGATACTTGCCTGTCTTCGGACATAACCGGGGTGTCTTGGCCGGATGCCCGTTGTCCTGGGTCGTTCGAGAAACTGAGGAAATGGGTTTTGCTTTTCCGGGAAACATTTCTGCACCTCCATAATTTTCAGCCTTTTGCTTCGGCCCGTTTTTCATCATCCTGTATTATACTATCCGGCGCTGAGACATGCAACACTCGTGTCTGGTTAATTAGTTAATTGGTTAAATGGTTAATTGGCTAATTCTACTCACTACTCACCAATCGAGGACGGCAGCGAGAAAAACTATAAAAAGTGAAAAGTAAAAATCCCTTACTTTTGCCTTGTTTTGTCGGACCAGAAAACGATAAATCCTAAATCCTAAACTCTAAATTCTAAACAAATTCAAATATCTAAATTCAAATGACAAAAACAATTGGTTTTGAACGTTTGAAAATTTGAATCCTTCGACCCTTCGGCTGCGCTCAGGGCAGGCTTTGCTCAGGACAGGTTTCGATATTGTTCAGGATTTCGGATTTAGATATTAGGATTTAACTTTGCTGAGCAAAGTAGATGCGGTATCGTGAGCGATATAAAAAACAAGCGGGGCCTATACCGAATCAATCAGTATAGGCCCCGAACCGGTGCAAATCATAATGTCATACCTTTGGCGCCATTGCTCCACTTAGGGACGCGCTATCGTTATATCGTCGTAGTAAACCGACGATGCATTGTTGCCGTACAGGTCAATGGCTCCAAGTGTTCCATTCACATTGTCGTCCCACTGGTCGGTAACAATCAGTTCGCCATTGTAGTACTTGTCGACCGTGTTGTTGTCCAGGTCGATAATGTACTTCAGCTCGACCCACTGGTCGTACAGTATCGTGGCTTCGCCACCGTGCCAGAAACCGATTGTTCCGGCAGCCAAGTCAAACGTCGTCTGGACGGACCAGTCCTGATTGGCACCATCGTCATAGGAGTTCAGCAAGATAAAATAGGTAGTACCAGTGGTGCCCGAGGGAATGTACTGCATGGCCGAGAATTCCAACATCCCGCCGGCCAGGTCAAACTCTTGCACCAGGTCGGCACTGCCGATGATCTCGACGGAATTCAAGCCACTGAAGGCAAGCGCATCCGATGCCGGCGCGCCTGCCCCGGCATCGTTGTTCCAGCCCTTCCATCCTGCCTGGCCGTGCAAGTCACTGCCAGCGGCATAGGACTCGAAATCCTCTGCAAACACGAGCTCAGGTACAGGCTCCAGTATCAGCGTATCGATCACTGTCTCAAGCACGGCTTTATAGTCATCGGTGATGAAGTCGTCCCATTGGGCACGCCGGTTACGTGGATCGCCCTCGCCATAGTCTAAGTCAAAATCATAGCCCCAGTGTGCCACGAAGGCGCGATCTGCACCAGCGATGCCGTATGGTCCTCCCTCGGTTTGCCCTGCGTCGAAGTCGGTGCCTGCCGGGTACACAATCAGAAACGGCCTGTCTGCTCCGAATTCGCCGACCAGAGTAGCACCAGGAACAATTTCCGAGGAGCTGTTGGGCAGATACACACCCTTCGGCGCCTCTCCTGGAGTCGGTGCTTCGGACCAGTCAAAAACGGAGAAAGCCCCATACCCCGGGATATCGACAACGGTTTGCGCAAGGTCTGCGTCACCGGAGCCGCCGGTGGTCCAACCCCATCTATTACTACCGCCACCACGGGTTATGTAGCCGCTCATCAGCAGAAGTGGTGTTCCCAGCTCATTCCATCTTTGTCGGTCGTTGTCGTAGCTGCCGCTGCTGCTTCTGCGAGTGACCAGCACGATGCGTGCGGCTTCCAGGGCTACCACTTTCTCCAGATCGTCGAAGGGAGCTTCGCCTTCTCTGTAAGCCTGCCCCATGCCACTGGTATCCACCTTGTAGCCGAGGCTCTCGAGCCAGGCCACCATTGCATCATCCTCGTGGTCGCCCTCAGGGACGTCCGGAGGGTTACAGTCGCTGATCAGCATGATGTCGTAGGCGTACGGCTTGATGACCCGGATGTCGTCTATGCGAATTGAGCCGGAGCCGCCAGCCGTCGGGTTGGCCACGTCACCTACACCGATGTACAGCTTCGCGGCTGCTGTTAGATCCACGCCGGCGTCACTGAAGTCGCTGAGCGGAATCTTCCATATCGACCACTGATCAATTTGTGTGGCAGCAGGATCCGGATGAGTAACCACGCCGACTACGCCAGCACTATCTTCCAGCGCCACATATATCGGCTCAGCAGAATTGCCGGGTATGCCGATGTCTTGAGACGCACTATCAGCACTAATGTTACCCACAATATCTACGTTGTCGAACGTGAATGTGCGTAATTCGCCGGATACGTGCGAGGTAACGGCCAGACCGATGAGAACGGGGTCCTCCATCACGACCGTCTCGACACCACCCAACTGCGTCCAGGTGACACCGTCGGGAGAGATAAAGCCGGAGAAATCGTTCCCAACACGCTCCAACTTCACCCAGTACGGAGGTGCTACAGCCTCGCCGCTATCGTTGTTCCACGAGGAGGCGTCGGCCTCGGACCGCCCTTGGAAGCTCGCACCGTTGCCACCACCGGCCGTGATGGGCATAAAGGTGTGGTTCGAACCGGCGTCGAGGCTCTGGCGAATCATCACGCCGCCCTTGGCCCACTCGTTTGTGCCGCTGCCGTTATCGGCTACGCGTGCGATCATCGTGGCATCGCCGGTCAGCTCCCTGTACGCGTAGTGGAACTGATCCGAAGTGCCCCAGATGTCGGCCCCGGAACCAGTTATCGAGTAGGTCCCGGTCGCTTCGTCTATGCTGGCACTGCCTTCAGGAGCCGGTGCTCCATGGAAGCGTAACGTCAGGTCCGAAACTCCCACGACCGTCAAGTCGGCCGGCGTATCCCAGGCAGCCTCAGAAACGAACGGCTCAACACTGTTGTCATAATCCAGAGTCGTCTCCTGAGTTTCGATCACTATGTAGTCGGGAACAGTGAAGCTCCAGACAAGACCTGGAACGACTGTCATGGCGGTTGTCATCTCATCGACTTTCCAGTAGTACGTAGTGTTCAAGTCAAGGGCCTCGGCCGGAACAAAGGTGGCTTCGGCCTGTTGGCCTTGGTACACACTTGCATCACCGGCAGCTACGGCATCTGCGTCAGTTCCGAGATACACATCGTGCAGAATAGCTGTCTCTCCGGCTATCCAGCTAAGAACGGGCATACATGGTGCCTCCTCGGCACCATTGGCCGGGAGTGGTGAGATGGCCATTTCGGGTGGCATAAGCGCACCCTGAGGAATAATCTGCTTGGGAATGCCGGGGCCTTCCCATCTCAGGTACGCAGAGGCGCCACCGCCAGCCTCGTACATTTCCATCACGAGCAAGTACCGCTCTCCGGCAACCAGCTCCAACGGACCGGTAGTATCCTCGGTTGTACCGCGATCCCACCAGCCTGCGGCCACCTGCTCGCCGTTTAGGAACATCCTGGCACCGTCATCAGAAGCTTCGTAGAGTGTATAGGTGCCTGTGACGGGCACTTGCAGTTCCGCCGTCCAGCGGCAAGTGAAGTTATCAATCACCGGAACGTCCGGATGGGGCTGGCTACCGCGATCCGCATTGAAGTCCCAGTTGACTTCGGACTCGATCGTCACCAGGTATGGCGCGCCGATGAAGTACCGGTTGGTCCAGTATTCTGCCACGCAGCCACCTACGTCCGGATCGAGCGTTGAGAAGCTCCAGACCGGACCGGCAATCGTCCCTATAGGAGTAAACTCATCGACCTTCCAGTAATAGGTCGTGGCCGGCAGCAGCACGCCAGGATCATACGACGTATCCATCTGCATCATGGACACCGGCAGCAGTACCGCCGGGTCCGTGCCAAAGGACACATTGTGCATAATCGTATTCTTGCCGGGTGTCCAGTTGAGTTTGCTATCAAGGCGTATCCACATGCCGCCGTCAGATGGGCTCGGGAAATGGGCCTCCAGAGGCAACGTCGTGAAGCTCCAGAGATTACCCTCGATTACGTTTCCATCGGCTTCGACCTCATCGACTCGCCAATAGTAGGCCGTCCCCGGTGTCAGGGTCTCGAAGTGCATTACCATCTCGGTCTCAGCAGCCAAGTCCGATTCGTCGATTGTCTCGTCTGTGCTCAGATATACCTTGTGAGAGACAGTCGTGGGTCCCGCGGTCCACTCCAACGTCGCCACATCTGCATCAACGGCACCATCAGCCGGGACCGGAGCCGAGGCCTTCAGGAGGACGACAGCCCATGGGGCCGGCGACAGAAAATAGCCATCGATGACATCTCGCGCCGGGCAGTCGGGACCTTCCCAGGCTACCGACAGGTTGTCACCACCGCTGCCTTCCTTGTACAACGCTGAAATGTAGTATTTCTCGCCGGCTACGAGCGAGACGGGGTCGGATTTCTGCGATTCCATGTTGTCCCAAGCGCGTGAGCCGGTCCAACTGGTATGCCCGGCGATCTTGACCGCATCGGCCGGATTGTCGCTGGTGCTCAACAGGAGGTCGCAGCCGTCGTCGGCAGCAATCCAGAAGGTATAGTCGCCCGAGGTCTCCGGATGGAGCCAGCCGTGAAGCCGACTTCCAAAGTTAGAGCCTAAGTCTGGTTCCGGCGCCTCTAAAGAGGTTAGCTCATCGGCCCAGGTCGGGTTGTCTGGGTAGTTCGTATTGCCCGTCAGGTCTTCAACCTGCACTCCATCGATACCTTCCCAAACCTCACGCATGATTGTACCCGTCCCCTGGGCGCCGGCATTACCCACCAGAGACAACACCAAAACAAAAGAAGTTAAAAAAATCAATTTTTTAAACATAATGCTTCTCCTTAATAACTCTTCTTGTTGTGCAAGAAGAACAAAATTTTGCTTTGGCAACAAGCCAAAACATTTGTTGTTATCGACAAGCAAAAAAGACAAACGTCAACCACCTGGCTGTGCTTGTCTTAAACAACCTTTACACAAGCAACAAAGAATCTTCACCAAACCCTGCGCTTGTTTAAAAAAACTTTATTGTAGGACATGCCTTTTTGGCCACTTCCTTGGGGAAGCCTTGTTTGAACTGTAAGTTTAGATAGTGACTCTACCTCCGAGACACCAGCCTCACTCCAACTCTGTTCCTCACCTAATACTTTAGGTGTTTGCCCAGGAACTGTAGATATTTTAGGCCAGAAAGTCAAACTCCGTCAAAACTCACTGGCTTTACATATATTCTTTTTACCAAATTAACTATATTCTCGTCAAGGAAAATGTCCTAAAATGTGACAAATTTTCGATTAAATTTATTAAAAACGTGCAACTTCTGTGTTTACATACTCTTACAAACACTTTACGAAGACAAATTTATCTAAAATCCCGGTTTCAACAACTGTTTTTTTGCCATTATAATAACAGCCATTTTACCCTGAAAAACGCACTCGATAACCACCAATCAAACACCGACACTCGTTGGGTAGTGAGTAGAATAAGTGAACTAAAGTTTGGAGTGCCTAAAGTGCCTAAAATGTTCATGGCCATCGTTTAAGGTTGTCGATGCTCGTATCGATGCTTGTCATAGAAGCTTGACCCGCCAACGGCGGGTTTCAATCGGAACCCAGCGTTGCTGGGTCGCTTTTCTTCGAGCATCTAACGTCGAGCTTCCAGTCCGATACCAGCTTCGACACCGACAAACAAGCTTCTAATCGCTTACGCCTCCTCGTTTTTTTCCTCCGAACTACTATCGTCGCCAGCCTGGGCGGGGGTATCTATGCCTTCTTGAGGCCGCTCGGGTTGGGCTTGTCCAGGTTCTTCCGGGGTTTTCACTTTGCTGTCCGAACGCACATTTTTTTTGCGTTTGAAAATCCTCAAAATGGGGTTCTTTGACACTTGCGCCTCTGAAACATCGCCGGCTTTAGATTCAGCAGCTTCAGTTTTTTTCTTATCTGCATTGCCTGGCTCAGCATCCGCCTCTGAAGTCTCACCGGCTCCAGGTTCAGCGGCTTGGGCTTCTTTCTTATCTGCATTGCCTGGCTCAGCATCCGCCTCTGAAGTCTCACCGGCTCCAGCTTCAGCGGCTTGGGCTTCGGCTTCCTTCTTACCTGCATCACTCAGCTCAGCATCAGTCTCTTCGGACTGGTCGGTCTTGTCTTGTGGTTTTACAAGCCGATCCATATCAGCATGAGAAAGAACCCTCTCAGGGCCTGCCGGCGCTCGCCGCTTTCCGGATTCGGCTGCTTCTTCTTCAGCAGCCCACTGGACCCTTCGCAAACTCAAACCAATTTTACGGGCATCAGTATCAACCTTCAGAATTTTAATTTCAACTTCATCTCCGACCTTAACAATATCCTGAGGCTTATCAATCTTGTGGTCGGCAAGCTCAGAGATGTGCAGCAGCCCCTCCAAATCCGGTTCAAGCTCGACAAACGCACCAAAATTAGTAAGCTTTGCCACCTTGCCTTTAATAATATGTCCCGGAATATATTTTTCCGGTATAGCCCGTATCCAGGGGTCTTCGGTTATCTGTTTTATACCCAGCGATACCCGCCGTTTTTCTTCATTGACTTCCAGAACAACGCATTTTACTTCCTGACCCTTTTGCAGGGCCTCACCGGGATGGCTGTGCTTCCTTGTCCAGCTTAAATCCGAAATGTGTATCATACCATCAACGCCCGGCTCTATCTCCACAAAGGCACCGAAATTAGTCAGACTACGCACCTTGGTGGTAACAATCGTTCCTGCGGGGTACTTCTGCGCAGCTATTGCCCACGGATTCGTTTGGGTCTGCTTGATGCCCAGCGAGATTTCCTGCTTTTCCTTGTTAACATTCAGGACAATGACCTCTATTTCGTCCCTGAGGTTGACAACCTCGCCCGGATGAGCAAGTCGCCTTGTCCAGCTCATCTCGCTGATATGCACGAGCCCTTCAATCCCATCTTCAAGCCGAACAAACACGCCATAGTTCATCACATTTACAACCTTACCCTTCACCCTGGCTCCGAGCGGATAACGCTGTTCAACATCTTCCCAGGGGCTGGAGGTTTTCTGCTTCAGACCCAACGAAATCTTCTCGTGCTCTTTATCAACACCAACAACAATGCACTCTATTTCCTGGTCAAGCTGAACAATTTCTGACGGATGTGATATTCTGCCCCAGCTCAAATCAGAAATATGCAGCAGGCCATCCAGACCACCCAAATCCACAAACACACCGAAGTCTGCGATATTTTTCACAATACCTTTTCGCAATTGGCCAACCTCGATTTCGGTCAGAATTTTTTCCTTACTGCTTCGGCGTTCCTCTTCTATAAGTTTTCGCCTCGATATAACAATGTTTCGGCCTTCGACGTCGATTTTGAGAATCGTGCAATCCACTTCCTTGCCGATGAACCTGCTGATGTCACCCGGCTTTCTTATATCAACCTGTGAGGCAGGTAAAAACACAGGCACTCCAATATCAACAAGCAACCCGCCCTTGATTCGCCTTATCACCCTGCCTTTAACAACGTCACCTTCTTTTTTCGTAGTGAGAATTGTCTCCCAGCCCCTGATGATATCGGCTTTGCGCTTGCTCAACAACACAAGCCCGCTTTCAGAATCGGTATCTTCAAGAAGAACCGCAATCTCATTGCCCTGGGCTATCTGGTCAGGATCTTCAAATTCACTTGCATCGACGATCCCTTCGCTTTTCAGCCCTACCTCCACAATAACATCATTGCCTATTTGCGATACGATTGTCCCTTTAAGAATAGCGCCCGGCAGACGAGAATCAACTTTCGTTTGCAGAGCTTCTTCCAAAAATTCATTTTCCTGTTCGCCAAACATCTCGCTGACCTGCTGGTCAAGCTTCTCTTCAGATAATCCCAATTTGTTGACTATATTTCTATCTACCATAAACCAAATCCCTCTGTGGAGTCTTCATTTTTGACCTGTCAGCGCCCCACATTTACGCCGATAAGCCCTTGTGCCACCCCGCCACCATTTGTGCGTTAGCACAAGCTCAATTGTTGCGGGACACAAATACAAACTTTTCGGTTAATCATTCATATAAACGCATTTGCCCACGCAGCAAATGCAAATTACTTCTTTGTCTATTTTATCAACCAAGAGTCGAATTCTATTCGCCACCGGCATCAAAAGCTTCTAAATTTTTTACAAATTCGGCTATTATCCAATCCGGCGTCGAAGCTCCTGCCGTAACACCGGCTGTATCCTTACCGGAAAGTATATTTTTATCAAGTTCTTTCCAGTTTTGCAAATGAAACGTTTGGCTATTATATTTTTTGCAAAGCTCGGCCAGCCGACACGTATTGGCACTTTCCAGACCGCCGAGCACGAACATTATATCCACCTGCATGCACAATTGCACGGCCGATTCCTGTCTTTTTATTGCCTCCTTACACAAAGTATTTATCACTTTCAACTCACTAAAGCCGTACCGCCCTATTGCTCCAAGCACCCTGCCGAAGTGCTCCGGGCTTTGCGTAGTCTGACAAACAATGCCCAGCCTGACATTTTGTGGCAGCTTATGCAAATCATTTTCGTCAGCAATGACAACCACATCCCTGGCGCAACCCATAACCGCCTGGACCTCAGGATGGTCCTCGTCGCCAATAATTACTACTTTATAACCATCCTTTTCAAGCTCCTTGGCTATGTGCTGGACCCTTTTAACCAATATACAAGTTGCATCAACGATACTGAGCCCTTTTTCTTCGAGTTTGGCTGTTTGTTCAGGGGCAGCTCCGTGAGAACGGATAAGAGCCGTTCCTGACCGAATTTGCTCTACTTTATCTATGGTTTTTAGCCCAACTTTGGCCAGCCGCTCCACTTCGTCTTTGTTATGAATAATCGGGCCAAGACTATAAACGGGGTTTCCACGCTTCTGGTGCGCCAGTGTTTTTTCCGCTACACTGATAGCGTTTCTAACACCGTGACAGAATCCACACTTTTCCGCAACTAACACTTTCATAAAATCACACGCATACACCTGTACCTGCGACTACCTTTGCAGGAAAGCACAGGTGCAGGTATCAAAGCTAAAAATTACTCTTCGGGTAAAAGTTATTTAAGGATGGAATTCTAAACCAAAATTCCAATAAAATCTACCAAAACTTTTACAGCGAGAATGCTTGTGGATGCACATCCGGCGCCAATCAAGCAGAGGGGACGACCTGATAAGACCAGGCCCAGACAAAAAAAATCTCTCTAACGGGGTTGAGCTAAAAGCTCACTGAAGATATAATCGCCCCAATCACGCTCGCACCTGCGGTTACGCGAGTGCAGGCGGAAAAATCCGAAAAATGAATGGACGACAAATGCAAAAAAACAAAAGAATACAAAAACACGAAAGCAATCGAATATCGAATATCAAATATCGAATGACGAATTTCGAAACTTCTCGCTCGATATTCATCATTCTCTGTGTGACTTGTGCGCTTATGCTGGCGGGTTGTGCGAAAGAGCAGCAATACGGAGTGGTCAAGCCAATCTGCGTGGAAAATATCGATAAGCTTCAGGCAATGGAGACGGTTGAAGATGTCTTAGCTAAAATGCACTTTACCATCGAGAAAGCTGATGCCGACCCGGCAGCGCTGGGTATCGATACCCGCCGCTGGCGGGGCTTTATAAGAACCAGACCATTACCGGGGGCGCAATTCTTCGAATTCTGGCGCAGCGATAATGTCGGGGCCGGCAACTGGCTTGAAAGCAACCTGCACAGCATCAGAAGAGTTGTAGAATTGAACATGAGCGAACAAGATGAAGGGCCCCCGCAAAGCGGGAACCGATTATGCATCAATTGCGACGTGCAGATATACAGATTATCGCTGCCTGAGCGCCACGTCAGCAGCAGTGCACGCGCATACGATATGTTTTCAAAAAGCAGCCCAGCATTGCAGAGGATAAAACTTAACCCTGAGCAGAAAGCAGGTATGGCCTGGATAGATTTGGGCAAGGACACGCAGCTTGCGGCAGAGATTCTAAAGCGGATTGAAAATCGTGTAAAACCTGAATAGCAAAGCGTCAAGCAAAATACGAAACTCGAGGCACGAATGAGGTGAGTGGTGAGTAGTGAGTGGTGAGTATTCAGTTCACCAATTAACCAATTAACTACTCACCAATTAACCATCTTGTTGTTTCGGATTTCGATATTCGAATTTTCGAGTAATGGGATTATGAGAGTACTGATTTGCGGTGGGGCAGGATATATCGGCAGTAATATGGCAGCGATGCTTAATGCCCCCCTGCTTTCTTGCGAAAGCAAGAAGGGGGGGTATGAGCCGGTGGTTTTTGACAATCTCAGTACGGGTCATAAAGCTGCGGTCGGACAAACTGAGTTCGTCGAAGGCGATTTAGCCGACTACGAACTGCTTGTTACAACGCTCAAGAAATACGATATCGAAGCGGTAATGCACTTTGCCGCCTTTGTCGAAGTCGGCGAATCGGTTCGGGCGCCACTTAAATATTATCGCAACAATCTTTGCAATACTCAAAATCTGTTGTCGGCGATGGAAGCAGCCGGTGTGGAGAAGTTTGTGTTCAGCAGCACCGCAGCAGTCTATGGCATTCCCAAACAGACACCAATTACCGAAGACTCGCCGACTGAGCCAATTAATCCTTACGGCCAAACAAAGTTAGCCGTTGAAAGGATGTGCCACTACCAAAGCCGGGCGGAAAAACTGCGGTACGCATCGCTGAGATATTTCAATACCTGTGGGGCGGGAAACAATGCCACTCTTGGCGAAGACCATCGGCCTGAATCACATCTGATTCCGCTGACCATCCAGGCGGCAATGGGAAAACGCAGTGAAATAACAGTCTATGGAACCGATTACCAGACGCCGGACGGAACCTGTATTCGCGACTACATCCACATCGATGATTTGTGCAGAGCACATCTGCTGGTGTTGAACAAGCTGGACCAAAGCCGTGAAGTGGTCTATAACCTGGGTAACGGAAAGGGCTTCTCGGTCAAAGAGGTAATTGAAACAGTCAAACGGGTCAGCGGCAAAGATTTTAAGGTTGTAGCTGCGGACCGTCGGCCGGGTGATGCGCCAATATTAACATCCGATGCCACAAAGGTTAGGAATGAATTAGGCTGGAAAACCGAAAAGCCTGATCTGGAAGAAATGGTCTCCAGTGCCTGGCAATGGCATAACGAATACCCTAACGGCTATCCGGATTGAGGGGAATTAGAGAATTAGAGATTAGTGAATTGGTTAATTGGTCAATAAACTAATTACTCAATACGAGGAATGAGAAATGAGCGAAATGTTTGTTGGTATTGATTTAGGTGGAACGAATATCAAGATTGGCTTATTTGATTCTGAGCTAAAGCTCCTCAGCAAGACATCCGTAGCTACCAAAGCGAATATGGGCCCGGAGGTTGTCATTGACAAGATGGCTCAGACCGTCGAGAAACTTCTTGCTGAGGCCGGTCTTTCTTTGCAGGACATCGTCGCGGTCGGTATAGGAACTCCGGGGCCGGCCAAATACACCGAGGGCATAATAATAAAATCCACAAATATGCCGACATTCAAAAACGTTCCCATTTGCCGAATGCTCAATGAAAGGCTCGGAGCGCCCATTGTCTTTGATAACGACGCGAACGTTGCCTGCTGGGGCGAATATGCCGTCGGGGCTGGTAAGGGCGTTAAAGATATGGTCTTTTTCACACTCGGTACGGGAATAGGCGGCGGAATTATCAGTAACGGTGAATTAGTGCACGGATGCGACGAAAATGCAGCGGAGCTGGGACATATGATAATATACCCGGACGGCAGAAACTGTAACTGCGGCCAAAGAGGTTGTGTGGAGGCATACGCATCCGCTGACTCGACGGCAAGGAGAGCTGCCGAGGCGGTCGAAGCCGGAGCAGAATCCAGTCTTAAAAAAGTGTTAGACGAAAAGGGGCAAATAACCAGCAAGGACATTTACGAACATTTAGCTAACGATGACAAATTAGCCAAAGAGATAACCGACGGGACAGCCAAGGCACTTGCGATTACCTGTATAAATATGCTGCACACTACAGAGCCGAAGCGAATAGTCTTCGCCGGTGGAATGATAGCGGCCGGTGATGTATTGTTGAACCGAATAAAGGATTTCTTTGACGAGTGTATCTGGACCTTAAAAAAAGAGATGGTCGAGATATGCTTTGCCACTCTTGGTGAAGACGCCGGTATAATAGGCGCCGCTGCACTTGCGCAGCATGCAAAAAACCAAGGCAAGCTCTGTTAACAGAATTCGCAATCGTTCACGCATAACAAACAGTTAATTTGTCCTGAAAGTAAAATTTTTTTTACAAGTACCTCTTAAGGCAGTAGAATGCTATCAGCGAACAGGGTGCCATCTTTGTTTACTGAGAGTCGTGAATATGGCAGCAGAAAACATTCTCATAATAATTAAAGGCTTGAAAGACCAGGTAAGGCGAAACTACAAAGCGGAGATTAAAGCTATTTTCGGCTCATATGTCCGCGGCGAGCAAACCAGTCAAAGCGATATTGATGTTCTGGTTGAGTTTCATCACAGCGCCGACCTTTTTGATTTTGTTGGCCTTTCGCAATTTCTTGAGGAACGCTTAAGTCTTAAAGTGGATGTAGTTCCTTTAAGCTCACTCCGAGAAGAAGTAAAGCCCTATGTCCTCAGGGAGGCCGTTTATCTATGAGAGATAAGCTGATACACTTTTACTTCGGAGTAAATTACGAACTCCTCTGGCAAACCATTAGGAACAGAATCCCTGAAATCAAACCTGTGATACGTCAAATCCTTCAGGACCTTGCAAAATAAACGAGCAGTTCAAGACCGACCGTGTGGGGTTTCCATTTGTTTCTGTGCGATATTTCTGGGGGTGTTTTGCTTTGACACAATCGGTTGTTTGTCCCTGGTAAGCTCATAAGTGTCGTTGGCAATGGCGGCTTGTTCGTTTGTGGGGATTACAAAAACTTTGACCTTACTGTCTTTGGTATTGATTTCGGCTTCTTTTGCGATTGCAGTCTGGTTCGCTGCGTAGTCAAGCTGCACGCCTATTTGAGTAACGGCGTTACATATTTTCTCGCGCATAAAGACAGAATTTTCCCCTATTCCACCGGTAAAGACCACAGCATCGACAGTGTCCAGAACAGCGGCATAGGCGCCGATGTATTTTTTAATACGGTAGCAGAAAACATCGATAGCAAGTTTTGCCCTTGCATCGCCTTTGTGTGCGAACTCTTCGAGGTTTCTCATATCATTCGAGATGCCCGATAAGCCGAGCAGGCCGCTTTGCTTGTTGCAAAGGGTTTTCAGTGCCTTTACATCGTAGCCTTTATCAGCGAGGTAAAAGAGGATAGCTGGGTCAAGGTCACCTGAGCGCGTTCCCATCGGCACGCCTTCCAAAGGTGTAAGTCCCATAGAAGTATCAATTGACCTGCCCTGTTTTACCGCGGTAACGGAGCAGCCGTTTCCAAGATGGCAGGTAATGGCGTTGATATCGTATTTTCCTCTGCCCATTATGGCAGCGGCACGTCGGGCAACGTACCTGTGAGAGATTCCGTGAAAGCCGTACCTGCGGATGCCGTACTTTTCATAAAGCTCATACGGCAGGGCATACATATAGGCAACTTTCGGAATGGTGGCGTGAAATGCGGTATCGAAGCAGGCGACCTGTTTTGCGTTGGGGAGATTGCGTTGTGCAGCCAGGATACCCGCAAGATTCGGCGGATTGTGCAGAGGAGCAAGGTCCGCAAACTTTTCGATTGAGGCAATTACTTTTTCATCAATGATTACAGAGCCGGTGAACTCTTCACCTCCGTGAACGACCCTGTGGCCGACAGCACCAATCTCAGATACCTGCCGCAAAACTCCCACTTCTTTGTCAGCGAGCGTTTCCAATATAAGTTCCATTGCCTTTTCGACGTCTTCGACCTTTGTCGGTATTGTGTAGGTTTTGCCGTGAAAAAAGTGAGAAAGTTCGGAGGTTTCCTCTCCGATTCTTTCAACAAGCCCTCTGGCGAGAACCTCCGCCTTGGGCATCTGGTATAAGTAATACTTGACCGAAGAACTACCTGCATTTATGACGAGTACTTTCATTGTTGGCGCTATCCTTTCAAAAAATGGTTAATTGGTGAGTAGTTAATTGGTTATCAAGAAAGTGCCTAAAGTGAGCTAAAGTTGCCCAGTTGTAGAAGCTTGTTTGTCGGTGTCGAAGCTGGTATCGGACTGGAAGCTCGACGTTGGATGCTCGAAGAAAAGCGACCCAGCAACGCTGGGTTCCGATTGAAACCCGCCGTTGGCGGGTCAAGCTTCTATGACAAGCATCGATACGAGCATCGACAACCTTAAACGATGGCCATGAACATTTTAGGCACTTTAGGCACTCCAAACTTTAGTTCACTTATTTTACTCACTACTCACCACTCACTACCCACCACTCACTACTCACTACTCACCTCATTCGTGTTCTCCAACAACTGGCCCAAAGTCAGTATTACTGTGGCAATTATGTCATCAACGGTCGCACCTCTTGAGAGGTCTGTTATGGGTTTTGCAAATCCCTGCAGGAATGGGCCGATGGCTTGCGCATTGGCCATATACTGGGTGAGCTTGTAAGCGATATTTCCTGAGTTGAGGTCAGGAAAGATGATGACATTGGCTTTTCCTGCAACTGCACTTTCATCCTTAACTTTTTTGGCGGCTACTCTCGGAACTATAGCTGAGTCAGCCTGGAATTCGCCGTCGATAGCTAAGCCGGGCTGCCGTGCGCGGGCTATTTTGAGAGCTTCTCTGACTTTGTCCACGCTTGGACCTGAAGCACTTCCCTTGGTGGAGAACGATAGCAGAGCTACACGAGGTTCCTGTCCTAAGATTCTCCTTGCGCTTACAGCGGAAGCCAAAGCTATGTCCGCCAGTTGCTCGGCTGTAGGGTCAATGTTAACGGCACAGTCGGCATAAATGAAGGGTTTGTCCTTTTCCCCGAGGAAATTGGGAATAACCATAAGAAAGAAACTGGAAGGAGTTTTGATTCCCGGGGCCAAACCTACGGTCAAGACGCCAGCCTGAATAAGGATTGCGGTTGCGCCGGCAACACCACCAACGGCGGTATCAGCGTCGCCGCAAGCCACCATCATGCCTGCATAGAACAACGGCTTGACGACTATACGTCTTGCTACGGCTGGAGAAATGCCCTCTCTTTGGCGACTGTATTTTTCCGCATAAGCGTCGAGCTTATCGCTTTGCTTCGGATTTATAGTTTTGATGCCGTCGAGATTGACGCCGGCTTTTTCGATCGCCACTTCGATCTGCTCGGGTTTTCCGAGCACAATCGGCTGAGCAATGTCTTCGTCTTTAAGTCTGCGGGCAGCCTGAATTATCCGCTCGTCTCTGCCCTCCGGTAAAACAACCGATAGATTTTTCCCCCTTGCCTTCTCCCTGAAACTGCTTATAATATCCATCCTCGCTACTTTCTTGTTTTGCAAAAATTAATATCCTGTTATTCTGTTTTTTTGTAGTTCGGTTTTTAACACTAACTGTGAGCTTAGACAAATGCAAGAAGAATTTGAATTTGTACGTTTAGTGGGAAACGAACGAAGGGTAGGCTCTTAATTTAACACGTGAGAATATGGAGGAATAATACTATGTCGGAAGACGAGAAAAACAGACGAGTTGTAAAGAACCAGGGGGGCATTGGGCGGCGTGAATTTATCGGTACAGCATTGGGCGGTGCAGTAGCTGCCGGCGGTCTTTTATCATCCGTTAAAACAGTCTCAGGCGCTGAGCAGACCGCGATGGGCGTGTATCGCGAAGAGATTCGAACGCCTATTGTTGCCCGTTATCAGGTGATAGTTGCCGGGGGCGGTCCCGGTGGCTTCATAGCGGCGCTGGCAGCAGCCCGGAGTGGGGCTAAGACGCTGCTGATCGAACGCTATCCGTTCCTGGGCGGCAACGGGACAGCGGGGCTGATGACCTGCTACAACGGTTTCCGCAACCAGCGGCCGCCCGAGGCGCTGCAAACCGTCAAAGGCATTCCGGCCGAGTACATCGGTGAAATCGTGCGTCTCGCCGGAGTGGCTGATGCCGACCCTTATGCCAGAGAATTCCAGCACGACGTTGCCAACGGGGACATACCCTACTGCGTCGGCTTCGACCCGGAGGCTGCCAAGGTCGCGACCCTGAATATGGTGAAGAAGGAGGGCGTGGAGCTGCGCCTGCACAGTTGGGTCGTTGGACCCATGCTCGACGGCTCGCGAGTGACGGGTGTGATCGTGGAATCCAAGTCCGGCCGACAGGCCATAACTGCAGATATCGTCATCGACGCCACGGGCGACGGCGACATCGCAGCGCGGGCCGGCGCCCCGTTTATGAGTCCCGCCCGGAAGGGCGACCGCATGGGCATGAGCCTGATGTACCGCCTCGGCGGGCTACCGTCCAGCATCAAGGATTCGTATGGGGGAATCCGTATCGGCGACCGGGTCGTGAAGTGGGGTCCCGGCTTCGGCGGCGACGGGTTGGACATTGAGAACCTCACGCGGGCCGAGGTCGAGACACGCCTGAGCCTATGGGAACGAGTTCAAAATTTGCGAAAGAAGCCCGGTATGGAATCGGTCTATCTAATGCAAACCGCCACGGGTATCGGCGTCCGCGAGACGCGCCGTATTCTCGGCGAATATGTCGTTACCGAGCAGGACGCCATCAAGTGCACGCGCTTCGGCGACGTGATTGCCATCAGCTCGAACCCGATGCCGAGCTATCACGGCAGGCGATTCTTTTTCAACCACGAGGGTTTCGACATCCCTTATCGCTCCCTGGTCCCGAAGAAGGTCGAGGGCCTGGTACTGACGGGACGCTGCATTTCGAGTGAGCAGGCGCCGTTTCAGTCCGCCCGCTCGATGGCGCCCGCAATGGCTATTGGGCACGCTTCGGGTTGTGCAGCGGCGATGGCGGCCAAGGGAAATGTCCCGCCGCGGAAGCTCGACGTCAAGGCGCTGCAGAAATTGCTGCTCAGCCAGAACGCTGAGCTGCGTATGCAGAAGCGCGTGGGATAATTTATTCCAACATTTGTTGGCCTCACCTGAAGGCTTTTTTGTATCTACTCTTTTGTGAGCAACTCGCTCAGCGCTTGTCGGCCGCAGGCAGACGGAGCCTGGCGGTAACCGGGAAGTGGTCGGAAGGGTAGCGTCCATCAATGTTGTCGTACAGTATTTGCGCCTCGAGCACTTTCACGACCGGCGGTATGAAGACATAATCGATCTTATTGCCTTTTCGGTTTCCCCGGAACCCGTGGGCGGTTCTAACATCTTTGGCATCGGGATGCAGCACGCGAAATGTATCAACCATTGGAACAGGATTGTTATATTCGCGTCCATTTTGCCCGCTGAGGGAGGCCCTGCCTTTCAGATACATCACAACCGGATTGTTTTCGCCGGTGTTGAAATCACCTGTTACGACAAACGGCTCTGCGTGCTCTCTATGGCGAACACGTTGAGCCAGCAGGACAGCGCTTTTTTCACGGGACGGCTGGGAAACATGGTCCAGGTGAAGGTTAAAGATATAAAAGGCGCTGCCCGATTTCTTTTCGAGAAATCTTGCCCAGGTGCAGATTCGGACACAGGCATTGCCCCAATGACTTGAGCCGGGGACTTCCGGCGTGTCAGAAAACCAGAAGGTTCCTGATTCGTCCACGTCAAAACGGTCGAGACGATAGAGGAGGGCGGAGTATTCACCTTCGGTCTTGCCATCCTCACGGGCAACGCCTATCTGGCCGTATTTGGCAAGCGCTTTGCGGATTTCGGCAATCTGAAAATCCAGAGCCTCTTGCAAGCCCACAATATCGGGACGATGATTACGGAAGACGTCAAAAACCATTTCACGGCGGTTTTTCCAGTGATTTTCGCCATCGTTAGCGGAGCCATAGCGGATATTGAAACTCATCAGGCGCAACTCCAGAGCGTCTGCTCCTGTCAGGTTTGAATCGGCACCTCCGTGAGCCTGGCAGGAACATAAATTGAAAAGCATCCATAAACTTAAAAGAATGATTATCGAAAATGTTACTTTCGGCGCTGTGGAAGTTTTTCTGTAGTACATAGCTTACTCCTAAATCAATGTGTTTGGTTCTAATATTCTTTAGCTTTTCTAAAGACTTTTTCGCTTTTGTTCCTCCGTGAGTGGTTCGTTCAGTGAGCCGGAGCGAAAGCCTTGCAGGTCAACGGTTACGAACTTAAAGCCGAGAGATTTTAATTTTTCAACTATTTGCGAGCGGATCGGCTCTTCGGTAATTCTTTCAATATCCTGTGGATTAACTTCAATTCTGGCAATGGTATCGTGATGGCGAACGCGAAATTCAATCAAGCCAAGACTTCGCAGAAATTCTTCAGCTTGGTCAATTTGTTTTAGTCTTTGCTCAGTAACTTCCAGGCCATAGCTTATCCGGGAGGCCAGACAGGGAGACGCAGGTAAAGCGGCGGTGGGCAGGTTTAGCTGTCTGCTTAATTGGCGAATTTCGTCTTTTGTAAGCTGAGCCTCGGCCAACGGTGAGCGGATACCGAAGACCTTCATTGCGCGGTTGCCTGGGCGAAAGTCGTCGAGGTCGTCATAGTTAGTGCCGAAGATAACCTTGTCAAAGCCCTGCTCTTTCGCGATATCCAACAGAACTTTACAGATATGTGATTTGCAGTGGAAGCAGCGGTCGGCTTTGTTGGCGGTGAAGTTTGGGTCGGATAGTTCATCGGTATCAATGACTTGAAGGCGGGCGCCTATCTGGTCGGCGAGTTTTTGAGCACGGGCAAGCTGGTTTGAAGGCTCGGCGATGCCGGCACTAATACAGGCCAAGACATTTTCAGCCCCAAGTGTATCAACAGCTACTTTCAGAAGAAAGGTGCTATCTACCCCGCCGGAGTAAGCCACAACAACTTTCCCCAGCGTCCGAAGTATTTCCTGAAGCGAATTGTACTTTTCCTTTGCACTCATACTCAGACTAAGTTTGGTACCATCCTCTATACAATTCATCCGGTGTTATATAATTCGGGCCCAGCCAGTTTAACATCACCGGCGGCAGCCTGACAAGTGCTAAATTCGTCTATAATCTTCTCACAGTTTTCAAGACAATTATACTCAACCACACGCTTGACATAATACGGGTTTGCGGAAACAATGTTGCAATAACAAATGCTATTTTTATAGCGAGGATAATATGGCAAATAATACTATTACCGCACCTGAGGGCTTTTTGACCGCAGGAGTGCATTGCGGCGTTAAAAAATCCGGCAAATCCGATTTGGCACTGCTTGTTTGTCCGACCGGCGCTAAGGCGGCAGCGGTTTTTACTACCAACAAAGTCGTCTCGGCGGCGGTACACGTGTGCAAAGAGCACGCCAGAAGCTCAAGAGTGTATGCGGTCGTTGTCAATTCCGGCAACGCCAATACCTGTACAGGCCAAAAAGGAATCGAAAACGCAATAACAATGTGCAGCAAAACAGCATCGCTCGTCGCTCGTCGCTTGTCGCTTGGGTCACGGGTCACGGGCGACGAGTTACGAAATATCTTCGTTGCTTCGACCGGCATTATCGGAAAGCAGCTGCCGATTAAGAAAATTGCCACCGGCATTTCAAAAGCGGTGGCGAAGCTCTCAGCTTCATCTAAGGCGGGTCTGGATTTTGCAAAGGCGATAATGACAACCGACACCAAGCCGAAACAAGCCGTCCGCCGACTCGAAATATCAGGCACTAAAGTTACAGTAGCCGGCGTAGTCAAAGGGGCCGGTATGATTGCACCCAATATGGCAACTACACTTTGCTTTATTACTACGGACGCAGCTATAACAAAGCCATTGTTAGCTAAAGCTCTGAAGGCGGCCATCGGCAATTCGTTAAACAGGCTGACTGTTGACGGACATCAAAGCACAAATGATACCGCGATGATTCTTGCCTCCGGCTTGGCGGGCAATTGGCCGATAGTAAGTCAGTGTCCACGATATAAAAGATTTGCCAACACGTTAGTGGCTTTGTGCGACGATTTGGCCAGACAGATGGCACTTGATGCTGAAGGGGCAACGAGGATGTTTAAGGTAGTGGTCAAAGGTGCAGCGACAAAGGCCGATGCCGCAAAGGCCTGCAGGGCGATAGCCAATTATCCGCTGGTAAAATGTGCAGTCAACGGCGGCGACCCCAATTGGGGCAGAATTATCTGTGCCGTCGGTGCGGCGGGTGTGAAAATAAATCCGAATAAGCTATTCTGTAAGCTCGGGCCAATAACCGTTTTTAAGAACGGTACGCCGAGAAAGTTCGATGCAAAAAGGGCAAGTAAGGTCGTTTCGCAAACCGAGCACACGATAACCGTGGATTTAGGGGCTGGGATGGCAAGCGATTTTTGCTATGGCTGCGATTTAAGCGCCGAATATGTAAGAATCAATGCTGATTATCACACTTAATACAACATAAGAGCACGAGTAATTTGTGCACTTATGCCCTACTGGTTTGTCACAACTCAATTGATGGGTGTCATTGCTGAGAACCATCGTCACCCCGAGCAAGGTCGAGGGGTCTATTAAAACAGATTCCTCGACTCCGCTGCGCTGTGCTCGGAATGACAGTTCATCATTTTACGTGCGACAGAGCACTACGCACTTTTGACTTATTTTTGGTTTTCACGCAATAAAACAGTTGAAAAACCAATCCATTTGATTAAACTGCGGGCAAATTTATGTCTGTTATGCCGGTAGGGACAATAATCAAATTCGAAAAGGAGTAAAAAAGTGAAAGTTATTAAGAGTACTCTTGGATTTTTGGTGCCGAGTTTTGCATTTAGTGCGGTGGCAATGGGGGCGGAAGGCACAGAAACGGCTGAGATGGCCGGGTGGATTGCTCCCATCACTTCGCTGCTGGCACTGGTGGCACTGGGATTTGCCTACTATTTCTATAAGAAAGTGATGGCTGCCCCCGAAGGCAATGAAAAAATGATTAGTATTGCCAACCATGTGCGTGAAGGTGCCTACGCCTATCTGTTCCGGCAGTACAGCGTTGTCTCGCTGGTGTTTTTGATTCTTCTGGTAATCTTAACGGTCTGTGCTTATCTGGGTATTCAAAACCCGTTCGTTCCGGTAGCGTTTTTGACCGCTGGTTTCTTCAGTGCCTTTGCTGGTTTTTTGGGTATGAAGACTGCGACAAACGCCTCATCCCGAACCGCTCAAGGTGCCAGCGAAAGTTTGAATCGCGGCCTGCAGGTCGCCTTTCGTTCGGGTGCGGTTATGGGCCTTGTCGTTGTAGGCTTCGGCCTGCTTAACATCACGGTCTGGTACCTGATTTTGGATAAGTTGGTTTATACGGCGGAACATATGAGAGAAGGCCTCGAATTCCTTGGCCTGACCCTGGTACCCAAGGGAATGGACCCCAGCCAAAAGCTGGTGGAAATTACTACCACGATGATCACCTTTGCTATGGGCGCTTCGACTCAGGCATTGTTTGCTCGTGTTGGCGGCGGCATCTACACCAAAGCCGCCGATATCGGAGCAGACCTGGTTGGCAAGCTCGAAGCCGGTATCCCCGAAGACGACCCGAGAAACCCGGCCACAATTGCCGATAACGTCGGTGACAATGTTGGCGATGTCGCCGGTATGGGTGCCGACCTGTACGAAAGCTACTGCGGCTCAATACTCGCAGCGGCAGTGCTTGGTGCCGCTTTGCCGCTGGGCGTGCTGGAACAAAAGGGGATGTACCCCTTGATGGCTGTTCTTGCTCCAACGCTCGTTGCTGGTTTGGGGATTGTTCTTTCTATTGTTGGAATCTTCCTCGTTCGCTGTAAGGAAAACGCAACGCAAAAAAATCTGTTGCATGCTCTATTAACGGGAACTCTCAGCAGTTCCGTCCTTATTATAATTGCCGTGGCGATAATGGCCAGCACAGGCTGGATAACTTGGGGCATCTTCGGCTCAGTCGTTGCCGGCCTGGTCGCAGGCGTCCTTATCGGACAATTTACCGAATACTACACATCCGACGAATACAGCCCGACACGTGGTGTGGCCGAACAAACTAAAATGGGGGCCGCAACGACCATTATTGACGGGTTCGCAACCGGAATGTATTCAGCCGGCCTGCCTGTGATAACGATTGTAATCGGCATTTTGTGTGCCTTTGGTTTTGCCGGCGGCTTCTCAAATATATCGATGGGTCTTTACGGTATCGGCTTTGCCGCAGTCGGAATGCTCTCCACGTTAGGCATTACTTTGGCAACCGACGCTTATGGCCCGATTGCGGACAATGCCGGCGGAAATGCGGAGATGAGCGGCCTCGACCCAGAGGTCAGAAAGAGAACCGATGCCCTTGATGCCCTTGGCAATACTACTGCAGCGACCGGTAAAGGCTTTGCGATAGGCTCAGCCGCTTTGACTGCTATGGCACTTTTGGCGGCATACATCGAAGGAATTCGAATCTGGATAGCCAGACTCGCATCGGAAAGTGTCGATGGAATATATCGTGTCGGTGAGATAGCGTTTTCCGCCGGCGGTGATATTGCCGGCACTATCAATGTCAAAACCGCCCCCATTATGGATTTCGTCGATGCCTACGGTCTCAATATTATGAATCCCAAGTTAATCGGCGGCCTGTTCCTTGGCGCTATGATGGCCTTTGTATTCTGTGCTATGACAATGAAGGCGGTCGGCAGGACCGCAGGGGCTATGGTCAACGAGGTCCGCAGGCAGTTCAGAGAGATTGCCGGTATTTTGGAAGGGACGGGCGAGCCCGATTATGCCCGCTGTGTTTCTATTTCCACACGAGGCGCGCAGAAAGAAATGATTTTGCCTTCGCTGCTGGCTATTATCATTCCTATTGTGACGGGGCTGCTCTTAGGTGTAGCAGGTGTGATGGGACTTTTGGCAGGAGGATTAACTTGTGGTTTTGTTCTTGCTATTACACTCAACAACGCCGGCGGGGCCTGGGACAACGCCAAGAAATATATCGAAAAAGGCGCCCTCGGCGGTAAAGGCTCCGATGCACACAAGGCCGCCGTCGTCGGGGACACCGTTGGCGACCCCTGCAAGGACACCTCCGGCCCGAGCCTGAATATTCTGATAAAGCTTATGACAATGGTAAGCGTGGTCTTCTCAGGCGTTATAGTAAAGTTCGCCCCCATTATCAGTGGCTGGCTTGGCCTCGGCGGTAAATAAAATTTGTTTATGAGGTAGCCCATTCTTGTCGAAAAAAAGAGAATGAGGTGAAAAATGGGTATGAGGTATCATTGTACAGATAGTTGGGTAGTTTTATTTGTATTGCTTCTGTTTCTTGTGCTTTTATTCATCGGGACGGTGCCTGCTTGTTATTAGATACTCCTCAGTTGACATAACTGTCTGACAAAGGTAATCTATCAGGGTGGCCAAATGGGCCGCCCTTTTTTATTGAAGATGAGGACATAAGATTTGACAAAAAAGCAAAGTGCCAAGGCAAAACCCGTTAGGAATTCCAAAAGCGGGCACCGGCGGCGAAAAAAGAAAATTGCTAACGGAGCAAAGGCATTTGCTCTGGCCGCAGCTAAGGTGGCGGCTGAGAGGCATTGCAGTGATATTACCGTTCTGGATTTGAGGGGCAAATCGCCTGCTACCGATTATTTTGTAATCGCCACCGGCACAAGCGACAGGCAGATGCGCACCGTTGCCGATGAAATCTGTGAAGCTGCGAGAGAACAGGGTCTGAAGCGCTTCGGCCGGGCCGGCTATGAACAGGCACGCTGGATTTTGCTCGACTATGTCGATGTCGTAATACATATCTTCGATAGCGAATATCGTGACTACTATGACCTTGAATTGCTCTGGGGCGACGCGGAAAAATTGACAATTGATTTATGATTATTGTATGAAGCTTGCTATTGACATACTTGAGGAGCGGATTAGTACAGCGATGGCCATTGCTACGGGCTGCGATGACTGTGCCGCCATAGTAAGACCCTCTACCGACCCCAAATTCGGTGATTATCAGGCCAACGGTGTAATGGCATTAGCAAAAAAGGTCAAGACCAATCCCCGCAAACTCGCCGAAGAGGTAGTGAAAAATTTGGATGTCGATGATATCTGCGAGCCGCCGGAAGTCGCAGGCCCGGGTTTTATAAACTTACGGTTGAAACCCGAATTTTTAGCCAACAGATTACTTGAAATCAACAAGCACATTGCAGGTCTTGGCATAGACAAGGCCGCTGTAGCGAAGACTATTGTTGTCGATTTTTCCAGCCCGAATATTGCCAAGCAAATGCACGTCGGACATCTGCGGAGCACCATTATTGGCGACTGCATCTGCCGAATACTTGAATTCCTCGGCCACAAAGTCATCCGCCAAAACCACATCGGCGACTGGGGAACTCAATTCGGTATGCTAACCGCACTCCTTATGGATCGAAGCACATTCACTGCTCTTGGGACCGATGCCACCCTCACCGCTTTCGATAGTAATTCCTCCATCGTACAAGATTTGGAAGACTTTTATCGACAAGCTAAAAAACGCTATGATACTGATGAAGGTTTTGCTCGGAGATCCCGCAACAACGTTGTCAAATTACAAAATGATGATATTGATGTAAAACTTTTTTGGCGCAAAATTGTCATAGCATCACTCGATGAAATTCAACCAATATATGATCAGCTTACTGTAGAGTTGAACAAAAAACATGTCTGCGGTGAGAGTTTTTACGAAGACATGCTGCCGGAGGTTGTTGAGGAGTTAAAGAAAAAGGAGTTGGCTGTCGAGTCTGATGGTGCAGTTTGTGTTTTTCCGCTGGGATTTAAGAATAAAGAAGGGCAGCCTTTGCCGTTTATTATTCAGAAGTCCGATGGGGCATATCTTTATGCCACAACGGATTTGGCGGCGCTGCGTTACCGAATTGGTGACTTGAAAGCGAACGCCATCATTTACGTTACCGATGCCCGGCAAAAGCTGCATTTTGAAATGCTGTTTGCGGTCGCGAAGATGGCTGAGTGGGTCAGTGATGATATTGAGCTTTCACACGTTATGTTCGGCAGCATTTTAGGTGATGATGGCACGCCGTTAAAGACCCGCGCCGGCGAGAATGTAAAATTGAAAGAGCTACTCGATGAGGCGACAGAACGTGCAAAGGCAATAGTTGAAGAAAAAAATCCGGAGCTTTCACAAGATAAAAAAGAGCAAATCGCCAAGGCTGTCGGAATTGGTGCCGTCAAATACGCAGATTACTCCAACAACCGGACCAGCGACTATGTCTTCAGCTTCGATAAGATGTTGGCGATGGACGGCAATACTGCTCCGTATATGCAATACGCATACGCCCGCATAAAATCTATCGAGAGAAAGGGCCAGACCAAAGATGTGGATATTGAAGATGAGCTTGCCGACCTGCAAGCTCTGAATTTGACCGAGCCGGCTGAGCTGGACCTTGCAAAATACATTATTCGCTATGGCGAGGCGATACAGGCCGCCATTGCAGATTATAGGCCGAACTACCTGACCGCCTATCTTTATGAGCTTGCGCAGAAGTTCAGCGCATTTTATACGAATTGTCCGGTCTTGAAGGCCGAGCCGGGCAAAAGGCCTACCAGACTTTTGCTTTGTGATTTAACCGCAAAGACTATCGAACACGGCCTAAGTGAGCTTTTGGGTATCGAAGTTGTCGAACAAATGTGAGAGGTAATAATGAAAATCGTCCAGGGAGACTTTCGCATAAGCACAAAAAACCGTAACCAGATGATTGACATCACAGGCCAGGTTCGCTCATTTGTCAGCCAATCGGGCATTAACAACGGCGATGCAATAGTCTATTGTCCTCACACAACGGCGGCAATTACTATAAACGAAAACGCCGATCCCTCTGTGCCGCACGATATACTTTTGACTCTGGAGGAATTGCTGCCCCATCATCGTCCGGGCTATCGACATTCTGAGGGCAATTCAGATGCACACTGCAAAAGTTCTCTGCTCGGCTGTAGCGAACAAATCCTGATAAAGGACAAATCTTTGCATCTCGGCACCTGGCAGGGCCTTTTTTTCTGTGAATTTGATGGGCCGCGCAGCAGAAAGGTAATAGTCCAAATCCGCGGTGAATAAAGAATTCAAGTGCCGCCCCCACCTTAATTACTGTGGACGAGCTGGTTCAGGAGTATGCGCGTAAAAAGGGCGAGGAGGTGGTTCCGGCTGGGGGGGAGACCGGTGGACCACACTGCCTCGCCGAGGTCTATAAAGCTGTTAAAAAACAGCATTATAGGTTAAACACTAACCAAAAAAACTAACGCTTCCAGAAAATTCTGTCAAACGAAAAATACAAGAACTACAAAAATCCTCAAGGGGTTTATTTCCACCCCATAAAACCTCAGTAAATTTAGTATACAAGTTATGGCGATAAAATGCAAGTTAAAAATGCTTTTTTTTGATTTTTTTGGAACATTATCCTGTCTGAGCAGAAGTCCTAAGACCAGATGGCTCGAATATTTACGTCTATCGGCGCTGATTACGACCGATAAGTCTTAACAATTATCGTTTAATAAGCATCGACCTGGTGGATGAAAAAAACCGTCAATATTTTTGCCTTGATAGCTTTTATGCTGGCAAAAACTTTCACAGACTGATATTTTGAATACGTCTCTGGTTTGTAGTGAATTGAATTTTTGATTTTTAACTCTCGGCTGTTCCGTTATGGCAAAAATTTCTGAGAGAATAGAACGTGTAAAGGACAACATTAACTCTACCTGTGCCCGCGTCGGCAGAGACCCTCATGAGGTAAAGCTCGTTATCGTAACCAAGTCCGCTACTATCGAGGCTGTAAAAGAAGTTATTCGTCTGGGCTTCACCGACCTGGGAGAAAATCGGGTTCAGCAATTGAAAAAAGTTTCCGCTCAGGTAGCTGAATTTTCACCGGGACCTGATGGCGATTCGGCCCTGCCGGAAAAGGTCAGTTGGCATATGATTGGCCATCTGCAGCGCAATAAGGTCCGCAATGTCTTGCCTATAGCTTTTCTGATACATTCGGTAGATACACTTCGGCTGGCCGAAGAAATAAACACCTCAGCCGCAAAACTAAACTTATGCCCGAAAGTGCTTCTGCAAGTCAATACTTCCAACGAATCGCAAAAATACGGTGTTCCGGTAGGTGCGGCAACCCATCTGGCTGAGCAGATAGAGACCCTGCCGAACTTAAAACTCGTCGGCCTGATGACAATGGCACCATTGACTCATAATAAGAATGTTGTTCGAGCTTGTTTTGTTCGGGCAAGAGAATTATTTATCGAGATGCAAGGTGAAAAAATTGTCGGCCGGCAGTTTACAAAACTGAGTATGGGTATGAGTTCAGACTACGAAGTCGCCGTCGAAGAGGGGGCAACCATCCTTCGCATCGGCTCGGCGATCTTCGCCGGTTAACAGCAGATTTGAACCGGACAAGCATCGAGGATACTTGAACTGCTGCTCTGTAATTTTCATACTTCCCTTCTACCACAGGAACAAATTTCAATCTACACCACCGTATTTTTGCATACCGCATGGATTCTGCCGGTCTTGCAATAGCAGAAAAAGACAAAAAAATGCAAAGTACCATCCTTAATAAGCCGAAAATTAGCTTATGGATAGCGAATAGCCGTTAGTGAATAGTATTTAGTGAACAGCCGTTTGATTAAATACCAACAGCTAACGAATGGATATTTGTTCAAAGTCCCATAACGCAATCAGAAAAATAGACGAAATGGAAAAAGTAAAATTACTAACTGCTATCGAACTGGAGAAAAGCTTTACAGATCTTCTGTATCTGACTAATCAAAACCGCATCCCGACTGAAATAAAGCGGCTTCTCAAGAGAAGGAAGCTTTCTTACTGCATTCTTCCGATAGACAAGTTTTCAGAAATACGCGACAGACTCGATTTGATTGGGACCGTCATTATCGATACAAAAGGCTCGGACACTTCGCATCAGCAGCAATTGGCACGAATAATCGAATCCCTCGAGATGGAAAATATTGGCGTGATTTTGCTCACAGAGCGGATGGAAGTGCCCGTAAAAAGTTTTTCCCTATCACCGCCAAAGACCAGCTTCTCTGTGGGCGGTACCATGGAGACAGTTTCCATAGATGAACTGTGGATAAGAATGAGTGTCAATCTTGCATACCGTAAAAGAAGTACTGGAATGGCGGTAAAGCCTGCCATCCCACCAAAGCAGGTGCAAACAATTTACAAGAATAGACTGGCCGAGCAACTCACTATGACAAAAATCCTCGCGGATAACCTGGCGGAGCAGCTTCGTTTAGCTGGTCTTGTGCAGCAGGATTTTCTCCCTACCCAATTGCCAAATACTGACGAAGTGCAGTGGGCCACGGTTTTTTTGCCCGCCGAGTGGGTATCTGGTGATATTTACAATATCGTCCGTATCGACGAGCAGCATATCGGCTTTTATGTAGCTGATGTAGTAGGCCACGGCATGCCGGCAGCGCTGCTAACAATCTTTCTAAAGCAGGCCCTGGTTATGCGAGAGACATACGAGAGTAATTACCGCATATTCCCCCCGGCAGAGGTTATAAAAAATCTCAATATGCGAATGGCTGCCCAAAAACTCTCCGGTTATCAATTTGCCACCTGCTGCTATTGTCTGCTGAATATAAAAACACTACAGCTTACATACGCCCGCGCAGGACATCCATATCCAATCCTTATCAGAGCCGGACAACAGCCCGAACAGCTCGAAATACGAGGCTCGCTACTGGGAATTTTTGAACAGGCTGAATACACCCAGCAAACCATACAGCTTCAACCAGGCGATAAACTACTGCTGTATTCCGACGGGGCAGAGCCATCCATAGGCTGCTTTGATGACCAGGCCGGCTTTGGTTTCAGCGGAGAATTTTGTGAAATCAAAGATTTATCCGTTGTCGAAATGATGGACAAACTTGACTCGCTCATGCAGAATCAACAAATCGAGCCATCTGAAGTTGACGATATTACAATAGTTGGCCTTGAAATACTTCCTTAGATTACGGACACAAGACCAGAGACTCAGGTTTTTATTCTTCGCCCTTTAAGTAACGACCTTGATGCCATATAGTTGGCAGAAAATTCGCAGCTCTCGGGCATAATCACCATAGAATATAATCTGATGCATGCCTTTGACATCACATACGTCATCCACCTCGTTGATGGTCATCTCTACGTTTGTACGGCAGCCGCCCGTCCGCGGGATATCCGGACAGCCCACTACTTGTCCGCTATAGATGTACATTTGCGGTGTTTTTCCTGAAAGGTATTGGGCCATTGTAACCTCCTGGCCAACGCGCCAGAGCACTCGGGGCACACAGCCCCAGCCCGCTTCAGCATGGCTCATTAAGATGTAAGGCTCGGAAAGGCCGGTTGTACCGCTCAGTTTAGAGGCACAGGTGCAGTGTGCACCGAAATAGTGGTTTTTCTCCGTCTCCATCGAAGCGTTCTGTTGAAATCCGGGCCTGTCGAAGAGCTGCTGCACTAACATCAACGTCAGCGTTGCGTTAAGGTCAGCTTGACAGCCGGCAGCGATACCTTCGTCCCTCAAACTCATAAAGCCCATACAGGGCGGGGGATGCTTGTGTGGTCTGCTAAGTCCTGGCAGGCAGTCCATCATCATAGCATCAGCTTTTTCTGTCTCAATAATTCGTTTGAGGACGAAATATGTTTTTGCGGCCTCGAGAATATCAGCTTTAGTGGGCTGGACCACCTTTTCGGCATTTCTCAAATATGCCTGGGCGAGACTTTTCACGGCATCCGTGATCTTGGTACGTTTAAACTCCTCATAAAACTTCGTGTGCGGCACTGTCCATACCTGGGTTCCAAGATGGGGCACCGTGGTTTCTTTGGTTTCTGACCCTCTTATGTTGACGATACGGCTTTCCTTCATCCAGTGCGCCGTTTGAATCATCTTCATCCCCTCTTCAACGGCATCGAGATTATCCAGCGAGTTTATCAGATACACCCCGGACTTTTCGTGGAGCTGATTGATGTGCCCAACGAGCAGGATACCCAACGTGGCAAGTACAACCGTGGGGATTCCTGCTTCTTCAATAATGCGAGTAACGTGTCCCCAATGCCCTTTCTTGAAGGGTATAAGCAGCAGCCCATCGGGCTTTGACTGTTTAACTTCGTTGATAAACTGGGTTACACTCACCGCCTCATCGAGCGGCTGTTTGTCCATCGAGATGCGCATCCCAAGCTTTCGCTCGATTCTTTTAATCCTGTCCATATACTGCTTTTGGCGCCCTTCGGCATCGAAACTGGATCCCGGCCAGCTATAATAACCGACTTTCCTTAGAGACTCGGTTGGTGGATATACAAAGGCCCCACGCACTATAGCGGGTCCCTTTTGCCGCGTCCTGCTCTCTGGAGAAGCTCCAGCGCCAAGTAACTCCTTGGAACTCAGTGAAATGCCCGCTGCAGTGCCGCCAATTGCTTGCAGGAAGTTCCGCCGCGATATCTCCAAAGTTTTTGCTGATTGTAATTGTTTCATATTCATACCAGCTCCTTTCCAAATTCGAAAAAACGCAACCATTCACAGGTATTTTGACAATATCGGGCAACACACCCAACATTAAATACCCAATCTTTAATCTTAATCCACTTCATAACATATTGCATTAGTAATCTTTGAAGGGTCTAATCCATTCCGGCCAGTTCTCCGGCTGAACACCACCGGCTTGAGTCCAGGGGCCTGATTCAACATACTCTCTATGCCATTTGAGAGTCCACAGCTCTTTTAGCCCAACTTTACGAGCCGAATAGTCTAAGAATAGGCAACCAACGAACCCATTGTGCCGGTTGAGGCAAAACCGCCCCATCTGTGCCTCATCGTTCCACCGCTCACCGTTATAGGCGGGCGGACTGTCTGTATGTAACGGCCAGCTGTTATAGCGCTGCGCCCCCAGGAACAAGGGTACAAACGCGGCCCCGGCCATAGTCGGGCCACGCCAGAACCTACCTCCACCGATACCTATACCGCTATAACTATATTCCCTGCCCGGCTGGGGATCAACACACCAGCCGTTGATTCCATAACTTCCCTTTATCGGCTTGCTCCAGTGACTCTGGTTCATATATCCCCAGGCCATGGTTACGCCAACGTTTGTTCCTTCGGCACCCGAAGCTATTCCAAGCTCATCCACCCATGGTTTCGTTGCGTTAGGGCAGCATGTAAATTCGTCATCCCACTTGTAATATTCGCCAAGTGCGCTGACCCATCGATTGGCGACAGGCGAGGCCGTAAAGCCCGCCATGAATCGGCCGTCGTAGTCATCGGCGTACATCGCAAAGTACAGGCCCCACTGCTTGAGTTTACTTAGACACGCAACGCTCCTAGCCTGTTTCTTCACTCGCTGTAATGCCGGCATCAATATCGCCATCAGTAATGCGATAATGGCAATTACTACCAGAAGCTCTATTAATGTAAACCCTTTTCGCTTGTTCATAATTTAATCGTTTCTCTATTAACCATAAATTCTTTGCTTTCAAAGCAAATTTTTTACTTCAAAAAAACTCTAAAAAAATCTTCACCAACAACTCTTCAACCTACATTATATAAACCTCTTTTCTTTTCCAATTAAGTTTTCAACGAAAGGAGTGGTAATTAGAGTCCACCACTCCTTTGAATAAAAAAACTAATCTACTTTTTGCTAAATTTCCTAACACTTAAATCATCTTATTTAGATTTCAAAACGGCTTGTCAAAAGGCTTAGTAACGCCGGCAAGCCATGCGATCTCCGCTTTTGTCAACGCCCGGTCGTAGATGCGGACATCGTCGATCATTCCCGTGAAGAACTTTATTAACTCATTGTCAAAGATGTCCTGCCAAACGATAATCCAGATGGCTCCCACATAAGCATTAGCCTGAGATGTACCGGAAAGGTCATATCCGTCAGGCAGGTCATTACTTGCGTCCTCACCGCCATCGACATATACGCGGATCTTAGACCCTTCTCTCAACGCGATGATTTGATGCCACTCATCATCATCAACGACGGTGCCACCTTTTGCTTCAACCTTGCTGGCATTGTCATCGGTGGTCAGTGTAATCTTATGGTCGTTACCTTCACCCACACTCAGCGAGTACCGTATTCCGTCCTCGCCGTCTGCTCCTTTAGCGAAGATGACGAAGACAGTGTTGAATATATCGTCATCCAAATAAGCTGCCTCATTCATCGCTGCTATCTTTATCCACGCCGACACAGACCAATCGCCTGTCCCGAAGTCAAGAAGCGAGGGATTGCCGAAGTCCGCACAGTCATCACCGTCGAGGTTAATGCCTTGTCCAATCTTGCCTACCACATACGTTGGGTCGCCTATTGCAGTACCGTGGAGGCTATTGCCTGAGCTGTCCTGTAAGTTTCCTTCAAAGGCGTAATGAACCACCAGGTTTGCCGTATTGGGCTCGGTCGGCATGATCAACTGACGCTCAAAAGGATATAAACGGATATCGTCAAAGAGAACCATACCGGAACCGCCAGTACCACGCTCAAGACCGACACTTAAACCAGTAACATTGCTAAGATTAACACCGGCAAAATCTGTTAAGTTGATGCTCCACGGCTGCCACACTGCTTTACTTATGTTAACCGCATCGCTGTCATACAACACCTTAACACCGTTGAGCTTCACATACATCTGCTGAGTAATATTACACGGATCACCATAGAACCATAGCGATAACGTCTTAATGCCACTCTTGGTCCAATCACTGCCAATCGGTAGATCAACAATATTCACTGTTGCCTCTGAATAAGCAGCAACACTGTTGTCATAGAAAAACGGCATTGACTGTTTGCCGCCAGAAACAATACTTTGCTCAGTAAAAGGAGCATCAGTATAACCAACGATAGATCCGTTTGTCGGGATGTCGTATCCGTCTATCCAGGTTAGAAATATCCTGTTGCTGCCGGGCTCATCGAGATTAAGGTCATTGTAGCTCTCAAAATCGTCCACGACAAGGGAATCGCGTGTCGTAAAGTCCCAGATGTCACCTTCCAGCATCATAGGGATCTCATCTATATTGACCTCATTAACCTTCCAGTAATAAGTCTGGCCTAAATCGAGCGATAAGGGACCATGGCTGGCTTCGGTTACAGTAATAACAGGTACATTGCTATCTATCACTGCTTGCTCATCGGTGCTAATATAGACATCGTGCGAAGCTGCCTCTCTTCCCGCTTGCCAGCTAAGAGTCACATCATCCACGTTCACATCTATTGCCCCGGAATCCGGGTCAGGCTCTCTCGCACGCAGAGGTATATACAAGAAACGCACTTCGCTCAGACTGTATTGCTGCAGAATGCCACCCCAGTTGCTGCTAATCGTAAGCCTGACGTTCTTTGCTGCCACGCCACCAAAATCAATAGTGGTATTGTGTGTATAATCGGGCGTACCGGTTGCTTGGGCAAATTCACCAGTTCTACCCAATGCTTTATAATCGTTACCATCAACCGAATACTCAATGGAAACATCTTTGCATCCATAACCGACAGCAGGTTCAACAAATTGATTGGAGTTCCATACCAACATCTCATGCAATTTGTAAGCCATGTCGAACTCAAATTCAATCCAGGCCCCGTTCGGCTCATTGTCGCTTATCCACATATCTTTCTGCTCTATCGAGTGCAGGTCATCAGCATCTAGTCCCGAGCCGTTGACGACATTTTCCGGACCCGTATCAGGCAGTGAACTTGAAGCTGTGGCAATGATATTCTCACCGGCAATAGGATAGCCAACCGGCTCGGCCGTAAAACTCCAGACACTACCCACCCATGGACTGTCTGGGTGTATATTATTGACTTCATCGACTCGCCAATAGTAAATCGTCTCAAAATTAAGCCGTTGTGGCGGAGTATAGCTGGCAGCAGTCTGAGCGACTCCGCCAGTGGCGTTATTGACGTCATCGAAGTTCTCACCAAAATAGACTTTGTGCCCGTTCGTTTGGGCTGCAAATTCTCCCTGCGTCCAGCTAAGGACCACATCCCGGAACACATCTGTCGCACCGTCAGCAGGACTCGGGTCATGGGCTTTAATAGGTAGCGTCATCGTCTGCGCAATCTCCTCCTGCGTCAGAGCCCGGTCGTAGAGCTGGAAATCATCAATCAAGCCGGCATAGGCATAGGTCAAATCGCCAGGCCTACAACCAATCCAAAATGCAGTAACTCCTGTCATTGTGCAGGTCAGGCCGCTACCGCTGTGCCAAAGAACACCATTAAGATATATCTTCTGCTCGCCGGTATCCGCATCCTTGGTGAATGCCCAGTGCTGCCAGGCACCTTTATATTCCTCAGGAGTCGCGCCTTTGGAAATCCTGTCCCTGCCGGTACCTGGGCCCGCAGTATCCCAGTACACAACTTCATCAGTGTAGGGAAGGTGACAGTTCACCCCCCTTCCCCCCCCTTCGACCACGGCCGCAAAAATGCAGCCCTGATGAGGCTGCAGGTCTGGGTCGCCATACACCCAACAGGTAATGGTTACTTGTTTTTCAATAGATGACCACGACTCGGGCGGGATAATAACAGCACCCGCATCCTTAAAGTCCAAAGCCCCACCGTAATATCCAGGCACCCACTCCAGATCACCTTCGAGGGTCCCGTCGTAGCCGTTGCTACTTGAGTCACTAGCGGTAGTGCCGGAACCCTCATCAAACTTCCACCAGCCGACAAGATTAGGGTCAGCGGCAGCGACGCTCGGCAGAACCACACCCAGCACCAAAACAAAAGAAGTTAAATAAACCAATTTCTTACACATAACAGTCCTCCTTCAAAAAGAGTTAAAATAGTTGTAACCGTTCACGGGTATTTTGACAGTATTGGGCAACGCACCCAACATCAAATACCCAATTTTCAATATACAATTCACCTTATAACACACCTGAACTGGTAAGTCAAATAGAAAAATATTTTTCAAAAGCGGCGGGCCACGTTCGCTCGATAATCTTTTGGCACGAACTATAATCCCCCCATACCCCCCAAACTAACAAAATGTTAATTTGAAAAAAGTGCATTTTTCGCAGTTATTCTTTGACTATTGTTTGATAATATGGTATAATACGCCTATGTTAGCTAATAGGCTAACATAAACCGCCAGTAGGCGATAGATATAGCGGAGAACCGCACGTTTTCGTATCAGCAGATACACGCCAAAAAGCATCGTTCGTAAATAATCTTGGAGCGAAACGGAAAACCCTTATGGGAATTACCAATCATGATCATCGAGAATCTAACTTTAGCTCACTTTAGGCACTTTAGCTCACTCTTCACTAACTTACCTGCCTATAAGGCCCTGTATTTACGTGCCTATAAGGCACTACATCTGTCGAGAACCCTCTACAAATCAGCTCTTTTTATGCAAAACAAACCCAATTTCCAAAAGGCCCAAATGAACGTAAACTCACTAATAACAATGGATTATGAAAAAATAAGCGATTGGACACTTGGTCAAAACAAACCCAATTCAAACCCAATCAAACCCAATTTCCAAAAAGCCCAAATGAATGTAAACTCTCTTATCACAAAGGATTACAGAAAAAAAGATGATTTCATAGTCCGAAAAAACAAACCCAATTCAAACCCAATTTCCGTAAAGCCCAAAATGAGCGCAAACGTCTTTGTCACAAAGGATTATGAGAATGAAACCGCCCTCAGGCCCAAAAAAACAAACCCAAACAAAGCCAATTTCCGAAAGGCCAAAATGAACTTAAAATCGCTTGCCAAAAAATCTGGCCACACCCGTCTCGCGAGTGTACCAAAAATTGTTTGCAAAAACACTCCTTTTGGTTATACTCATTCGGATTGTCGGGCTACGGCGGGCTTCGCCCAGACGAGAGCAATACCTGTTGCAAGGAAAGGATGCAGCGATGGCGGAAAAAGATACCGATTTGCAGAAAATTAAAGAACTCATTGAGATAATGAAAGAGAATGAGCTTCTTGAGGTCGAGATAAAACATGGCGACGATAAGATTTTTCTAAAACGCTCGCAACCTCAACCCTCCGTTGGCGGGACAGTAAGTGCTATACCGACAATAAGGCCGGAACCAGGAGCCACACCTGCCCACCCCGGAGGTACTGAGGCTTTGATTCAAACTTACGCTTCGCAAGCCACCCCGGCTCCAGAGGATTTGGTGGAGATAAAATCGCCTATCGTCGGGACATTCTATGCGACACCAAGCCCCGATTCTGAGCATTATGTGGAAGTCGGCTCGACAGTCAGTCCACAGACGGTCGTTTGTATAATCGAGGCAATGAAGGTTATGAATGAAATAAAAGCCGAGACCAGTGGAACGATTGCTGAGGTACTTGTGACCAATGGCCAGGCTGTTGAATTTGGCCAGGTGCTTTTCAAGGTCAAACCGGACTAAATTATGATTCGATGCTTGTCGCTCGATGCTCGATGTTCGTTGCGAGGCTCGAGAATCGAGTATCAAGCATCGAGAGTCGAGAATATGTTTTCAAAAATTCTGATAGCAAATCGAGGTGAGATAGCACTGCGTATCATCCGTGCCTGTCATGAGCTTGGTGTCGGGGCAGTTGTGGTTTATTCCGAGGCGGATAAGGACGCTTCATACTTGCAGCTTGCTGATGAAGCCGTTTGTATCGGGCCGCCCGACTGTGCCAAAAGTTATCTGAATATCCCCCGTATTATAAGTGCCGCCGAGATTACTGACGTTGAGGCAATTCATCCCGGTTATGGCTTCTTAGCTGAGAACATAAACTTTGCCCGGATATGTCGGGAGTGTGGGATAGTATTTATCGGCCCGCCCGTTGAGGCAATGCAACTGCTCGGCGACAAGGTCCAGGCCCGCGAGTTAGCGCGCAAAGCGGGTGTGTCGGTAGTGCCCGGCTCCGATGGTGCTATCGAAAAGGAATCAAAGGCGCTAAAACTGGCGAACAAAATGGGGTACCCCGTAATAATAAAAGCTGCTGCCGGCGGAGGGGGCAGAGGTATGAGAGTTGCGCATAACGACATCAGTCTGCGCTCGGCATTTAGTGCAGCCCGTGCCGAGGCCGAAGCCGCCTTCGGCGACGGAAGCATCTATCTGGAAAAGTTCATAGTTGAACCCCGGCACGTCGAAGTCCAGGTAATAGCCGACAAGCACGGCAACGCTTTACACTTTTACGAAAGGGACTGCTCCATTCAGCGAAGATATCAAAAGATGATAGAGGAATCACCCTGTCCTGTTCTGGATAAGCACACAAGGGGGCAGCTCGCCGAAGCTGCATTGAGGATTATAAAAAAGGCCAAATATGTCAATGCCGCAACTGTTGAGTTTCTTTTAGACAACGATAAAAACTTTTACTTTATTGAGGCGAACACGCGAATTCAGGTCGAGCATCCCGTTACTGAGATGGTTACCGGCCACGACTTGATTAAGTGGCAGTTGAAAATCGCCGCCGGTCAGCCTATCAAACTCAGCCAAAAAAATATCAAGCATACCGGGGTAGCAATTGAATGTCGGATTAACGCCGAAGACCCTGAGAACAATTTCGCTCCTTCACCGGGCACGATTACACGGTTAATTCTGCCCGGCGGCCCCGGCGTCAGAGTTGATACGCACATCCATCAGGGCTGGACGGTCTCAACGAAATACGATTCGATGATTGCCAAGCTTATTGTCCATCAGAGAACGCGAACTGAAGCCATTGCCACAATGAGAAGGGCTTTGCGGGAATTTGTTATCGAGCCAATTAAAACAACGATACCCGCCTGCCTCGACATACTCTCACACAATCTTTTCGTCAAAAACAAAATCGATACCGGCTTCGTCGAACGAAACTTATAAAAAATCGTGGATTTTCTCTCTTCGAGCAGCTATGATATTCGTGACTTCGAGAAAACAGCTAAAAAAAGAGAATAATAAAAATGATATCGAAAGACCAATTCGATAAAGAAATACAAAACATCGTAAATCAGCTTGTACGCCTCTATAAGCCGGAAAAGATTATTCTTTTTGGCTCATTAGCCAAAGACCAGATAAAACAAGGAACGGATATCGACCTTTTTATTATAAAAAGCGATGTTCCCAAACTTGGCGTTGACAGAATTCGCCAATTGGATGCACTTATAAAATACAGACTGGCTACCGATTTTATTGTATATAAACCTCAGGAGCTTGAGCAAAGGTTGAAATTGGGTGACCCATTCGTAAAAACTATTCTCAAGGAAGGTAAAGTGCTTTACGATGCTGCCTGAAATTGCCAAAGAATGGATAGACAAGGCAGAAGAAGATTACGGCTTTGCCTGCGCGGGCATTGAGTGCACAAATTACTTTCCTCAGATATGCTTTCATTTCCAGCAGGCAGAGGAAAAGTATCTTAAAGCCTTTATAGTTGCCAACGGCCTGGAATTTAGAGCCGTTCATAACCTCCTGGAGCTGTTGGAGATTTTTGCAAACAGAACAATCCAGGCGTTGAAGGGCTCCGGCAGGCCTGTCGCTTCCTCAACCCCTTTTATATTGATACTCGCTATCCTGTCCACTGGCCTGCTCACTATGATAAAGATACCGCTGTTAAGGCAAAGGAAATGACCACCAAAATCGGAGATTGGATAAGGAAAACGCTAAACGTTTAATCTTTATCCCAAAAACAAAAATCAAGCGCTCCTTGTTCGATATTTGTTTTCGTCCATACAATAAATCTCACATCAATCTGGAGTATGTTGAGGCTAATTGTTGTGAAATTACTTTGATGGAACAAGCACCCACAAAGGGGACAGCAAGACAGCCTATGGTTTGAAGATGGGCGTAATAGGTCAATGCCTCCTCTGTAAAATATTCGGGGCCAACCGATGTCGCTATCATAGAGTAAAATGTCATAGTACTCAGACTGACAGCGCTACCGATTGGCCCCCACTAACCTAACGCCTTAACCTGGTCTAATTCTGAGGATGGGTAACGGCTTTCTTTCTGTAAAACAGCCAGACAATAATACCCAAAGCGATTAAACCGACGAAGCCATTTTCGCCCAGACCCAGACTTTCAATTAGTGCGGTGAGATTGACAACAACTCCCGGAGTTCCAAAGAAACCAGGGCCAAAAAGGATTTCAAATGCAACCCCGAGGGCAACCAACAATAAAGCAATTTCAGTAATCTCACCCAGCCATCTTTTTGCTTCTTCAAGAAATCGCATCGTCTTCTCTCCTAAATTGAGTTAAATAAAACTAACAAATTACAAACACACTGGCATTGAAGTCGGCAAATCTTTTAGATTACTTTAATTTTATGCCTACAAGATGAAAATATACGGCTAATCAAAAAAGTCCTGTGTACTTAAAAAATCTGACAAGAATACCTCCAAAACCAACCTATCAGTATTGAAATTGCGGTTATTCAAGCATATGACGGACGTAAAAAAAATCTGTTGATGGCCTTTATGAACAAGTCTAAAGGTTTTTATTGTCAATAATTCATTATGTCGAGAGCTGCAAACAGATAGAGCAAGTCCTTTGCCTGTCTCTGAACTGACAGCAGACCAATAAAAAGTGATATATTCCCTCAAAAATCAGCCTGCCGCCTTGCAGGCTAACCCATTCTTTTAATTAAAAATGTTAAAATGGGCAAAAATCACTTGACTTCAAGTGTTAAAATGGGATATTATATGACTATGTTCACAGACTTTATATCTTTTATTTTACGAATATCGCTTATCGTGGCTCTCTGGGTCTTTATATGGAAGATTTTGGAGCCCAGAACACAGCTCATGCGAATATTGAGAGCCGTAGTCCTCCTGCTCGGTCTTTTAGGTGTCTTGGTAGTGTTAAGAATGACAGGGCGGTGATTATACTTGGCGTGGAGGCCTACCTACCCTTATCATTCCCGCGCAAGCGGGAATCCATCTTCCTCTCAAAACCATCGTATCCAAATTGACGAAAGGAAATCTCGGCTATTATCCAGCCATAGGTAGCTGAACAAAAAAGGCTGAGGAAAAAACTTGCGTAAGGAAAGGAGAGCCACTCTTTTCATGCAAGCCAAAAAAACCTCAGCCCATTTTTGATATAAATATTGTGACCTGAGTGAAAATCCGTTTTGTTAGTCGTCAGTAAATCATGATTAGAT